>Ga0193717_1000551_pt1 | contig 24714 bp, 22 predicted proteins | sample U2c2metaG_FD_145900 | JGI IMG/M metagenome (GOLD analysis project Ga0193717, IMG submission 145900) | Soil microbial communities from a riparian zone of the East river system, Colorado, United States - U2c2 | ecosystem: Environmental > Terrestrial > Soil > Riparian zone | place: USA: East River...
GGCGACCAGAGCCTCGACGGCTGGGTCGAGTACCTGCAGACGCTGCTGAACCTGTGGGGCCACCAGGTCACCGAGAACGGCAGCTTCGACGACGAGACCTTCCACGCGGTGCGTGCGTTCCAGGACCGGATGGACGCGATGACGGACGGGATCGTCGGCAACCAGACGTGGGCGCTGCTGCGTCAGGAGGACGCGCGGCCGCCGAGCACCGACGGGCTCGCGCCGCACACGTTCGTCGAGGACGGCGCACAGGCGCGGTGGGGCACCGAGGACGAGGAGGCGGAGTACTTCGAGGCGCAGGACTTCCTTGCGCTCGCCGCGTTCAACGTCGGCAGCGTCCCGATCGGCGACGGCCAGTTCACCGCGACCGCGGACTTCACCCCGGCCGCCGGTGGCGCCACCGTGCAGCTGCACCTGACGTGCTTCTCGCAGGACGGCCAACCGATCCCCGTGCACACCGCGTTCGGGTTCGGTATCGGCGGGCTGCGCCAGCACCTGTCTCCCGGCGAGCACACGATCCACGCGTGGCTGCCGGCCGAGCTGGGCGGCGACGACCTCAACTCGCGAGTGACTATCTAGATGATTGAGTCCGTGAAGTGGGGCCGGCGTGCCCTTCAGGGCATCGCGTATGTCCGACAACCGTCGCTATAGGCCCGCCGTGTACCGGACGAGACCCTCGAGGTCGGGCTCGTCCGGCGTCGGCTCCAGCACGACCGTGTCGGCGCCCGCCTCGGCGAGCCGCTCGATCATGACGGGGATGTCGTCGTCGGCGACGCCCAGCTCGTCGGTCTCCTCCGCGTCGATCCGCTGTTGGGCGCCGGGCCCGACGGCGGCGCGGAGGTAGACGGTGATGGGGACGTCGCCGACCAGTTCACGGGCGCGCCGCACCCCGTCCGGCCCCGAGGAGGCCGTGAGGATGACCCCGTCGGCCGTCTCCGCGCACACCGCGAGCGACTTCGGCCCGATGGCGCCGGCGAGCACCGTGGGGGCGGTCGCCGGCGGCCACTGGAGCTGGACCCGGTCGAGGTTGATGTAGCGGCCGCTGCTGGTGACGACCTCGCCGGCGAGGAGCCGCCGGACCGCCACGAGGTACTCGCGGAGCAGGGTGACCGGCGACTCGACCCGAGCGCCGACCTGTCCCATCCATTCCTGCACCCCGTGCCCGAACCCGATCGTCGCGCGGCCGGGGAAGAGGCGCTCGATGGTGGCGACCTCCATGGCCGACAACGCGACGTTCCGCAACGGCACGGGCAACAGGCCCACCCCGACCCGCAGCCGCTCGGTCCACCCGAGCACGGCCACCGCGGTGGCCGTGCCGCTCTCGCGGAAGCAGTCCTCCCACAGCCAGAGCTCGGCGAGCCCCGACTCCTCGGCCGCAACCGCGACACTCCGCAGTCGCTCAGGCGCGAACTCCGGCCGAAACACCACTCCGAGAACGGTCACTAGTCCGCCTCCCCGGAATTAAAAGTGTTGGTTGCGATGGGTTGGTGCCGTCCAGTTCGGTACGTGCCGGTGGCTGGGTCGCATCCCGTTCCCCTTGGCCGCGGTTGGGAGCCGCGCGGATCACGCAGACTCCGCTCGGGTGCGAACTCGGGCCGAAACGCCACTCCGAGAACGGTCATGCGCCGTTCATACCAGTTTCGGACGCACCCAGTCGGCCATGCGGGCGAGCGCGTCGTCGGCGACCTTGTCGTAGCCGGCCGCCATCTGGAACGTGTGCTGCTGCCCCGGCACGATGTCCAAGGTGGAGTCGACGCCCTGCCGGCGTGCCTTCTCGTGCAGCCGCGTGCTGTCGTCCAGCAGCATCTCGGCGTCGCTCACCTGGACGTAGGTCGGCGGCAGCCCGGAAAGGTCGGCGTTGAGCGGTGACGCCTCCGGGTCGGCGGGGTCGCCGTCCGGCCCGAGGTAGAGCTGGACGAGGCCGGTCACGTTCATCGGCCGGTCGCCCCCGAACAGGACGTCGGTCGAGACGTTGGTCTTGATCGACTCGCCGAGGAACTCCATGTCGGTCCACGTGGAGAACGGCATGAGCGCAGCCGGCTTCTCCCGCACCCGCAGCGCGGTCGTGAGGGTCAGCAGGCCGCCTGCCGAGTCGCCGGTGATCGCGATCTTCGTACAACCGTTGGCGCGCAACCACTCGTACGCGGTGACCGAGTCCTCCAGCGCCGCGGGGTGCTGGAACTCGGGCGTCCGTCGGTAGTGGACGATCAACGCGCGGACGCCGGTGTGCTTGGCGAGGTGCGCGAACATCTTGCGGTGCGTGTACATGGACCCGCCGACGAAGCCGCCGCCGTGCAGGCACAGCAGCACGCCGTCGGCCGGCGCCCCGTGCGGCACGGCCCACATGGCCGGTACCCCGCCCGCGTCGACCTCCAGGTAGTCGACACCGCCGGGCTCGGCGGTCAGGTCACCCCAGTGCTCGTCGATGCGCCTGGCTTCGTCGAGCGGCAGGTTCTTGTGCGAGTTGGCATTGCTGGCGCGGTAGTGCTCGATGAGGTTCACACCGGTAAAGACCGCGTGCGCCGGACAAAGGAATCGCTCACAGGCGGTTGAGCAACCATTTCGGGCCGAGCGCGGTCGCGCCGGCCGTCTCGCAGCGGCGGCGCAGCTCGCGGTCCGCGGTCACGACGTAACAGTCGACGGCCGGCCCGACGAGCTCCCGTACGGTGTCCACAATGGTGTCGTCGCCCTCACCCGGCGAGTCGACCACCCGGACGTGCGCGCTGTCCTCGACCCCGCGCGCCTTGCCCTCGACGATCATCACCAGCTCGGGGAACGCGACGTCGAACGGTTCGAGCGGCACCCCGCCGAGCCCGTCGACCTGGTCGCGCAGCCGCACGGCCGCACCGTGCCGGTCGCGCCACCAGCCGTCGTTGCGCGAGCCCATCACGTTCGCGGTGTCGATCACGAGCACCGCGCGGCGCATCGCGGCCCGCACCCTCGGCCACGTCCCGGCGAACGGCGGGAACAGGTTCATGTCGGTGACCTCGTCGACCGGCACCCACCGCGCGGCCTTGGTCTCCCACGACTTCGGCGCGACCTCGGGCAGCTCCTCGAGGTCGCCGATGATCGTGTCGTACGCCCAGCCGTCGTGGTCCTCGTGCATCAGCCCGCGCACCCGCACGAGTCCGGTGTCCAAAGTGGACTCCTCGCTCGTCTCGCGCAGCGCGGCGGCCACCGGCTCCTCGTCGCTGTCCCGCGCGCCGCCGAACACGCCCCAGGTGCCGCCGCCGATCGACAGCTTCGCGCGGTGCTGGAGGAGAACCTGCCCGTCGTGGTGGACCAGCAGCCCGGCGGCCCCGTACCTGCCCCAGTGGGTGTGCCCAAGACCACACCGGACGAAACGGTCCCCGTCGCGGATCATCGTTCCCCTTCGCCGCCGATCTCGTGCACCAACAGTGCCACGTGCAGGGACAACACCGACTCCGGGTCGTCGAGTGACACGCCGAGCACCTGCTCGATGCGCGACAGCTGCTGGTAGTACGCGGTGCGGGACATGTGCGCGGCCGTCGCGGCCGCCGACTTGTTGCCGCCGTGGTCGCAGAAGTGCCGCAGGGCGTCGATCAGCCTGCTGCCGTGTGCGTCGTCCCTGACGAGCAGCGGACCCAGCTCACGCTGCGCGAACGCGCTGACCCGGTCCTCGTCGGCGAGCAGGTGCAGCAGTCCGCGCAGCCGCACGTCGTCGAGGCGGTGGTAGGCGCGGCCGTCCGGCGAGCGCAGCGCCGCCTTCGCGACGTGGGCCGCCTCGATCATGGTGCGGCGGGCGTCGGACACCGAGTCGACGGTCGTGCCGACCGCCAGCACCACCGGCAGCGCCTTCGGTGCGGTCGCGGCCGCCTGGTGGATCTCCTTGGAGAGCCTGCGCAGTACGGCGTCCGCGTCGGCCTGCGGGGTCAGCGACAGCAGCGCACGCACGCTGATGTCGTCGACAACGCCGACGAGTGCCGCGACCCGCGCGCGGCGAGCGGCGAGCGCGGTCGCCTCCGCTAGGTCGCGCAGCACTTCCTGCGTCGCCATCGACGGCCGGTCCGCGGTGGCCGCGGTGGTCGTCGCGGGGCGGACCGAGATGCCGAGGAGTTGCCGGCGCTGCAGCGGCACGCCGAGCGCGTTCGCCCGCGCGGCCAGGTCCGCGGCCGTGGTCGTGGACCCGAGCAGCTCGGTAAGCAGCGTCCGGTGCGCGTGCCGCTCGAGGCCCTCCCGGTCCCGCGCGACCAGCCGGTGCACGGCCAGCGCCGACGCCGCCCGCTCGGCGATCACGACCTGCCGGTGCTGCGGCTCGACCGGACACACCAGCACGAGCCGGCCCCAGTCGTTGCCCCGCGCGCCGACCACGGTGATCAGCCAGCCCGCGCTCGCGTGGTAGCTCGTCCGCTCGGCGACCGTGATCGTCCGCGACCGCGCGGCCCAGTCCCCGACCAGCTCACGCGGATCGGTGCCGGCGGAGTCGTAGGCGAGGACGTCGTGTCCGAGGGTCTCCAGCACGACCGGCAGCCCCGACGCGCGGGCGACCTCGCGCAGCACCTCGGCGGGTTCCGCGCCGGCGACGGTCAGCGCCGTGAACGTCTCGTGCACGCGCTCTGCCGCACGCAGCTCGGCCACCTGCGCGGCCACGATTAGGCCGACGACCGCCTCGGTCACCGCGACGAACCGGGTCTCCCGCGACAGCGTGATCAGCGGCAGCTCGTGCCGGTCGGCGGCCGCGACCAGCGCGTCGGGCAGCTCGCGGTGCCAGTGCCGGACCAGCTCGACGACCACGCCGACCACCCCTGCCGCGGCAAGCTCGCCGACGTACGTGGTGAGTGCGGCCGGGTCGTCAGGAAGCGCGATGCCGGTCGTCAGTACCAGCTCGCCGCCCTTCAGCAGCGGCGCGATGTCCGCGATCTCGGCGATGTGCACCCAGCGGACCTTGCGGTCGAGCCCGTTGGCGCCGCCGACCACGGTCGCCATGCCCTGCCGGATCACGGGCAGGGTCAGCACGTCCGCGACGGTCGGGTACATGCGCGCACACTGTACGGCCAGATCGCGTCCCGCGATACACACTGTCCATGGCGTGGCGGGTGGGTGGCCGCCACACTCGACGCATGGGTGAAGAGCGTCTGATCGACCGCCACCGTGCCGTGCTGCCGAACTGGCTCGCGCTGTACTACGCCGACCCGCTGGAGATCGTGCACGCGCACGGCAGGCGGGTCACCGACTCGAACGGCAAGAGCTACCTGGACTTCTTCGCAGGCATCCTCACCAACGCGATCGGCTACGACGTCGCCGAGATCAGCGACGCGGTCCGTAAGCAGTTGGACACCGGCATCCTGCACACCTCGACCCTGTACCTGATCCGCAGCCAGGTCGAGCTCGCCGAGCAGATCGCGAAGCTGTCCGGGATCCCGGACGCGAAGGTGTTCTTCACCAACTCGGGCACCGAGGCGAACGAGACCGCGCTGATGCTCGCCACGCAGTACCGGCGCAGCAACCAGGTCCTCGCGATGCGCAACTCCTACCACGGCAGGGCGTTCGCGACCGTCGGCATCACGGGCAACCGCGGCTGGTCGGCGTCCGCGCTGTCACCCGTCCGGGTGTCCTATGTGCACGGTGGGTACCCGTACCGGAGCCCGTTCCGTGGCTTGTCGGACGCGGACTACATCAAGGCGTGTGTCGAGGACCTGCGCGACGTGCTGCAGACGGCCACGTCCGGGGACGTCGCGTGCATGATCGTCGAGCCGATCCAGGGTGTCGGCGGGTTCGCCACGCCACCCGACGGGTTGTTCGGCGCGTTCGCGGAAGTCCTCGCCGAGCACGGGATCCTCTTCATCTCCGACGAGGTGCAGACCGGTTGGGGCCGGACGGGTTCGCACTTCTGGGGCATTCAGGCACACGACGTGACGCCGGACATGATGACCTTCGCGAAGGGCCTCGGGAACGGGCTCGCGATCGGCGGCCTGGTGGCTCGCGGCGAGGTCATGGACTGCCTGACCGCCAACTCGATCTCCACGTTCGGCGGCAACCCGGTCGCGACGGTCGGCGCCCGCGCGGTGCTGGACTACCTGCGCGACCACGACCTGCAGGCGAACGCGGCCGCGCTCGGCGACCGGCTGCTCGCTGGCCTGCGTTCCGTCGCGGCGGACCACCCGGTGGTCGGCGACGTGCGCGGCAAGGGGCTGATGGTCGGCATCGAGTTCGTCGAGCCGGGCGGGATGACCCCGTCGCCCGCCGCCGCCACCCGGGTGCTGGAGGAGACTCGTGCGCGTGGCCTCCTGGTCGGCAAGGGCGGTCTGCACAACAACGTGATCCGGCTTGCGCCGCCGATGACCCTGACGACCGACGAGCTCGACGAGGCGCTCGCGATTCTCGGCGACGCGATCGCCGCTGTGACTTCGGAGGTAAACCGCTGATGGTGGCCAGAATCGCGCACTGGATCGACGGCAAGCCGTGGGCGGGGGTCGCGGCGCGGACCGGTGAGGTGTTCGACCCGGCGACCGGCGCGGTGTCCGGACACGTCGACTTCGCGTCGCCGTCCGAGGTCGAGGAGGCCGTCGCCGCGGCGGCGCGGGCGTTCCCCGCGTGGCGCGACACGTCGCTCGCCGGGCGGTCGAAGGTCCTGTTCGCGTTCCGGCAGCTACTGAACGAGCACAAGGACGAGCTGGCGGCGATCGTGACCGCGGAGCACGGCAAGGTGCTCGACGACGCGGCGGGCGAGGTGGGCCGCGCGATCGAGAACGTCGAGTTCGCGTGCGGGGTGCCGGCGCTGCTGAAGGGCGGGTTCAGCGAGAACGCCTCCACGCGGGTGGACGTGTACTCGATGCGGCAGCCGCTCGGGGTGGTCGGCGTGATCTCGCCGTTCAACTTCCCGGCGATGGTGCCGCTGTGGTTCGTGCCGAACGCGATCGCGTGTGGCAATACCGTTGTACTGAAACCGTCGGAGAAGGACCCGTCGGCGTCGAACTTCATCGCCGAACTGTGGGCGCGGGCCGGGCTGCCCGACGGTGTGCTGAACGTGCTGCACGGCGACAAGGTGGCCGTCGACGGACTGCTCACGCATCCCTCCGTACGCGGGATCTCGTTCGTCGGCTCCACGCCGATCGCGCGGTACGTGTACGAGACCGGCACCGCCAACGGCAAGCGGGTGCAGGCGCTCGGCGGCGCGAAGAACCACATGGTCGTGCTGCCGGACGCGGACCTCGACCTCGCGGCGGACGCCGCGGTGTCGGCGGGCTTCGGCTCGGCGGGGGAGCGCTGCATGGCCGTGTCGGTCGTGGTGGCCGTCGACCCGGTCGGCGACGAGCTGATCGACCGCATCAGGTCACGCATCGCCAGCCTCCACGTCGGTGACGGCCGCCGTCCCGGCTGCGAGATGGGCCCGCTGGTGACCGCCGCGCACCGCGACAAGGTGACGTCCTACCTGGACGCGGGGGTGTCGGCCGGCGCGACGCTGGTGGTCGACGGCCGGGGTCACGAGATCGACGGCGACGCGTCCGGGTTCTGGCTCGGCCCGACGCTGTTCGACAACGTGCGTTCGGAGATGCCGCTGTACAAGGACGAGATCTTCGGTCCGGTGCTGTCGGTGGTCCGCACCGACACCTACGACGCCGCACTGCGCCTGATCAACGACAACCCGTACGGCAACGGCACGGCGATCTTCACGAACGACGGCGGCGCCGCGCGGCGGTTCCAGAACGGGGTCGAGGTGGGCATGGTCGGCGTCAACGTCCCCGTCCCGGTGCCGGTCGGCTACTACTCGTTCGGTGGGTGGAAGGACTCCCTGTTCGGGGACACCCACGCGTACGGCCCGGACGGTCTGCACTTCTACACGAGGACCAAGGTCGTGACGTCGCGCTGGCTGGATCCGTCACACGGAGGAGTGAACCTGGGGTTCCCCCGCAACGACTGACCCTCGGAATTGTCGGTGGGCCGACCTAGTCTCGGTGGCATGGATCGCTACGCGCTGGTGGACGACCAGGAGCAGGTGCTGTGCACGGCCCGCGACGTCGACGGTTTCTTCGTCGACGCCGCGCCGGGCCGGCGGGTCTTCCGGCTGGTCGGCGCCTCGTTACCGGCGGGGCCGCTCGGCGACGTGGCGCTGCGGGTGCTCGACCGTTCCGGGGCGGCCATCGGCGCGTACCACGTGGCGTCCGCGTCCGCGTCGGGTGCGGAGGTCACCGGGCAGGTGTTCGGTCGGGCGCACCCGTTGTCGCCGGAGCTGTGGGACCTGTGGCGGGACGGTCCGCTGACGTCGTGCGGCACCTGGGCGTCGTACCTGACCGCCGGCCGGGCGGCGTGGCTGGAGGTGGCGCGATTACGTGGCCACCGGACCGTCGGCGAACTGGTGGTCGCCGGCGAGGAGGCCACCGACCGGCCGGGGCTGTACTGCGCGCTTGGCGAGGCGGTCAACGGGCCCGGCGGGTACTACGGCGCCAACCTGGACGCGCTGGCCGACTGTCTGCGCGGGGGCTTCGGCCCGACACCGCCGTTCGATCTCACGTGGCGGGGCGCGCGGACCGGTCCGGACCTGGCGAAGGTGCTGGACGTGCTCGCCGAGGCGAAGGTGTCCGTTCACCTGGACCAACCCGTGTGATCCACACGATCTTCGAGCGAAGTTCGTCGAACGGAACCCGGACGGCGGTTTGCTCGTCATAATCCCCGGGTGTAGCGCCTGGTCACGGGCGGTAAGCTCAGGGGTGATCGTTGGGTGTGGTGGGCGTGCCTGACGGTGCAACCGCTGAAGAGCATGGTGGCGACGTCCCGGGGTCGAGCACGGCGTCGAACCCGACGGCGACGGCCGAGGTACCAGCCACCGGGGAGCAGGACCCTGGCACGCCGGCTGACCAGGTGAATGCCGAGATCGCCTACGCCGAGGTCACCGAATGGTGGAAGTCGCTGTTCGGGTCGGGCGGCGACCCGCATCTCGCGGGTGGCGGCGGCACGGGCGGCCAGTTCATGTTCGCGAACATCGAGGAGCTGGACTCCGTCATCACGAAGTGGGAAGGCGAGCGCGACGGCATCGCCGCCGACAAGGAGACCATCGCCGGCTCGTACTACCTCATCGCCGAGCCCGCGTCCGACTCGATGAGCGCCGCGCAGGCGACCGCGTCGAGGAACTCGCTCGCGATCATGTGGGAGCACAGCGACCAGATGCTCAAGTACGCCGAGAACTACATCGCCAAGCTGAAGGCCAGCCGCGAGGGGATGGCGACCATGGAAACCGGCGTCCGCGACACGTTCAAGGGTATCGAGGTCTGACATGGCAGCCTTCGACCTGGCCAGCCTGTTCGGCATGAACGGCACCGAGATCTTCAACAACTTCCGCACCGGCACCGGTGACAACGGCAAGGGCCTGTACACGGCCGCGTTCCAGGTGCAGCAGGTCGTGAAGAACTACGAGGACCGCACCGAGTCGATCACCAAGCTCACCTCCACGATGGAGGGCGCGTGGCAGGGTGACGCGGCGGGCGCGGCCCGGCGTGGCGCCGGTCCGCTCGCGGTGGAGCACGGGCTCGCGCAGGAGGGCATGCTCACGGCGCAGTCGACCCTCAACAACCAGGCCGAGGTCTTCAGGTCCGCCCAGTCCGCGGTCGTCCCGGTGCCGCCGGAGCCCGACAAGCCGGGCATCTGGGACAACGTGAGCAGCTTCGGCGGCGCCGGGCGCGACTACGAGTCCAAGCTGAACGAGTACACCGTGGCCAACGACACCAACGTGGCGGTCATGGAGTCCTACGAGGGAGCGACGGACACCAACACGTCGGCCATGCCCACCTCCTACGGCCGGATCACCACGGACTACTCGGCGATCGGCATCGAGAACCCGCCCGTGCCGCCGCTACCGCCGGACGGGCATCCGTGGCAGCCGCCGCCGGGCACGGGGGACCCCGGCGGACCGAACGACAACGGGTACACCCCCGGCCAGACGTACAACCCGACCCAGACGGGCAATCCCAACCAGACGGGCAACCCGAACGACAACGGCACCACCAACCCGAACGACAACCGGCCGACCAACCCGAGCGACTTCCGGCCACCGCCTCCGGTGGGGCCGTCGTACCCCCCGCCGCCCGGTCAGGGTGGCGGCAACCAGGGGATGCCCGGGTTCATGCCGGCCGGCACCGGCTTCGGGCCGACCGGTAGCGGCGGCCCCGGCAGCGGTAGCCGCATGGGTTCCGGCGGCGGGTACGGCCGGGGCGGCGGCGGCTTCGGCCCCAACGGCTCCGGTGGTGGCGGCTCGGGTGGTTCCGGCGGCCCCGGTTCCGGCACGCGCGGCCCTGGCTCGGGCATGCCCGGCGGCGCCGCGGCGGCGGCCGAGGGCGGCGCGGGCGCGGGCCGAGGCGGCCTCGGCGGCGCGGGCGGTGGCGGTGGTGGCGGTCGCGGCATGGGTGGGGGCGGCGGCGGTCGTGGTCAGGGCGGCGAGGACGACGCCGAGCACGAGCGGCCGTCGTTCCTGGTCGAGCCCGACCCGCACGACACGTTCGGCACCGACCAGGTCACCGCGCCGCCGGTGATCGGCGAGTAGGGACACCGGTGCTCAAGGAGAAGCTGACGCTGCACGTCGAAGCGCTGGTCCGCCTGGTGCGGATGGAGAACCTCGGCGAGCCGCACATCACGCTGAAGCCCGCGGCCAAGTGGCGGCAGAAATCGGTCCAGAACCAGTTGGAGACGGAGGCGCGCACCGAGTTCCAGCGCCTCGGCATGATCGACAACCGTGGCCGGCTGGACGTGGAGCTCAGCTCGTCGCTCGCCGTCCTGTGCCGCGCGGGCGCCGAGTTCTACGGGTGGATCAACCAGGGCGAGAAGACCAAGGGCGTGTTCGTCGGCGCGATCGGCCGGGAGGCGATCTTGGCCGTCCGCGACGGCGACACGGTGACGATCAGCCAGATCCGACCCGAGACCCTGCCGATGGCGTTGGTGGCTCAGACGCCGGAGGTGGCTCCGTCCCGCGGCGAGGCGGTGAACGTGCTGCGCAGCGACATGCTCGTGTCGGTCGGCGGCCGGCAGCGGACCGCCGCCGGGGTCGGCATGCGGTCCGCGCCGCCCGAGGTGCGGATCGTGCAGCAGATCATGGCGCAGCCGACGCTCGGTGGCGGCGAGCTGTACGTGGCGGTGCGCGATCGCATGGGCCGGCGCCGGCCGGTGCCCGAGCCGTTGCGGTACGCGGACACGCAGACCGGGCGCTGGCTGAACTACACGACCGCCGCCGCCGACGGGGAGCAGCGGGTGTTGATCGCGCCCGCGTCCCGAGGTGACCTGGCGGGGCGCCTGCAGGAGATGCACCGGAGCCTGTCTCACTAGTGTGGTGGGCGCGGGTGTGTCGGTGATGCGTAGTCGTGAGGGCAGTCGTTGTGGAGATCATCGGGCTGGTGTTGGTCACCGCGGGGCTTGGCGCGCTCGTCGCGGCCGTCGTGTCGTTGCGGCGGCTACGGCGGGAGGTCGCGGCGGTCGAGGAGCGGGCGGTCGAGGTGGCGGCGCTGATGGCCGCCCTGCCGCCGGAGCTGGCACGGAGCTTCGGCACCGGCGCCCGGCATCTCATCTCCGTCGAGATACTCAACCTCTTCGAGCTCGCGCACCGCGAAAGTGCCCTGACCAGGCCGTTCACCATGCTGACCCCACGCCTGCTCCGTGACGTCGTGCACCGCAGGCTTATCGGCAAGGTTCGGGAGTCGCTCGCGGACGCGGGTGTCGAGGCGGACGTGCGGCTGCATCGTGCTCGCTGAGCTGACCGTGGTCGCCGGCGTGATCCTGCTGCTGGCCTCGTCCGCGCTGCTGCGCGAGGTCGTCGAGACCCGCCGGCAGGTCCGCCGTGCCGACTGGCTGCTCACCCGCGCGGCCGCCGCGGTCAGCGAGGCGCAACGGGCGAGCATCACGATCGGCGGCCTACAGCTTGTCGATCACCTGTTGGGCGGTGTTGCTCGGGATGGCGAACCCGATTCCGACGCTGCCCGCTGACCCGTCCGGCCCGGACACCGGCGAGTACATCGCCGAGTTGATCCCAACGACCTCGCCGGCCGAGTTGAACAGCGGTCCACCCGAGTTGCCCTGGTTGATCGACGCGTCGGTCTGGATCGCCTGGTAGCTCGTGGTCGACTGCGACTGCTGTTGGTCGCCGGCCAACGGGAACGGGCTCTCCTGCTGTTGCTGCTGCTCGTCCGGCACCGTCACCTTCCGGTCCAGCGCGCTCACGATGCCCGTGGTCACCGTGCCCTGCAGCCCGCCCGGCGAGCCGATGGCGATCACCTCGTCGCCGACCCGCACGTCGTCGGAGTTGCCGAACTTCGCCGCGGTCAGCCCGCTGACCCCCTCCGCCTGGATCACCGCGAGGTCGCTCGCCGGGTCGGTGCCCAGCACCTTCGCCGGCACCGTGCGACCGTCCGACAGCGTCACCGTCACGTCGGTGGCGTCCGCGACCACGTGGTTGTTGGTCACGATCTTGCCGTCCGCGCTGAGGATCACGCCGGAGCCGATGCCTTCCGCGTTGGGCGTCCGCACGTTCACCTGCACGACGCTCGCCGCCACCTTCTGCACGACCGCGCTGACGTCGGTCGCCTTCGTGTCCGCCGTCGTCGTCGCGGTCGACACCGGCGTCGCCGCGGCCGGGGTCGCGCCGTCACTGCCGAGCAGCGCGCCGACCGTGCCGCCGATGCCGCCGGCGACCAGCGTCGCCGCCGCGACGACGGCGAGCGTGCCGCGCCGGACGCGCCGTGGCGGCCGGGGCGGGAGCGGCGGGGGCGGGTAGCTCGATCCGGGGTAGTTCCACGGCGGGGGCGCTTGGCGCAGGTTCTCGGTCATGGCACCACCGTCGCCCCGCCGGATGAGAAGAGCCTGTGAGCTGGCACAGGACAGACCAAGAAGTCCCGCGCACTTGACTGAGAGCGTGGGTAAGTCGTAGCTTACCGTTCGTGCCGACTTACCAATTGGACGCGCTCGGCGCGCTGGGCGACCCGACCCGGCGTGCGATCTTCGAACTGCTCGTCGCCCGTCCGCGTGCGGTCGGCGAGCTGGCGGACGAGCTCCCGGTCAGCCGGCCCGCGGTGTCACAACACCTGAAGGTGCTCAAGGAGGTGGCGCTCGTGACCGACAGCGCCGAGGGCACCCGCAGGCGCTACCGCGTCGACCCGCGCGGGGTGCACGCCCTGCGCGACTACCTGGACCAACTGTGGGACAAGGCATTGACCGCGTTCGCGGCCGCCGTGGAAGAAGAGGATTCATGACCATTGACACCGAGAACCTGACCGTCACCAAGTCGATCACCGTGCGGGCCGGCCGGGAGCGCGCGTTCACCGTGTTCACCGAGCGGTTCGTTACCTGGTGGCCGGCGAGCCATCACATCGGCGCGGCCGAGCTGGCCGACGCGGTCATCGAGCCGCGCGCGGGCGGGCGCTGGTACGAGCGCGGCGTGGACGGCACCGAGTGCGACTGGGGCACGGTGCTGGCCTACGACCCACCCGACCGGGTGCTGCTGTCGTGGCACCTGCAGGGTGACTGGTCCTACGACCCGGACCCGGCGAAGGCGAGTGACATCGAGGTCCGGTTCATCGAGGAGGCCGCCGACCGCACCCGTGTCGAGCTGGCGCACCGGCACATCGAACGGCACACCGGCGCGGCCGAGGTCGTCATCGGCGTGGACTCACCCGGTGGCTGGACCGGCATCCTGGCCGCGTATGCCGAACAGGTGGCCGCCTGACCCCGCGTGTCCAACGCTCACGACACGTGAGTTCGACACTCACGCTTGCCGATCGGCCAGCGCGAACGTCGAACTCACCGTGCACGAGTGTTGGACACACCGGGTGTGAGCGTTGGACACGCGGGTTTCTCGGGTGGGCCGTCGGGGGTAACGCATAAGGTGCTGGGGTGACCAACGAGAGCTCATTCCTGCGACTCCAGGCCAGGACCCAGCGGTTCACCCTCGGCACCCCGCGCGGCATCCAGGTCTCGCCGGACGGCGGGCGCGTGCTGTTCCTGCGCTCCACCTCCGGCACGGATCGCTCGCACCTCCTGTGGCAGCTCGACGTCGAGACCGGCGTCGAGTCGCCGCTCGGCGATCCCGAGGTGCTGCTCGGCGGACACGAGGAGCTGTCGCCGGAGGAGCGGGCCCGTCGCGAGCGCAGTCGCGAGCAAGGCGGCGGCGTGGTCGGCAACGCCACCGACGACGCCGTGCGGATCGCCGCGTTCGCGTTGTCCGGCAAGGTGTTCGTCGCCGACGCGGAGACCGGTGAGACCCGCGAGCTGGACACCGAGGGCCCGGTGATCGACCCTCGGCCGGACCCGACCGGCACGCACGTGGCGTACGTCGCGGGTGGCGCGCTGCGGGTCGTCGGCGTCGACGGGACCGGTGACCGGGTGGTCGCCGAGGCGGACGGTCCGGACCAGGCGTGCGGGCTCGCCGAGTTCATCGCCGCCGAGGAGATGGGTCGCTCGCGCGGCTACTGGTGGTCGCCTGACGGCACCCGCCTGCTGGTCGCCTTCACGGACAAGAGCGCGGTGCGGCGCTGGCACATCGCGGACCCGGCGAACCCGGAGGCGGAGCCGAACGTCGTGGCCTACCCGGCGGCCGGCACCGACAACGTGCGGGTCCGGCTCGCGGTCGTCGGGCTCGACGGGTCGTGCGTGGACGTCGACTGGGACGGCGTGGAGCTCGAGTACCTGGTGACGGCGCACTGGAGTGCGGCCGGCAAGCCCTTGGTCGCCTTGGCGCCGAGGGACCAGCGTCGCATGCTGGTGTACGCCGTCGACCCGGACACGGGTGCGGTCGACCTGCTCGCGGAGGACTCCGACGACCGGTGGGTCGAGGTCGTCCCCGGGGTGCCGGCGTGGACACGCGACGGCAGGCTCGTGCGGGTCGTGGTCGGCGACGGCGCGAACCGGCTCGTGGTGGACGGCAAGGAGGTCACGCCGCAGAGCCTGCGGGTCCGCGCGGTGCTCGACGTCGGCGCGGACGTGCTGTTCACCGCGTCGGCCGACGACCCGACGCAGGTGCACGTGTACCGCTGGGCCGACGCCGGTATCACGAGAGTGTCCACATCGGACGGTGTGCACGGCGCGTCGCGCGGCGGGGACGTCACCGTGCTGTCGTCGTGGTCGCTCGCGCATGCCGGGCCGAAGGTCTCGGTGCTGCGCGGGACGGCCGAGGTGGCGTCGGTGGCGTCGGTCGCGGTCGAGCCGCCGATCACGCCGAAGGTGCACATGATGACCGTCGGCGCGCGCGGTCTGCGTGCCGCGCTGCTGTACCCGACCGGGCACCAGCCGGGCACGAAGCTGCCCGTCCTGCTCGACCCCTACGGCGGCCCGCACGCGCAGCGGGTGCTGTCCAGCCGCAACGCCTACCTCGGCGCGCAGTGGTTGGCGGACCAGGGTTTCGCGGTCCTGATCGCCGACGGGCGCGGCACGCCGGGCCGTGGGTCGGAGTGGGAGCGGGAGATCGCGTTCGACTTCGCGGGAGTCACGCTCGATGACCAGGTCGACGCGCTACAGGCGGTCGCGGCGGCGCACCCCGACCTCGATCTGTCCACTGTGGCCATTCGGGGTTGGTCCTACGGCGGGTACCTGTCCGCGCTTGCCGTGCTGCGCAGGCCGGACGTGTTCCACGCGGCGATCGCGGGCGCGCCGGTGACGGAGTGGCGGCTCTACGACACGCACTACACCGAGCGCTATCTCGGTCACCCGGACGAGCGCCCCGACGTGTACGACCAGAACTCGCTGATCAACGACGCGCCCGCACTCGAGCGGCCGCTGCTGATCATCCACGGCCTCGCGGACGACAACGTCGTGGTGGCGCACTCGGTGCGGCTGTCTGCGGCGCTGGTCGCGGCGGGCCGCCCGCACGCGTTGCTGCCCCTGCCGGGGGTCACCCACATGACGCCGCAGGACGACGAGGTGGCAGAGAACTTCATGCTCATGCAGGTCCGCTGGCTGCGCACGGCTCTTGGAGTAGACAAGTGAACCGGTGGGGGATCACGCTGCCGTTGACGGGTGTGCCGCTCGCCGCGCATCGCGACCTCGTGAAGTCGTTGCCCGATCTCGGGTACACGGACGTGTGGTCGGCCGAGACCGCCGGCACCGACGCGTTCACCCCGCTCGCGCTCGCGGCCGAGTGGGCGCCGGGGCTGCGGCTGGGCACGGCGATCGCACCGGTGTACACGCGTGGGCCGGGCCTGCTGGCCATGAGCGCGGCAACGATCGCCGAGCTGGCGCCGGGCCGGTTCGTGCTCGGCATCGGCACGTCGACGCCGACGATCGTGTCGCAGTGGAACGCGGCGCCCTTCGACGCGCCGTACGCCCGTGCGAGGGACACGCTGCGGTTCCTGCGTGCCGCGCTGGTCGGCGACAAGGTCACCGAGAAGTTCTCGGTGTCGAAGTTCCGCCTCGAGCGTCCGCCGACGCCACCGCCGCAGCTCGTCCTCGCGGCGCTGCGGCCCGGCATGCTGCGGCTCGCCGCGCGGGAGGCCGACGGCGCGATCACGAACTGGCTGGCGCCGACCGACGTGCCGACCGTCCGGGCCGAGCTCGGCGCGGACCGTGAGCTGGTCGCGCGGGTGTTCGTGTGCCCCACCGAGGACGTGGCCGCGGCGCGCGGTCTCGGCCGTCTGTTGATCTCGAGCTACCTGACCGTGCCGGTGTACGCGGCGTTCCACGATTGGCTTGGCCGCGGTGATGCGCTGCGCGGCATGCACGACGCGTGGGCCGCGGGCGACCGGGCGACCGCGAACGCGGCGATCCCGGACGAGGTGGTGGACGACCTGATCGTGCACGGCTCGGTCGACCACTGCCGCGAACGGGTGGCGGAGTACGTGGCGAACGGCCTGGACACGCCGGTGATCTCCGTCCTCCCGACGGGCGCGGACCCGCAGGAGTTGGTGCGCGCACTGGCCCCGTGACCGAAGGTCTTTCGGCGACCGTATTGTGCTTCTTAAGTTAGGTATGCCTAAGAAGGAGTCGCATGCGGCCTTCGATCGACGCGCGGCTCGCCGGTGGGCGGGCCGGTGTTCAGCAGGTGCGCGAGCTCGTCACCGTGGCGCTCGACGCCATGGCCGACGCCGCGCCGGACGGGCCGGCGCCCCGGGGCGGGCCGGCCGCGGTCGCCGCCGCGATGGATGTCGACCTGCTGCCGGAGCAAGGAATCGGCGACGCGGCCGCGCTCGATCGGCTCGCACGGCTGCTCGTCGCGGGGTCCGTCGACCCGACCCATCCGTGGTGCGCGGCGCATCTGCACGGCCCGCCGCTGGCCGTCGCGGCCGCGGCCGATCTCGTCGGCAGCATCCTCAACCCGTCCATGGACTCGTGGGACCAGGCGCCCATCGCAAGCGAGCTGGAGCGCGCCCTCACGGCGGTCCTCGCACGGCTGTGCTTCCCGGACGAGCCGGCCGACGCGCTGATCACCAGTGGTGGCACCGAGTCCAACCTCCTCGGGCTACTCCTCGCCCGCGAGGTCAACGGCGGGGTCAACGGTGCTGTCCAGCCGATCTGCGGGCGCAACGCCCACCACAGCATCACCCGCGCCGCGTGGCTCCTCGGCCTGCCCGCGCCGCTGCTCGTCGACTGCGCCGACGGCCGGTTGCGCGTCGACCACCTCACCGAGCTGCTCGCCGGGCTCGACCGGCCGGCCGCCGTCTTCGCGACGGCCGGCACCACCGACACCGGCGCGGTCGACCCGATCGCCGAGATCCGTGCGGCGGCACCGGAGGCGTGGCTGCACGTGGACGGCGCCTACGGGGGCGCCGCGTTGTTCAGCGACCGGCTCGCGCCGCTGCTCGACGGTGTCGCGCGGGCCGACTCGATCTCGCTCGACCTGCACAAGTTCGGCTGGCAGCCCATCGCCGCCGGGGTGCTCGCGACCCGGCGCCCGCTGGCCGCGCTCGACACGAAGGCCGACTACCTCAACGCCGCCGACGACACCGACGCGGGCCTGCCGGACCTGCTCGGCCGGTCGCTGCGCACGTCACGCCGGCCGGACGCGTTCAAGATCGCCGTCACGCTGCTCGCGTTGGGCCGCACCGGGATCGGGTCGCTGGTCGAGCAATGCTGTGACGTCGCCGGCGAGGTATCAGACGCGGTCGACGCGCACCCAGCCCTGGAGCTGTGGGGCCGCCCGACGCTGTCGACCGTCCTGTTCCGGCCGGCCGGCGCCGACGACACGCACGTCGCCGGCATCCGCAGGCGGCTGCTCGAGGAGGGCACGGCCGTGCTCGGCCGCGCCACCATCGACGGCGACGTCTGGCTCAAGCTGACCCTGTTGCGCCCCAACGCGTCCGCCGCCGACTACACCGGTCTGCTCGCGCTCGTGGCCGGCGGGGCGCGGTCGTGACCGACGCCCCGCTCGATCTCGCCGGCGTGGGGATCGGCCCGGCCAACCTGTCGCTCGGCGCGCTCGCCGAGCCCATCGACGGCCTGCGGACCGCCTTCTACGAAAGGGAAAGCGCGTTCCGCTGGCATCCCGGCCTGATGATCGACGGCGCGTTCCTGCAGGTGCCGTTCCTCGCCGACCTGGTGTCCCTTGTGGACCCGACGAGCCCGCTGTCGTTCCTGTCCTACCTGCGGGCAAGGGACCGGCTGTACCCGTTCTACTTCGCGGAGAAGTTCCACATCCCGCGCACCGAGTACGCCGACTACTGCGCGTGGGTGAGCCGCAGGCTGTCGAGCTGCCGGTTCGACCAGTCCGTGCGCGCGATCCGGTGGTCGGCGCCGGACGACGCGTTCGAGCTGGACGTCGCGCCCGCCGGACGAGTGGTGGCCCGCAACGTGGTCCTCGGCATCGGCACCGAGCCGAAAATGCCGGCGCCGCTGGAGAAGCTGGCACTGCACTCCGCCGACTACCTGCCGGCGCGGGACCGGCTCGTCGCCACCGACGACGTGACGGTGGTCGGCTCCGGGCAGTCCGGCGCCGAGGTGTTCCTCGACCTGTTGCGTGCCAGGCCGACCGGGCGCGGCACGTTGCGCTGGCTCACCAGGACGCCCGCGTTCGCGCCGATGGAGTACTCCAAGCTCGGCCTCGAGCAGTTCACGCCGGACTACACCCGCTTCTTCCACGGCCTCGACGAGTCGACCCGCGACCGGCTCGTGCCGGCGCAATGGCAGCTGTACAAGGCGATCAGCGCGGACACGATCGGGGAGATCTACGACGAGCTGTACCGGCGCACGGTCGGCGGCGGCTGGCCGGATGTCGTGCTCGCGCCCGCCGTCGAGGTCACCGCGGCGCGGGAGCGGGCCGGTCGGATCGAGCTGACGCTGCGACACGTCCAGCAGGACGGTCACGTGACCGTGCCGACCGACGCGGTGGTGTGCGCGACCGGGTACCAGGAACGCGATCTCGGCGACCTGCTCGGTCCACTCGGGACGGAGCTGGACCGGGACACCGCGGGACGGCTCGTCGTCGACGCCGACTACCGTGTCGGCGCGGGCACGCGGGGATCGCTCTTCGTGCAGAACGCGGAGCGGCACACGCACGGGGTCGGCGCGCCCGATCTCGGGCTGATCGCGTGGCGTGCCGCGACGATTCTGAACTCGGTGTGCGGCAAGAAGGTGTACCCGTTGCCGGAGCGGACGGCGTTCACGACTTTCGGACTATAGGGGAGAATCATGCGTACGGCGTGGCGGCGGGCCGGGGCTCTGATCGTGCACAAGATGCTCGGTGAGCTCAGCTATGAGGGCCTGCTGGCGCCGACCGAGGACGGCGACGGCTGGCTGCTCGACCTGCCGGCCGGGGTGTCCTACCGGTTCCGTGCGCGCCGTGGCGCCTTCGAGTCGTGGTTCGTCGAGCCTGACAGTGCCACTAGAACAGCCACTCGATCGGGTGAACCTGCCTGGGATCCCCGCGTGCTCGTGGTTGACGCGCGGCAGCGCACGGGGCTGACCGGGCTGCGGCTGGCCGACGTGCTGAGCGAGCTGACGGCCACCGTCGCCAACGAGGCGGCCCGGCTCGACCGAGCGCCGACCGCCGCTGAACTGACCACAATGGACTACGACCGGGCGGACGGACATCTCACCGGCCACCCCCGGCTGGTGCTCAACAAGGGCCGCGTCGGGTTCTCGGCCCGCGACCGGGAGCGGTACGCGCCGGAGGCCGGTGTGGCGTTCCCGGTGCGGTGGTTCGGAGTGCACCGCGACTTCGCGTCGTTCCGCTGTGTCGCAGAGCTGACCGAGGAGCGGCTGCTCGTCGAGGAGCTGGGCGTCGAGCGGCTCGCGGCGTTACGGTCCACAGTGGACCGACCGGAGGAGTACGTGCTCGTGCCGGTGCATCCGTGGCAGGCCGACGAGATCATCGGCACGCTCTACGCCGGTGAGCTGGCCGAGGGCACGGTGGTGCCGCTCGGCGAGAGCACCGACGTCTACGTGCCGCACCAGACGGTTCGCACGCTCGCCAACACCAGTCATCCGACCCGGCGGGACGTGAAGACGGCCGTTTCGGTGCGCAACACGCTCGTCTACCGTGGGCTGGCGGCGGCCGCGACACTCGCCGCGCCGGCCGTCACGACCTGGCTGCGCACCGTCAGTGCCGCCGATCCGTTGCTGCACGAGGAGTATCGGTTCGAGCTGCTCGGCGAGGTGGCGAGCGTGTCGGTGCGGCACCCGCTGCTCGGCGACCTCGCGGAGCTGCCCTACCGGTTCCACGAGACGCTCGGCGCGTTGTGGCGTGAGCCGCTCCGCACCCGTGTCGGGCAGGGCGAAAGGGCGATCTCGTTCGCCGCGCTGCCCTACCGCGGCCCGGACGGCGCGGCCGTGATCACCCACCTGATCCGGGAGTCCGGTGTGGACACCGACGCGTGGGTGACGCGGCTGCTCGACCTGCTGCTGACGCCGCTGCTGCACTGGTTGCTGCGCTACGGCGTCGGTTTCTGTCCGCACGGCCAGAACCTGGTCCTGATCACCGACGATCGCGGCACCCCGCTGCGGGTGGCGATCAAGGACTTCGCGCAGGGCGTCGACCTCATGGACGACGACCTACCCGAGTACGCGACGCTCGCGCCGGAGGCGAGCGAGGACATGCTGCGCTGGGCGCCGCACCTGCTGGCGCAGTCGCTGTTCAGCTCGGTGTTCGCCGGACAGCTCCGGTTCATCGCCGAGATCCTGCTCGACGACCTCGACCACCCGCGCGCGCTGGTGTGGACGCGGGTGCGGGAGATCGTGCGGCGTTACCGGGACGACCACCCGGAGACCGCTGCCCGATTCGACGCGTGCCAGCTGTTCGCGCCCGACGTCGAACGCGTGTGTCTCAACCGCGAACACCTTGCTGGACAAGGCTTCGACAAGGTCGACCGGGACGACGAGTTCGACGTCCGCTTCGGTCGCGCGAAGAACCCGTTGGCCGGTCCGGATCCGGACGGTGCGTGGTGATCGTCAACCCGAGACCGCGCGGCGCGCGCACCCTCGCAGCCAGAACCAAGATCGCGACGGCGATGTCGACGGCGCTGCGTGCCGAGATCGACAGCGGCGCGGTGCGGCACGTGACGCTGCTCGTGCCCGACCCGCACGCGCGGTTCGCGGCGGTCGAGCTGGGCGCCCGGTTCTTCTCCGACACCGTGCTCGCCGACGGCTACGGCCTGTGCAGCTACGTGTTCGCGTGGAGCCCCGAGCGGGAAGCCGTTGAGGCGCCCGTGTTCGAGCCCTACCTCGCCACCTACGGCGACCTGCGGCTGCGGCCCGACCTCGCGACGCTCGCGCCGGGCGGGGACGGCGCGTGGTTCGTGGTGTGCGACGTCGAGTGGCCGGACGGCCGCGTGGTCGACATCGCGCCGAGGACGGTGTTGCGCCACCAGGTCGAGGCGGCCGAGAAGGTCGGGCTGGTGCCGTCGGTCGGCCTCGAGCACGAGGTCACGTTCACCGACCGGGCCGGCGAACCGCTCACGACCGGTGGCCTTGACTACGCGACCGGTCACCTCGACGCCATGCGTCCGTTGCTCGACGCCGTTCGGTCCGCTGTGGACGGTCTGGGGATCGACGTCGAGTCGCGGCGGGGCGAGTGTCACCCCGGGCAGTACGAGCTGGTGCTCGGCCACCGGGACGCGCTCGCCGCGTGCGACGACGCGATGCTGCAACAGCTCGCGGTGCGGAAAGCCGCCGCGTCGCGGGACGTGCTGGCCAGCTACCTCGCGGCCGAGCGGCCCGCGACCGGCAGCTCCTGCCACGTGCACCTGTCACTGTCCGATGTGGACGGTAGGTCGAAGTTCGCCGACGGGCCGCTGTTGGACTACTTCGTGGCCGGCGTGCTGCGGGCCGCGCCGGAGCTGACCCCGATCTGGGCGCCGACGTGGAACTCCTACGTCCGGTTGCGGACCGCACCGTTCTCGCCGAGGGTGGTCCGGTGGGGCGTGGACGACCGGACCGCGGCGGTCCGCATCGCGGGTGCCGGCGAGTCGACCCGCATCGAGGCGCGGTTCGCCGGCGCCGACGCACAGCCGCACCTGGTGGTCGCGGCCGTGCTGGCGGCCGGCCTGTGGGGGATCCGGGAGAAGCTGACCGCGCCCGCGGCGGCGATGCTGCCCGCGACGCCGTGGGAGGCGCGGCAGGTGCTCGCCGAGTCGGAGCTGGCCAGGCGGTTGCTCGGTGAGTCGGTCGTCGACGCGCAGCTCGCCTTGCTCGACGAGGAGCTGGACGCGGGTTGCGACGCGGTGAGTGACTGGCAGCGGCGGCGTGGCGCCCTGCGGATGTGACGCGTGGAGGTGACCAAGAAAAAAACAAGCATGCTTGCTTGATCTCGTGTCCCGTGCCATCGTGGACGCGTGGTGGAGCTGAACGCGCTTCTGGCCGACCTGCGGGCCGAGGGTGACGAGATCGACTCGCTGGTGGCTGACCTGCCATCGGCCGGGTGGGCCAAGCCGACCCCGGCGGCGGGCTGGACGGTCGCGCACCAGATCGCGCATCTCGCGTGGACCGACCAGCGGGCGCTGCTGTCGGCCACCAACCCCGACGAGTTCCAGGCGGAGCTCGCGCGTATCGCGGAGCAGGCGACCCAGAGCCTCGACAAGTTCGTGGACGCCGCGGCCGCCGATGGCGCCGCCCTGCCCGTCGACGAGCTGCTGTCGCGGTGGCGTACCGGTCGCGACGAGCTGGTGAAGGCGCTGCTCGAGGTGCCCGCCGGCACGAAGCTGCCGTGGTACGGCCCGCCGATGTCGCCCGCGTCGATGGCGACCGCCAGGATGATGGAGACGTGGGCGCACGGCCAGGACGTGGCCGATGGGCTTGGTCTGCGGCGTACCCAGAGTGCCCGGCTGCGACACGTGGCCCACATCGGCGTGCGGACGAGGGACTTCGCGTACCTCGTGCGGGGGCTGACCGCGCCGGCCGAGCCGTTCCTGGTCGAGCTGACCGCGCCCGACGGCGCGCTGTGGACGTGGGGTCCGCAGGACGCGGCGCAGCGCGTGACGGGACTGGCGCTGGAGTTCTGCCTGCTGGCGACGCAACGGGTGCACCGCGCGGACACGGCGCTGCTCGCCGTCGGCGCCGACGCGAACCAGTGGCTCGACATCGCGCAGGCGTTCGCCGGCCCACCCGGCGAGGGCCGTGAACCGGGGAGCAGGGGATGAGCGCGCCGCTGCGCATCGGGAACGCGTCCGGGTTCTACGGTGACCGGTTCTCCGCCATGCGCGAGATGCTCACCGGTGGGCCGCTCGACGTGCTGACCGGCGACTACCTCGCCGAGCTGACCATGCTCATCCTCGGCCGCGACCGTATGAAGGACCCGAAGCGCGGGTATGCCCGCACGTTCCTCCGTCAGCTCGAGGACACGCTCGACCTCGCGCTGGAGCGTGGCGTCAAGATCGTCACCAACGCGGGTGGGCTCAACCCCGCCGGCCTCGCGGCCGCCATCCGTGAGCTGAACCCACAGGTCAAGGTCGCCCATGTAGAAGGGGACGACCTGCTGGCACGCGGGTTCGACGGCGCGCTCACCGCCAACGCCTACCTCGGCTGCTGGGGCATCGTCGAGTGTCTCAACGCCGGGGCGGACATCGTCGTGACCGGGCGGGTCACCGACGCGTCGCTCATCGTCGGGCCGGCCGCCGCGCACTTCGGGTGGTCCCGCGACGACCTCACGCGCTGGCCCGGCGCCACCGTCGCCGGCCACGTCATCGAGTGCGGAACCCAGGCCACGGGCGGCAACTTCGCGTTCTTCACCGAACTGTCCGATGTGGACCGTCCCGGGTTTCCGATCGCGGAGCTCGCCGGGGACGGCTCCTCGGTGATCACCAAGCACGACGGCACCGGTGGCGCGGTCACCGTCGACACCGTGAAAGCCCAGCTCCTGTACGAGATCGCGAGTCCGCGCTACCTCGGGCCGGATGTCACCAGCCGGTTCGACACGATCGCCCTCACGCAGGACGGGCCGGACCGGGTGGCGGTCGGCGGTGTCCGGGGCGAGGCGCCACCGGACACGCTCAAGGTCTGCGTCAACACCCTCGACGGGTTCCGCAACAGCATGACGTTCGTCCTCTGTGGACTCGACGTCGACGACAAGGCGGCGCTGGCGCGTCGCCAGCTCGAGTCGGCGGTCGGCGCCGACGGTCTGCTGTGGACGCTCGCGCGCACCGACCACGCGGACGCCGACACCGAGGAGACCGCGAGCGCGCTCCTCCACGTCACGATCAAGACCCCGGATCCCAAGCGGGCCAAGGCGTTCTCGCGTGCCGCGGTCGAGCTGGCGCTCGCGTCGTACCCGGGTTTCACACTCACCTCGCCACCCGGCGACGGCACCCCGGTCGGTGTCTACCGGCCGGAGTACGTGCCCCAGCAGGCGGTCGACCACATCGC
>Ga0193717_1000554_pt1 | contig 24673 bp, 25 predicted proteins | sample U2c2metaG_FD_145900 | JGI IMG/M metagenome (GOLD analysis project Ga0193717, IMG submission 145900) | Soil microbial communities from a riparian zone of the East river system, Colorado, United States - U2c2 | ecosystem: Environmental > Terrestrial > Soil > Riparian zone | place: USA: East River...
CGCCGGAGTCGTCGACGCTGGCCATGTAGTGGAGCCGGACGGTCTTCAGGCGGGCGAGCTCGGTCTCGACCGCATCGAGGACCTGCAGCCGTTCGCTGCCGGTCTTCGACCATGCCGGTCGCGCGCCCAAGATCTCCATACCCAAGACTCTAGACACTGCCTCCGACAGTTTTCGTTCGGAATGCCCTTGTCTGTAAGGGATTCCGAAGATTGTCTGAATCTTGTAGGTGGTATCGAATCAGGCCAAGTTGTCCACAGCAACCTCTGGCCTGTGGACGATCTCAAGGCTGGTCTTAAGGGCTGGTTTAGATTGGCGAGATGTTCACCGAGCAAGAGCGCGCTTCGTTGCGGGATGCGTTGGTCGCTGCCGCCCGGGCCGACGAACGGATCGGTGGAGTAGCGCTGACGGGTTCGGGCGCGGTTGGTGCCGAGGATGAGTGGTCGGATATCGATCTGGCCTTTGGTCTGAAGCATGGTGTTGATCAGTCCGAGGTGATCGCGGACTGGACCAAGATGATGTACGACGAACATGAGGTCATCCATCACACCGATATGAGGTCGCGCGGGACGGTGTATCGGGTGTTTCTGCTGGCGAATACCTTGCAGGTGGACATCGCGTTCGCGCCGCGTGTTGAGTTCGGGGCTCGAGCGGCAACCTTCCGATTGCTGTTCGGGGAGGCTGTCGAGCAGGTGCCGTTCGGCGAGCCGGCCGCGGTCGAGCTGATCGGGATGGGTTGGCTGTACGCCTTGCACGCGCGGTCGAGTATTGCCCGCGGGAAGGTTTGGCAGGCCGAGTACATGATCAGCGGGCTTCGGGATCAGGCGCTCGCGTTGGCGTGCCTCCGCCTCGGATTTCCGAGCTCCCAGGGGCGCGGTCTCCACCTCTTGCCTCAAGCAACAACAGCGGCACTTGAGCCAACGCTGGTCCGGTCGGTGGATCCCACCGAACTCACCCGCGCCTTCCGCGCCGCGGTCGTAGTACTGCTGGCTGAGGTCGAGCTGGTCGAGCCCGCCGTCGCTGCCAGGCTTGAAGGTCCGCTACGGGAGCTCGCGCGGTAGTCCGGGTCGTTTCGGGGCTGGGGCATGCTGGGGGTATGGCTGAGACAGAGGTACCCGAAGCGCAGGTCGGTGATGTGACGTTTGGTCTGGCGTGGGATCTGAGGGATGGGAGCCTGCGGGGCGAACTGGAGGCGGTCAACGTCAGTGACCACCCCGTCCGTCTCTCCGGCAAACCAGGTTTGACGCCTGTTGGCACGGATGGACGACCGCTGGAGGCGGATACGGCGGTGACTCTGGAGATGCGGCACCCCGGCTACGTCGACCTAAAACCCGGGGAACGGGCTAAGTCGCCGGTCGGGTGGGGCGGCTGGGATGGGCCTCCGGCCAGCGGGAAAGTCGTCGTTCGGTGGGAGGGCGGCGAAGCGGAGGTGGAGGCCACCGGGCCCCTCCAGCCGGAGTCCCACGGCCCCGCCACCAACCTGTACAGCTCGTGGTTCTCCCGAGTCGAATGACCGGTAGTCAGGCTTGTGGTTTGGGGAGGGTGCGGGAGGTGTAGGCCAAAATCAGAAAGGCGAGCAGGCCCAGGATCAGGTGGGAGTTGCCTGGGATTGATTGCCAGAAGGTCCAGCTCAGTTCCCTGTCGTCGCGGTAGGGGACCCACCAGATCGACCTGAGGACGAAGAGGCCGTACCAGAGTGCGCCTGTGATCACTGCCGCGCGCCCGCCCCACTGGCGGTGTACTGCGCGGATCAGGCTGACGCCGAGGGGGATGATCCAGACCCAGTGGTGACTCCATGACACCGGTGAGGCGTACAGGACAGCGAGTGCCATCACGGAGATCGCCGTCACGCGCTCACCGGCCAGCCAGTACCGCCGGGCCAGCCAGAGCACCAGCAGGCCGAAGATCGCCGACAGGACGAACCACACCGGCTCGACCCACGACGCCTCGTCCCCGAGCCGGCTCAGGAAACCCATGAAGGACTGGTTGGCGGTGTAGGCCAGACCGCCGACCCGGTTCGCGTTCCGGATCACCACTGTCCAGTATTCCCAGGACTGGTTCGGTACCACGGCGAAGCCGATCGCCATCGTCGCCAGCAGCCCCAGTACTGCGTTGCGGAACGCCCGCCACTGCTTGGTGATCAGCAGGAAGGCCAGGAACGGCAGCGGCGTCAACTTGATCCCGATCGCGACGCCGACCCAGAACCCGCGCCATTTCGCCCCGCTCGGCCGGACCAGGTCGAGCAAGATCATTGCCGTCAGCAACAGGTTGATCTGGCCGAACTGGATCGTCTGCCAAACCGGCTCCAGCAGCAACGATGCAGCAGTCAAAGCAGCCAGTACTGCGATGCGCCGGTTGCGCCAGGTCTCCGGGAGCAGGGTCCACGCGGTCGCCGGGAGACTGGTACGCCAGATCGCGGCGATGCAGAGCACCGAGATCGTCGTCCAGACGACCAGCGCGACTCCCCATGGGACGGCCGCCAACGGCACCATCGCGATCGCGGCGAACGGTGGGTAGGTGAAAGGCAGACCGGAGCCCGGCAGCTGCGCGTCGTACAGGGAGGCGCGGTCGAGCAGGACCGAGCCGCCCATCCGGTAGACGCGCAGGTCGATCATGCCGTCGAAAAGGCCGTACGCCCAGGCGCCGAGGGTGACCAGCGCGGCGCAGCCGAGGATCGCGGCGACCAGCCAGCGGGGGTCGACGGTCCGGGAGGTGGGGCTGGGATGCGGGGCCACGGTCACGTCAGATCGACCCCGAAGAGCGACTCCAGCTCGCGCCGGGTCTCGTCGTACGAGGTGTGGTGGATCGCGGTCATGCCCAGCGCGCGGGCACCCTCGACGTTCAGCTCCAGGTCGTCGACGAAGACACAGGCGGCCGGCTCGAGCCCGATCCGCTCGGCGGCGAGCAGGAAGATCTCCGGCTCCGGTTTGCGCAGCCCGACCTCGCCGGAGATGACGATGTCGTCGAACATGCCGTCCCAGGTCTCGCGCGGGTAGGTGTTGCCCCAGGAGTTGGACAGCAGCGCGGTCTTGATGCCGTGTGCCCGGGCCCGCCGGATCAGCGCGGACATCTGCGGCTGGTGCTCGAAGTGCGCGAACATCCGCTCGATCAAGCCCTCGGCCGGGACCGGGGTGCCGTCGCGGCGGATCAGCACCGCGGCCAGCTTGCGCTCGAAGTCCGGGACCGCGATCTGGCCGCGCTCGAGCGCGTGGATCGGGTTCAGCTCGGCCTCGGCGGGGGTCGCGCCCAGCCAGTCGACGATCGCCTGGAAATAGGCGTCGAAGTCGAGGTCGTCCAGCTCCGCCCAGCGCCCCAGCGCGATGTCCAGACCGTCGGTCAGTACGCCACCCCAGTCCACCAGCAGGCCGCGCAGCTCGGGCTTCTCGTCAGGCATGCGCGCAAGACTACTCAGGACATGAACCCGCGATCCGAGCGCGGGTTAGTCCGCGTATTCGATGGTCACGTCGCCCGAGGAGGTTTTCGCGTTGATGGTCCGGGTGGACGCCGGGTCGATCTTGACCTCGGCCGACTCGTCGCCGGAGGACGTATCGGTGTCGACCCTGTAGGTCTCCGACCCGGTCGGCAGTACTACGGTCACGTCGCCCGAACTCGTCTCCGCCTGTACGGAGGTCGGCGCAGTGCGAAAGGTGAGCTCGAGGTTGCCCGAACTGCTCTCCGTCGTCACCGAGGACGCGGTCAGATCGCTCGCCTCGAGGTTGCCGGAGCTCGAGTTCATCGTGAGCGCGCCGCCGACCTTGCTCGCCTCGATGTTCCCCGAGGTCGTCTTCAGGGTGGCGCCACCCGGCAGGTCCGACACCTTGAGGTCGCCGCTGCTGCTCTCGATCGTCACCTTCAGGTCCCTCGGGACGGTCACCACGTAGTCGGTGTCACAACCGAAGGACAGGAACCCGCAGCCGGTGTCGCGGATCTCCAGCTTGCCGTCCTCGTACTTCTCCCCCGGGTCCGCCCCGAACACGTTGCGGGAGAACTTCCGGTCCACGGTGATCTCCCGGACGTCGCCGGAGCGCAGTTCCAGATCGGCGGAGCCGGAGTCGATCGCCAGCGCTGTGCCCTGCACCGGGTAAGCGTCCTGGCTCGTCTTGGTGTCCTCGGTCAGACCGGTCAGAGCCCAGTACCCGCCGCCCAGGATCAGCGCGACCGAGATCGCGATGCCATACCTGCGCTCCGTGCTCATCGTGCCGCCCGGCCGGCTCTGCACCTCGGACATCGCGAACTCCCCCTGGCATTCCTGGTGACGTTGCGTCAACCCTGGCACATCCCGGGGCTCTTGTCGGTGGGGTTTACCCCCAAATCAGCTGAGGCGGTCCCTGATGACCCCGGTCGCCAACTGCTGCAAGGACTTGCGGAGTTTGCTGGATTTGGCGGCCTCGGCGAGGCTCCTGCCGTGCGACAGCGCCGCGTCACACGCCGCCTGGTCGAACGGCAGCAGCGCGGCAGCCTGTACTCCGGCGTACCGGTTGAGCGCCTCCGCGACGGCATCGGCCGGCGAGCTCCCCAATGACCCTGAGCGAACCCTGTTCACCACGACCCGGGTGGTCGCCGACGGCACGACCGCGCGGAGCTCGTGCAACGCCCTGATCAGCCGGGTGAGACCGACGGGATCGGCTGACCCGACCACGACCACCTCGTCGGCCTCCTCCAGCGTGGCCAGGGTCGCGCCGTTCCGCCGGGGCGCGAGGGTGTCGAAGGAGATCTCCTCGTCGCTCTCGATGCAGAAGCTCACATCGACCACTGTGCAGGGCGCGAGCAACCGTGCCGTCGCCCAGACGGATTCGATCGCGGTCGGCCGCAACTCGGTCCAGCGGTCAGCGCGGCTGAGCCCGGTGAGCACCAGCATGTGCGGCGCCACCTGCCGCGCGTGCCGGGCGAGCACCTCCACGTCCAGCGATCCACCGCTCGCAGAGCGTGCCGCTGCAGCGAGTCCGGAGGTCTCGTCGAGCATGCCGAGCAACTGAGCCACAGTGCCGCCGTACACGTCCGCATCCGCGAGCAGCGTGGACACTCCTCGTGCAGCCAACTCTGTGGCCAACCCGACCGCGACCGTACTGCGCCCCGGCGCGCCCGTGGGTCCCCAGACGGCGATGAGCCGGCCTGATCCCGAGCGCAGGTCGTACCCGGCTTGCTCAGGGTTCGCGACCATCGAACCCGAGAACGGCACGAACCCGCCCGCGAAGTGCGAGACGGTCGCCGGCGGCCCGGACTCCACGGCGTCGACGATCGCGCGGCCGAGGTCCTCGCCGCTGACATCGGCCGGGAGGATCCGCTCGATCCCCATCCGGCTCAGCCTGTCCTCGCCGCCACTGGGCTCGCCGGTGTCCGACGGGTCAACCAGAGCGAGCACTGCGATCTGGCGAGCATGCAGGGCCGCCACCGCGTCAGAAGTGAGCCTGGGCAGGTCTTCCGCGAGCAGGACGGCCCGGGCCTGTCCGCTGGCGGCCGCAGCCATCACGTCGGCGATGTCCACACATCTGCGGACGATACGAATCCCGGGTGCTCTTTCGGCGCGCCGTACGACGTCGGCCTCCCACGGTGCACCGGTCACCGCGAGGAGGACAGGAACCGCCATCAGCGGCCCCGCCGGACGAGCAGTGGTTCGCCGGTGCTCATCGCTGCCAGTGCCGCGGGCAGCTTGGGCAGGTCGGCAGGATCCAGCCCGATCAGCACCTGCCGTCGGGCCGTGCTGCCGGAGACTCCCTTGACCGCATCCACCTGCACAACCCGGACTGTGTCCCAAAGCTTCTTCGCAGGTTCCTCTGGTGACTTGGGGATGATCCAGACGTCGACCTGGTCGCCGGCCGCGCTGTCGCCGGGCAGGTGTCCTGCTGCGATCGACAGCGGCAACTCCGTACGGTCGTTGTCCGCCTGCGTCACGGCTGCCTGGCGCGGCACGAATTCACCGGCCTTGACCGCGCGGACGATCACCAGACCCTTGAGATCCGCTTCAGCGTCGACGTACTGCCCCGCGGCCTCGTTGCTGGTGAACCGCACTCGCACGGTGGTCAGATCGTCGCTGGTCAGCTTGGTGCCGGCCGGAAGATCCCGCTCGGCGGCCCAGATCGCCGTGGTGTCGTCGGCGGACGAGAGCAGCCTGGCGCCGACCAGTGCGGTGATCGCGACCAGCAGCACACCGAGGACCAGCCGTCCGTCCTTCCAGCGCGCGCGGCGACTGCGCTGCGTCGGAGTTGACGGCGCGGCGAACCCACTGCGCACCTGAGTGTCCACCACGGTCTGACTCTCCCCTGTGATCTGTCGATCGCGCTCCGAGACCGACATTCTGCCGTGTCCGGGGTCCGGCCGCCGCCACTCATCCACAGGGAGCCAGGCACTGGGGACAAACGGACTCATCCGCAGGCCAACCGTGGCAAACTAAAGGAATGCCGGCACCGCGCTTCCTGCAGCTCTCCGACGTCGCCGAGGTGCTGAACATCTCGGCCAACCAGGTCTATGCGCTGGTCCGCCGCGGTGACATCCCGGCCGTGAAGATCGGCGGCCGCGGACAGTGGCGGGTCGAGTCGGCCGAGCTGGAGAAGTACATCGAGCGGCTCTACACCGAGACCAAGCAGTTCATCGACTCCCACCCGTTCGGCGAGGAAGCCGAACAGACCGAGGACGTCAACGGCTGACCCGCTCGGCCTCCAGCCGGCTGCTCAGCGGCGGCGGACGGCGGTGAGGGTCTGGGTGGGGACCAGGCGGTTGTTGTAGACCTCGGTACGGCGGCGCGGCGCGTCCAGCGGGTGCTCCGCGATCTCCAGGAAATCCGCGCCGACCCGGTCGATCGTCCCGGTGACGGGATGTCCCACGCCGAACAGCGTGACCGGCGAACGATCCCGGGCGATCCCCCGCAGCAGATGCGCCAGCCCCAACTTCGCGGCGACCGCGCCCTCGGCCGGCTCCGCCCACGGCCCGAGCCCGTGCACCGCGGTGAGCGCCGCGGCCGGGATCAGCCATTCCTCGGAGCGCTCCGCCTCCAGCAGCAGGCAGTCCTTGCCGACCCTGGCCAACTCGCCCTGGACCGGCTCGGCGTGGGTCAGTTCGACGCGGATCACCGTCCCGACCGCGCCGCGGAGCCGGTCGAGCACCGTGAACTTGGCGACCTCCGCGCGGATCCGGTCCGCGACCTCGCCGTACAGGTCGCCCTCCTGAAGCGCGTCGAACTGGGACTCCAGGTCCTCGAACAAGGCATCCAGACGCATGCCCGCGAACCTACCGGCCGCAGCGGTCCATCAGCACTCTCCGTGCTGGCGCTTGACGCTCGGTAGCGACACACTTCGCGATTTCGACTTGCCAAACCCTAGCGAGGACGGTCTATATTGATCAAGCCAAAGCAAACTAAAGCAAACTCATAGATCAGGGCCGAAACTGAGGTGAATGCGATGATCCGGGGACTGAAGGGACTGCTGGCGCTCAGTGCTCTAGCCGGGCTGGGGCTGGCACTCCGGTGGGCGACCGCCGGCATCGTCGCGGCGTCCACCGCTGAGGACCTCACCTCGATGGCATCACTGGCAGTTGGCGCCGTCGCCTGGGTCGCCTATGTCTGGCTGCTGGTGGCGGTCCTCGCGACCGTGCTCGAGCAGGTACCAGGGGCAGTCGGCCGAGGTGCGTCGGCCGTGGAGGCTCGGATCACCTCGCAGGGCGCCCGCACCCTGCTCCGGTCGACTCTTGGAGTGGCAGCCGTCGCGCCGCTGACCTTCGGGGTGGCACATGCGACACCCGGGGAGGGGCCGCACCAGCCGGAATCACAGCAGCGCGCTTGGACGTCGGTGGAACAGCCCTCGACGCTGCGGCTCGGGGACTCCCCTGCCGACTGGCGCGTGACCGAGAAGGCATCGAGCCTGCAGTTGAACGGACAACCCGCCCGTACGACGAACCCGGGCACCGAGCGCGTCGCAGTACCGCAGAAGCCGGCGGAGCAGCCCGAGCCCGGGGAACAGCGGGTGGGGGTGCCGGATCGGCCTACCCAGGGGGCGCCGACTCGCTACACCGATCTCGGCTCCGGCCAGCAGGTCCGGCCTACGACTCGAGCAGTCGCGGCCGGGGACTCGCTCTGGGCCCTTGCTGCGGCCGAGCTCGGCCCGAACGCCACCGCCGCGACTGTCGCGGCGCGGTGGCCGCAGTGGTACGCCGCCAACCGGGCCGCGATCGGCTCCGACCCCGACCTCATCCTTCCCGGCCAGGTGCTCCGGATCCCGGCGCCCGCCGATCAACCCGTGCCGCCTACCCACCAGGAGAAGTGACATGAGTCAGCACCCGAAACTCGTCGCCGTCCGACCACTGCCGGAAGAGGATCCTGTCGCCCGGCCGATCCCGATGACTCAGGGCGCGTTGGCGCTCCGCTACCAGGACGAGCCCGAGCTGCACGCAGTACCGACGACCCGCGAGCTGCATGCCGTACCGACTCCCTGTCAGTTGCATGTCGTTCCGTCGCCGCCGGTCCTGCGACTGGTTCCCAAAGGTCCTTCGCTGCCGGATGCGCAAGCGTGGGCGACCCGCCTCGTGCAGGCGCTGGCCGAGGTACTGGCCGGCGATCGTCCGATCAGCCAGCTCGTGCGCTGGACGGATGCAGTCGTCTTCACTGATCTCAACCGCCGGGTTCGCGTCCTCGGGCTGACGACCACCGCCACCGCACGCGGAGCCAAGGAGCGCAGCGCGGTCCGCTCAGTGCACGTGTTCACCCCGACGGCAAGGGTCGCGGAGATCGCTGCGCACGTGCGGTACGGCAATCGCTCCCGCGCGATGGCCCTCCGGCTCGAGGTCCACCGCGGCCGCTGGGTCTGCACAGCTCTGGAGATCGGCTGACCTCCGGCAGCTCGGCGTCTGACAGGACCACCGGATGAACTGTCGGTGGGCGACGGCAGACTGGGGTTTGTGTCTGAGGTCGGGGTTCCGTACCGGGAGCGTGCTGCGCGCGTGCCTGGTGCTGTGCTCTGGACCCGTACGCCGGCGGACAGCGGCGAATTCCGGATCCTGCCCGACGGGGTGCATGGATCTCCTCTGGATCGAGGGAGAGTTGCTCGTCGCCGGGCCCGATACGCGCGCCTACATCGGATCGTCCGCACCTGGAGTTCGGCATGCGGCGCTCCGGTTCGCGCCGGGGACAGCGCCGGGGTTCCTCGGCGTGCCGGCGCGGGAGCTCCTCGACGCCCGGGTGCCGTTGGCTGACCTGTGGTCGCCGGGGCGGAGCCGACGCCTCGCCTCGCGGATCGGGACTGCGGCGGATCCGGCGCTCGCGCTGGAAGACGCGGCCGTCGGGTTGTTCGACGCGCCGCCCGATCGTTTGGTGATGCATGTACTCCGCGGCGTCCGGCGGGGCATCGAAGTACGGGTGCTGGCGAGCAAGGTGGGGTTGAGCGAACGGCAGTTGCACCGGCGTTGCCTGGACGCGTTCGGCTATGGACCGAAGATGCTGGACCGGGTCCTCCGCATGAACACGGCCCTCGACCGAGCCCGAACCGGCCTCCCCCTGGCCGAAGTAGCAGCCCGAACCGGCTACGCCGACCAGGCCCACTTCACCCGAGACGTCAAAGCCCTCACCGGCGTCCCACCCCGCACCCTCCTCGCCTGAGCCCAAACCCCACCGACCGCCGCCTGCGCCCTCCCACCCCCGCACAAGCCGCGCGCCTTCACACCGCACTCCCGCCTGTCAGGTCGGCCTCGCTGACCGTTGCGCGTGACACCATTGGGGCTTATGAGCCTGTTCCGGCCTGGGGCCGGTGCCCGTACGGCGACCTTGCGGCACAACCCGCTCAACCAGGTGACGGCAGCCGTCGAGCGGATCACCGATCCCACCGGTCAGACCCTGATCCGCAAGGAGCTGCGCCGCCCCACTCAACCAGGCCTCGGACCCTGGGGAGCCTCCACCGATCCGCGGCACTGGAACTACTGGCGCCGCGAGCTCGAGGTCTACCAGGACAAGGAACTGCACCTACAGCTGAACGATGCCGGCCTGGTCCTCCCCGAGGCCGAGGTCGAGGAGCACGCGAGCGGCGCGGTGCTCTACCTCGAGGACATCAAAGGTCTAGCCGGCACGGAGTTCGCGCTGGCCGACCATGCCGCCCTCGCCCGTGCGTGCGGACGCTGGCAGTCGCGACCAGCACCTGATAGGCCCTGGACCTCGACCGGCTTCCTCCGGCAGTACTCCACCACCCGCGACGTTCCGTGGCAGCTCCTCGAGGATGACGACGCCTGGCACCAGCCGCTCGTCGCCGACAACTGGCCACCCGTACTACGAACCGCCTGGGCCCGGCTGGTCGCCCATCGCCACGAGCTGCTCTCTCTGACGGAACAGTTGCCAAGGGCCCGCTGTCACCTGGACCTCTGGGTCTGCAACGCGATCCGGCGGCCAGCCGGCGAGATCGCCTTGCTGGACTGGGCGTTCACCGGTGACGGCGCCCTGGGCGAGGACATCGGGAACCACATCCCCGACGCCGTCTTCGACCTCTTCTGGCCGGCCGAGCGTCTCCCCGAACTCGCCGAGACCTGTATCGACAACTACCTCGAAGGCCTCCGGGAGGGCGGCTGGCGAGGCGATCCCCACCAGGTCCGCCTCGCCGTGATGGCGTCAGCCGTCAAGTACGCCTGGCTCCTGCCGAACCTGCTCGGCCGCGCCGCCGAGAAATCCCACCAGGCGTACCACCAGCAGGCCGACAGTCAGCACCTCTTCCACCAACGCGGGCAGGCCCTGGCCTTCGTCGCCGACTGGTGCGCCCAGGCCCTCAACTCATCACCACGGTGAAGCCGCCTGGGAGAACAGAAGCAACGGAAGCACCCGTGTGGCGAGAGCGGAGCTTGCCAGTCCGGTCATAGCTGGAGATCACAGCAGAACCTGGGTCAAGGGGGTAAGTCCGAGGGTGGGAGTCGACGCTTGTCAGGAGGATGCCTGAACCGGACGCAGTCGACAGCTGCAGACGTGAGATCAGCGGGATCAGCAGCAGAGCATCCACTCGGACTTCCTTGCCCTCAGCAACCGCCGCCAGTTGGGTCGCATTGACGGCCAGCGAACCAGTGAGGGTGATCGGAAGCAGTGCGCCGGGAGCGGCCGAGACGCCTTGAGGCCCGCCGGCGCCGTGCTTGATGGACCCAAGACTGCGCGCGCCAGACGTCCAAGTCGTGCGCCCGGCGTTGCGATCGGCAACAAGATCGACCACGGGGAGGACGAGCCGCGGTTGAGTTGACGCCGGCAGACTCCAGGTTGCGGATGCTCCAGACGGTAGCGAGATGTAGGAGCCGTTGCTCCATTGGGATTCACCAGTCCAAGCAGATGGCGGCGTCACCACACTGCCGCCCGTTAGCTGCGCCGACTCCGCTTCGACTACCTCCATGCCCGATCGACTCTGCGATCCCGAGCCCAACTGCTGAGCCAGGCGCGCCAGCGAGGATGACGAATCCAGCGCGAGCATGGAGAGCAGGCCGTGGATGGTGGACTCGGCACCTGAGTTGCGGTTGATCACGCCGTCGCCGGAGATGCCGTCGTAGGTACGCCCGGTCGACGGGTCGTACATGGCCGACTTCGCGCGGTTGGCACCGAAGTACCAAGCGGCGACGAAGGCGGCGACTTGCCGCAGGCCGGGGCGATCAGCCGCCTCGGCGACTGCGAGAAGACCTTGCAGTCGGGCGTCCACGCCGTACGCGATCTGCGTGCGGTCGATGGGTGCCGGGAGCCAGCCGTTGTCGGGGCCACCTGCAGTCATCAGTAGTGGAGTGAACCCGGCTGCGTCGCCGATAGCGGGCTCCAGCAACCGCGACGAGCGCAGTACGGATGAAGCTGCGGCGAGGGCCGATGGCATCTGGGCACCCCAGGCATGCCAGTCGGAGATCGACTCGCCCCAAGGCAGCAGCGCGCGGAACGGCCAGGTCCGGCTGTCCCCAGCGCTCATAGCGGCAACGGCCTCGGCAAACCGCTCCAAAGCTCTCCTAGCAGCAGATGATCCTCCAGCAGACACATAGGCCGACAAGCCCAGTACTGCTTCAGAAGTAGCGTCCGCACCGGCCACGATCAACCAGGCAGGGACCCGACGACCATCGACGACATTCCACTGCCCGTAGCGAACCAGCACCTGCCGCTCCAAGGCAGCAATGGCCAGCTCGAGCCGAGCCCGCAGGAAGGCGGCAAACTTCGAGTCCACCCCACGGAAGGCCGCGTACCCCTCACCAAAAGCCCACACCGTCCGCGCCAACCAGTACGACGCCGCGGAGTCCGACGGGTCCGGCAGTTCGACTGGTTCGGCACTGGGGTTGAGCGTCCCGTCCGGCTGCATCCACAGCACCACGTTGCCGGACCGCGGACCGCTAGTAGTCGTCTGCAGGAACGCCAGCCCTCGCAGCAGCCCGTACGCCGCGTCGCGGCTATGCCTGTCTCCAAACGCCTTGAAGTGACGCAGGTAAACCACGGCAGCGCGAGCAATGTCGTCCGCGTTGTAGGCGCCCTGCCCGTAGGTATTCGTAGCAGGGTCGTAGGTACCACCACCGATGCGGGCGTAGGACCCGTCGTCCCGACGATCGGCGTACGTCCACAGCACCCCGACAGGGCCGGACCCGTAGGTCGAGTGACCACTAGCAGCCGGCGGCGACACCGTAGTACCGAGGTAGTCGAGATGGGCGAGGTTAGTCAGCCGCTCACCCACAGCAGAGGCAGGCAGGGAAATGCGGGAAGCGGCGGCGAGGGCGACAGCCCCACCGAGGACGGTTCGGCGGGAGGCGGTCATGAAGACCGGTCCAGCCTGGCTACGCCGATCTTGGCGTCGGCCATGCCGTAGAAAACGTAGTGCACGCCATCGACCTCCTCGATAGCCGTCGGGAACACGACGTTCCCGACGGTGCCGATCCGTTCTTCCTCGGTCTCGGGCACCAGGATCGGCTCGGCCGTCCGGTCGATCACCCGGGTGACGTCCGCGGGATCGAGCAGCAGCGCCCCGGCCGCGTAGCTGACCTTCTGCGTCGTCGGATCGAACCCACGAGGCTGCTCCCCCGTCACCCCGTGGTGGATCACCAGCCAGCCCTCCGGCACCCGCAGTGGCGCCGGCCCCGCGCCGATCTTCAGCTCCTCGAACGGGTACTCCGACATCGCCACCAGCCGGTGGTCCCGCAGATGCACGAGATTCCGCAGATCCCTCTCGACCTCGGCCACCGGCACGAACGACACCCAGATCCCCGGCCGGTCGTCCTTGATCCCGGCCGGCAGGTGGATCCCCTCACCCTCGCGGAACCAGCCCAGGTCCCACATCGGCCGATGCAGCATCGCGTACGCCGGTTCGCCGTCCGGCCCGGGGACGGGCTCGGGAAAGAACACCGTGTCCTTGTTCGGGAACAGGTTCAGATCCGTGTCGAGATCGGGCTGGTACTCGAAATGAAGCGGTCCCAACCGGGTCCACGTCCGCAGATCCTCCGACACCGCGAGAGCCGGCTTCGGCCCGAGCGGCCCGTACGCGACGTACGTCATCACGTGCTTGTTCAGCGAAGGAATCCAGGTGACGCGTGGATCCTCGACCCCCGCGTTGTTGAGGCCGCGCTCCCACCCTTCGTCAGGTGCGAGCACGATTCCTTCCCGGCGCACCCCGGTCGGCACGCCGTCGGTCAGCTCGACCTCGGCCAGCCCGATCCGCGAGACATTGCCTCCAGCAACCAATCTGGGCAGCAGGTAGAGCTTGCCGTCGGGAGTGTGGCCGCTGGCGGGATTCAGCACTCCCTCGCTCTCGAAGTCGTTGCCCGGCTCAGGCGTCATCAGCACACCGACGCGCGTCAAGGTATAGGGAACAGTCACAGCAACTTGCCTTTCTGAAAAGGTCTAGCCCTTGACCCCGGACTCGAGGCTGGAGGAGATGAAGCGGCGCTGGAAGATGATGAAGAGCGTCACCGCGGGTGCGGCCAGCACGCAGGCGCCCGCGAGCACGGCACCGAAGGGGTTCGCGGCTCGCGCCGACACGGTGGTCAGATAGTTCGACAACGACACCGCCAACGGCTGCAGATCCTGTTGTTTGGTGATCAGGAACGGCCAGAGGAACTCGTTCCACGGGCCGATGAAGGTCATCAGTACTCCGGTCAGCAGGGCTGGCTTCACCAACGGGACGGCGATCCGCCAGAGGATGTTGAGCTCACCGGCACCGTCGATCCGGGCCGCGTCGAACAACTCCTCCGGCAACTGCAGGAAGTACTGCCGGAACACGAACACCGCCGTCGAGTTGATCGCGAACGGCGCGATCATGCCCAGATAGGAGTCGGCCAGTCCGTAGCTGCGCACGATCAGCACATACAGCGGGATGGTCAGCAACTGGAACGGGACCACCTGGACCAGCAGCATCAGGCTGAACACCGCACCACGACCGCGGAACTGCAGCCGTGCCAGCGCGTAGCCCGCAAGCACTCCGAAGACCAGCGTGCCGAGGATGACCCCGCCGGTGAAGACACCGGAGTTCAGCAACGACCTGCCGAGATTGATCTCGGCGTTGATCTCCGAGTAGTTGTGCCCGGTCAGGTTGCCCGGATCCGGGAAGGCACCCCTGATGGACGGGTCCGGCTCGGTCTGCAGACTGCCGACCAGCATGTAGTAGAAGGGGAACAGGAACACGAAGGCCCCGGCCAGCAGGGCGAGGAACCGCCACGGGATTCTCATCGGCCTTCCCTCCCCACGAAGCGACGTTCGATCAGGGCCAGCAACAGGACACCGATCACCAGCAGTACTCCGATCGCCGAGCCGACGTCAGGGTTTCCCTGCTCGATGCCGCGCTGGTACATGATCAGCACCGGCGAGGCGGAGGCACCGTCAGGACCACCGCCCCCGGTGAGCAGATACGGCTCAGTGAAGAGGTTCGCCCCGGTCACCGTGGCCAGCAGGACGACCAGCGTCGTGGCCGGCCGTACTCCTGGCACGGTGACGTTCCAGAACGACTTCAGCCGCCCGGCACCGTCCATCGAGGCTGCCTCGTAGAGATCCTTCGACACGTTCTGCAACGCGGCGAGGTAGAGCAGGATGAAGAAGCCGAGCTGCTTCCAGGTCACATAGATCGCGATCGTCGGCATGGCCAGCTTCGAGTTCACCAGCCAGGACGGGTCAGGTGCGAGCGGTCCCAGCACGCGATTGACGAGGCCGTCTGCGTTGAACAGGAACAGCCAGACTCCGACGACCGCGACACTCGCCGCCACGTATGGCACGTAGTAACTGACTCGGAAGAACGTGCGCCAACGGATCGCACTGTTGAGCGCGAAGGCCAGCACCAGCGACAGTCCGACGGTCAGCGGCACGTTGATCAGCAGGAAGATGCCGACGTTCCCGAAGGCTCGCCGCACGGCCGGGTCCGACAGCACCGCGGCGTAGTTGTCGAACCCGACGAACGGCCGGTCCACGATCGCACCCGGTGCGGTGAAGAAGTAATCGTGGAAGGACATGTACACCGCGAACCCGAGCGGATAGGCGAAGATCGCCGCCAGGAACACGAGGTACGGCGTCACGAACGCGGAACCGATCGGGTGCTTGCCGAAGACCCCGCCCAGCAGCCCGCGCCGGCGGGTCGGTGGCGGTTGGCCACCGGCCCGCTCGACCCGGCGCGGACTCAGGACTCGCTGCTGACTCATGACTGGGCAGCGAGCTGATCGACCTTCTGGGCCGCTCCGTCGAGGGCGGCGCCCGGGTCCTCCTGACCGAAGATCACGGACTTGGAGTAGGCGTCCCGGAAGTTCTGCCAGATGGTGATCGAGTTCGGCACGTTCGGCACCTCGACGGTGCGCGCTGCCTGGTCCGCGAACTGCTTGTAGTCCGGGTTCTTGGCGAAGTACTCCGGGTAGGTGCCGGCGACGTCGGCGCGCAGCGGCATCTGGCCACTACCTTCCAGCAGCTTGCCGTCCTGCTCCTTGCTGCTGGCGAACTTCAGCACATCCCAGGCGGTGCCGCGGTTCTTGCAGGCCGAGTACATCGCGACGTTCTTCGCGTCGCTGAAGGTGTAGGTCTCCGCCGCGGGCTTACCGGCCGACGTCGGCACCGGTACTGCGCCCCACTCGACCTTGCCCTTGTACGTCGCGATCGCCCACGGACCGACGATCGCCATCGCGGCCGTCCCGTCCACGAACGAGTCGCCGGTGTACTTCTCCTGCGACGCCAGCTTGTCGGCGTACAAGGTGCGCCAGAAGGCGGCGACCTTCTTGCCCTCCTCCGAGGCGAACTGCGACTTGCCGTCGGCAACGAGCTGCTTGCCACCGGTCTCGGCCGCGAAGAGCGGGTAGAAGTCGAACCAGGACTGGAAGAATTCGTTGCTCGGCGCCGGATAGATCGCGAACTTCGCGCCCTTGGCGGCGACCACCTTCCGCGACGTGGCGAGGAATTCGTCGTACGTCGACAGCGGGGGCTTGACGGTGTCAATGCCCGCCTTGGCGAAGGCCAACTTGTTGTAGAAGATCATCACCGGGTTCGCCTTCCACGGCAGCTGGTAGTACTTGCCGTCGGTCGACTTGTACTGTTCCGCGGACTTGCCGGTCCGGCTCTCGACGTACGACTTGCCGTCGGCGAAGCTGTCGAGCGCCACCAGGCCACCCTGCTTCTGAAACTGCGAGACGGACGCGGGCGAGGTGTTGAAGATCAGGCAGGGCGCGTTGCCCGCGGTGATGGCCGCGCCGATGACCTCCTCGGAGCTCTTGCCGGTGGGGATCTCCTGCGCGGTCACCTTCTGGTCCGGATGCGCGGTGTTCCAGGCCGCCACCATCTGCTTGCCCCAGGCAACTTCTTCCTTGTTGTTCGACATCCAGATGGTGATCTCGCCGCGCGCCGTGGCGGCCGCGTCGGCATCACCGCCGCCGTCGGAGCCGCCGCAGGCGACCGTAGTACCGGCCAGGCCGAGCGCGAGCAGCGCGGCCGTGAGCTTCTTTCGTTTCATGACTCCTCCATCGGGTCAGTGCACTGCAGGGGTGGCGGTGGACCGCCGGATGACCAGACGGGCCGGTGGCAGTTCCACGTCGGCCACCTCGCCCTGGTCGTCGATGAGCTGGTTGAGTGTGCGTGCGGCCGCCTCGCCGAAGCGATAGGGATCGGCGCGCACAGTGGTCAGGCCGGGGTGGACGAACTCGGCCAGTTCGCTGTCGTCGAAGCCGGCCACGCTCAGGTCGCCGGGCACGGTGAGCCCGGCCTGCTGGGCGGCGCCGAGGCCGGCGATCGCCATCCGGTCGTTCGCGTAGACGATCGCTGTCGGTCGATCCGGCAGGTCGAGCAGCCGCCGGGTCGCCTCGATCCCGCCGGCGGCGGTGAAGTCGCTGACCTCGATCGCCACCGGCTCCAGACCGGCCTCGGCCAGCGCCGCCTTGAACGCCGCGGTGCGGGTCGTCGCATGTACGAACGCCGGCGGACCGGCGACGTGCGCGATCCGGCGATGCCCGAGGCCGACCAGGTGCTCGACCACAGCGATGGTCCCCGGGCGGTCGTCGAGACAGACCGCCGGGAACGGCGAGGTGCCCTCCGGCCGATTCAGCGTGACCGCGGGCAGTCCGAGAGAGGTGAGTAGTTCGATCCGCGGGTCGTCGTGCCGGAGGTCGGACACGAACACGCCGTCGACCCGGCCGTCCTGGGCCAGCCGCCGGTAGCCGGCCGCCTCGTCCTCGCCCGGTGTCACAACCTGAAGGACCAGCGCCTGGCCGCGTGGCGCGAGCACGCTCTCCACGCCGGCGATGAACGCCGGAAAGAACGGGTCCGATGACAAGACAGCCGGATCCCTGGTGATCACGAGCCCGAGCGCGAACGCCTTCGAAACCGAGAGCGACCTGGCCCGGTTGCTGGGCCGCCAGCCGAGGTCGTCGGCGGCCGCGAGGATCCGGTCGACGGTCGTCTGGGCCAGCCCGGGCCGCCCGTTCAAAGCGAACGAGACAGCACCCTTGGACACCCCGGCCCGGGACGCCACATCCGCGATCGTCGGCCGCGCTTTGCTCATCAACGTCCTCTGATCTGAGGGTTTAAACCGGTTTAATCGCTCACTAAACCGGTCCAAACCCGCGTCGTCAAGGGTTCAGCGTCAGTTGCGCAGTAACGCGCTTTCCGAGGCTTTCCAAGCACTCGTCTGCAGATTGCCTTGACGACGACCACTCCACTGGCTTAACTGGTCCGCAAGCAGCGACGCACCCAGCCGGTAAACGGACTCGTCCGCAGTCCGGTTTTAGGCGCCAGGGCGGGAGCCCGAGGCGGGGTCGCGTCCTCGGGACCGATGGAGCCGATCGTGTCCGACCCAAACCCAACTGCTCGTCGCCGCTCGCTGGTGGTGGTCGCTGTCGCCGCGGTGCTTGCCGCCGCCGGCGTCACCCTGCTCAACCGGACGCCTGCCGAGGCGGCGATCTCACTCCCGCCGACCCACCCGGTCTTCGACTACCAGCTCGGCGGCGCGTACGACGTACCCGCCGGTGTCGATGTGGTCAGCCGGGACAGGTCGGCATCACCTGCCGCCGGAAAGTACAACATCTGCTACGTCAACGCCTTCCAGGTCCAGCCCGGCGAACAAGGTCAGTGGGACTCCGACCTCCTGCTCCGTGATGCCCAGGGCAACCTCGTGATCGATCAGGACTGGAAAGAGCCACTGCTCGACCTGCGGACCGATCAGCAACGAGAACGCATCGCGGCCAAGGTGAACGGCTGGATCGACGGCTGCGCGCGGGCCGGCTACCAGGCGATCGAGCCGGACAACTACGACAGCTACACCCGCTCGAAGAGCCTGCTCAGTACCGCCGATGCCAAGGCCTTCCTCAAACTGCTGGCCGATCACGCCCACGCACAGGAGCTGGCGATCGCGCAGAAGAACACGCTCGAGCTCGCCGGTGACCGGAAGGCCGTCGGGCTCGACTTCGCCATCGCCGAGCAGTGCGGCGAGTACAACGAGTGCGCCGGCTACGTCAACGCCTTCGGCGACAACGTCCTGGTGATCGAGTACACCGACGAAGGCCTGACCAAGGCTTGCGGCGGATTCGGCGACCGGCTCGGCATCGTTCGCCGGGATGTGGCCGTCTCGACCCCTGGCACGGCCGGGTACGTCCGCAAGACCTGTTGATCAACCCGCTCCGCCAAGCCCACATCCGTCTTTGTCCAGGGGGCAACCATGTCATCACCAACACGTCGCGACATTCTCCGCGCCGCCGCCGTACTGGCTGCCGCCGGCACCCTCGGGGCCTGCGGCAAGTCCGATGAGGATGAGGCCGGCGGTGTCGTCACCGTCGATCTCTGGCACGGCCAGACGGACACCGGCAAGGCGGCGATCGATGCCTTGATCAAGGAGTTCAACCGGACCCACCCGAACATCAAGGTCGAGGGCGGCGGTGGCGGTGTGACCGCCGACAGCATGCTGCAGAAGGTCACCGCGGGTCTGGCCGCGGGATCCTTCCCGGACATCGCGTACATCTTCGGCTCGGATCTGGCCAGCATGACCCGCAGTCCGCAGGTCGCCGATCTGACCTCCGCTCTGGGCGACCGCCTGAAGGACTACTGGCCGGCCGCCAAGGACGCGGTCACCGTCAAGGACAAGATCCGGGCCGCGCCCGCTCTGCTGGACTCGCTTTGCCTTGTCTACAACAAGAAACTCTTCGCCGCCGCAGGTCTCCCGTTACCGAAGGCGGGCTGGACCTGGGACGAGTTCGTCACCACTGCGCAGAAGCTGGCCAACCCGGCCAAGGGCATCTTCGGCACCGGCTGGCCCGGGGTCGGCGACGAGGACACGGTCTGGCGGCTCTGGCCGATGATCTGGGATCTCGGCGGCGACGTGGTCAGCGAGGACGGCAAGACCGTTGCCTTCGACAAGGTCGGCGAACAGGCGCTCGGCACGCTCGACCGGTTGCGGACCGACAAGTCCCTGTACGTCGACCCGAAGCCTGGCGGCGAGCAGCTCTACCAGGTGTTCCTCGGCGGCCGGATGGGAATGGTTGCCACCGGCCCCTGGGAGCTGCCGGACGTGATCGACGCGGGACTGGAGTACGGCGTCGCCCCGCTGCCGTCGTACTCGGGCAAGCCGGTGACGATCTCGGGCCCGGACACCTGGACCGTGTTCGACAACGGCTCCGCCCGGGTGAAGGCGGCCACCGAGTTCGTCACCTGGCTGATGGAGCCGAAGCAGGACGTCCGCTGGGATCTGGAGGGCGGCAGCCTCCCGCTGAGCACGACCACCGCGGCCATGCCCGAGTGGAAGAAGCATGCAGCCAGTACTACGGGACTGCAGGTGTTCGTGGATGCCTTGCAGACCGCCCGCGTGCGACCCACGATCGCGGCCTACCCGCAGATCTCCGAGCATCTCGGCGAGGCGATCGTCGCGGTCCTGCTGGGCAAGAAATCCCCGGCTGATGCCCTGAAGGAATGCGTCGACCAGTCGAACGCGGTACTGGCGGTGCCGAACTGATGGCCAGTGTGGTCGGCACGTTCACGCTCGACCCGCGGGCTCGCAAGGCCGCGGCCAAGCGGCGGACCAGGGGCGAGGGAGCGACGGCGTGGGCGTTCGTCAGTCCATCCGTGCTGATCATCCTCGGGCTCAGCGTGATCCCGGTGCTGTGGTCGTTGCTGCTGTCGTTCCAGGCGAACGACCTGGTCTCGCCGAGTCGATGGGTCGGGCTCGCGAACTACAAGGCCCTCGCGGCCGATCCAGCGTTTGCGAGTGCGGTCCAGCACACGCTCGTCTACACCGCGCTGTATGTGCCGTTGAGCGTGGTCGGCGGGCTGGCGATCGCGTTGATGCTGGACCGACCGATCCGGCTGATCAGCCTCTACCGGACGCTGGTGTTCGTGCCGTTCGTGGTCTCGGCGGCGGCGCAGGGCGTGCTGTTCTCGTTCGTGCTCGACCCGGAGTTCGGCGCGGCCAACTCGGTGCTGCACGCACTGGGTCTGCCGGCCCAGGGGTTCTTCAGCGATCCCGGGCAAGCGCTCTACCTGCTGGTCGCGATCTCGTTGTGGAGTGGGACCGGGTTCTGCGTGATCGTCTATCTCGCCGCCCTGCAAGGGGTTCCGGATGAGCTGGTCGAGGCCGCGCGGATCGACGGTGCCGGACGGGCCGGCGTACTGCGGCACGTAGTACTGCCGACGCTGACACCGGTGACGATCTTCCTGGTGCTGTTCCAGACGATCAACGCGTTGCAGGTGTTCGATCTGGTCTTCGTGACGACCAAGGGTGGTCCGCTCGGGTCGACGACGGTGATCGTCTACTTCATCTGGGAGAAGGCGTTCAAGAGTTTCACCGCCGGCTATAGCGCGGCCGCGGCTTATGCGTTGGCGATCGCACTGCTGGTCGCCGGGTTGGCGCTCCAGCTGTACCAACGTCGCCGTACCGGGAAGGCCCTTCGATGAAGACCAAGAGCTTGCCATTCAGTCCTTGGCATCTCGTGCTCGCGCCGCTCGCGATTCTCTTCGCCTTGCCGCTGCTCTGGTTGCTGGTGAGCTCGGTGATGAGCAACGCGGAGATCAACCGGTTCCCACCCGCGCTCATCCCGGCGGGGATCAACCTCGACGGCTACCGGTTCGTACTCGGGAACGCCTTGTTTCCCAGGTGGTTCGTCAACTCCCTGATCGTCTCGAGCGTCGCCGTCACCGCCAACCTGGTGCTCGGGTCGCTCGGCGGCTACGCCTTCGCGCGGATGCGGTTCGCCGGGTCGAAGCTGCTGCTCGGCCTGATGCTCGCGACGATGGTGATCCCGTTCCAGCTGACGATGATCCCGACCTTCCTGGTGATGAAGGAACTCGGACTGATCGACACCCTCGGCGCCCTGATCATCCCGTCCCTGGTGACGCCGTTCTCGGTGTTCCTCTTCCGGCAGTTCTTCGTCTCGCTGCCGCGCGAGCTGGAGGAAGCGGCCTGGTTGGACGGTTGCGGGCGACTGCGGATCCTGATCTCCGTCGTACTCCCCCTGGCCAGGCCTGCGCTCAGCACAGTCGCAGTACTGACCTTTCTCAGCACGTGGAACGACCTGACCTGGCCGCTGATCGCGATCAACCACGACACCAACTACACGCTCCAGCTCGGCCTGACCACCTTCCAGGGTCAGCACCACACCCAGTGGGCGGCGGTGATGGCCGGCAACGTCATCACCGTGCTGCCTGTGCTGCTGGGGTTCCTGCTGGCCCAGAAGGCATTCATCCGCTCGCTGGCTTCTACCGGACTCAAAGGCTGATATGACTTTCACTGCTCCACCTCATCGCTCCGATCGTGCCTTCGACTTGCTGGTCATCGGCGACGCCAATCCCGACGTGGTGATCGGCCCGGTCAACCAGCCGCTCGCCTTCGGCCAGCGCGAACGCCTGGTCCCGACCGGTTCGCTATGCCTGGGCGGGTCCGCCGCGATCATGGCGTGCGGCGCCGCCCGGCTCGGGTTGCGGGTCGCCTTCGCCGGACGCGTCGGCGACGATCCGGCCGGGTCCTTCGTCCGGGCCGCCCTCACCGAGCGCGGGGTGGACGTGAGCGCCCTGGTGACGGACCCATCGCTGCCCACTCCGCTGACCACAGTGCTCACGTCCGGCACCGATCGCGCGATCCTCACGGCACCCGGGTGCCTGCCGGCGACCACCTCGTACGACGTACCGGCTGAGCTGCTGCGGTCCGTACGGCATGTGCACGCGGCGTCGTTCTACCTGATGCCCGAACTGGCTGCCGGGTTGGCCGCGCTGTTCAAGGAGGCTCGAGCTAATAAGGCGACCACGTCACTCGACACGAACGACGACCCGGCCGACCGCTGGGATCGCGTAGTACTGGACGCCGTCCTGCGAGTGACCGACATCCTGCTGCCGAACGCGGCGGAGGCGCATTCCCTGACAGGTCATCCAGTGCTCGCGGATGCGGCGGGGATCCTTGCCCGGCGTGGACCGCTCGTGGTGGTGAAGAACGGGGCCGAGGGGGCTCTCGCGCACGACGGGTCCTCGATGGTGCGGTTGCCTGCGCTCAAGGTGGAGACCGTCGACACCGTGGGGGCTGGGGACAGCTTCGACGCGGGGTATGTTGCCGCAGTACTGAACGGCTTCGGGCGGGAACGGGCGCTGGCGATCGCGGCCGCGTGCGGCTCGTTGTCGACCCGTGCGACCGGTGGTACCGCGGCCCAGCCGACCTGGAACCTCGCGCTGGAGAGTGCCGGATGACCAAGATCGCCTTCATCGGCGCGGGCAGCGTCGTGTTCACCCAGGCACTGCTGGCGGATCTGTTCGGCTTCCCGGATCTCGGCGATCTGCACATCGCCTTGCACGACATCGATCCTGAGCGACTCAGTACCGCGAGCGGCGCGGCGGCGTACCTCGCGACGGAGTACGGCGCGGCGCCGCGAATCACCGCGCATCTCGATCGCCGGGCGGCGCTCGAGAACTGCGACTTCGTGATCAACATTGTCCAGGTGGGGATGAACGAGGCCACCCGGATCGACTTCGACCTGCCGGCCCGGTACGGGGTCCGGCAGACGATCGGCGACACGCTCGGCGTCGGCGGCGTGTTCCGGGCCCTGCGGACGTTCCCGGTACTGCGTGGGCTGGCACTGGACATCGCCGAGGTGTGCCCGGATGCGTGGCTGCTGAACTACACGAACCCGATGGCGATGAACGTCTGGTACCTCTCGGCCCTCGGGGTGCGCAACGTGGTCGGCCTCTGTCATTCGGTCTTCTGGACCATGAACGACCTCGCCGACCTGGTGGGAGTCCCGTACGGCGAGGTGTCGTACCTCGCCGCGGGGGTGAACCACCAGGCCTGGGTACTCCGGTTCGAGCACGCCGGACGGGATCTCTATCCGGCGTTGGACGAGGTCATGGCGCGGGATCCGGAACTGCTCCGACGGGTGCGGATCGACATGTACCGGCGGCTGGGGTTCTACCCGACGGAGACGAGCGAGCACTCGTCGGAGTACGTGCCGTGGTACCTGCATGATGCGGGTGAGGTGGAGCGCTTGCGGCTGCCGATCGGTGACTACCTGCGGATCATCGAGGAGAACGTCGCGCAGTACGAGCACACCAGGGACGCGTTGAAGGCAGGGGAACCGCTCTCGGTGGAGAACACGATGGAGTATGCGCCGCAGGTGATCCACAGCATCGTGACGGGCAAGCCGCGAACGATCTACGGGAACGTGGTGAACACCGGCCAGATCTCGAACCTGCCGGCCGGTGCCGTGGTCGAGGTTCCTTGCCTGGTTGACAGTTTGGGCGTTCAACCGACGACGGTGGGTGCTCTGCCTGCCCAGTGCGCGGCACTCAACAGGTCGTACATCAACGTCAACGAACTGGTCGTCCGGGCAGCCCTCGAGGAAGACCCGCGGTCCATCCGCCAGGCGCTGATGGCAGACCCAGCCACAGCCGCGACCCTCACGGTCGAACAGATCTGGTCCCTGTGCAACGACCTGGTCCTTGCCCACAACAACTACCTCGACCCCGCCCTCGGCGTCCAACTCACCCCCTGACCGGTACGCCGGTACGCGGGTACGCGGGTACGCATAGGTGTGGGTGGTTCGCGGATGCATTGGGGCCGTGGTTCGCGGGTAGGTGCATGTGGTTCGCGGATGCATGGGTGCATGTGGTTCGCGGGTAGGTGTGGGTGGTTCGCGTCGCCGGGCTGCGTGATTGTGCTAGTCGCGGTGAGGTGAGTCAAGGGCGCTTCGCGGCCCTTCGGGCTCGAACAAGTTCGACCCTTGACACACCTCACCACGACCAGGGAAGGACGCAGCTACGCCCGGAGCCGCTGAGAAGAACGGCCACAATTC
>Ga0193717_1000555_pt1 | contig 24657 bp, 21 predicted proteins | sample U2c2metaG_FD_145900 | JGI IMG/M metagenome (GOLD analysis project Ga0193717, IMG submission 145900) | Soil microbial communities from a riparian zone of the East river system, Colorado, United States - U2c2 | ecosystem: Environmental > Terrestrial > Soil > Riparian zone | place: USA: East River...
AGATCCTTCTCCTTCGCATCGCGAAGCGTACCAAACAAGTATTCGTGGCCCTGTTCGTCCATGCCGATGAACCCGCGGACCGTTATCCATTTGTCCTGATAGGCAACAGGGTCTTGCGACACCGTGTCGACGTTTTTTACGAAACTGTCGGCGCTCGTCAATGCGGGCAAGAGCAAGAGAACGAATGCAGGCAGAATTGTAAAGAGCGCTTTCATATGAGCTCCCATCGAAGAACGCGTTGATGCTGATGTTAGCGCCGAACTCGCGGACGCACTTGCGATCGCTGGCGCGGACTTGGGCGGAGTAGCACATGGAGCAGAAGGGCAAGCGACGCGTCCCGTTCAGAGTCGCCGGAGTACGGTCGTCGGTGAAGGCGGCTTGTAACGACGTGACGGCGGCCGCGTCAGTCGGGCTTTCACACAGGCGAGCGCGGCTGTGATCCGGGTTCGAAGCGTCGTCGGGGGGTTCCGCTATGCTTCCAGTCAGATCGATTTCGCGCGTGCTGCTTGCGGCTTGCGCGCTGTGCGCGTTCGACGTTGCAGCGGGAGAGCCTCCCGTCTGGCGACACGTCACTCCCGCCAACACCGGCATTCCCGGCGAGCTCGTCGATGTCAGTGCGTTCGACGATGACGGCAATCTCTGGGTGTTCGCGCGTTTCGCATTCTTCCAGGAATGGGGACTTGCGATGCTGCCCGCATCGAATGTCCCGTATCTCTCGCTGCCGGGCGGAGGCTTCGATACCTGCTGCTGGACCGTCTGGTCGAGTCTCGACAGTCCGATTTCCTCGCAGTTCGTGCATGGCATGCGCATCGCGTCCGATGGCGTGATCTGGATCGCAAGCGACGCCGGGCTTACGCGCTTCGATCGCAATGCGACGCCGCCCGCAAGCATGTGGACCACGTTCGACCAGTCGAACGCCCCGTTCGTCGTGCCTGGCGTGTTGTCGGTCGATCTCGATGCGACGGGTGGCGTGTGGCTGACCAATACCAGCGTCAACCTGGTCAATGCCGCGGTCTTTCGCTTCGATCCGATCGCCAACACGTGGACAGCGTATGAAGTCGGCGCGGAGATTCCGTGGGGCAATGACCAGGGCTTCCACAACGTCGGTTACGTGCGCGTGGGCCCGGATGGGCATGTATGGCTCACACATCAGGTCCTGAGTGGCCTCGCCGAATTCGACGGCAGCACATGGACGCTGCATGAAGAATGCTCCGCGCAGCTCGATGGTCTGCTGCCGGACTCCAACGGAAACATCTGGATCGCGAGTGTCCAGCAGGGGCTGTGGCGCTGGGACGGGACGACGTGCGCGAACTGGCCGACGCTCGGCGGCGACATGACGGTCTCCGCCATGGCTTACGACGCTCCGACCGACACGCTCTACGCGGGCAATTTCGTCGGCGGCATCTTCCGCACATCCAATGACGGCGCGACATTCGATCCATTCGTCGACGCCGACGGCATCATACCGATGGGCATTCATCCGCGCGCGGACGGAGACGTCTGGATCGCCTACAACCAGCAGGCCGCGGGCGGCGCGCAGGGTGGTGTCGTCCACTACGACTCCGCCGGAGCGCGCATCGAAGCGTTCAACGCGATCAACACCGGCCTGCCCAGCTACTTCATCGATCACACGTTCGTCGACTCGACCGGCGCGCTCTGGTTCATCTCGCTGGACTCCGGCATCTCACGTTACGACGGCACGCATTGGCGAAACTTCGGCCGCAACAACCTGGGTGCTGACGCGTGGCCGTTCTTCGACAGCGATCCGACGTTCTCTGCGTACGAGGACGCCGGCGGCAACATCTGGATCGGTGGCAACGGCGTCGGCCGTTGGCAACGTTCGACGGGTACATTCACGGGATTCTGGGATTTCAGCAACTCCAGCATCGGCGGATATTTCATCAAGGCGATCGGCAGCGACGTCGATGGCGATATCTGGATCGGCACCGACGGCGGCGGGATTTACGAGCTGCAGGGCGATGTCTGGGTTGCGCATCCGTTCGGAGGCTCCGGTTCGACCGCCAACTACGTGAACGCGATTGCGCTCGATGCGGCCGGCCTCATGTGGGTCGGAGCCGACAGCGGCCTGAATGTCTTCGACGGACAGACGTGGACCTCCATCGACGATCTGCCGGTGCTGCCGTTCGGGCTCAGGGACATCGAGTTCGCTGCCAACGGTGACACGTGGGTGGCCAGCAACTATGGCGCGCTGCGCTACGACGGAACGTCATGGTCCGTCTATACCCGCGGCGCGGGCGATCTGCCGGCCGATACCGTGTACGACATCTCGATCCGGCCGAGCGATGGGCTGGTGGCTGTCGCCAGCTTTACCTTCGACGACAATTCCGGCGGCGTCAGCCTTTTCGATGGCGCTGCATGGACGACCTACACGACCGCGAATTCACCGCTGACGCATTTCCAGGTGCAGTCGGTGGCGTTCGACGCCAACGGCAATCTATGGGTCGGGCCGCTGGCTACAGGCGTCCAGGAAATTCAGCTGGGTACTGCGCCGACTGACTTGCTCTTTCGAAACGGCTTCGAGGCGAGCTAGCTGCTGCGTTCCAGTTGAGAAGTCACGCGACTCCATTGACGGTTCTGGGAACTGGTTCGGCTCGATCTGACGAGACAACGCCGTCGTATGTCGAGAGCCCATAACGGCGGCGCGCGGGGGCTTGTGCGATGCCTCGAAGGCAGGGCTATCTCGCCGCCGGCGCAGACGCATCCCCGACTGCTTACAGCAGTATCGCGTCCGCCGCTAAGATCAGGAGAGCGGGCTTCACAATGGCGACGCCCCATCGGTCCGGCTTCTTCCGATCGAACAGCAGATCGTGCAGCTTCGCAGCGACCTCCGGCATTTAGAGTGTCTTATCGAGGTCCCAGCTCAAGCGGGCTTCCCGACAGCGAGGGGGACAATCAGGGCTTCTCGTCTCCGAGTCGGTGTAGGACGGTTTGAAGGTCCTTGAGGCGACGACGACGCCATCGCGCCGAATCGTCACCTTGATATTTTTGGGCGCATCGCCGATTTCCAGGCGCAGCTGCTTGCTATCGCCTTTGCAGTCCCTTTCGCGACATTCACGTCCATACGCCACCATGAGATCGGGATCACCGCAGGTCCTTATGGTGTCTCGCTGTGACGGCACATAGAAGGATTTGCAGGAAGTCGTGTGACCGTCAAATTCAGCAACGATCTCGGGGAGCTGGTTAGGAACGGCGCCGTCGGGAACATGGATGTCCAGGCGGAATGAATCGAAGCAGTTGGCACATTGCGCTGATTTCTGTCGCTCCGTTGCGTCTGGTTCGGATGCTGCTGTGAGCCGGATGCCCCCGATGGTCGAACATATCAGCGATAGGAGTCCCAGAATTAACAGGGCCAGGATGTGCCGCATGTCTTCGTCTCCATTGGCTCAAGCAAAACAGTCAGCGACTGTCCGCCTGTCCGCCGTGATGCCCACGCGCCTTGCAAACGGAATGAGGGCAGTCGCACACCGATTCCGTCCTTGGCGGTCCGCTGGTCGCTTCGTGTTCGCACCACTCCGAACAGTACGCATTGCCTTTGGCGGGTTTGCAGGTGCAAGGACCGTGGGCACACTTCGTTGTTTCCATCGTGGTTCTGCCTTTCCGTCATCGGATGACGTTCGTCTCCAACGATTATATTCCGCACGGCCGATCAGGGATTGAGGTCATATCGAATCGTCGCCTGCACGCGCTGGCCCTGTCCCCGCGCGTCGGCCAGATCGATGTTCTGACCCCACAGGTATTCCACGCCGAACATGGCGCGTTCGCTGAATTGCCAGGCGAGGTTCACCGCAGCGAACTTGGTGCTCTTGGGCAGGGACTGCGCGAGCATGAGATCGGCGTCGGGGCTGATGCCCAGATAGCCGTACGATGCGCTCGAGCTCAGGTCTTGCGTCCAGCCGTGCGTATAGCCGACGCCGTAGCCGCGCGCCTCGATCGCCTTCAGCTGGATGTCCGGAGTGAACGCGGCATCCAGTCCAAGTCCGGAAATATCCTGCAGGAAATCCGCGTAGCCTTTGCCGAAGTTTGCCCATGCCTGCACGCTGTCACGTGTGAACAGGCTGGTGGCCGCGGTGAATTGCGTGGCAAACGCGCTGCTCGTTCGCGACTGTCCGGTGGCCGCATTCTGCACGCCAAGATCGCGAAACAGGTTCGACCATTGCACATGCCAGTCCGGCGTTTGCCAGCGCAGGCCGATCGTCGCGTCGGGACGGTGCGAGAACGCAGCGAAGCCTTCGACGACCGCGATGTCCGCGCTGGGCTTTTCGAGCGACATCGGCAAGGTCAACTTGCCGTCGTCGCCCTTGAACAGGATCGGCGAAATGCGGATCTGCGCGCCATTCTTGAAGGTGAATGAGTTCGGCCCTTCGTAGTCGAGCGTGTTCGGGAATGCGTCGATGTCGGTGAACGCGGATCTGTAATAGCCGGCGAGCAACGTGTAGTGCTCGGCCTCGAGCTCGCCATAGAACCATTGCATGTTGTACGGCATGTTTCCGCTGCCGCTGCCGAAGAAGTTGTTCTTGTAGACGACCTTCATCAGTCCGTACGGCGTTTCGCGACGGAAATCCATGCGCAACAGGCTCTGCCTCGCGCTGAGATTGGAACGCCATCCGCTTGCGTAGAACGGCTGCCCTCGCACCGGAATCGACGACGGCAGGAACAGGTCCTGAGCCATGAAGGTGTCGTCCGCCATGGCATCGAGCTGCGCGACGAGATCGAGCTTGAACAGATTGCCGGTGTCGCCGAGGCGCACGTAGCCGCCGGGCAAGGGCTCGGCCTCGCCGGCGGGCGCGGACGGCGGACGCGGCGGTCCGGGTCTGGCGGATTCGATGAGATGCGCGGAAAGCGCAGGCGGCGCAAGTGCGGCGCGAGGTTGCGCTGCAATGGCCTGCGCCTGACCGGTTTCTTTCCTTTCCAGCTGGTCGAGGCGCTGTTGCATCTGCTGCATCAACTGTTGCTGTTGCTGTATCTGCTGGCGCATCTGCGCGATTTCTGCTTTCAGGTCCTCTGCTGAATCCGTGGGCTGGGCAAAAACAGGCGGACTCGTCACCATCATCGCCACGCAACAAGCCGCGGCATGTCTTCGAAGACTCGGCCTGATGCGAAAGTCAGCGAACAGGCGCACGTTCACATCCCCTCCGAATGAAACCAGGGTAGCGCGAGGAACGCCTTTACGATGACTGCGTTTGCCAGATCGACGAAGAACGATCCGGCCAGGGCGATGAGCAGAAATGCCTTCGGCGAAGGTCCATGGCGCGCGGCGACACTATCCATGGTCGCCATCGCGACCGGCATCGAGCTCAAGCCGAATCCTAGGAATCCGCCGACGGTGACGGCCGCGTCGTAGTCCCTGCCGAGCCAGCGGAACAGCAGCAGGATTCCGATCAGCGCAGTGATGACGACCTGGATGACGACATTGGCCATCAGCGCTCCGATCGCCGCGCCCAAGGTCCACAGCTTCAGGCTCATGAGGTACATCACCAGAAAAGCCTGCAGCGCGATTTCCCCGCCGCGCTCGATCGGAGCGAAATCGAACCTGGCGCCGACTGCGTCGGCGAGGTTGGTGATCGCGACGCCGGCTAGCATCGCGGTGAGGAATCCCGGCATCACGAATCCAGCCTCTCTCGCCCACGCATTGGCCGCATCTCCCGCGAGCACCGCGGCGACGATCAGCAGCAGCACCTGCATGATGGTCGCGATCGGCGGCGCCGGGGCCGGCACCGGCGTGGCGGTCTCGGGCGCCACCCAGCTCGCCGGCGATCCGCCGGCCGGCCCCTGCAGGTTTCGGCGCTTGATGAGCCAGACGGTGATCGGTCCCGATACGATGGCGCCCACCACGACGGCGAGCGTCGCCGCGCCCACCGCGACTTCCGGCGCATGCATCAGCCCTGCTGCCTGCGCTTCCTTGGCCCACGCCGCCGCAGTGCCCGGGCCGCCAACGAATGAGACGCTGCCGATCAACAAGCCATAAAACGGATGTGCGCCGGCGACCGAGGCCACCAGGATGCCGACGACGTTCTGGACGACGAGGAGGATGAGCGTAGCCAAACACAGAATCACCAGCGGCCGCCCACCCGCCTTCAGTGACGAGAATTTGGCGGACAACCCGAGCGTCGTAAAGAAAACGAGCAGGAAGAAGTTGGTGAGCCGGCTGGCAAACTGGATCGACGTGTCGCCGTACTGATGAAGCAAGGCCGCCACGACAGCGACCAGCACGCCGCCGATCACGGCTATCGGTACATTGAGGCGCGCAAACAGCGGAACGCAACGGGCGATTGCGGTCGCAACCACGAGCGCGAACAAGCCCACGGCGAACGTCTCGAGGTCGGACAGCGGAATCGTCACCATGTCCCTCTCATGCCACGCGTTCGAGTCATGGATGGAAGGAAGCGGTCGAGCGAGGCGAGCCATCGTTCGGTTCCCTGCATACCAGGTCAATCGGACCTTCGCCCAATGGTCGATTCCGCTGGCTCTTCTACGATCCACTGATCGTTACCGGGCAATGCACGCCTCCTCCGAAGATGCAGACCAGGTCCGAAACCTGGAGGGACGTACGATGAAAGTACTAGCGCTGGCCGCCGCGGCTGCCCTGATGTCCGGTTGCCTGCCGCCGGTGAAGGGCGCCGATCGGGTTGCCGATGCCGATCAGGCGAAAGTCGCAAACTGCACGTTCGTCAAGGACGTAAAGGGCAATTCGAACGGGCGCGGCGGAACCAGGGCCGGAATCGGCAAGGCGATGGACGAGGCGCGCGAGGATGCCGCCAAGGCGGGCGCGACCAACATCGTCTGGGACAAGATCACCGGCCCCGACATAGCGACCGTGAGCGGCAAGGCCTATCGCTGCGGCGGTTGATGCCGCATCGCACCACCGACGATGGCAGCACTTTTCGACGCACTGGCAAGCCTACGCGATCTCCTCAGCGAGCGAGCGGGCGATGTCGATGATCCTTTCCCGGGCCGCGCTCGGCGCGATGCGCTCACCCTTGCTTCGGTGCTGCGACCACGCATGGCCGTAAGGATGACGCGCTGGGAACGGGAAGCGCCCGCCTGCCTTCATATCGTGCTGGGCCGCGGTGAGCACTCGGCGCGGTTTCTTATCGATCCGGTCGAGTCGTTGACCGGCACATTGGGCGACGAGAACGACGCGGTCGTCGTGCGCTGGCTTGCCAGCAACGCCAGGCTCATCAGGACATTCTGGGGCGGCCTGCAAGTGGGTGAAGACTGGAGTCATGTAGTACAGGAAAAGACGGTGTAAGCGATCGCGTCGCGCGGACGGAGATACGTATCATGGCAGTCGCCCAGGTCGACCCGGCCTCGCACGATCCCGCCCTTGCCCCCTTGCTCGAATGCGATCGCGCGCTGGTTTCGATCGGCCGGCGCATCAAGGTGCTCAAGGCGATCGACTGGCCGGTGGATCTGGAAGAGCGCTTCCTGGCCGCGTGGCGGCGCGGGCGGCCCGAGCTCCCTGCGCCGCCGACGCAAGCGCTGGTGCTGGCCGATGAAACAACCGCGCTGGAAGCGCTGATGCGGCGCATCGATCGCGGCCATCCGATCGGAAACTGGCTGTTCAAGACGGCGTGGAGTTACTACGTCGCCACGCGGATGCTGGCCGGTATCGGTACGCCCGAATTCACCCGCTGCTCGACTCTGCTGTATGGCCGCCCGGACTTCCGTTACCGCAGCCAGGACGTGACCAATGTCGACAGCGCGCGCGAAATGCTCGCCATCACCGACGAAATGATCGACCACCGCCTGCTGCCGCCGGTGCCGTTCGACATTCCCGCCGAAACTTTTGCGCGCATGCTGCGCGAACGTATCGGCCCGATTTTCTGCCATGACGACGTCAAGGTGGTACTGGACCCGGCGCTGCCGTCGAAGGCGACCGCCGGCGGCAAGCGCATCAGCCTGCGCGCGACCGCGCTGTTCTCCGAACGCGACCTGGAGCAGCTCACCCAGCACGAAGCCTTCATCCACACACTGACCTCGCTCAACGGCCGGCATCAGCCGCACCTGCGTGTACTCGCGCTGGGCGCACCGCGCACGACGCGCACGCAGGAGGGGCTGGCGACGTTCGCGGAGATCATCACCGGCGCGATCGATATCTCGCGGCTGCGGCGCATCGCCCTGCGCGTGATGATGGTGAAACAGGCGCTCGACGGCGCCGACTTCATCGAGGTGTTCCGCGGTTTCCTCGACGCCGGCCAGAGCGAGGTGGAGAGCTATCGCAGCGCCGCGCGCGTGTTCCGCGGCGGCGACGTGCGCGGCGGAGTTTGTTTTACCAAGGACGGCGCGTACCTGGAGGGCGTGATGATCATCCACGTCTTCATCCGCAAGGCACTGCAGGAAGGCCGCGGCGATCTGCTGCCGATGCTGTTCGCCGGACGCCTGACCACGGCCGACGTGATCACCCTGGCACCGTTCCGCGACAGCGGCTTGATTGTACCGTCGATGTACATGCCGCCGTGGGCGCGCGATCCGCAAAGAGTGCTGTCGATCATGGCTTTCTCCGCCGCGGCGCAGCGCCTGCGCCTCGACCAGCTCGACCTGCAGCGGTTCGTCGATTACGAGGACGAGGTGATCGCCGAGGCCGGCATCGGTGGTTGATTCACCTTCAGCGGGCAAGGCAGCGTCCTCCACGTTCTGATCATGACGCGGCAACACCACGAGCACCGGGGCTGCCCGGCACTGGCAGCCCGACCTTTCTGCAGAACGCGGCGAAGCGCGGATCGTCCTTGTATGCGAGCAGAAGCTGATCGTTGAGCAACATCAGGATTCCGGGATCACGATGGGCGCGTGCACGCTCGAGCCATTCGAAAGCCTGATCCGGCTGCTTGCGCAGGGCGTACACCTCGGCGATCTGATATGCGCCGTTGCCTGCATCCTTGTCGATCAGGTTCTGTAACGCCGCATCGGCGGCGGCATGATCGCTGCCGATCTGACGCGCTATCGCCAGCGCGGCGTCTTGCCAACTCCCCGGCTGAATCTGTTGCGCAATGTGCAATGCGGCTTGCGCATCGCCGCGCAGAACCTCGATGACGGTGAGTTGTATGCGAAAGAAGTCGGCCGCCGGTTGCATCTCGATCGCCGTGCGCGACGCCTGGTCAGCTTCGTCGAGACGACCGAGCGCCGTCAGGTAGCGGCTGAGCCGATCATAGGCTGCCGCGCGCAGCGGATCGACGATGAGCGACTGCCGGACCTGTTCGATGGCTCGTTCCGGCTGTCCGAGCGTGCCTGTCATCAGGGCGAGGGCGTACTGCGCTTCGCCATCGTTCGGTGCCAGCTGCAGCGCGCGCCGGTATTCGGCTTCGGCTGCCGCTCTGTCGAAATCGGTGACTTCCAGAAGCCTGCCCTGCGCGATGTGTGCCGCGGCGAGGTTCGGATTCAGCGAAATCGCCGTAGCTGCCGCCGCGCGCGCCTTCGCGTAGGCCTGCTGCGCTTCCTCACCGCCGAGAAAGTTGCCGCCAAGGTTGCCCCAGGCGAATGACAGGCCGGTGTAGGCGCGTGCGTAGCCCGGATCCAGGCGAATCGCATCGTTGTAGAAATCGATCGCCTTGCGCAGATCCTCCTCGCTGCCGCGTGCGCGGCAGAACTTGCCGTGCAGCATGCTTTGATAGGCATCGAGGTTGCCGCTGGGCGGCCGATCGCTCTGCACCACGGCGCCGGCGGTACCGAGCAGCTCCGCCTTCAGCGCCGAGGCCACCGCAGTGGCGATCTCGTCCTGCAGCGCGAACAGGTCCTTGTACTCCCGGTCGTAGCGTTGCGACCACAGCGTGCTGCCGTCGGCAGCATCCACCAGCTCGGCGCTGATGCGCACGGCGTCGCCCGCATGGCGCACGCTGCCTTCCAGCAGGTGCGTGACTCCGAGCTTCTCGCCGATGGCTCTGACGTCGTCCTTGCTGTCGCGGAACCGGAACGAGGAATTGCGGCTGATCACTTTCAAACCGTCGAATTGCGACAGCGAGGTGATCAGGTCTTCGGACAGTCCGTCGGAAAAGTATTGCTGGCTCTGCTCGCCGCCTTCATCGCTCAGCGGGATCACTGCTATGGATTTGGCTGCTATGGATTTGGCGGCGATCGCCGACGCCGGGGGCGATGCGGCGCCGAGGCCTTCGATGGCATCCTGCCTGCGCGAAATGAGCTGGTCGGCCAGCAGCAGCACCACGGCGAGGCCCAGAATCGCGATGATCCAGCGATCCCCGCGTCCGCCGCGGCGCCGCGGGATCGACTCGGAAGATTCGAGCTCGCTTTCGAGCTGGAGGCCTTTCGGGGTGAGCTCGAAGAACCACGAGATCGTCAGTGCCAACGGAAAGCCGGCAACCGCGGCAATCACGGTCCACCGCACTGCCCAATTCGGCACATCGAAGAAGGGAAACACCTGGGTCGCCACCTGCACCAGCAACCAGGCCATTGCGGCATACCACGCGCCGGCACGCAGCACGTTGCGGCGCTTGAGCTCAGCGAGCAGGCGGCTCATGGTGTCCTCCGACATCATTCCAGACCATCCTTGAATTGGAGATTTGCCTCGCCAACCGCAACCGTTCCTCAAACCGGCGAATGGCGTCGGCGCCACCTATTTTCGCATGCTGCCCGTTATCGGTGTCTAGCCGCGCGTTAGCGAGTCGTTATGTATCGCCCGGTCCGACCCGGCTCGCGGTCGGCCGCGAACCCGAGACCCGGAGCAGTGGAACGAATTCTTCGCTGGCTCATTGGTATCCAAAGGCGCATGAAAATTGGACCTTATGGCCACCGCGCGATTCGGGCACCGTCGCAGCGCGTCGCGCGACGCGCAGTCCGATCGGGAGGACATATGGGCGCCCCAAAACGCTTTCTCACTCATCTCCTGCTGTGCAGCCTGATCGCCGCTCTGCCGTCCCCGCATGTGTCCGCACAACAGGATCCCGACGCGTCGAAGAAAGCCGCGCCCACTCCGGCACAGCGCGATGGCCAGCATGATTTCGATTTCGAGATCGGTACCTGGAAGACGCACATATCGCGTCTGCAGAATCCGTTGACCGGCTCCACCACCTGGGTCGAGTACGAAGGCACTTCCGTCGTGCGCAAGATCTGGAATGGCCGCGCCAATCTCGTCGAGCTCGAAGTCGACGGGCCTGCCGGTCGCATCCAGGGCTTGTCGCTGCGTTTGTACAATCTGCAAACCCGGCAGTGGAGCCTCAATTACGCCAGCAGCAACGACGGCACCCTGAGCCCGCCGACGATCGGCGAGTTCAGGAACGGACGCGGCGAGTTCTACGACCAGGAACTGTTCAAGGGACGCGCCATCCTCGTTCGCAACGTATTTTCGGATATCACCGCGGATTCCTGCCGTTTCGAGCAGGCGTTTTCCGACGATGGCGGCAAGACCTGGGAAGTGAACTGGATCGCGATAGATACGCGGGTGAAAAACGCGACGCCTCCCCCTTCTTGAGACGCGATGGAATGACAGGCCGAGTTGCGCCTGCACGCCGCGCTGTTGCCGCGGGCACGGGTGGTCCTGCTACGCTAGAGGCTCGAAGCGAGGCGCAAGTCGGGTTCCACGCGTCTCGCAGTGAGGAATCGCCTTGATGAAACGCCTGTTGTTCGCGTGCTTCGCGCTGTTCCTATCGCTGCCCTCGTTCGCGGCAACTCCGAAAGAGGACGATGCCTCCTGGCTGAACGGGTCGTGGACGAAGACCGCCGACGAGGACAAGGGACCGGCGGATGTGGTCGAATTCCTTGCCAACGGATCGTTCGTCACGTTCGGACCGAAGTGCCAGGCCACGTTCAATTCGTTCTTCATCCGCGACGGGTTCATCTACGTCACCGTGGTCGGCACCAATGGTCCGATCGCGCTGATGTTCGTACCGAGCGTCGATCGCAAGAAGCTTACTTTCACCTCGCCACGGACATTCCACCTCGCGACTTACGAAAAGACCACGACGCCTTCGTGCAAGAGCAGGAAATGAGCGGCAGGTTTGTTGCCTGCGTCGGCGCAAGCCCGCTCAGAACGCACCGCGCAGCGTGAGACGAATCTGGCGCGGTTCCACCGGATGAAAGTGGTAATCGGCTACGGGACTCGTCTCGCCCGGTAATTGTGAATCATAGAAATACGTGATGTCGTTCTGGTCGCTGTCGAACAGATTCAGGACTTCGAGCGACACCCTGAGCGTGTCGGCGAAGCGGTATCCCGCTTCGGCGTTGACGATCGTCGTCGAATGCGACCGCGCACTGTTGTCCTCGATCAGTGGCGCGGGGCCGAGATAGCGATAGCGGACGCCGCCGAACCAGTTGCCCGGCCCGCTGAAATCCGCGCCGACAGAGGCCACGCGTTCCACCGCATTCGGAATTCGCGTGCCCGCCGGATTGGCACGGCTGAATCGTGCGTTCGAACGCGCATAGTCGGCATCGATCAGCAACCACGACAGCGGTCGCCAAAATGCCGACAGCTCGACGCCGGAACGCGTCGACGGATAACTGGGTTCGGTCGTGCCGCCATCACCCGAGAACACCAGCTCCGAGCCGATCCTCAGCTGCCATAGCGAAGCGGTCAGCGTCAGGTTCTGCAGCGGGCTCGTCCGTATGCCCAGCTCCTCGCCTGTCGTCGGCACCAGTAACTGCTGCGCCGTCGCCGGTGCGGCCGGGTCGGTCGGATCGACCCGCAGCGTCGAACCGCGCGCGTCGTTGGAATGGAATCCGCGGCCGGCGTTGAGGAAAAGCTCGGTATCGAGCCACGGACCGAAAATCAGGCTCAGCTTCGGGCTCGGCCGATTGTCGCTCGCGCTTCCCGAGTTGAGCGCGATATCGCTGTCGACTTCGGCATGATAGTAGTCGTAGCGCGCTCCGATCACGCTGCGAAACCATGCGTTCCAGCGCGTGGAATAGCTGACGAACGCGGCTACGGAACCCTCCTCGACCGCATCCCTGCGCACGGTGCCGATCCTCTCGCGCGCCTGTGTGTGGAACAGTCCGACCGTGCCGATGTCGTCGAATCGCGTTTCGATACCGGCAGCCAGCTCCTGCTCGATCGCGCCGACCTTCCAGCGCTGGACGTACTTGGCGACGCCGCCGTAGTAGTTGCGGTTGTCGCGCTGCTCGAATTCGTCGCCGTGGACCGGATCGTCGAGAAAGTAGGTGAAATTGGAGAACAGATCGAAGTCGTAGTGGACTGCGTACGCATTCACCAGCACATGGCCGGGCCCGACGGGCGCATGGAATTCGCCGGAGCCGGTGTAGCGGGAGGTTTCTCCGCCGAGAAATGGATCGATCTGGCCAAATTCATCGATGAGGCCGCTGTCGACGGCGCGCTGCGGGATCTGGTCGGACGAATCCCATCGGTTGCGGTATGCCATCACGTTGAAATGGTAGCCGTGTGACGCATCGCCGCCGCTGTATCTCCCGAGCAGCGACACTTTTCTATCGTCCTCGGCCTTGTCCCACGGCCCGTCGTAGACGTTGAGATCGGCAGCGCCAAGCCATGTGCCCGATCCGAGCGCACCCGATCCCGCCAGCACCGCGCGACCGTATCCGTTCTCGCCTGCGCTGAGCTGGTAGAAGTCGTGCTCCAGGCGATCCTTGTAGCGGATGTGCACGGAGCCGGCGGAAGAGAAGTCACCGTCCTCGGCGTAGTAAGGGCCCTTCCGGTACTCGATCGTATCGATCAGCTCGGGAATCAGGCCGTTGAGATCGTTGTAACCCTGGCCGTGGCCGTGCGTGCGCAGGTTGTTCGGCACGCCGTCGATGAATGCGGAAAGATCGGTGCCATGATCAAGGTTGAATCCGCGCAGGAAATACTGGTTCGCCTTGCCGTCACCGCTATGCTGCGTGGCCACCAGTCCCGGAACCACCTCGAGGACTTCCGCGGGCCGCGATATCGGCCGGTTCTCGATTTGTACCTGGGTGACGACGCCTGCCGATGCGGCATCGGCTTGGCCGAGCAGATCTGCGTCGGCTGTCGCCGTCACCTGTACTGGCGACAGTTGCGTGGCCGGTATGCCCACGGCGTTCGCGGCCTGCGCCCATGTCAGGGCAACGCCCGCAATCGCGCCGACATACTGCCGCCGTCCCATGAATTGCTCCCCGCGAGCGAATCACCTAACTACGATGGCGAACCTGTCCCGGATGCATGTGGCATGGCGTCGATAACAATGTGTAAACAGTTTCTTCGCTGTTGATTCAGCGATTGCGAGGTATGAAGGGTACCCCGAACCATAGAGACCAACCATGGATGGCAACAGCCCCACCCGCAATGAGACCGCCGCCGAAGTATTGCCGCCGGTGACATCGAAAGGCCGCTACACCGAATTCTTCGTAGGCATGCACGGTGCGTTGCTCACCGAGATGCCCGAGCTCGGCGCCGCGATCGACCGCTTTGCGCACGAGACGCCGGCCACGCACGGCAAGGCCGCCTGGGGCTATGACGCCGAGCAGGCGAAAGGCTGGTTCCAGATTGCGGCGGGAAGTACCGAGGACGAGCGCGCCGCCGCGGTTGCGGCGTTCGATGAAGATATGCGCAGACGCGGTCTCGTCCCTATCGCACCTGCATTCCTTCGCTGAGGTCGATGTCGGCGGAGCCCGCTTGCTCGAGCAAGCCGCCGGCGCATCTACTTTCGACCGCGTAACCGCTTCGCGTTCGCGCGCACGCGTTTGCCGAACGGTGCCAGTCCATTGTCGAGTGCTTCGACAGCGCTGCTCTGCGCCGCCGCGGACGCGCGCACCGCGAGCGTGTGCGGCAATTGCGATGACGGCCGGCCGCACGCCGAAACGAACATCGCCGCGAGCTGGGCATTGAGCCGCATGCCCGCGCTTGCGATCGCCCACCACGACTCCACCGCCGCCTCGACCTTCTCCTGACCCATGCGCCGGATCTCGCGCTGATCGGCGGCACCGGGTGCGAGTCCCGCCTTGGCCATCCGCGACATGCGGCGGCCGGCGACGGTCGGGCCGAGAGCCATCAACTCGAGGGCCTGCGAAGTTGCGTGCAACTGCTTGCGCATCGTCCGCTTGTTCATGAAATCCCTCGGCGCGTCTGGAATTTCATCATACACGCGGGCGCTCGCGACAATTGCCGTACGGCGTGCGAGCCGTTTCCTCGCGCAGCGCGCGTTCATGGGGTTCTCCGATTTAGGCGGTGTTACGTCCACAGGGACTACGGTCGTAGGGGTTTGGCCTATATGACGCGGAGTGCTTGCGCTCCGCGTCTCGACCGTCGCGTTGTCAGTCTCGTTATTACTGGAACCTCCCGCCATGAAAACGAAGTCATCGAAATCAAAGGCACGCACCTCCCGCGCACCGACGAATGATCGCGGCACGCAAGGCAACGCCGGAGAACTGCACCAGCTCGCCGGCGGCAGGCATCCGCAGCTGACCACCAATCAGGGCACGCCCGTTCCCGACAACCAGAATTCGCTGCGCGCACACGAGCGCGGGCCGACCCTGCTCGAAGATTTCATCCTGCGCGAAAAGATCACGCATTTCGATCACGAGCGCATACCCGAGCGCATCGTGCACGCTCGCGGCTCGGCCGTGCACGGCTACTTCGAGCTGACCGGCTCGCTGAAGAAATTCACCAGCGCGCGCGTCCTCACCGAAGTCGGCGAACGCACGCCGGTGTTCACACGCTTTTCCACGGTCGCCGGCGGTGCGGGCTCGATCGATACGCCGCGCGACGTGCGCGGATTCGCCGTCAAGTTCTACACCAGGGAAGGCAACTGGGATCTGGTCGGCAACAACATCCCGGTTTTCTTCATCCAGGATGCGATCAAGTTTCCGGATCTGATCCACGCGGTGAAGATGGAACCGGATCGCGGATTTCCGCAGGCCGGCTCCGCGCACGACACGTTCTGGGATTTCGTTTCGCTGACCCCCGAGTCGATGCACATGATCATGTGGGCGATGTCGGATCGCACGATCCCGCGCTCGCTGCGCATGATCGAAGGATTCGGCGTGCACAGCTTCCGCCTGCTCAACGCATCCGGCGACTCGACCTTCGTCAAGTTCCATTGGCGGCCGCGCCTCGGTCTGCAATCGACGACCTGGGACGAGGCCGTGAAGATCGCCGGCGCCGATCCGGATTTTCATCGGCGCGATCTGTTCGAGGCGATCCAGTCGGGTGCCTATCCCGAGTGGGACCTCGCCGTGCAGCTGTTCAGCGAAGACGACGCCGCGCGTTTCCCGTTCGATCATCTCGATTCGACGAAACTGATTCCCGAGGAGCTGGTGCCGTTGAAGGTCATCGGCCGCATGGTGCTCGACCGCTGGCCCGACAACTTTTTCGCCGAAACCGAACAGGTCGCCTACTGTCCGTCGCATCTCGTGCCCGGCATCGATTTCTCCAACGATCCGCTGCTGCAGGGGCGCCTGTTCTCCTATCTCGATACGCAGCTGTCGCGCCTGGGCTCGCCGAACTTCCATCAGCTGCCGATCAACGCGCCGAAATGCCCGTTCGCCAATCAGCAGCGCGATGCGCACATGCAGATGGAACGGCCCAAGGGTCGCGTCGCCTACGAGCCGAGTTCGCTCGCGCCCGATTCCGCGCGCGAAGCCGGGGCGGCGGGCTTCCGTAGTTTCAAGACCAGCGAGAGCGGCGAGCGCGGCCGCGTGCGCGCGGAAACCTTCGCCGATCATTACAGCCAGGCGCGCCAGTTCTTCCGCAGCCAGAGCGACATCGAGCAGGCGCATATGGCCTCGGCGCTGGTGTTCGAGCTTTCGAAAGTCGGAACGCCGCACGTGCGCGAAGCGGTCGTCGCACAGTTGCGGCGTGTCGACGAATCGCTGGCCCGGCGCGTGGCCGATGGGCTTGCGATGGACAAGCTGCCCGCGCCCGCCGTCACCACCGTCGAGGCCGAGGATCGCGAACCGTCGCCGCCCTTGCAGATCATCGGCAAGATGAAGGACACGCTGGAAGGCCGATCGGTCGGCATCCTCGTCGCGGACGGCGCGGACGGCGCGCTGGTCCGGGCCTTGCGCAAAGCCGTGATCGACGCGGACGCGAGTGTGAAGATCATCGCGCCGAAAGTCGGCGGCGTGAAGCTGGCCGACGGGTCGCGGCTCGCCGCCGATGGTCAGCTGGCCGGCACGCCTTCGCTCTTTTTCGATGCGGTGGCGATAGTCATTGGCAACGATGGCGCGAAGAGCCTCGTCAACGAAGCAGCTGCGATCGACTTCGCGCGCGATGCGTTCGGTCATCTGAAGACGATCGCGCTCGACGCGGGCGGGCGGCGTCTTTTCGAGAAAGCGGGACTCGCCGCCGACAAGGGCGTTCTCGATGCGAAGGATGCGAAGGCGTTCGTCGGCGCGGCGAAGAAACGACACTGGGCACGCGAGCCTTCAGTGCGGACGCTGGCTTAGCGAAAGTTGACGAACCCATCGCTCGTCATTTGCTGCCTGGCCATGATTTTATAGGGTGGGCCAAGGCCCACCCTATAAAATCCCTGCAACTCGTCGCCCGGTCGGCGACGCGGTCATGCGACAAACCCCGGAGACGAGCATGAGCGGTGCCCTCGCGAAGAAAACGAAGAAGCTCGCGACCTACAACATCAACGGCATCCGCGCGCGTCTTCCGCGCCTGCTCGAATGGCTGGAAAAGGAAGCGCCGGACATCGTCTGCCTGCAGGAACTGAAAACCGAGCAAGGCGGCTTCCCCGCAGATGCGATCCGCAAGGCGGGTTACGGGGCCCTCTGGGTCGGACAGAAGTCGTGGAACGGCGTGGCCATCCTCGCCAGGGACGACGAGCCGGTCGAATGTCGCCGCAGTCTTCCTGGCGATCCCGCCGATGTGCACAGCCGCTATCTGGAAGCAGCGGTCGACGGCATGATCGTCGCCTGTCTCTACCTGCCCAACGGCAATCCGCAACCGGGCCCGAAGTTCGATTACAAGCTCGCGTGGTTCGATCGCCTGATCAAGCACGCGGCCGGCCTGTTCGCCAGCGGCCATCAGGTCGTGCTTGCCGGCGACTTCAACGTCGTGCCGACCGACTTCGACATATACAACCCGCGCTCGTGGCTGAAGGATGCATTGCTGCAGCCGGAGAGCCGCGCGCGTTACCGGCAGCTGCTGTCGCAGGGATGGGTCGATGCGATCCGCACGCTGCACCCGGATGAGCGCATCTACACGTTCTGGGATTATTTCCGCCAGCACTGGCAGCGCAATTCCGGCCTGCGCATCGACCATCTGCTGCTCAACGATGTCATTGCGCCGCGGCTGCGGGCGGCCGGCGTGGATACCTGGGTGCGCGGGGAGCCCGGCGCAAGCGATCACGCGCCGACATGGATTACGCTGGGTGCGCCAGCTGCAGGCGCGAAGAAAAGCGTGCGCCGGCCAGCGGCAGCGAAGAAAACTCGGACAAGAAAAGCGGTGGGCTGAAGCCCACCCTACGAGGAAATAACGCTCTTGTAGGGTGGGCTTCAGCCCACCGTTTTCCACCGGGCCGGCCCGAACCCGCACCGCCGGCCAACCCTGCTCGCAACAACCGCACCTCCTCCGCACCCCGCATTCGCAGTATCTTGCGAACCTGCGCCAGCAGCCTCGGGGAAACCGCATGACCAGTCTTGCTTCCGCAGCGACATCGTCCACCAGTGAATTCTCGCGGGCGTTCAAAGCCAGTGTGGCCGCCGGCTCCGTTTCGGCGACGGTCGATCTCATCTACATCTCGACGTTTTCGTATCTGATGGCCGGCGTGATGCCGGCGCGGATCCTGAAGTCGATCGCGACGGGACTGCTCGGACCAGATGCGTTCAACGGCGGCGCGGGCGTCGCCGCGCTGGGATTCGTCTGCCACTACGTCATCCTGATCGTCGCCGCCGCGCTGTTCTGGGTGGCCGCGCGCAGGATACCGTTCCTCACGCAGCGCGCTGTTCTCGCCGGAGTGCTGTACGGCCTGGCCATCTGGCTGGTCATGAACTACATCGTGCTGCCGCTTTCGGCGGCGCCGAAGTTCAACGGCTCGATGCTGGGCAAGGTGTGCAATTTCGCCGCGCATCTCGTGCTGATCGGCCCGAGCCTCGCGTTGACGATCAAGCGGTTCGCGACGAAGCCCTAGCGCTGCGCCCGCTCTTGCAAGCGCGCGCCGCGCCTACATTTCGTGCGTCATGAACGCACGACCCGATCCGGCGCCCGCGACGCGCCTTCCGACGCTTTTCATTCCGCACGGCGGCGGCCCCTGCTTCTTCATGGATCCACCGCCCGGTGCGCCGCATGCGTGGGACTGCATGGCCGATTACCTGCGCGGTGTCGCCGCCTCGATCGGCAAGCGGCCGAAGGCGATCCTGGTGATCTCGGCGCATTGGGAAACCGAGCGGCCGACCGTCAACAGCGGCCACAATCCGCCGTTGCTGTTCGACTACCGCGGATTCCCCGAACACACGTATCGGCTGAAGTATCCGGCGCCGGGATCACCTGGGCTCGCGTCGCGCGTGCGCGGGCTGCTCGCCGACGCTGGCATCACGTCTGACGAAGACGCCGACCGCGGCTATGACCACGGCGTTTTCGTGCCGTTCCTGCTGCTCTATCCCGATGCGGACATTCCAGTCGTGCAGCTTTCGCTGCGCAGGGATCTCGATGTTGCCGCGCATCTCGCGATCGGTCGCGCGCTCGCGCCGCTGCGCGATGAAGGTGTGCTGATCGTCGGCAGCGGTATGAGCTATCACAATCTGCGCGAGTTCTGGTCCAACGACGACGAAGACGTGCGCGCGGCCGAGCAGTTCGATACATGGCTCGCCGACGCGGTCGAAAGCGTTGACGCACCCTCGCGCGACAAGGCGCTCACGGCGTGGGCGCAAGCGCCCGGCGCGCTTGCCGCGCATCCGCGCAGCGAGCATCTGCTGCCGCTGATGGTCGCGGCCGGCGCCGCCGGTGCGGATCGTGGCCGGCGGACCTATGGCGACCGCGTGTTCGGCAAGGCCATTTCCGGCTTCCAGTTCGGCTGAACAGCGGCTGCAAGCTGCCGTCCCTGCTACAATTCCGCGGTTTCGCGCCGCTCGGCGCCACCCCTACTTCACTCAAGCTTCTGGAGTTTCGATGTCAGCCCCGATGCTGAAGGCGCTCGGCCTTTCCAAAACCAATTCCGGCACGTATCTCGGCAACGGCGAGTGGTCGACGACCACCGATGCCGGCCTCGTGCAGTCGATCAATCCGAGCACGAACGAGGTGATCGGCGAAGTCCACGCATCCAGCGCGAGCGACTACGAAACGATCGTCAAACGCGCGCAGGCCGCGTTCGCCGAATGGCGTACGACGCCGGCGCCGCGCCGCGGCGAAGCGATCCGCCTTTGCGGCGACGCGCTGCGCAAGCACAAGGACGCGCTCGGTTCGCTGGTCGCGCTCGAGATGGGCAAGATCAAGCCCGAGGGCGACGGCGAGGTGCAGGAGATGATCGACATCGCCGATTTCGCCGTCGGCCAGAGCCGCATGCTGTACGGCCTGTCCATGCATTCCGAGCGTCCCGGCCATCGCATGTACGAGCAGTGGCACCCGATCGGCCTGGTCGGCATCATATCGGCGTTCAATTTCCCGGTCGCGGTGTGGGCCTGGAATTCGTTCATCGCGGCGGTCTGCGGCGACATCTCGATCTGGAAGCCGTCGCCGAAGGTTCCGCTGTCCGCGATCGCGTCGATGAAGATCTGCAACGATGCGCTGAAGGCCGCCGGATTCCCCGACCTGTTCTTCCTGTTCAACGACGCCGGCACCGAGCTCGCGCAGACCTTCGTCGACGACCGCCGCATTCCGCTGATCAGCTTCACCGGCTCGACCAAGGTCGGCCGCATGGTCGGCGAACGCGTGGCGCAACGCATGGGCCGCTCGCTGCTCGAGCTCGGCGGCAACAATGCGATCATCGTCGACGAGAGCGCGGAAATGAAACTCGCGATTCCCGCGATCGTGTTCGGCGCGGTCGGCACCTGCGGCCAGCGTTGCACCTCGACGCGCCGGCTGTTCGTGCACGAATCGATTTTCGACGACTTGGTCGGCAAACTCGTCAGCGCATACAAACAGGTCGAAAAGAAGATCGGCGATCCTACGCAGCCGACGACGCTTGTCGGTCCGCTCAACAGCAAGGCGGCGGTGGATCAATACCTTGCCGCGATCGAGAAGGCGAAGGCCAGCGGCGGCAAGATCGTGGCCGGCGGCAAGGCGCTTGCCGACCGCGCCGGCAACTTCGTGCAGACGACGATCGTGACCGGACTGAAGAACTCCGATGGTGTCGTGCAGACCGAAACCTTCGCGCCGATTCTCTACGTGATGCCGTTCAAGTCGCTCGACGAGGCGATCGAGATGCAGAACGGCGTTCCGCAGGGTTTGTCCGCAGCGATCTTCACGCAGAACCTCAAGGCGGCCGAGCAGTATCTTTCGGCGGCGGGTTCCGACTGCGGCATCGCCAACGTCAACATCGGCACCAGCGGTGCCGAGATCGGCGGTGCGTTCGGCGGCGAGAAGGAAACCGGCGGCGGGCGCGAATCCGGGTCGGATGCGTGGAAAGCGTATATGCGGCGGCAGACCAATACGATCAATTACTCCGATGCGTTGCCGCTGGCGCAAGGCATCAAGTTCGAGTTCTGAAACTGGAGATTTCGCGCCGGGAGCGCCCCCTTCCGGCTGCCGCCACCTTCCCCCGCTGCGCAGGGGAAGGATTCTCTGGTGTGTGGCCGCAGCAAACCGAATCCTTCCTCCGCGCAGCGGGGAAGGTGGCGGCAGCCGGAAGGGGGCAGCCGGCGCCGGTCGAACCTGCCAGTGCGCGCGTGACGCGTGATAGGAAACCCGACCCAACTCCGTTCCAGTCACCGAAGCCCCGCACCTCGCGGGACCCGTCCGGCACGCATGTCGGCGGCTCCGCAGGGCAGCCGACGCCGCGCATCGATCGGCTATGCTTGCACGCGATTTCCCGTCGAAGACGCAGGGGACGCCAGAGCATGGACCACCTACCCCGCACCAGCGGCACCGCGATCGCGAGCCTCGTGTTCGGTGTGCTGTCTTGGGTCGCGCTGCCGTTCATCGGCGCGCTGCTCGCCGTCGTGTTCGGTCACAGCGCACGCGCGGAAATCCGCCGCGCGCCATCGGGAGCGGTCGACGGCGATGGGCTGGCGGTCGCCGGCTTGATCCTCGGCTGGGCGCACCTGCTGATTTTCATCGCGATCATCCTGTTCGTGTTCGTGTTTCTCGGCGGCCTCGCGTTCTTCGCACATCTCGGCCATTGAATCCGTCCGCGCAACCGGCGCCGGGCGATCCGACGCAACGATTCTCCGACCGCGCCGCCGACTACGAGCGCTACCGGCCATCGTATCCCGGCGCATTGATAGAGCATCTGCGCGATCGCGGCGCGCTCGCACAGTCCAGCCGTGTCGCCGACATCGGTTCCGGCACCGGCATTTCCGCCGCGCTTTTTGTCGATGCCGGCTGCGACGTCTACGCGATCGAGCCCAATGCCGCGATGCGCGCGGCGGCGGAACGATGGCTCGGCGAGTGCGCGAATTTCCACAGTGTCGGCGGCCGCGCGGAGGCGACGACGCTCGGCGACGCGAGCATCGATCTCGCCGCAGCGGGCACCGCGTTCCACTGGTTCGAAGCGGGTGCGGCGCGCGTCGAATTCGCACGCATTCTGCGGCCGGCCGGATGCGCGGCGCTGTTCTGGAACGTGCGCGGCGTCGATACGGATTTCATGCGCGGCTACGATGAGCTGTTGCGCGCCTACTGCGACGGATACGGCGGCTCGATACGGCGCGAGCGCACGAACGAATCCACGCTGAAGGCATTCTTCGGCAGCAGCGCGTTCGAGCGCGCCGCCTTCGCCAACGCGCAGGATCTCGATTTCGACGGTCTGCGCGGCCGCATGCTGTCCTCGTCCTTCGTACCGCTGCCGGGGCATCCGCAGCACGCGCCGCTGCTCGATGCGCTGCGCGTGCTGTTCGACGCCCATGCCAGGAACGGTCACGTCACGATGCACTACGATACGCGGCTGTACCTCGGCCGGATCCAGCCCTAGATGTACGCACTCGCCCGCCCGCTCCTGTTCTGTCTTGACGCCGAGCGTGCCCACGATCTGGGGCTGACCGCGATCGAGACGGCGTATCGAACGGGTTTCAATCCGTTGCTGGCGGCGAAACCGGCGCCGATGCCGGTCGATGTCTTCGGGCTGCGTTTCGACAATCCGGTCGGCCTTGCCGCCGGGCTCGACAAGAACGGCGCGCACATCGACGCGCTCGCCGCGCTCGGTTTCGGTTTCATCGAAGTCGGCACGACGACGCCGCGGCCGCAACCCGGCAATCCGAAACCGCGCATGTTCCGCCTGCCGGAGTCCGAGGGCGTGATCAACCGGCTCGGTTTCAACAACAACGGTGTCGATGCGCTGGTGCGCAACGCCGAGCGCGCGAAATTCGGCGGCGTGCTCGGCATCAATATCGGCAGGAACAAGGACACGCCGAACGAAAGTGCGGTCGACGACTATCTGCATTGCCTCGAGCGCGTCTACGCGCGCGCGAGCTACGTGACGATCAATATTTCCTCGCCGAACACCCAGGGCCTGCGCGATCTGCAGGAAGAGGAGACGCTCAAGCGATTCATCGGCACGCTGCGCGAAGCACAGGAGCGTCTCGCAGCGAAACATGGCAAACGCAAACCGATGCTGCTGAAGATCGCGCCGGATCTCGCCGAAGCGGAGCTCGACGCCATCGCCGACGTCGTGCTCGCCAGCGGCATCGATGGGCTGATCTGCACGAACACGACGATCGATCGCACGCCGGTCGCAGGGCAGCGTCACGCAGAGGAGAGCGGCGGCCTGTCCGGCAAGCCGCTGTTCGCGAAATCCACGGCGGTGCTTTCCGGCATGGCGCGCAGAATGGGCGGTCGAGTCCCGCTGGTGGGCGTCGGCGGCATCGTCGCGGGCGCCGACGCGGCGGCCAAGATCGACGCCGGTGCGGCGCTCGTGCAGTTCTATACCGGCATGATTTATCGCGGACCCGCTCTGATCGGCGAATGCGTTGGTGCGTTGCGTGGGCGACGCGATGTGGCTGCGCGGGCGAGCCGGCGATGAGGCGTTTGTGGATCGCGAAGGCTTGCCCCCTTCCGCCCTGCCGGGCACCTTCCCCCGCGCGCGGGGGAAGGGAAGAGCTCGCGTCCTTGCGCGCTGTTCCTTCCCCCGCGTGCGGGGGAAGGTGCCCGGCAGGGCGGAAGGGGGCAGGCGTCGCACGCAACACCCAGCACGCCGCCCATCGCTCATGAACACCTATCGAGTCGATCCCGCCATCGCCGAAGGCGCCGGCTACACGATCGTCGAGAACGCCTCGCTCGAAGGCCGCAACACCTTCCACGTTCCGGCGCGCGCAGCGCTGCTCGTCGACGTGCGCAAACGCCAAGCGCTCGCCGAGCTGTTCGCATTCGCCGCGCTGAAGTCGCAGCCGCTGCTCGTGCTCGGCGAAGGCAGCAATATCCTGTTCACGCGCGACTGGCCGGGTGTCGTGCTGTCGATCGGCGCACGCGGCATCGGCATCATCGATTCCGACGGCGATCGCGCGCGCGTGCGCGTCGAAGCCGGCGAAAACTGGAACGACTTCGTGCACTGGTCGCTGGCGCAGGGATTCTCCGGACTGGAAAACCTCGTCGCGATTCCGGGCACGGTCGGCGCCGCGCCGATCCAGAACATCGGCGCATACGGCGTCGAAGTGCGCGCTTTCGTCCATCGC
>Ga0193717_1000556_pt1 | contig 24647 bp, 23 predicted proteins | sample U2c2metaG_FD_145900 | JGI IMG/M metagenome (GOLD analysis project Ga0193717, IMG submission 145900) | Soil microbial communities from a riparian zone of the East river system, Colorado, United States - U2c2 | ecosystem: Environmental > Terrestrial > Soil > Riparian zone | place: USA: East River...
GATCATGGACGAGGCCGACGCGCTCGAGCAGGAGCTGCACGAGTGCCGCGCCCGCCTGCGCGAGATCCCGGCCCTGGTCACCTCCCTGCCCCCGTCCGCCCAGCTGTCGGCGCGCGCGACCCTGGTTGCCGAGCCACAGGTGCAGGCCGCCCTGCGCGATCTGCTCGCCCACCGGCTGTGGCTCAAGGAACACGCGGCGACGGCGTCGCTGCGTGAGCTGGAATCGGCGCGAAAGGCGCTGATCGGCGCCAAGGCCAGCCTCGCGACCCAGCTCGAACGCCTGTCCGAAGTCAGGGCCCAGCTCGAAATGGCGCGCGCGTCCCAGACCGCGAGACCGGCGGGCGCGCATTCCTGATGACGGCCGCCGGCATCGAGCTGGTGCTGGCGTCCACCTCGCGTTATCGGCGCGAGCTGCTGGCACGCCTCGTGTCCGGCTTCCGCGTCGTCGCCCCGAACGTCGACGAGGCGGCGCAGCCCGGCGAGTCGCCCGCCGCGCTGGCGACAAGGCTGGCGACTGCCAAGGCGCTGGCGGTCGCGCGCGAATGTCCCGGCACGCTGGTGATCGGCAGCGACCAGGTCGCCGAGCTCGATGGCCTCGCGATCGGCAAGTCCGGCACGCGCGACGCTGCCTGCGAGCAGCTCGCGGCAAGCTCGGGCCGCACCGTGGTTTTCCATACGGCGCTCTGTCTCGCCGATGCGCGGGCCGAGCCGCCGCGCGCATACGACGCGATCGATCGGACGCGCGTCGTGTTCCGCACGCTCACAGGGGCCGAGATCGCGCGTTACGTCGATCGTGAAAGTCCGCTCGACTGCGCCGGCAGCTTCAAGGCCGAGGGACTCGGCATCGCGTTGTTCGAGCGCATCGAAACGACCGACCCGACGGCACTGATTGGGCTGCCGCTCATCGCTCTGGGGCGACTGCTGCGTGCGGTGGGAGTCGCGCTGCCATGAAGGATCGAACCGCAATACGGTAATCGCGACTCAGGGGGAAGCGATGGTCGAACGAATTGACTGGTACTACGCGGACCGTGCGCGCCAGCCTGTCGGGCCGCTCACACGCGAGGCATTGATCGACGCGGTCCGTCGCGGTGGTCTGGTCGCGGAAACGCCGATCTGGCGCACCGGTTGGCCCGAGTGGAAGCCGTTTTCCACCTGTGCCCGCGAGCTCGGCCTGGCCGATGTAGTTGCCACCGATCCCACGCCGTTTCCGTCGACGGCGACCGAAGCGCCGGTCGTCTACGCCGGTTTCCTGCGCCGCTGGGGCGCGCTGATCATCGACAACTTCGCGCTGATGATCCCGCTCGGCGTGATCTGCATCCTGCTTGCCGTCGCATTGGGCATGGGACTGGACCAAGGCGCTCAAGGAATCGCGATGGCGCAAGGCGCGTACTACGTGCTGTGGCTGATCGCTGCGCCGCTGTATTACGCCGTCCAGGAAAGCTCGCGTCATCAGGCGACGCTCGGAAAGCGCGCGCTCGGTATCAAGGTGACCGACCTCGATGGGCGGCGCATCGGCTTCGGCCATGCGCTCGGCCGCTGGTTCGCCGCTGCGCTGTCGTACCTCACGTTCTATGTCGGCTTCTTCATGGCCGGCTTCACCGAGCGCAAACAGGCCTTGCACGACTACGTGGCGAATACGCTCGTGGTCGATCAATGGGCTTACAGCGACAGTCCCGAACTTCAGCAGCGCAGTGCCGGCGGCTGCGCGATTGCGCTGGCGATCGGTTTCGCGATCATGGCCTTCTTCGCCGTCTTCGGCATACTCGCCGCGATCGCGATTCCGGCGTATCAGGACTATGCGTTGCGAGCCCGGGTCGCCACGACGATCGCCGCGGGCGACAGCTTGAAAACAACGATCGCGGAGCAGCTCATCGTCAACGATGTCTGCCCCGAAAACGGCCAGGACGGCATCGGCACGCGGGAGTCCTATGCGACCGACTCAATCGCATCGATCCGCGTCGGCCGCATGGACGAACGCGGCTGCGGGCTCCACATCACGCTGCGCAATCCCAACGCACGGCTCGACGGCAAGCATGTGTGGTTGACGTTGCCCGACGGCGCCACCGCGAGCACACCCTGGCGATGTGAATCGGATGTGGAAATCCGCTACCGGCCCATGCACTGCCGCGACTGATCCGCAAGCGCGCGCCGAAAAACGCGATGCAATCGAGTGCCCCGGGCTTGCATGCCGCTACACTCGTCTCCATCGTCGAAGCGAACCACCCGCATAGCCTGCTGTCCTGAATGTCCATGATCGACGCCTCCGCCAGCACCGTGACCACCGAACTGCGTGACACGCTCGCGCGCGCGATCGCCCAGGTCAACACGGTCGTGCTCGGCAAACGCCGCGAAGTGCGGCTCGCTTTCGTCTGTCTGCTCGCGGGCGGCCACCTGCTGATCGAGGACCTGCCCGGCGTCGGCAAGACCACGCTGGCGCATGCACTGGCGGCGACGCTCGGTCTGAATTTCCAGCGCGTGCAGTTCACTTCCGACCTGCTGCCTTCCGACATCATCGGCGTCGGCATCTACGAGCGCGAAGCCGCGCGCTTCAAGTTCCACCCGGGACCGATCTTCACCCAGCTGCTGCTCGCCGACGAGATCAATCGCGCAATGCCGAAGACGCAAAGCGCGCTGCTCGAGGCGATGGCCGAGGAACAGGTCACGGTCGACGGCGTCACCCATCGCCTGGCGCCGCCGTTCTTCGTCGTGGCGACGCAAAATCCGATGGATTTCGCCGGCACCTATCCGCTGCCCGATTCGCAACTCGACCGCTTCATGCTGCGCATGAGCATGGGTTATCCGGATCGCGAGGCCGAACGCGCGATGCTGGGTTCGATCGATCGCAAGAGCCTGCTGGAAACGCTGACGCCCTGCCTCGTTCCCGAGCAGATCATCGAACTGCGCCATGCCTGCACCGGTGTGCTCGCCAGTCCAGCTCTGGTCGAATACGTGCAGGCCTTGCTCGCGGCGAGCCGCCAGCACGCGGAAATCCGCATCGGCCTGTCGCCGCGCGCCGGCCTGGCGCTGCTGGCGGCGGCGCGCGCGCATGCGCTGCTCGCGGGCCGGCCGCATTGCGTGCCCGAAGACGTGCAGGCGGTGTTTCCCTTCGTCGCCGGTCACCGGCTGACACCCGCTGCCAGCGCGCAGCGCGACCGCGAAAAGCTGACGATGCAACTGCTCGAGATGACGCCGGTGCGTTGAGCCGATGGCCGCGACGATCGCCGATCTGCGCGCCCGCACTCTCGCCTACGCCGAGCGGCGCCTGCCTGCGCTGACCCGGCTGCGCAAGGCCGAGCCGTTGCCGATCCGCCTCGATCGCCGCCGCATCTATGTGTTGCCGACCGGCTTCGGCGTCTCGTTCGCGCTGCTGCTGTTCGTGATGCTGCTCGGTGCGCTCAACTACGGGAACAATCCGGCGCTGCTGCTGACGTGTCTGTTCGGCGCGGCCGGCGGTGCCAGCCTGTTCGGCGGATTCCGCGCTATGAACGGGCTGAGCTTGACCCAGTTGAACGCCGGCGAATGCCACGCCGGCGCACCGTTGACGCTACGCCTGCGCTTTGCGCCGACGGCGCGCACGCGGCCCAGCCTGCGCCTGCGCCGCGACGACGCCGAAACCGCGTTCGTGCTGCCCGCGGGCGTCGAATCGGATGTCGCCCTGACGATCGCGACCACGCACCGCGGCTGGCTGCGGCCGGGTCGCCTGCGCGTGTCGACCGACTATCCGCTCGGGCTGTTCCGGATCTGGAGCTGGCTCAATCCGGACACCGATTTCCTCGTCTACCCGGCGATCGAATCGCCCGCTCCCGCGTTGCCGGGAGGTCAGGGTCGCGAGAACGAGCTGGCGCGTGCCGGCGCCGGCGAAGAGCATGCCGGCCTGCGCGACTACCGCGCCACCGATCCGCCGCGACTGATCGCGTGGAAAGCATCCGCGCGCCACGACACGCTGCTGGTCCATGACGCCGAACACCGCAGCGACGACGCGCTCGTGCTCGACTACAGTGCGCTCACCGGCTTCGAGCATGAAGCGAGAATCCGGCGCCTGACGGCCTGGGTACTCGCGGCCGATGCTGCGCAGCGCAGCTATCTGCTGCACATCCCGGGCGCGATCATCGGGCCCGGCGTCGGCACCGCGCAGCGGCACGCGTGCCTGCGCGCATTGGCGCTGCTGCCGCACGCGCATGCGTGAGCGCCTCGGCCAACGCCCGTTCGAGCTGGTCGCGATCGCGGTCGCGGCGACCATCGCGGCACACCTCGAACACCTGCCGCCGTGGCTCTGGATCGCGGCCGCAGTCGCAATCGCTGCGCGCGTGTGGGCGCGCCGGCGCGACGCGCTTCCGGTAGCGGCCTGGATCCGTTTTCCGGCCGCGGGCCTGCTGCTGTTCGCAGTGATCGCGCAATACGGCACCGTGTTCGGTCGCGAGCCCGGCAGTGTGCTCGGCTGCGGGCTGCTCGCGTTGAAAGTGCTCGAAACCGAGCGCCCGCGCGACGCGCGGGTAGCGATCGGCTTCGCCGGATTCGTGCTCATGAGCGCGCTGCTGTTCGTGCAGGCGCTCTGGTTCACGCTCGCCGTGTCGACGGTGCTCGTGCTGCTGCTGGCTGCATTGGTTTCGCTGCAGCCGGCGCCGGCGCACACCGAACATCCGCTGCGCCATGAACTGCAGCTCGGTGCGATCCTGCTCGCCTGCGGCCTGCCGCTCGCCGCGGCCGGCTTCATCCTGATTCCCCGCCTCGGCTCGCCCTTGTGGGGCGCGCCGGGCAAGGACACGCAAGCGCGCACGGGTCTCAGCGAGCGCATGGAACCCGGAGCGCTCACCGATCTTCTGATCGACGACTCGCCGGCCTTTCGCGTGCGCTTCGACCGCGCACCGCCGCTACCGCCGCAGCGCTATTTCCGCGCGATCGTGCTCTGGGACTTCGATGGAACGAGCTGGACGCGCGATCAGCGCAAAGGCTTCCTGCGTGCCGAAGCCGCACAGGACAACGGTGCGCGCATCGACTACACGATCACGCTGGAGCCTACCGATCGCCGCTGGCTGCCGGCATTGGACTTGCCGCTGGTCGCGCCGGAGGGTGCGCGCCTCGGCGGCGATCGCGTGCTGATCGCGGACGAAGTGGTTTCGCAGCCGCGCGAGTACCGCACGCGTTCGACGACGCGTTACACGCTGTCGCCCGTGTTGACGATGCAGGAACGTGCGCGCGCCCTGGCCCTGCCGCCCGGTTTCGATCCGCGCACGCACGCTCTCGCCGAAGGCTGGCGCGCGGATGGCAGCGACGATGCGACGATCGTGCGCAACGCGCTGGATCTATTCCACAGGAGTTTCACCTATACGCTGAGCCCGCCGTTGCTGGGCCGTAATTCGGCGGACGACTTCCTGTTCTCGACGCGCAGGGGATTCTGCGAACACTATGCGTCCGCCTTCGTCGTGTTGATGCGCGCGGCCGGCATTCCCGCGCGCGTCGTCACCGGCTACCAGGGCGGCTGGTGGAACCAGAGCGGCAACTATCTGCTGGTGCGCAACGCGGACGCGCACGCATGGGCCGAAGTATGGATGCCGGAACGCGGCTGGATGCGCGTCGATCCGACCGCCGCGGTCAGTCCCGCACGCATCGAGCTCGGCGCGGCCGCCGCGAACGACAGCGCGGCATGGAGCCAGTCGGCATGGCTGCGCTCGCTGCGCAATCGATTCGACGTCGTCAATGGGCTGTGGACGCGGACGATCATCCGCTTCGATGCGCTGCGCCAGAAGGGGTTGCTGACCTCGTTCGGCGTCACCGATCCGAACCAGGGCGATCTGCTGCTGGCGTTCTCGGCGGTGCTCGGCACGATCCTGTTGCTGGCGACGGTGTGGGCGCTGCGCGATGTCGCGAAACCTCACGCGGATGCGCTCGATCAGGCGTGGGCGCAATTGGGCCGGCGCCTCGCGCGCGCGGGCGTCGCGCGACGCGCGAACGAAGGGCCGCTCGATCTGTTGGCGCGCGCACGCTCCGCTTTGCCCGCGGTTGCCGGGTCCCTGACCGAACTGGTGCAGAACTACGTCGCGCTGCGCTATGGTGCGGTGGAACCCGCGCCTGAACGTGTACGTTCCTTTACACGCACGGTCAGGAATTTTCGGGCGCCGCGACGCGTCTCAGAACCGCCGGTGCCCGACCTGCAACGCTGACACCTGTTTCCACGTCTTTTCATCATGTGTTACTTCGCCTTAGGTAGGATGGCTCCGATGCGCTCCGATAGTCCAAATGCGATTCCGAGCTCGATGTTCGCGAAACGTTTCGCCATCGTGGTGCTTGCCGCGGGCCTCGCCTCCTGCGCCAGCGTGCCGACACCGTTGCAGGGACAGTTCGCCAGCGTGACTCCGCGCGATGCCGCGACGAGCGGCGGCAGCGGCGAGGCGGTGCGTTGGGGCGGCGAGATCATCAAGGTCGAGCCGAAAACCGATCAGACCTGCTTCGAGATACTCGCCCGCCAGCTCGATGCGACCGCACGACCCGTCGCGCGCGATCCGAGCGGTGGCCGCTTCATCGCCTGCCGAAACGGCTTCTATGATCCGGAAGACTTCGCGCGCGGTCGCGAGCTGACCGTCACCGGTCGCCTCGGCGGTGTCGAACGCGGCAAGGTCGGCGAGTTCGACTACACCTATCCGCGCGTCGCCGCGGATACGATCTATCTGTGGCCGAAGCGGTCGATGTACGCGCGCTACCCGTATTACGATCCGTGGTACGGCGACCCGTTCTGGTGGGGTGCCGGCCCCTACTGGGGTCCGTACTGGGGCGGTCCGATCATCGTACGGCCGCGCCCGATTGCGCCGCCGCCGCCGCCGAAAGGCTGACGCGCCGGCGCAGCGATCAGCCGGGCGGCCAATGCATCTGCCGCCCGGCCAGAAGATGCAGGTGCAGATGGAACACCGTCTGCCCGCCGTCGCGATTGCAGTTGATCACACAGCGATAACCGTCTTCGGCGAAACCCTGCGCTTTCGCGTAGCCGCTTGCGGCCAGCACGAGCTTGCCGACCGCGAGCGCATCGGCGCCGGTCAGCTCGTTCAACGTCGCCACCGGCGTCTTCGGTATGAACAGCACGTGCACCGGCGCCTGCGGATTGATGTCGCGGAATGCGAGCACGTCGTCGTCTTCGTAGACGATGTCGGCCGGAATCTCGCGGCGGATGATCTTGGCGAACAACGTGTCGGTCATTGCCTCTCCCTTCGTGCAACGCTCTTAATCTTTTATAGGTGGGCTTCAGCCCACCGTTTTTCCAAGCTGCGAAGTGGTCCGGTGGGCTGAAGCCCACCCTACGACGACGGTATTTCAAAGCACCTGCCGCCCACCGAACGCGTGCGCAAGCGTACCGCGATCGATGTATTCGAGCTCGCCGCCCAGCGGCACGCCATGCGCGAGCCGGCTTGCGCGCACATTCGCGTCGCGCGCGAGCTGCGCCAGCATATGCGCGGTCGCCGCGCCTTCGACGGTCGGATTGGTGGCGATGATGAGTTCCTGCACCTCGCCTTCGCGCAGCCGTTGCGCGAGCGCGTCGAGACCGAGCTCCTTCGGTCCCAGCCCATCCAGCGGCGACAGCCTGCCGAGCAGAACGAAGTAGCGGCCGCGGTAACCGGTAGCCTGCTCGATCGCGAGCTGCTCGACCGGCGTTTCGACCACGCAGAGCAGGCTCGCGTCGCGCGCATCGCCGGCGCACAGCGCGCACACCTGCGTCTCGCTGAAGGTGCGGCAGCGCGCGCAGTTGCCGATGCGCTCGACCGCCGCAGCAAGCTGCTCGGCGAGACGCCGCGCGCCGGCGCGATCGCGCTCGAGCACATGGAACGCCATGCGCTGCGCCGACTTGACGCCGACGCCGGGCAGGCAGCGCAGTGCGTCGATGAGGTCGGCGAGTAATGGGGAACCGGTGGACATTTGAGATGGGAATGGGGAATCGGGAATCGGGAGAGCTGCTCTAACTATTCCCGATTCCCCATTCCCTATTCCCGTTCCTCAGAACGGCAACTTGAACCCAGCCGGCAGGTTCATGCCGGAAGCCAGCCCGCCCATCTTCTCCTGCGTCAGCGCGGCGACCTTGTTGACCGCATCGTTGAACGCCGCCGCGATCAGGTCTTCGGCCATCTCGGCATCGTCGGCGAACATCTTGCGGTCGATGTTCACGCGGCGCACTTCATGACGGCCGGTCATGACCACGCTGACGAGCCCGCCGCCGGCCTGGCCGGTGACCTCGAGCTGCGCGATCTCTTCCTGCGCGCGCTTCATCTCTTCCTGCATGCGCTGCGCCTGCTGCATCAAACCGGCGAGTGGACCTTTCATCGACTGGCTCCAACCATCATGTGTGGGGTGGCTCGGCATCCGCTGGACGCACGCTGCCGGAAATCACGCGGGCATCGAAGGTGTCGATCAGCGATTGCACGATGGGATCGTCGCGCACCGCGTCCTCGGCGGCCTGCTTTCGGGAGCTTTCGGCGCGTGCCTGCCGTTCGGCCGGACTTTCCGCGCCGCCGTTGTCGCGCTCGAATTTCACTTTCACTTCGCTGCCGAGCGCCGTGCCGAGCTTGTGTTCCAGCTGGCCGACCAGGGATGCCGCGGCCAGATGTTCGTGCGCCGGCTTCAGCGCGAGGCGCACCAGCTTGCCTTCGATCGCGATCAGCGTGGCGTGACGCGCGAGCTGGCCGACCGCGCCGCGCAGTTCCGCACGCTCGATCAGCTGGGACCAGTCCGGCGTCGCGTGCGTCGCCCCATTCGCAGCAGGCGGCGGTGCATGGATTGGGGATGCGCGTGGCGCGGTCGCGGCGAGCGGCGGCGGCGCTTCCTGCGCGCGGCGTTTTTCCGGCGCAGGTGGAGGTGCCGTCGTCGTCGACGTGCTCGACGATGCAGGACGCGCCGTCGCCACGCCGGCCGAACCCGCCGGCGCAAACGCGAGCATGCGCAACAACGTCATCTCGAAACCGACGCGCGGGGTCGGCGCGATCGGCAGATCGCGACGGCCGGTCACCGCCATCTGATACCAGAGCTGCACGTCCTGCGCCGGCAAGCGGCCGGCGATGCCGAGCAGCTCGGCATCGTCCTCGCCGGCAGCGCCCGGAATCAGCTGCAGCAGCTGGATGCGATGCAGAAGCCCGGCCAGCTCGTCGAGCACCTGGGCGAAATCCGGCGCGAAACTGGCGATGCGCTCGATTTCGTCGAGCAAGGACGCGCCGTCCGCGCCGGCCAGGGTATCCAGCAGCGCGCGCACCTTGGCGCGCTCGACCGTGCCGAGCATCGCGTGCACGTCGTTCGCGTGCAGTGCGCCACCGCCGTGCGCGATCGCTTGGTCGAGCAGCGAAAGCCCGTCGCGCAGCGAACCGTCGGCCGCGCGCGCGAGCACGTCGACGCCCTCGTCGTCGAATGCGATGCCTTCGGCGCGCAGGATCTGCTGCATCTGCCCGACAATCTGCTCGGGCGTCAGCCGCTTGAGGTTGAACTTGATGCAGCGCGAGAGCACGGTCACCGGCAGCTTCTGCGGGTCGGTCGTCGCCAGCAGGAACTTGACGTGCGGCGGCGGCTCCTCGAGCGTCTTCAGGAGCGCGTTGAACGCGCTCTTCGAGAGCATGTGCACTTCGTCGATCAGGTAGACCTTGTAGCGGCCGCGCGATGGCGCGTATTGCGCGTTGTCGATCAGCTCGCGCACGTTGTCGATGCCGGTATTGCTGGCCGCGTCGATCTCAAGCAGGTCGATGAAGCGGCCGGCGTCGATCTCGCGGCAGGCGCCACATTCGCCGCACGGCTGTGACGTCGGTCCCTTCTCGCAGTTCAGCGACTTGGCGAAGATGCGCGCGATCGTGGTCTTGCCGACGCCGCGCGTGCCGGTGAACAGGAACGCATGATGCAGCCGCCCGCTATCGAGCGCGTGCGCGAGCGCGCGCACGACATGTTCCTGTCCGACCAGTTCGGAAAATCGGCGCGGACGCCATTTGCGCGCTAGGGCCTGATACGACATGGAGAATTCGCAGGTGAAGGCACGATTGTAGCAAGTGGGGGCGGAATCGACGGTTTCGAATGGGTTGGTCGCCACTCGGCTTGTACGCTATCCCCTTGCCTAGTATCCTCCGCGACCCGCACAGCAGGCGCGAATGGATGCGCGAATGCGCAGGCGATGCGGAGAGGTGTCCGAGCGGTTGAAGGAGCACGCCTGGAAAGTGTGTAAACGGCTTATCCCCGTTTCGCGGGTTCGACAAATTCGTCAGGAACGAATTTGGACAGCCGACAGGCTGGCCCGAGCGAAGCGAGGGTGAAGCCCATGGATGGGCCGAACAATCCCGCCCGGCGTTCCGATTTTGTGGAGAGGTGTCCGAGTGGTTGAAGGAGCACGCCTGGAAAGTGTGTAAACGGCTTATCCCCGTTTCGCGGGTTCGAATCCCGCTCTCTCCGCCAGTTTTTCCAAAGTGCATCCCGCCCGGCGCGCAGGTGCAATCAAGTTCCACGGTGGCCCCGTCGGTTCCCCCGCGACGATAGCTTGCAAACTCCGCCAGGTCCGGAAGGAAGCAACGGTAGCGAGTGATTCGGGTGCCGGGGTGTCGCTGGCGGGGCCGCCACCACCTCTGTTCTCTCCTTCGCTTTTATAGGGTGGGCTTCAGCCCACCGCTCTTCGCTGGCGCGAGAAATCCGTGCGGAACGGTGGGCTGAAGCCCACCCTATAAAACCAACCCGCAAAGGCGAGGAATCGCCGAACCTTACAACTACTCCGTCCTGCGACGGATCAAATGCCCAGGTCACTATGCAAGTCTCCCCCGCTGCCGCAATTCGGCGCGCAAACGCCTGCCGGTCTTCGCAGCCGGCCTTGCATGGGGATTCACGATGTCGATTCAGGCTTTCTTTCGCCGCGCCGGAAAATCCGCGTGGCCGCTCGCACTCGCCGCGACAGCGGTATTCCATTCCATAACCGCCTTCGCGGCGGACGCCTCGCGCGATTTCTGGCAGAACACGCAGGCCAGGACGCTGCCGACCGACGCGCCGCAGGTCGCGATCTATCGTCCGCTGCTGCTCGATCTGACCAGAATACAGACGCATCTCGCCGCCGCGCGCCACAGCGCGACCGCGGTGACGCTGTCCCTGCCCCATCCGGACGGCAGCTTCTCGGATTTCCTGCTGATCGATTCGCGCACGATGCCCGATGCGTTGCAGGACAAGTTTCCCGGCATCGTCAGTCTCGCCGGCAGCGATCAGGACGGGCGCAAGGCACGCGTGGACATCTCCTCGCTCGGCTTCCAGGCCATGGTGTTCGAACAGGAAGGCATCTGGATCGTGCGTCCGGAACAGCAAGGCCTCGGCGAGCGTTACCTGAGCTTCCGTCGTGCGGATCTGGCCGTGCCGGGCCAAGGTTTCCAGTGTGGCGTGCACGAGGATTCGATCGATCCATCCGGCCGCAGTCTGTTCGGTAATCCGGCGCCGATGACGCAGACCGGTGCGACCGAGCGCGTCTACCGCGCCGCGGTCGCCGCCAATCATCAGTATGTCGCCGCGGTCGGCGGCGGAACGGTGCCGGGTGGACTCGCGGCGATCGTGACCGCGATGAACCGCGTCAACCAGGTGTACGAGACCGAGCTTGGCGTACACATGGAGCTGATCGCGAACGAGGAAGACATCATCTATCCGACGGCGGCCGGCGATCCGTACAGCAACAACGGCAATGCGCTGAGCCAGAACCAGGGCAATCTCGACAGCGTGATCGGTTCGGCGAACTACGACATCGGCCACGTGTTCACCACCGGCAGCGGCGGCGTCGCCGGCCTGCGCGTGACCTGCGTCAACGGCCAGAAGGCGCGCGGAACCACCGGTCTCGGCAATCCGACCGGCGACGGCTTCTACATCGACTATGTCGCGCATGAAATGGGCCACCAGTTCGGTGGCAACCACACGTTCAACTCGCAAAGCGGTGCCTGCGGCGGCGGCAACCGCGCCGGCAGCGCGGCCTACGAGCCGGGCAGCGGCACGACGATCATGGCCTATGCCGGCATCTGCGGCGCGGACGACACCCAGCCGCATTCCGATCCCTATTTCCACGCCAAGAGCCTCGAAGAGATCGACACATGGATCGGCGGCACCGGCGGCGCATGCACGGTGGCGAGCGCGAGCAGCGATGCGCCGCCCGTCATCGACACGAGCAGCCTGCCCGAAGAGGTCACGATCCCGATCCACACGCCGTTCGCGCTCACCGGAGAGGCGACCGATGCCGACGGCGATGCGCTGACCTACAACTGGGAACAGTACGATCTGGGCCCGGCGACGTCGCTGGCCCAGGGCGACACCGGCGACGGTCCGATCTTCCGCTCGTTCAACGCGACGACCAGCGGCACGCGCATCTTCCCGAAGATCGAAAGCGTGCTCGGTGCGCCGCTGGTCAGTGGTGAAGCGTGGCCGGTGACGACGCGCGATCTTTCGTTCCGCCTGACCGTGCGCGACAACCACGACGTGCCGGGAACGCCGCAGTTCGGCGTGACGACGAGCGCGAACGATATCCAGATCCATGTCACCGACAGCGCGGGCCCGTTCGCGGTGACACGCCCGAATACGGCGCTGACCTGGGGCCGCGGCGAAAGCCGTCTGGTCACCTGGGATGTCGCTGGCACCGACCTTTCGCCGGTGAACTGCGCCAACGTGGCCATCGATCTTTCGACCGACGGCGGATCGACATTCGCATTCCCGCTGACGGCCAGCGCGCCGAACAGCGGCACCACGGTCGTGGTCGTGCCGAACGTGTCCGACACCGCGCAGGCACGCGTCCGCATCGCCTGCGTCGAGAACATCTTCTTCGACGTGTCGGACGTCGACTTCAACATCGCCGCGGTCGGCGATCCCGATCCGACCGTCGCGATCGCCAGCGTGTCGCCGCCGAGTTTCAGCTTCACGCTCGACGCAGGCGGTACCGCGTCCGACACGCTGATCGTCGCCAATGGCGGCGAAGCGAGCACGACACTGAACTACACCGTCGCCGAATCTTCCGACAGCTGCGCGACGACCAGCGATGTGACCTGGCTGAGCGCGTCGCCGGCGGGCGGCGCGGTCGTCGGCGGTGCGTCGGCTCCGGTCACGGTCGGGATCGACACGGCTGCGCTCGCCGAAGGTGCGCACTCGGCAAGCCTCTGCATCGGCACCGATGATCCGTTGCATGCGCAGTTCGTCGTCCCGGTCGACCTGACCATCCATGCGACGGTCGGCGACGAGATCTTCCAGGACGGTTTCGACGAAGGCGGCGGACCGGGGCCGCAACCGGTGCAGGACCCGAGCTTCGAGGCGACGACGGCCGATGCCGGCCCGAATCCGTCGTGGGAGGGCGCAGATACCAATCCCGCCGCCGATCCCGGGGCCACGCCGTTCTACAGCGGCACCGGCCTCGGCATCCCGATTCGCACCGGCGACTGGGCCGTATGGTTTGGCGGCTGGGAGGGCGGCGCGGAAACACAGACCGTATCGCAGGAAGTCACGATTCCGTCGCCGGGCCCGCAGTTCCTCAACTACTGGCGCTTCATCGAAACCCCGCCGGATGCGGCAGGCACGCTCACCATCACGATCGACGGCAATGCGGTGGAAACCACCGATGTCAGCGCCGTCCCGGCCGACTCCGATTACGTGCAGCAGTCGATCGACGTCAGCACCTATGCCGACGGCGCCGCGCACACACTGCAGTTCGAATACGTTTATGACGACGCCGGCGCGAGCGGACTCGATGGCAATGTGTTCATCGATGATGTGACAGTCGATGCGACGGCGGCGCGTCGTGCGCTGCGGTCGGCACCGGGTCCTGATCGGCAGGCTGTCAACCTCAGCAAGCACAACCGCTGACACTCGTAATCGCCATAGGGTGGGCCTCGGCCCACCGAGTGCTTCGATCTGCAGAGAGAGTGGGCTGAAGCCCGCCCTGTGGCCGCCTTTTTTCGCGGGTTCCTGGGTGGACGCGCAGGACGTCCGCTCAGATCATCGATGGATCGACCGGTGTCGAATCCGGGTGCAGCCAGCCCGATTCGCCGTCGGCGTAATGCTCGTTCTTCCAGATCGGCACGCGCCGCTTCACTTCGTCGATGATCCAGCGGCATGCGTCGAACGCAGCGCCGCGATGGTCCGCGCTGGCGCCGACCCATACCGCCATGTCGCCGATCGAGAGCGCACCGACGCGGTGCACGCACCGCGCGGCACGCAGACCGAATGTTGCGCAGGCCTGTTCGAGGATCGCCTCACCTTCGCTTTCCGCGAGCGGAGCATAAGCCTGATAGTCGAGGCGGAGCACGGCGCGAGCCTCGTTGTGATTGCGCACCCAACCTTCGAAGGTCACGCAACCGCCGGCGGCCGGGTGCTCCAGCGCACGCTTTTCCGCGCCGGCGTCGATCACGGCGTCGCTCAAGCGGAATCGTTTCATCCGCCGGACACCGGAGGCAGGAAGACGATCTCGTCACCATCGGCGAGCGCGTGATCCCAACCGACCAGCGCACCGTTGACCGCGACGCGAATGCGATCCGTGGAGAACGCGAATCCGTGCTGCCGGGCGATTTCCGTGTAGAGATCGCGCGGCGCACGCGCGGACGTATCGCGCATTTCCTCGGCGCGTCCGGCACGATCGGCAAGACTGGCGAAATAGAGCAGCTTGTATCTCACTGCACGACCCTGCCCTGTTTCACGCGCCGTTTGCCGCCGCTCTTCTCGATCAGCCTGACCTCGGCGATGACGATCTCGTGCGAGAGTGCCTTGCACATGTCGTACACGGTCAGGGCTGCAACGCTGGCGCCGGTCAGGGCTTCCATCTCGACGCCGGTCTTGTGCGTGATCGCGACCGCGCAGCGGATCGTGAGCTCGTTCGCCGAGTCGAATGCGATATCGATAGCACAGTGCTCGATCGCCAGCGGATGGCAGAACGGAATCAATTCATGCGTGCGTTTGACCGCCATCGTGCCGGCAATGATCGCGGTGTCGATGATCGATCCCTTCGCCGAGCGCAGATCCTGCGCGCGCAACGTCGATGCGACGTCGGCTGGGAAACGAACGCGCGCTTCCGCGGTCGCCTCGCGCCGCGTCTCGCGCTTGGCGCGGACGTCGACCATGCGCGGCCGTCCTTGCACGTCCACATGGGAGAGCTTGCGCGCCATGCTCAGCCGCCGATCTCGTACATCTCGACGCGTTCACGCCCCTGCGCGCGCATTTCGTTGCGCATTTCGCTGTAGCGATCGTCGCGCGCATTCCAGACCGCGCGGATCAGACCGGCCAATTCCTCGTCGCTGGCGCCGGCACGCAGCGGGCCGCGCAGATCGTGACCCGATTGCGCAAAGAGACACGTGTACAACCGACCGTCCGCCGACAGGCGTGCGCGCGAGCAATCGCCGCAAAACGGCTCGGTGACCGAGCTGATGAAACCGATTTCGCCCTGCCCGTCGGCGAACGCATAGCGGCGCGCGACTTCGCCGCCGTAGTTCGGTTCGAGCGCGACCAGTGGCCAGCGCGCAGCGATGCGCGCACGCAGCTCGGCGCTCGGTACCACCAGCTCGCGCTGCCAGTCGTTGCAGGTGCCGACGTCCATGTATTCGATGAACCGCACGATGTGCCCGCTGCCGCGGAAATGATCGACCAGATCGACGACCTGGCCGTCGTTGACGCCGCGCATGACGACCGCATTGATCTTGAGCGGCCCGAATCCCGCGCGTTCCGCGGCCGTGATCGCGGCAAGCACCGTGGCGACATCGCCGCGCCCACCGGACATGACACCGAAGGTCTTCGGATCGAGCGTGTCGAGGCTGAGCGTTATGCGTTTGAGCCCCGCGGCACGCAAACCGTCGACCTTGTCCGCAAGCAGGCTTCCATTCGTCGTCATCGCCAGATCGGCGACGCCGGGAATCGCTGCCAGCTGGCGCACGAGCTCGGGCAGATCGCGCCGCAACATCGGTTCGCCGCCGGTCAGGCGCAGCTTGCGCACGCCGAGGCCGACGAAGATGTGCGCAAGCCGCTCGATCTCCTCGAAGCGCAGGCGTTCGGCCTTGCTGAGGAACTGGTGATCGCGCGGATACTCGTCCTCGGGCATGCAGTACGGGCAGCGGAAATTGCAGCGGTCGACGACCGAGATGCGCAGGTCGGTCAGCACGCGGCCGTGCAGGTCGCGCGGTGCGGTTTGCAGCACGAGAGGAATCGCATGACCCATCAGCCGGTCTCCGCCTGTTCGGCGACGAGCATGCGCGGCGGCGTCAGCGCCACGTTGTCGCCGCGGCGCGCGACGCGATAGCCGTGCCGGGCGAGCTCGGCCGCGTCGGCTTCGGAAGCGTAGTGATAGAGCATCATACGCTCGCGCAGCTCGGCCGGATATTCACGGGCGAGATCGTCGAGGCCGGTATGCGAAGGATTACCGACGAGCGCGCAATCGTGTGCGACCAGCTCGCCGTGCGCCGCATGTTGCGCGAGCATCTCGGGCACCGGCCGCGTATCGCCGGTCCAGACGAAACTTCCCGGCAGCGCGATGCCGAACGAAGTGTTCGGTGCGTGGTGCCGTGTCGCGAACACGTCGAACCACACGTCGCGGAGCCAGAAGCCGCGCGATACCGGCACCAGCGCGAACGCGTCCCAGAAGTTCGCGCCACCCTCGGCGATGACCTCCGGATAGTCGGCGACGCGCGCCTGCAACAGGGGCACCAGCGCCGCATGCACGTGCAGGCGCACGCTGCCGCGCAGGCGCGCATCGAAATAGGTTTTGTAGAACAGCCGCTCGAGGCCGCCGACGTGGTCCATATGCGTATGCGTGATGTAGATCGCGCGCGGCGGCGTGCCGTAGTGATCGAGATACGCGGTGAGCGCCTCCTGGCCGCAATCGATCATCAGGAACGGCTCGCCGTCGCGTTCGAGCACACCGCAGGCGGAGCCGAGCTCGGGCGCCTGCGCGCTGCCGACACCGAGAAAGCGCAATGACCAGTTCATCGCACCGCTCCGCGCAATGGCTGCGGGGCCTGTTCGCCCGCAAGTTTCGCATGATATCCGGCGAGCATCGGATGCCAGAAGTTGGCATCGAAATCGACGAAGCGTTTGCGCGCGCCGAGCTTGTCGAACGAGCGTCGCAGGCGCGCCAGATTCGACTGCTGCCAGGACAGCGCCGGCTTGCGCAGCGTGCCGCGATCGAAGTCGATCAGTGCAACGGTGTCGCGCTCGCCGATCAGGATGTTGTGCGCATTCAAGTCGGCGTGGCAGGCGCCGGCGGCGTGGAATCGTGCGACGGTCGAGCCGACACGTTTGGCCAGCGTCGGATCGAGCGCTCCGCGCGCGAGCCGTTCGGCGAGTGTTTCGCCCGACGGGATGAGACGCACGATCAGGTCCGCAACGTAGTACAGGCCTTTGCGCGTGTAGCGTCCGGCGATGGGCGCCGGCACCGGCAAGCCCGAGCGCGCGAGGTGGTCGAGCAGATGGAACTCGCGGAACGGGCGTGTGCGGCGCGCGCCGGTCCATAGATACCGGTCGGCGCTCACCTGGGCGGCGAGGCCGCCGCGATGGTAATGCCGCAACACGCACGCGCCCGCCGGCGTCTCGACGAAGGCCACGCCGCCGCGGCCGCCCGTGCGCGTCTGCGCGCGGCCCTGTGCCGCCCAGTGGGCGGGATCGAACCAGGCTTCGTCCGGGCGCACCGCGCCGCACGCCGCCGCATCGAACAGGATGGCGCCACCTGCGGTGGATTGGACTTGCGCGTCGCTCATGCCTCTGCCAAGTTGTCCGGCTGGTCCCGACATCGGGGCGCCGACGAAGTCTAGCAAGGCCCGCATGGACCAAAGGTCAACACTCGCGCCGCCCACCTCGCTGTGCCTGCTGCGCACCTCGGCGATCGGCGACGTCACCCACGTCGTGCCGCTGGTGCGCACGCTGCAGCGGCATTGGCCGCAGACGGCGTTGACCTGGCTGATCGGCCGTCTGGAGCACAAACTTGTCGGCGATGTCGGCGGCGTCGAGTTCATCGTGTTCGACAAGCGCGAAGGCCGCGCCGCGCATCGCGCGGTGCGCGAACAGCTCGCCGGCCGGCGCTTCGACGCGCTGCTGCTGATGCAGGTCGCATTGCGCGCCAACCTGCTCAGCCGCGCGGTCAACACGCCGCTGCGCATCGGCTACGACCGCGCGCGATCCAAGGACCTGCACGGCTTCTTCGTCAACTGCCGCATTCCCGCACGCAGCGGCGAGCACGTGCTCGACGCGATGGCGAGCTTCCTCGAACCGCTCGGGCTGAAGCAGACCGAGGTGCGCTGGGATATCCCGCTGCCCGCCGAGGCGCAGGACTTCGCCGCACGCCATCTGCCCGGCGACGCGCCGACGTTGCTGGTCAGCCCCTGCTCGAGCCACCGGCTGCGCAACTGGCGGCCGGAACGCTACGCGGCGGTGATGGATCACGCCGCGCTCAAGCATGGCTGGCGCGTCGTGCTGTGCGGCGCGCCGAGCACGTTCGAGCGCGAATTCGGCGACGCGATCCTCGCCCATATGCATACGCGTCCGATCGATCTGATCGGCAAGGACACGCTCAAGCAGCTGCTCGCGCTGTTGTCGCGCGCGACGCTGGTGCTGTGTCCGGACTCGGGGCCGATGCACATGGCCAACGCCGTCGGCACGCCCGTGCTCGGACTTCACGCGGCGAGCAATCCGGTGCGTTCCGGGCCGTATTCGGACCTGCGCTGGTGCGTCGACCGCTACGATGCGGCCGCGCGCAAGTTCCGCCGCAAGCCCGCCGACGCGCTGCCCTGGGGCACCAAGCTCGAGTATCGCGATGTCATGGACCTGGTCGAAGTCGACGACGTGATCGAACGCTTCGAGGCGTTTGTCAGCGATCGTTCCGACAGGACTCCCGGACGCGACTCCCGGGAACGGTCCCAAGGCTAAGTCCGCGCCGTGGCGTGCGTCACCTCGGGCTTTGTGCGTCAAGCCAAGCATCCGCCCGCCGTTCGGCTCCCATTGGGCACTCGCAGCCTAGGCTGATCGCGTCTCGGTGGTCAGGAGAAACAACATGGCACGCGGACTAACCATGAAGCCGATATTTTTGCTGCTCACATCATTGATGTTCCCGGTAGTCGCAGGTGCGGGCGTAGGCCGGGGGGAAAGCGCCAAACAAAACGATGCTTGCGAGCAGGCGCGAACGAAGGCCGAGGCCACGTGCAAAGAAGGTCAGGCAAAAACCCTCGGCAAATGCGACTGCGTCGAGCGCGCAACTACGCTGTATCTGAAAAATTGGCGATGCGCGGTGCAGGCAACCTGCGAATCGGATTCGGACAAGTCTCCGCAAGAAGATTAGGAAAGCAGGATTGAAGGCCGGCTGGTCGGGGCGAACGCACGAGCGCTTCGCCTGCCGGCGGCACGCAGCTATGCGCACCTACGTAATTTTACGGAACGACGGACAGCAGATTTCACGCTGACGGGAGTCTGTCGTTCCGAACACGCATTCCCGCCGCGGGCGGCAGAGCCTATAAGCCCTTAGGGCAATATCTCGGCGCAAACAGAACGGGCACTATGCCGATGCTGTCATCGTCCGCCGCGCGGAGCTGCAGTCAACCTGGGGTGACCTTGCGGCAACGTAGCGGTTGGTCACCAGCAGCATCGCAATCGCTACAGGGAGACGACCAATGCACATTGCCGGAAACAACTTTGGAAGCATCGCCATCGCGTTGTCCGTCGTCCTGGCCTTTCCCATCACGGCGTTTGCGCAGGAGAGCGCGGACGAGTTGGCCAAGAAACTTTCCAACCCGGTCGCTGCGCTGATCAGCGTGCCTCTGCAATTCAACGGCGACTTCAACTATGGAACGGAAGACGGAACCCGGGTGAACCTCACCATCCAGCCGGTCATACCTTCGTCGATCAGCGAGAACTGGAACGTAATCACCCGCGTGATCGTTCCGATCACCAGCCAGAACGACATCGCCGGCAAGTCGGGGCATCAGTTCGGTCTCGGTGACATCACGCCGAGCTTCTTCTTCTCGCCCAAGGCGCCGACCGCCGGCGGTCTGGTCTGGGGCGTCGGTCCGGCATTCCTGCTTCCCACCGCGACCGACGATCTGCTCGGCACCGGCAAGTACGGCATGGGTCCCACCGCCGTCGTCCTCAAACAGACCACAGGCGGCTGGACCTATGGTGCGCTGGTCAACCAGATCTGGTCCGTCGGCGGGCAGAGCGGCCGTGCCGACGTCAGCAGCATGTTCCTGCAGCCGTTCCTTGCGAAGAGCCTGGGCAAAGGACGCACCCTCAGCTTCAACTTCGAGTCGACCTACGACTGGGAAACGGAGAAGTGGGGCGTGCCGTTCAACGCGTCCTACTCCAAGGTCATGAAATGGGGCGATCAACTGGTCAGCTTGAGCGGCGGAGCGCGCGTGTGGGTCGAGACCCCGGGCAAAGGGCCGGACTGGGGCGTGCGTTTCGTTCTGACGTTGCTGTATCCGAAATGACAAGCGCGACGTAGTTTTACTTGGCAAGTTTAAGCAGGTATCCCTCGCCCAAGATGCATTTACAGGCGCACTATCTGCCGAAATCCTTCCAGAACCGGAGGCAGGCATGAACCGCATGTCGCGCGTATTGGCCTGCCTGTGCCTTGCCTGCGCATCGTCACCCGCATTCTCTGCCGACCCGCTGCCATCGTGGAACGAGGGGCCTTCCAAAAAGGCGATCGTCGCCTTCGTCGACAAGATCACTCAACAGAACGGCGCGGATTTCATTCCCGTCGAAGCGCGCATTGCGACGTTCGACAACGATGGCACCTTGTGGGCGGAGCAGCCGCTGTATTTTCAGGTCCTCTTCGTTTTCGATCGCATTCGCGCGCTTGCTCCCCAGCATCCCGAATGGAAGAACACCGAGCCTTACCGGTCTGTGCTCAAAGGGGACATGAAAGGGCTCGCAGCATCGGGAGAGAAGGGAATCCTGGAGCTTATGGCGACCACGCACAGCGGCATGACGATCGACGAATTCAGCGCCATCGTCACCGACTGGATCGCGCACGCGCGGCATCCGAAAACCGGTAAGCCCTACACGGCGATGGTGTATCAGCCGATGTTGGAGCTGCTTGCCTACCTGCGGCAGAACGGATTCAAGACGTACATCGTTTCCGGCGGCGGACAAGAGTTCATGCGGCCGTGGGTGGAACGCGTCTATGGCATTCCGCCCGAACAGGTCGTTGGCAGCCAAGGCGAACTCGAGTACAAGATGCAGGACGGCCACCCGGTTCTCGTCAAGCTGCCGAAGGTGGCGCTCGTCGACGACAAGGCCGGCAAACCCGTCGGAATTCAGCGTTTCATCGGTCGCCGCCCGGTCTTCGCTTTCGGCAATTCCGACGGCGACCGGCAAATGCTCGAATGGACTACTGCGGGGACAGGCCCTCGCTTCGCCGGCATCGTGCATCACACCGATGCCAAGCGCGAATGGGCCTACGATCGACAATCGAAGATCGGCACGCTGGACAAAGCACTTGACGAAGCGAACCAGCAGGGCTGGGCGGTCGTCGATATGGAAAAGGAATGGCGTGTCGTGTTCCCGCCGTCGCGGTGACGACTTCACGTATTCCGCATGTCGCGTTTGTGTTCTCCGAACGACGGTGAGAGTCGCGAGGTCGGGGTCGACCGAATCGTAATCGCCGAGCGGCATCGAGCGCGGGGCTTTCCGCCGGTGCGTCGCGGGGACGACACCGATACGGCGCCCCGTGCCTTTCTACCTGCCCTTCACGGGGCCACCTGACAGCTCGTCGGCGTCGCGCTTAGCCGCGAGAGATCCATCGTGCCGCTGCGACCCGCGAGATCGCCATCGGTGAACGCGTAGTCGAGCGTCGCGCTCTCGCAGCTCGCGAACGTCAACGTCGCCGTTCCGACCGGCGAGGTGGTCGCCGCACCGTCGGAATCGAACACGCCGCCCGTCGATTCGAACACATCGAGCGAGACGGGACCGCCGCTGCCATAACCTCCCTGCGCCGAGAACCAGCGCTGCCCGGCGACGCCGTTGTCCGCACCATCGACTGCGTAGGTATACCAGCCGACGAAAACCGATCCCATGAAAGAGTCGACATTGATCAACACGCCCTGTCCGCTAGTCATGGGGTCATACCACGCGCCGGAGAGGCCGAAAATACCCGGCGGCACTTCCGGCGTACCGGTCTCGGCGCAAGCCAACACCGGCAGCAGTGAACTGAGCGCGATCGAGCCTGTGCGTCCATCGTCGAACGTGTAAGCGAACGCGCCGGATGTGCACGAGTCGAATACGAGCGTGCCGGTACCGACCGCGGTTGCGGAGGTCGAAGGCGGTGCTGCGAACGTGCCGCCGGTGTTCTGGTAGATGGTGACGTCGGCGCTCCGCGCGCCATCGGAGAGCGATGCCTCCAGCGAATACCAGCGCTGCGTGTCGGTGCCGCCGGCAGTGCTGTCGTACGTGTACCACGCGCCGAACAGCCAGCCGCCGCCGGGCACGGTTGCGCTCGGCTCGATCGAGAACTGGAAACCCTGCCCTCTCGAGGCAGCGTCGTACCACGCACCGGTAAGTCCCGGCTGGTTGATTTCGATCGCGTCCGGCAGCGTACCCGTGGGCCCGAAGGCGGCGTGATCGAAGTACGCCTCCCCTGACATGCCCCCAGCGTCGGCGTTCGCGCGCATCGCGACATTGACGCTTCGCGTCCCCATCGGGAGCGCCGCATCGGTCAGCGAGACCGTCGTCCAGTCGGCCGATGGGCCCACCGTTTCGGTCGCAATCGAACCGGCGACGTCCGTGCACGCGGTGTCTGTATACGCGAGCACGTACCCTTGCCCCGAGCCCACGACGACCAGCGCATTGAAAACGAAATCGATGTTCGCCGTGTCGTCGATTTCGATGCACGACGACAGAATTGAGCCCGAAGGACTGTCCGCGTCACCGGAGACGCGCGCCGCCGGCGGCGCGGGTGACCCATGCGAGAAATCCGCTCCGATGGAACCGAATGCGTCTGGCTGCCACGACCAGCCGGTGATCAAATGCGAGAAATCCGGGTTGGAGACGAGATTGTCGGCGAAGGCCGATGGTGCGGTCATGAGAAGACTCGCGATGAGACCGAAACCAAAGAAGGGACGAACCATGGATGGCGCTCCTGGATGCCGCGACAATCGAGGCGGCCTTCGGACACGAGTGCTGCCGAGCAAGTTCCCGTGTTCACAAGTTCCCTTGTTTTTTAATGGAGCGCTGGTGATCGCCAGCCCGTGTTCTCCTGGGTCAACAGATGTGAAGCCCGCTTGGACCAGTCAGACGATCAAATGGACGCGACCAGCTAGCACCATCGTCATGCGACACGTAAAGGCATCCCGATTTGTCGATCACCGCGGCCATTGAGTCCCGGGTCGCGATGCAGTTGGTATCGGCGGCGCCGTCGGTCCACTTCGGCATGCCTCCGGCCAAAGGCTGCAGCGGGCCGTTGCTGTCGATCGGGCGTCGATAAACTACGCCTTGCGTCGTAAAAGGGTCGGTGGATGCCGACACGAAAATGTCATTTCTCCCAAAAGCGACGGCAGAGCAGTGATGGGCGTGCAGTCCTTGCTGTTCGATAGTCCATGTCGCTCCAGCGTCGCGACTGACGCAAAGACCCGCCCCCGCTGCCGCTATCACGATGTCGGGCCGGGTTGGATGCGCACAGACCTGATGAACATCGCTATCGATGTCGATAGTGGGCTGCCACGTCAAGCCTGCGTCGGTCGATCGCGGAATGCCGCCAACGTGGACGTTGGCCAGAAGCGCGGCACCATCGCATGTCGCCGCAATGGAACGAATTCCAAGCGGCGGCCCCATCAGCTTGCCGTCGACGATTGCCGTTCCTGCGTACCAGCTGTCGCGGCCCGCTACGGCCTCAAAACCCGTCAGGCATTGCTGCGCGCCGTCAGGATCAACGCGCAGGACACGTGCGTCGTCGGTTCCGACAAAGACAACGTTCCCAATGGGTACGCAGCATGAAAGCTCGAATTCGCTTTTTGCTATCTCAGTCCATTCGCCATCAGAGGATCGTCGACAGAGCGAATGCCCGCCAACAATTGCGAGCACGCTTCCATGTCCATCGGCCACCAGACTGCGAACCGACTGACCGGCGAGTTCTTGATGGACCATTTTCCCGGTGACGCTGAATAGCCCGTTGTCCCACGTTGCTACCAGAATAGAGGGGGTTGGCATAAAGGCAAATCCTATTGGCAGCCGGACGACACGGGACATCTTCGGGATCAGGAGCGATAGTCCTGGTAGGACTTTCGACAATGAAGCCTCGGGCGGGTTTGAAGGCTATGTTCCGCTGTAGCTACCCATCCAGCTATCAATTCAAGGTGGGATTAGCCGGGACAAGCCGGGATGGCGCACTACCCGATCAGGATCGACTTCGTGTATTCGCCAAGCGGCATCGTTCCTTGCGAAACGCAACAGCCGAACCACGCCAACGTTCACCGCTTCTGGTACGGGTGGAAGATGTGGTCCTTCGCCTTCACTTTCACATGGCACGCGTGTCCGCAATCTGAGACGCCGGTGGGATCGACTGTGAACTTGTCGGATGCGGCTTCGTAGTTGAACAGCGCGTATCCCCAGCCGCCGCTATTCGGAAATCTCTTGCTGTCCTTTTCGATGACGAAAGCCTGCGTGAAGACGTCTGGCACATCCACGGCGAAGGGGGCCTCCGTGCTCTTCTTCGGCTTCCACTGGAGCTTCACGAT
>Ga0193717_1000557_pt1 | contig 24634 bp, 27 predicted proteins | sample U2c2metaG_FD_145900 | JGI IMG/M metagenome (GOLD analysis project Ga0193717, IMG submission 145900) | Soil microbial communities from a riparian zone of the East river system, Colorado, United States - U2c2 | ecosystem: Environmental > Terrestrial > Soil > Riparian zone | place: USA: East River...
TCGCGCTGCTCGGTGTAGGGGTCGGCGTCCTTCTCCGGGATGAGGAGCTGCATGCGCTCACGCATCTCGTCGAGGAAGTCCGCGACCACCACCGCGTGCTCGTGGTGCTCGCTCGCGTCGCGGCGCAGCGCCTCGAACACCAGGCTCGGGTCGGCGTCCTCGCGACCGCCGACCATCCGGACCGCGCGCAGCAGCACGATCCTGGTCTGGGGCATGCGGGCAATGTCGTACGGGAGCAGTCCGGTCAGCACGTCGAGCGCGAGCCGGCGCCGGGTGGCCGCGGCGAGCGCCTTCTCGCGGCGCCACGCGCGCTCCGGGTCCTCCTCCTCGACGAAGTGCTCGTACTGCGGCTCGGCGACCACGCGGTACGGGTTGAGGATGCCCGGCTGGGCGTTGAGCAGGTTGATCGGCCGCGCGTAGGGCCGCAGCTCCGGCAGGTCGCACAGCTTCGTGAGCGGGCCGGACGGGTCGAGGATCGTCCAGTGCGCCCCGGCCCGCAGCGTCTTGTAGACGATGCCGCCACCGAGGAACGACTTGCCGCCACCGAGACCCGCCACCATCGCGGTCAGACCGGAGCCGTCCCGGATCTCCTGCGCCATCCACGGGTCCCACGCCACCGGCCGGCGCGTCGCCGTGCAGGTCTCGCCGAGCAGGATGCCGCGCCGGTCACCGACCTCGGCCGTCGCCGTCGGCACCGCGGCCGCCGCCCACACGACCGAGCCGCGCCGCAGGTACGCCGACGACGCCAGCGGCTCGCCCGGGATGAACTCCCGCGCCAGCGAGTACTGCGCCTCCGGATGCTCGATCGCGACCTTCGGCTTGTACAGCTCTAGGAGCTGCTGCGCGAGCCGCAGCGCGTCCCGCTCGGTCGGTCCGGACACCGCGAGCCGCCACCACGAGCGGACCCGGGTGGCGAGCGCGGTGAAGCCCGACGTCATCTCGTCGTCGATCTCCAGCACCCGCGACGCCTGGCGGGACAACGACTGCGGCGGTTCCAGCTCGTGCTCGTCGGTGTAGTGCCGGACCTGCGAGCGGACCTTGTTCATCTGCCGCGCCAGCTCGCCGGACACCTCCTCCGGCCTGCGCACGTAGATCCGCGCCGACCATTCGACCGACGCCGCGAGCCGGTCGGAGTGCTGCACCCAGGGGTCGTCGATCTCGGGGATCTGGAGGCCATGCATCTGGCCGACGGTCAGCACCGCGACGTGCCGCGTCATGCCGGCGTTGGAGCCGGTTCGGCCACGCACGGTGACGGTCGGCGAGTACGGCTCCTGGTGGAAGTCGGCCGCGTCGGTGAACGACGCGAGGTCCTCCGGCTCCCACGCGGCGCCCGGCACGGCCGGCAGGTTGCGGGGCGCCGGCAGACCCAGCGAGCACGACCGGTGCATCAGCCAGGACATCTCCTCGGCGGTCACCGGACGGCCCTCGAGGCCGGCGGAGGCGATCACCTGGTCGAGGTGCTCGACCTCGGAGTCGATGGCGAGCAGCTCGGCGTCCACGGCCGACGGGAAGACCTTGCGCAGCAGCGGCGCGGCACGCTCGACGGCCCGGTCGACCATGTTGCGGGTCTGGACCTGGACGCCGAGGTAGACCTCCTTCTCCGCCATCGACCGGCCGAGTAGCTGCTGCTGCTCGCCGATCAGATAGTCGTCGAAGGACAGCGCGCCCTGCGAGTCCGGCAGCCGGTTGACCGCGTTGTGCACGTGCGCCTCGGCCCACATGCGGATCGGGTACGGCCGGGCCGTGACGCGCAGGTGCATCCAGCGGCCGTGCAGCTCGGCGTACTGGCCGGCGATAGCTGCGACCAGGTCCTGGCGCTGCGAGTCGGAGCGGAACGACCAGCGCTGCGGCGCCAACCGGTACCACGCGAACACGTCGTGGCCGTTGCGCAGGAGGTGTCCGTCGATGCTCCGCGCGGCGATCGACGGGGTGTACGTGGGAATGGACTGCTCCCCTGGGAGACGACGGTTGTGCTTGTTGTCGGTCGCCGGCCGGTACTGCGCCGGCTCCTGCCGGGGCGGCGGCTGTTTTCTCGCAGGCTGCCGCGCCGGTCTCTGCTCCGGCGGCGGCGCGGGTAAGTCGCGCTCGGGCGCCGCGTGCCGACCACGGTTGACCGGGCCTTGTGGCGGAACGCCGCGGGCACCGGCGGGCGGTTGGGCCGCCGGTAACGGAGCGTGCGTCTCAGGCGCGCGCTTGCGTCGGCGTGCGAACACCGCCACCCTCCCTGCGTTTCGTCCGTTTCCGTTGCTTCGGTTGCCGCTTCGGCGGCGCGGCGTTCACACGGACCCTGGTGGCGCTGACGGCGCCGCCCGCGCCTGCGGTGGACTCGCGGGGCGCGGTCAGCTCACGCACCCACATCGAGGTCACGGCGCTCAGCGGCCGCTCGTGGCTGATCTTCGAGCAGATGATCCTGGTGATCAGGATGGTGGCGACGAGTCCCCACGCGATGGACCAGAACAGCGGCATCCCGATCCGGCGCTCGACCGTGAGCACCAGGAGGAACACGACGGCGCCGACGCCCCACGCCACATAGCGGGCCCGCCACGGCATGGTCGCCTTCGGCGGACCCAGCCAGACCGCATCGACGCGGTACACCTCGTCGTCAGTACGAATGCGCACGCGATGTCCCTTGGGGGCTTCAGCCCGTGAAGAGGCCGGCGATCCACGTGCCGATGTTCTTACCGGCGTCCGTGGTCACCGCCAACCCGATGATGGCCAGCGCGACGATCACACCGCCGAGGCGACGCATCACGCCCGCGTTGTCGCCCTTGCCGCCGCCGAGCCAGAGAAGAAGGAGGGCGACCACGAGCAGCAGCAGCGGGATCAGGTTGTTGAGGATCCAGTCCCGCACCCCTGTCGTGCCCAAACCACCTGTTTCCTGGGCAAGCTCGATGGTGGTCATGGCGATCATGTCGTACTCCCGTGTGCGCGGAGTGCCCCGCTGTTAGCTGGCGTTCGTAGACGAGTAGAGCACGTTGGCATCACGATGTGTAGTGGCCGCGTATCGCTCCGTAGATCCACATCTGTTGCACTGTGATTCTCCTCGGTGCTCTCCAAGTTGCCATCTGACCACACACATCATGCGGCGAGAAGGCCTGGTAAGTCGTCACGACCACCCGTTTCGACCAATGTCCGATCAGGTTCACCCGCATGCGAAGGCTCTCCTAACTGTAGGTGCGAGAGGCCTGTGATCCAACCGCCGTGGACCAGCCTGCGGTAACCCGTTCGGTCGATCAAATTTCGTCGTGCCGTATTCGCCACACCGGAGCGTGTACTAGTCCGAACGGCGCAACCTGTGTCATCCATGCACAATCGGCCATCTTCGACACGTCTCGATCTCGGTTGAACGACGAGGCGGTCTAGACGCGGACACGACACTGCCTCGATTACGCAACGTCCCGCGACGAGTCGGACGAGTCGGATCCTGCCCGATCCTCGATCACCCTGCGGCGTCGCACCGCCATCCCGAGTGCGGACACAGCCGCGCTCAGCGCCACCGCGCCGGCCGGGTTGATGAAGACGAACGGGAGACCGACCACGACGAGCAGAACGAGGGCACGGCACGTCGTCGGCCAGTCCAGAAGAACGTCGCGGAGCAGCTCGATGGCCGGGTTCGCCGGACCGGGCCGACGCTCGCCCTGTGTCGTCGCCATGGCTGATCCTCCTGGCATGTGCGGTATGCGAGGAGTAGAGCACGAGGGCATCACGCATTCGTGACACGACAATCGGACGAAACGTACTAAACGCACACATAGTCACGTGATGATGTGTCTGACGGGTGCGTCGCCGATCAGTCGGCATCGGATCCGATCCAGTCCAGGTCACGTCTCGGCACGGGTTGCGGTGGGCGGACGAGTCGGCATGTAAGCCGGATCCTGTCCACGGTGCTCGCGCACCGATGGGCGGTCATCCATCTGGGCCTACCGTCGCCGGCAGGCTCGAGCGGCCTACCCGCAGGCTCGGGCGGGCCGCCCTCAAACGCCTGCGCAGGCGCCTCGCGACGCCCTCTTGGCCTTGCTCCGGGTGGGGTTTACCGAGCCACCCCGGTCACCCGGGGTGCTGGTGGTCTCTTACACCACCGTTTCACCCTTACCTAGCGTGGCCCGCCGGCACCAGAGGCACCGACAGGTCGCACCAGGCGGTCTGTTCTCTGTGGCACTGTCCCGCGGGTCGCCCCGGGTTGCCGTTAGCAACCACCCTGCCCTGTGGAGTCCGGACTTTCCTCGGCGGGTTGTGCCCGCCGCGACCGCCCTGCCGACTCGTCCGCGTCAACAGGGTAGCGGCATGCCCCGAAGGACCCCTTCACGGCACTCAACGATGCCCTGAAGGTGACCTTCAGGGCGTTGAGCGCCCCGAAGGGGCCCTTCGGGGCACCGGCGGCATCGCCGCTTTCATGGCAGGTGTGAGGTGTCGTTCGCCAGGCGGACCGACGCGTTGCCGTCCGGGTAGAACTCCACCACCGACAGCGACGCCAGGTCGAGATGCAGCCGGAACAGCAGCGACGGACCCGCGTCCAGGCCCATGCGCAGCAGCGACTTGATGGGCGTGACGTGGCTGACCACCACGATCGTCTCGCCGTCGTGCGCCGCGATCAGCTCGTCGCGCGCCGCCTTGACCCTGCGGTGCACCACGTCGAAGCTCTCGCCGTTCGGGGGCGCCACCGTCGGGTCGCCCAGCCAGCGGCGGTGCGGCTCCGGGTCGCGGGCCGCGGCCTCGGCGAACGTCAGGCGTTCCCAGTCGCCGAAGTCGGTCTCGATCAGGCCGTCGTGGACGGTCACCGCGCGGCCGGACGCGGCCGCCACCGCCGCCGCGGTCTGGCGGGCCCTGCCAAGCGGGGACGACACGATCGCCGCGAAGTCCATCGTCGCCAGCCGCAGGCCGGCGGCCTTCGCCTGATGCTCGCCGGTCGACGTCAGCGGCACGTCGCCCCGCCCGGAGTACCGGCGCTCCCCCGACAGCTCCGTCTGGCCGTGTCGCAGCAGCAGGAACCTGGTCGGCGTGCCGGTCGCACCCGTCCACCGCGCCGGCGCGGTGGGCCCTGGTGGCGCCGCCTGCGCGTCCATCGCCTCGTTGGCCAGGCGGTCGGCGTGCGTGTTCCGCGCCCTCGGGATCCACTCGTACGTCACGCGCTCGAACGACACCGCATGCCCGCGTGCCCGCTCGGCCAACGCCTTCAGCGCCTCGTGCTTGATCTGCCACCGGCCGGACATCTGCTCGACGACCAGCTTCGAGTCCATGCGGACGGCGACCTCGGTGGCACCGACCGACGCGGCGGCCTCGAGGCCCGCGATCAGACCCCGGTACTCGGCGACGTTGTTGGTCGCGACGCCGATGCCCTCCGCCCGCTCGGCGAGCACCGCGCCGGACTCGGTGAACACCACCGCGCCGTAGCCGGCGGGCCCCGGGTTGCCCCGGGACCCGCCGTCGGCTTCGACGATGACCCTCAAAATCACAGGCCCGATTCTGGCGTGCGGACCATGATCGCGCCGCACTCCTCGCACGTCACGACCTCGTCGGCCGCCGTGCCCGCGATGCGGGAGATCATGCTGCGGTCCACCTCGATCCGGCACGCGCCGCACCGCCGCGCCCGCAGCAGCGACGCGCCGATCCCCTTGTTGGCACGCACGCGCTCGTACAGCGCGAGCAGCGGCTCCGGGAAGCTCGGGATCAGCTTCGCGCGGTCGGCGTCCCTGCGGACCTGCACGGTCTCCAGGTCCGCGATCGCGTGGTCGCGGCGGCCAGCGGCGTCGGCGAGTGCCTCCTCGGCCTTCGCGAGCTCCACGCCGGCGTGCTGACCGTCCAGCTCGACGGCCTCGCGGCGCTCCATCAGCTCCAGCAGCTCGTCCTCGAGCGTGGTCTGGCGGCGCTGCAGCGTGTTCAGCTCGTGCTCGAGGTCGGTCATCTGCTTCGAGTTGACGGTGCCGCCGGCGAGCAGCGCGCGGTCCCGGTCCTCGCGGGTACGGACCGCGTCGATCTCCTTCTCCTGCCGCTTCACCTCGCGGTCGAGGTCGCCGAGCGCGGTCTCGTTCGCGACCTTCGCGTCCCGCTTGGCCTGCACCGACAGCTCGGTCGCCGCGATCTCCGCGAGCTCCGGCAACGTTCTGCGCTGATGGTCGACGCGCGAAAGCTCGGCGTCCACATCGGCCAGTTCGAGCAGTCGACGCTGCACTGCGGGTTCGGCTTTCACCCTGGGAACCTCCCGGTTCTGCCTGGCACCTGCGACGATGATGCCGCGACGGTCCAGGGATCGGTGCAACGGGTTGACACGGTGATGACGACGTTACCGTCGAACGCTTCCCGCAGGATCGCCGCCGCCTGCTCACACCACGGCCACTCGCTCGCCCAGTGTGCGACGTCCACGAGTGCTGGCCCCGGCGCGGCCGCGAGATGCTCACTCGCGGGGTGATGCCGAAGGTCGGCGGTCACGTACGCGTCCACCCCGAGCCGCGCCGCCAACGCGAGGTAGGAGTCGCCGGCGCCGCCGGACACCGCGACTGTCCTAATCGGACGGTCCAGGTCACCCGCGCCGCGCACCCCGGCCGCGGTCGCCGGCAGCGCGGCCGCCACCCGCTCGACGAACGCGCCGAACGGTTCCGCCTCCGACAGCTCGCCGAGCCTGCCGATGCCGGTGCGGCCGTCGTCGTTGGCGTCGAGCGGGCCGGTCACGGTCAGGCCGATGGCGGCGGCGAGCGCGTCGGACACGCCGGGGTCGGCCGCGTCCGCGTTGGTGTGCGCGCAGAACAACGCGGTGCCGGCGCGGACCATCCGGTGCACGAGGCTGCCCTTCGGCGTGCTCGCCGGCACCCCGTGCACGCCACGCAACAACAGCGGGTGGTGCGCGACGACCAACTGCGCGCCGTCCGCGAGTGCTTCGTCCACAGTGGACTCGACGGGGTCGACGCACACCAGCACCCTGGCCACCGGCTCGGTCGGGTCGCCGCACACGAGCCCGACCGCGTCCCACGACTCGGCGAGCGCGGGCGGGTACGCCGCCTCGAGCACGGCGACGACATCGCCGACGGTCGTCATGTGCATACCTCCGCGGCGAGCGCGGTCAGCAGTGGCGCGCACCGGGCCGGTTCGCGCACCGCCACCCGCAGATGATCAGTGGTCAACCCGGGAAAGGTATCGCCCCGCCGGACCGCGATCCCACGGCGGCGCAGCTCCGTGCGCACCCGCTCGCCGTCGCGCACCCGCAGCAGCAGGAACGGCGCGGCCGCCGGCCCGTACACGTGCACGCCAGGCAGCTCGGCGAGTCGCGCGGCCAGCCACTCCCGATGTTGCGCCAGCTCGACGGCCGCCTCGGCCGCCGCCGCAACGGCCTCGGGTCCCGAGCACGCGGTCACCGCCTCGAGCACCAGCGTCCCGACGGGCCAGTGCGGCCGGTGCCGCGCGAGCCGGCGCAGCAGGTCGGGCGCGCCGAGCGCGTAGCCGGCACGCAGCCCCGGCAACGCCCACGTCTTCGTGAGACTGCGCAACACCAGCAGCCCCGGCAGATCCGCGCCGGCGAGGGACTCCGGCTCGCCGGGGACCACGTCCATGAACGCCTCGTCGACCACCAGCACGCGACCGCGGCGCGCGTGGGCCAGGATGGTGTCCGCCGGGTGCAGCACCGACGTCGGGTTCGTCGGGTTGCCGAGCACCACGAGGTCGGCGTCGGCCGGGTCGCCGTCGAACACACGGCGCACCGGCACCCCCGCGTCCCGCAGCGCGACCTCGGGCTCGGTGAACGACGGATGCAGGACCGCCGCCAGCCGCGGCGCCAACACCGGCAGGAGCGCGAAGCCCTCCGCGGCGCCGTTCAGTATCAACACCTCGTCGGGCGACCGGCCGTGCCGCGCGGCGACCGCCTCCCGCGCACGAAGGTCATCGGCCGCCGACGGATACGTGCCGAGCCGGTCCACCGCCGCGACGAGCCGCTCCCGCAGCCACGCCGGGGGTGCCTCGCCGCGGACGTTGACGGCGAAGTCCAGCAGGCCGACAGCGTCCACGTCACCGTGGTGCCGTAGATCGCTCACCGGCCGAGTCCGTACCGGGCCGGGCCGATGCCGAGCAGTGTGGTGAAGTGCCTGGTCAGGTGTGCCTGGTCGTAGAACCCGGCGAGCGTCGCCGCCTCGGCCGCACGCCGCCCCGCGAGCAGGTGGCGCCGCGCCAGCTCCAGCCTGCGGCCGACGACGTACCGGTGCGGCGGAATGCCGAACTCGCGGCCGAACGCCCGCACCAGCGACGCCGGGTGCGCGCCGAGCACGGCGGCGGCCTCGTCGAGCGACGGGGCGTCCGGCAGGCCTGCGTCGAGCAGCTCCCGCAGCCGGTGCGCGAGCGTGGCACCGGCCGGCGGCGGGGTCGCGAAGTCGTGCAGATGTCCGCGCAGGCGCTCACGGATCAACGCGAACCGGCTCTGCGCCTCCAGGTCCTCGGTGCGGGCGCCGAGCGCCTCGTGCAGCCTGTGGATCCGGTCGCGCAGCAGCGGGTCGGCGAGCGAGGGGTGGTCGACGGCCGCGCCGACCAGGTCACCGGCCAGCGCGTCGTTCGCCAGGTACAGCACGCGTTTGCGGAACCCCTCCGGCCGCACCGACCGGCCGTCGTGCGGGACGCCCGGCGGCAGGAGCGTGACCTGCGAACGGAGCGCGCCGTGCTCGTGGCGGTCCAGGTCGTAGCGCACCATGCCGTCGTCGACGATCAGCAGCGTCCACGCGTCGTGCGTGTGCGACGGGTACGCGTGCGTGGTGAACCGGGCGTGGAACACCTCGTGGATGCCGGTCACGTTCGGGCGCCACGCCGTGATCTCCGGGCGCATGGTGAGGAACGTACAAGACCCTGGCCGCCGCGGCCGCCGATAGTGACGCGGTGACCTTTCCAACCAAGATCGCCGTGGTCGTCCGGGACGACCTGCCGGTGTGGCAGCGGCTGAACGTGTGCGCGTTCCTGGTCAGCGGCGTCGCCGCGGCCGTGCCGTCGCTGATCGGCGAGCCCTACGCCGACGCCGACGGCGACAAGTACCTGTCGATGTTCGGCCAGCCGGTGCTCGTGTTCGAGGCGTCGGCCGACGTGCTGACCGCGGCGCACCGGCGCACGCTCGACCGCGGCCTGCCGATGGCGATCTTCACGGCCGACCTGTTCGCGACCGGCAACGACGAGGACAACCGGGCGGCCGTGCTGGCCGTCCCACGGGACTCGCTCGACCTCGTGGGACTGGCCGTGCACGGACCGCGCAACGCCGTCGACAAGATCGTCAAGGGCGCCCGGATGCATCCCTAGAGCTTGGTCACCGCGCCGGTCCGCAGCTCGTAGGTCGCGGAGACGACCTTGACGCCGTGGTGCGCGACCGCGTCGCTGACGATGTTCGACCGCTCCCGCAGGTACTTGGCGGCGCGGCGGGCCTGCTCTGCGACGCACGCGGCGAGGAACGCCGCCGCGTCGGGGTTCGGCGGCGTCGCACGCACGGCGGGCTCGATCGAGCGGACCAGCGTCGCGATGTCGCCGGCCACCGCCGCGTCGTGCTGGACGACGTCGATGGTGGCGCCGACCGCGCCGCAGCTCTCGTGCCCGAGGACGACGATCAACGGCACCGACAGGTGCTCGACGGCGTACTCGATGCTGCCGATCACCGCCGTGTCCAGCACCTCGCCGGCCGCGCGGATGACGAACAGGTCGCCGAGGCCCTCGTCGAACACCAGCTCCGGTGACACACGGGAGTCGGCGCACCCGAGGATTACCGCGAACGGGTGCTGACCCTCCACAAGGGACTCACGCCACTCGAGCGACTCGTGCGGATGCTTCTGCTGCCCGTCGACGAAGCGGGCGTTACCGGCCGCCAGCTTGCGCCACGCCTGGTCGGCCGTGAGCGGGGAGGCCTTCGGATCCGCGGCGCGACGTGGTGATGCGACGGCCGGGGTCGCGACGCCGGCGGCGACGGTGGCCGCGGTGGCGGCCGTGACGCCAAGCAGGGCGCGCCGGGTCATGCCGACCTTGTCTGTGTTGGTCACGAGTGGAGCTTATTCAGTTATGCGCATTCATAATCTCGAACCGCCTGTAGCGTCGATCACCTGACCGGTGGTCCACCGACCGGCGTCCGACGCGAGATGACGAACCAGGCGCGCGATGTCGTCGACCGTGCCGACCCGGTTGAAGACGGAGACCGCGCCCGCCTGTTCCCGCGCGCCGGGGGCGTCGAGCCAGTCCGCGTTCATGTCGGTGTCGACGATGCCGGGCAGCACCGCGTTGATCGTGATGTCGCGAGGCCCGAAGGTCGGCGCGAGCGCGAGGCCGAGTGTGTTGAGCGCGGCCTTCGTCGCGGCGTAGACGGGGTGCGTCGGCGCGGCGATGCGGGTGTAGCCGGTGGAGATGTTGACGATCCGGCCGCCGGCGCGCAGATGTGGCGCCAGTTCCTGGATGAGGAAGAGCGGCGCCGTGAGGTTGACCTCGACGACGCGGCGGTAGGTGGCGGCGTCGATTTCGCCGAGCGGCTGGTTGCCATTGATGCCGGCGTTGTTGACGAGCACGTCGAGGTGGTCGGTGTGCCGGCGGAACTCCTCGGCGATCGTGTGTGCGGCCGCGACCGCGTCGCCGTCCAGTGGCGCCGCGATCAGGACCGGCTTCGCGCCGGCCGCCGCGACCAGCGCCGCGGTGTGTTCCGCCGCGGCTCGGTTGGTCGCGTAATGGATGCCGACGAGGTCCGCGCCGTCCTCGGCGAGCCCGACCGCGATGGCCCGCCCGATCCCCCTGGATGCGCCGGTCACGAGTGCCGTCATGCTTGTCGCTCCTTTTGTAGTGGTCCCTACAAAAAGACGTTACTATAGTGAGCGCTATGAAAGGTAGGCCGCGGTCGTTCGACCTGGATGACGTGCTCACGAAGGCGATGCACGTCTTCTGGCGGCACGGGTACGAGGGCGCGAGCCTGGCGCGGCTGCAGGAGGCGACCGGGTTGACGCCGCCGAGCGTGTACAACGCGTTCGGGTCGAAGGAAGGTCTCTACGAGGCGTGCCTCGACCACTACGCGGGTGGGCCGGGCGCGCGGCCGGTATCGGCGCTGTCCGGCGTCCCTCGCCGCGCCGGCATCCGGGCCTTCCTCGTGGCCGCGGCCCACGAATTCACCCGGCCCGGCCAGCCGCCCGGCTGCATGATCTCGACGGCCGCGCTCGCCCTCTCCCCCGACCTCGACCCGGTCGCCGGCACGGCCGCCGCCCGCCGCGCCGCAACCCTCGGCCTGGTGGCGGACTACCTGGCCCGCGCGCAGGCCGGCGGCGCCCTGTCCCCCGACGCCGACCCGACGACCCTCGCCCGCTTCTTCGGCGCGGTCATCCAGGGCATGTCGGTGCAGGCGCATGACGGCGCGACGGTCGCGGAGCTGACCGCGCTCGCGGACGTGGCACTCGCCGCGTGGGCGTGATCCGGCAGACTCGCGGCGTGCATGTGTGCTTCGTGTGTTCCGGGAACATCTGTCGCTCCCCCATGGCGGCCTTGGTCTTCGCCGAGCATCTTCGGCGGGCCGGGCTCGACGGGCAGGTGCGGGTGACCAGCGCGGGCATCGGCGGGTGGCACGCGGGAGACCCCGCGGACGCACGCACGGTGCGGGCCCTCTTCGAGCACGACTACCCCACCCAACACGCCGCGGCGCAGGTGAACGACGACCACCTGTCCGCCGACCTGCTGATCGCCATGGACAACTCCCACGACGGGGACCTGCGCGCGCTCCTCACGCGCCGCGGCGACACCGACGAGCGGCTGCGGATGTTCCGCACGTTCGACCCCGCCGCGACCGGGCTGCTCGACGTCCCCGACCCGTACTTCGGCGACTACGACGGCTTCCTCGAGGTCCTCGCACTCGTCGAGGCAGCGATGCCGGGCCTACTCGAATGGGTCCGCGACAACCTCGAATGAACGCCGCCGACGCGACCACCGCGCTGACCGGCCGCCCGGTGCGGGACGTGACCCCGCTCGGCGGGACGGCGTACCGGGTGACGCTGGCCGACCGCTCGGCGATCGTCGCGAAGCGGCACGACCACCCGACCGCGATCGCCGCCGAGGTCGCCGGGCTGCGGTGGCTCGCGGCGACGACGCGGGTCCCCGCCGTCCTCGGCCACGACGACACGTGGCTGGTCATGACGGCCGTCGACCCGGGACACGCGTCGACGACCGCGGCCGACGACTTCGGACGCATGTTGGCCGGGCAGCACGCGGCGGGCGCACCGGCGTTCGGCGCGCCGCCGCCCGGCGGTCCGGCCGACGCGTGGATCGGCATGGCGCCGATGCGCGACACGACCGGCACCGACTGGCCCGCCTGGTACGCCGAGCACCGGGTCCTGCCCTACCTGCGCGATGCCGTCGACCAGCGTGTCCTCGCCCCCGCCGACGCGGCGGCGGTCGGCGAGGTGTGCGAGCGCGTCGACGACCTCGCCGGCCCGGCCGAGCCACCCGCCCGCCTGCACGGCGACCTGTGGGGCGGCAACGTGCTGTGGTCGGCGGACGGCGGTGTCTGGCTGATCGACCCCGCCGCGCACGGCGGCCACCGCGAGACCGATCTCGCCATGTTGCACCTGTTCGGCTGCCCGCACATCGACCGGATCGTCGCCGCGTACGACGAGACCGCGCCGCTGGCCGCCGGTTGGCCCGTCCGGATCGCCCTGCACCAACTGTTCCCACTGCTGGTGCACACGGTGTTGTTCGGCGGCGGCTACGGCACGCAGGCCGGCGCGGCGGCTCGACGCGCGCTGTCCTGACCGTTCGCGAACCGGCAACTCACCGGTCCTGAAACGGCGACTCGCGGGGTCTCTAGCATGGGGGCGTGCGGTTGCGGTTGTTGCTTCGCCCGGGATGGTTGGCGCTGACGGCGTTGGTGCTGATCTTCGCCGGCGTCTGCTTCACGCTGCTCGCGCCGTGGCAGTTCGGGCGCGACGACGAGCGGTCCGCCACCAACGACGCCATCACGCGCGCCGCGGGCGCCGCGCCCGTCCGCATCGACGACCTGCTGCCCGCCGGCGCGCGGCCGGGGCCGGACACCGAGTGGCGGACCGTCCGGGTGACCGGCGCCTACCTCACGGACGACGAGGTCGTCGCGCGCCTGCGTACCGTGCTCGGCCAGCCCGCCGCGGAGGTACTCACACCGTTCCGGCTCGCCGACGGCACGATCGTGCTGGTCGACCGCGGGTTCGTCCGGCCGGTGCAGGGCGACCGGGCCGTCAAGGTCCCCGACTTCGCGGCCCCGCCGCGTGGCGAGGTCACGCTCACCGCCCGCCTCCGGGCCGACGAGCGCGACCCCCGCGACCGGGGCGAGTCCCGCGGCGAGGACGGACGTCGCCAGGTGTACGCGGTCGGCTCCGGCGTCGTCGCGCGGGCCACCGGGCTCGCGGTCCGGCCCGGGTACCTGCAGCTCGCGGACGGTGCGCCGGGCGTGCTCGGGGCGCTGCCGCTGCCGGAGCTCGACGCGGGGCCGTTCCTGTCCTACGCGCTGCAGTGGATCACGTTCGGCGCGATGGCCCTGCTGGCCTGGCTGTACTTCACGTGGCGGGAGATCCGGCCGGGCGGCGTGCTCGCCGTGCCGCGCGCGCGGCGGGTGTCGGTCGCCCAGCAGGTCGCGGCAGAGGAAGCCCGCGAGCGCGCACTCAGCTGAGCGCGTCGAGCACCGTGGCCATCACCGCACGCCAGTGCTCGCGCTGCCGGTCCCGCTCCGCCGCGCTCGCGAGCCACTCCTGGTGGAAACGCAGCAGTGTCTTGTCGCCCTGGCCGCGCACCGCGACCTGCACGGTCGAGTCGTGGTCCCAGCCGGCCGGGCGCCAGGTCAGGCGCACGCGGTCGTGCTCGCGGAAGCTGCGGACCTCGCCGACCGTGCCGTCCGGCGTCTCGTACCGGTCGCCCTTCCCGGTGCCCAGCTCGACGTCGCCGAGCCAGAGGCGGACGCCGTCGCGGCTGGTCAGCAGGGCCCACACCCGCTCGACGGGGTACGGCACCGTCTTCGAAACGCCGATGTTCCACCCGACGTCCTTCGTCTGCCCGATCATGTCCACTCCCAAGTAACTGGTTTAACCGGTGTCGATAACCGACTATAGTGGTTACATGGCTTCCGGCACCAGAGTCCTGACCTCGCGAGACGGTCAGACCTTCACCTTCGACGCCGGCATCTTCTGTGTCGAGCTGCTGCTCACGGGTGGCCCCGGCTCGTATGCGATCTGGGAGATCCTGCACGAGCCGGACGACCTGGCGGAATGGCTGCGGGACTCGCGCCTCGCCGAGTCGGCGCCGCTGACCGACGTGCGGATCACACCGGCCGAGCTGCGCCGGATCAAGGAGTTCCGCGACACGCTGTGGTCCGTCGCGACGGACGTCGCCCACGGCCGGACCCCGGCGGCCGACGATCTCGCGCCGCTCAACACGGGCGCCGGACCACGGCCGGTGCCACGCATCGACCCCGCGACGCGGACGTTGGAGTGGGCCGGTCCGGTGACCGGCACGCAGGTGCTCGGGGCCGCCGCGGCCGAGGCGCTGACGCTGCTGGCCGGCGACACCACCGGCCGGCTCCGCGAGTGCGCGGGCGACAACTGCAAGCTGATCTTCCTGGACACCTCGCGGCCGGGGAACCGGCGGTGGTGCTCGATGCAGCGGTGCGGCAACCGGAACAAGGTGCGCTCGCACCGCGGCCGCTCGGCCGCGCGCGCGGAGTAGCCGGCCCGCTGACGCGGCCTCCGGCCCCCCGAAATCCAGCCTACCGGCGACCTCCGACAACACCGGGTCGCGCGACCGAACCTGTCCACAGGTCAGGGAGTTGTCCACAGCCCCAACGCGAGACGCCGATTCCTGTCGGTACCCACCGGTACGCTGGATTTCGGGGGCCGGAGGCCAAGCCCGGCCAGCCGGCCGACCAATTCCCGTCGATGCATACCCAAACGCCTCGGCCACGCGAAGGGCTCATATGGGACGTCGTCCGGTGCCCCGAAGGGCCCCTTCGGGGCGCTCAACGCCCTGAAGGTCACCTTCAGGGCACCGTCACACCGCCTCCCGAACCGACCGCCAGACAGCGAGACGCGCACTTCGCCAACAGCATCGTTGAACGCCATGAAGGTGGCCTTCGGGGCGTCGTCGACCAGCGTTACCCGCTCTCGCGACGTGCCCCGGCCGGCCAATTCCTGTCGGTGGTCGCCGGTCGCGTGGAAACCGGGGACCGGAGGCGAAGCCCGGCCAGCCAGCGAACAGGCGAGTTGGCCGCAGCGGACCTGTCAGCGGCGACGGCCCCGCAGTAGCGCGAGCAGCACTGTGACGGCCGTGGTCAAGCTGCCCACTACCCGCGACAGCTCCACCGCTCGGGTCACGTGCCCCGAGTCCGGGGTGCGGCCCTCCCCCAGGATGGGGCGTTCCTCCACGCCGTCGGCGTACACCGTCCGGCCGCCGAGCCGAATCTCCAGCGCGCCGGCGAACGCGGCCTCGACGCGGCCGGCGTTGGGGCTCGGGTGTGCGGCGGCGTCGCTCCGCCACGCCTGCCACGCGCCGCGCCACGAGCCGCCGACCACCGGCGCGCCCGCGACGGTCAGTGCGGCGGCGAGCCGGGCGGGTGCGAGGTTCAGCAGGTCGTCCAACCGCGCCGACGCCCAGCCGAACTTGCGGTAACGCGGCGAGCGGTACCCGACCATGGCGTCGAGTGTGTTCACCGCGCGGTAGCCGAGCAGTCCGGGCACGCCGGCGAGCGCGCCCCAGAACAGCGGCGCGACCACGGCGTCGGAGGTGTTCTCGGCGACCGACTCGACCGCCGCGCGGGCGAGTGCGTCGGCGTCGAGGGCGCTCGGGTCCCGGCCGCACAGGTTCGGGAGGCGTTCGCGGGCGGCGGACAGCTCGCCGGCGTCCAGCTCGCGGCCGATGGCGGCGCCCTGCACGGCCAGCGAGCGACCGCCGAGCACCAGCCACGTCGCGGCGGCGGTCGTCAGGGTCTGCATCACCGGGCTACGCCGGCCGGCGCGTTCGACGAACACGCCGAGCGCGACCACGCCGCCGCTGAGCACCCCAGCGTGCACGACACCGGCGAGCTTGTCGTCGCGGTAGAGCACTTTCTCGACCCGCTTCGCGACCTGACCGAACCCGGCGACCGGGTGCCGCCTGCGCGGGTCGCCGAGCGCCCCGTCGGCCGCGACCCCCAACAGCAGTCCGACCGCGCGTGCCACGCTGACCAAACGTCCTCACCCCGTCTCGTGCGGACGACACGGTAGCGCAGCCGCACTGGTTGAATACGGGGCATGTTGCGGGCGATCCGGTGGGGAGTGTTCAAGTGGGGCTACGACATCACCCTGGACGGGCGCCCGCTGACCGAGCTGTCCGGTATCCGGCGGGAGAGCTGCGAGTTCGTGGTCGGCGGGGTGGCGTACTTCATCGCGCGGGACGGCCGCAAACACTTCACCCTGTCCGGGCCGAAGGGCCGGGTGGCCGACGCGACGCGGGAGACCGGCCGGCAGTGGGCGATCACCTCCGCGGAGGGCAGGACCGACCTGGTCAAGCCGTCGGTCTGGCGGTCGGGCTGGGAGGTGCGCCGCGGTGGCGCCGCCGGCGCGATCGGACGGGAGGGCATGTTCACCCGGGCCTACGCGGCGAACGTGCCGGCGGGTGTCTCGCTGCCGGTGCAGGTGTTCGTGCTGTACGTACTTCTCATGATCTTCGCGCGCCAGCAGGCGGCGGCGTCCTCGGGGGGCGCGGTAGGCGCGGCGAGCGGCTGACGCCATGCTCGTGATGGAACAGCAGGGCTACCTCAACTACGTGATCTCCGAGGACGGCGCCCCCGTCACGGAGTTCGCGCGCATGACCGGCGCGCCGTGCGTCATCGACGGCACCGAGTACCGGATGACCCTCGATCCCCGGCAGCGGTTCGCCATGCACTCACCGGCGCGGCTCGTCGCCGTGGCCGACCGGGTCAGCGGCACGCACGCGACGATCTCCGGCCCGCCCGACCAGTTCGACCTCCACCGGTTCAGCCGGTGGCGCAACACGTGGGAGCTGCACGACCGCGGTCAGCGGATCGGCACGTGCCGGCTGCGGATGATGTCCGCCAGCGCGGACCTGCCCACCGCGATTCCCTTGCCGCTACGGGTGTTCGTGCTCTACACCGTGGTCATGTTCGACAAGGGCATCGTGCTTGGCACCTAGTCGGCGAACGTCCAGCCCTTGATCATCTGGTACGCGATCGACGTCGGCCCTGGGAGCTTCAGGCCCTCGGTCTCGCCGCCGTTCGCGAACGCCTCGCGCAGCGTCTCGCGCGGGACCCAGCGCGCCTCCTCGATCTCGCCGTCCGCCGGGACCAGCGGGGCGGTCGGGTCGGTGGCGCGGGCCGCGAAGCCCACCATGATCGACCGGGGGAACGGCCACGGCTGGCTGCCGAGGTAGCGGATGTCGGCCACCTCGATGCCGACCTCCTCGCCGATCTCGCGCGCGACGCACGCCTCAAACGACTCGCCGGCCTCGACGAAACCCGCCAGCACCGAGTACCGCTGCGGCGGCCAGATCGGTTGGCGGGCAAGGACGATCCGCTCGCCGTTCTCGCCTTCGCCGTCGTGCACAAGGCAGATCACGGCCGGGTCGGTACGCGGGTACTCCTCCCGCCCGCAGCCAGTGCAGTGCGTCGCCCAGCCCGCGTTGACCCGTTCGGCCCGCGAGCCACACTTGGCGCAGAACCCGGCCCGCGAGTGCCAGCTCGTCAGCCCGACGGCCGTCGTGAACAGCCCGGCCGACGTGTCGGACAGCAGCGCGCCGACCGTGCGCAGGTCGTGCCACTCCTCGCCGTCCTCGGACGCGGCGCCCGACCACAGGCCCCACGCGCTGTCCGGCGACGGCACCCCCTCACGCAGCTCCTGGTCGGTGTACAACGCCCAGTAGCCGACCCCGTCCAGCTCGCCGAGCAGCAGCGCGTCCTGTGGCAGCTCGTCAGAGGTCGGCCGCGTGGCCAGCTCGGTCGCGCCGGCACGGACCGGGGTGCGGCCCTTGCCGTCGACCACGATCACCCGGCCCGTCTCCCACAACTTCGCCTGCTGGGCCGGATCGGTGCGCACCGGCTCGTTCCGGTCCACTGTGGACCGGGAGAGCCGGGGCACCTCGGCGAGCTGGAACGGACTCACTCGACCACGCCGCCGAGGGACCTCAGCGACGCGAACTGCGCCGCGTCGCCGACGATCACACCGGTGAACCTGGTCGGCGAGAAGAACTCCAGCGCCGCCTCGGCCACCTGCTCACGCGTGACCTCGGCTAGCCGCAACGGGTGCTCGACGAGCCACTCCGTGCCGAGCCCCAGCGGCGCCAACGCGGCGAGCTGCGACGCGAGCCCGGTCTGCGACGCGGTGGCGATCAGCAGCGAGCCGATCGCGTACTGCCGCACGGTGTCCACTTCGGACTCCGTCGGCGGCACGACCGCGAGCCTGCCGAGCTCGTAACGCATCTCGAGCAGCGCGGGCGCGGTCACCTCGCTCGCCGTGTCCGCGTCGACCAGAAGGGTCGCGCCGCTCGGCGTGAACTCCAGCGCGGACCGCGCGTGGTAGGTGTAACCCTTGTCCTCACGGATGTTCTCCACCAGGCGCGACGAGAAGAACCCGCCGAACACCAGGTTCGCGAGCTGCAGCGCCGGGTAGCGCGGGTCGGTGCGCGCGATCGCCTGCGCGGACAGCCGTAGCTGCGACTGCACGGCGCCGGGCCGGGGCACGAACAGCACGTCACCGCCGGCCACGTCCGGCAGGTCCGGCAGCTCGACCGCGCTGCGGTCCGAGGTCCAGCCGGCCAGGCCGGCCGCGATCTTGGCGATCGCCTTGTCCGGCTCGACATCGCCGACGAACACCAGCACGGAACCACGCGGCAGCACCGAGTCGCGGTGCATCGCACGCACTTCCTCGGCCGTCACGGTCTCGACGTCGGACGCCTGCGGGGTCTCCCTGGTGAACGGGTGGTCGCCGTAACGCTGCCGCTGCAACGCCTCGCGCGCGATCACGCTGGGCTGGGAGCGGGCGACGGCGATGCGCTCGACGAGCCGGGAGCGTTCGCCGGCCACCTCCTCGTCGCGGTAGGCGGCGCCGGTCAGCGCGTCCGCCATGACGTCGAGGATCGTGTCGAAGCCGCTCGCGAGCGCGTTGCCGCCGAGCGAGAACCGCTCCGGGTCGACGCCGGCGCCGAGGTCGCCGCCGACCAGCGCCATGTCGGTGTCCATCGCGACCCGGTCGCGGCGCCCGGTGCCGGTGAGGACCGTGGCGGCCAGCACCTCGGCGACCGCCGCGTGGCGCGGATCGGTGCCGGCGAACGGGATCCGCAGCCGCAGCTCGACCATCGGCACGGTCGGCGAGTGCACGGCGATGACCCGCAAACCGTTGTCCAGCACCGTGTCCACGCTCGGCAGACGGCCGACCGAGCGCTGCGTGCCCAGTTCTGGCAGCGGACGCGGGCCGACCTCGGTCGTGCCGATCTCGGCGGCACTACGGAACGTGCTCACTTGTCTCCTCCTGCTGGCGACACGGTCAGCACCGCGCGCGAGTCGGGGCGCAACGTCTTGGCCGCGGCCGAGACGGCGTCCGGCGTGACGGCCGCCAGCCGGTCGGTAAGCTGGTAGACGAGCGCGGGGTCGCCGTAGAGCAGCTCGAACGCGCCGAGCGCGAGCGTGCGGGTGACGATCCGGTCGTGCTCGCGGTGCAGGCCGGCGACCCAGCGGGCGGTCACCTTGGCGAGCTCCTGGTCCGACGGCGGGGTCGCGGCGAGCTTGTCCAGCTCCTCGTCGACCGCGCCGAGCACCCGGTCCCGCGCGACGTCCGGCGAGTACACGGCGGTGATCGTGAACGTGTCCGGGTCGCGGGCCTCGAACGGGCCGAACAGCCCGCACGCGGCGTTGACGTCGGTGACCAGCGGCTCGCGCAGGACGAGGCGCTGCTGCAGCCGGGAGCCGTCGCCCTCGGCGAGCACGCTGGCGAGCACCAGGTTCGCGAGGTAGCCGTCCAGCTCGGCGATCGGGTCGGGCATGCGGTAGCCGATGGCGAGCGCGGGCAGTGGCGCGTGCGCGTCGACGTGCTCGGACTCGAGCTGACCTGCGGGCGGCGGCTCGCCGAACGACGGGAGCTGGGGCGCCGGGCGGGCCGGCACGTCGCCGAAGTGCTTCTCGATCAGGTCGCGGGCGCGGGTCTGCTCGAGGTCGCCGGCGACCGTGAGCACCGCGTTGGCCGGCGCGTAGTAGGTGTCGAAGAACTGCGCGCAGTCGTCCAGGTTCGCCTGCTCCAGCTCGGTGAAGTCGCCGTAGCCGTTGTGGGCGTTGGGAAAGGTCTGGTAGAGCACCGGCGGCAGGAGGATCCAGGGGAACCCGCCGTACGGCCGGTTCAGCACGTTGAGGCGGATCTCCTCCTTGACCACGTCGACCTGGTTGCGCAGGTTCTCCTCGGTGATCTTCGGCGCCCGCATGCGGTCGGCCTCGAGGAACAGCGCGCGCTCGAGGCCCGCGGAGGGCAGCACCTCGAAGTAGTCCGTGTAGTCCGGGTGCGTCGAGCCGTTGAAGGTGCCGCCAGAGGACTGGATGTGCCGGAAGTGGGCGAGTTTCTCGAGGCTTTCGCTGCCCTGGAACATGAGGTGCTCGAAGAGGTGCGCGAAACCGGTACGCCCCTCCGGTTCGGAGCGGAACCCCACGTCGTAGTGCACACTCACGCCGACGACCGGAGCCGTCGGGTCGGGGGCGAGCACCACCCGCAGTCCGTTGGCAAGCGTGAACCTCGTCAGCTCAGATTCGGGCATGTCCGCAGCCTACGTGGACCCCGCGAGTCCAACGCTCAGAACCCGCGTGTCCAACGCTCAGGACCGGTGAGTTCGACATTCGTGCTAGCCGATCGGCAAGCACGAGTGTTGAACTCAGGTGTCACGAACGTTGGACTCACGGGTCGTGAGTGTTGAACACGCGGGGTTAGTCGGTGGGGCCCGTTAGGGCTTGCTGGCCTGGTTCGTCGGTTTGTACGCGGGCCCACGAGTTGTCCCTGAAGTGGACCTGTAGCCACCTTGGGCCGCCTTTGAACTGTGGCACCAGTGGTTGTTTCCACTTCTCGATGCCCGCCAGCGCTTCCCTGCCGACCTCGAAGACCGGCTCCAGCACGGCGTCGGCGGGACGTTCGACGAGCGGTGGCCGGCGGACGCTCTTCGCGAACTCCGTCGCCGACGCCTTCACGAACTTGCCGAGCCCACGCAGCGCCCCACCGAGCGAGCGCTCGTCCTTGGCCTGTGCCAGCAGCTCGTCGGACTCGCCGCCCCGCGCCAGGTCCCGCAACCGCAGGACCGCGAGCCGGTGCGACGTGAGCACCAGCCACGTGTGCTCGCTGGACAACGCCCGGTACAGCCCGACCGCCGCGCAGTCCGGCCGGTCGCCGCGGACCGCGACGTACTCACCGGCCGACTCGGCGAACAGCGCCCCGAACGCCTTCTCACCCGCGCCGGTCGGGTGCCCGTCCTCGTCGAGGCCGCGCACCCGGTAGACCTCCCGGTCCAGCTCGGTCGCCGAGGCGAGCGCGTGGATGACGTCCCCGCGCAACCATTCCGAGGTCGCACGGGCACCCACGAGCCGCGCCTCGGCGGCGAGTGGCGATGCTGGCGGCTCAGCTGAACCCACGGTCCATCGCTTCCTCGTTGTTCGAGTTCCGCTGCCCCTCGCCGGTGGCCGCCTCGCCGGCCTCCTGGAGCCCCGTGTCCGTGGCGAGGTCGGTGCCGCTGTCGAGCGCCGTCCGGCCCGGCTTCATGCCCGTCAGTCCGGTCACGCCCTTGACCAGCAACGCCGCCGGGTCGAGGTACTTGAGGTTGCGCTGCACGCCGAGCGCCCGCAGCCCCACCCGCACCATCAGGCTCTGCGCCTTGATCAGCTCGCGGATGGCCTTCTGGATCTCCTTCAGGTACTTCAGCGCCTTGACCAGCCACTTCAGCGCCTTGCTGATCTGCATGAGGATCTTCGACAGCGTCACGCTGAACCGCGCGACGGTCACCGACCACGCGGCCGCGACCGACGAGCCGAACGAGATCGCCGACGTCGCGAGCGCCGCCAGCCACGTGATGATCAGGCCCTCGATCGTCTCCCGCACGATGTCGACGAGGATGTCCCAGAGGCCCTCGAAGAAGTCCGCGACCTGCCCGAGGTGCTCCTTGAGCTGCATGCAGCAGTCGGCGAGCGAACGCAGCCCCGCCTGGAACTCCTGCTTCTGCTTGTCCTGGGCACCCGCGGCGTCGCCTTCCCAGAACGCCTGCAGGCTGGCCTGCTCCGCCGCGTCCGCGTCCGCGAGCTGGTTGACGAAACCAGCCATCTTCTCCCAGCCGGCGCCGGTCGCCCGCATCTGGTCCGGGTCACCGGTGACCTGCTCGAACAATGGCCGCAGCGGGTACATGCACCACTCGACGAGGAAGCCGAGCCCGTTGTCCCAGAAGCTCTGCATCGGGTGCGCGAGCAGGTCGTCGACGTCGCGCTTGAGGCCGACGCCCGCGACGAAGATCGCCGGCAGCGACGACGCGTCCTGGAAGTCGCCGACCGAGTCGACGACCTTCTTGCCCGCGTCGACGGAGTCGACCTTCGGGGTGGCCGCCGCACCGGGGTCGACCGTCGAGAAGGTCCTGTCCGACAGCGCCGCCGACGTCTGGTCGAACGCGTCCGCCCATGAGGTTTCGAAGAACGAGTAGTCCTCGGCGGTCGCGTTGAGCTGGTCCGCCGCGCCGAAGAGGTACTCGGCGGCCTTGCCGACGTTCTCCTCGACGTTGTCGACCATGTCGTCGTAGCCGGTCGCGAAGCCGGCGTTCATGCCGATCAGACCGAAGCAGTCCTCGGTGGTCCTGGCCTTGGTGATCTGCTGTTTGAGGCCGTCGATGACGCCGGCGCGCTGCTCGTCGTATCCCGCCTTGGCGACGAGCGCGCCCGGGTTGACGGTGAAGCTGTCACCCATCAGCGACCACCGTCGCCGTACACGTTGTCCTGGCTCAGGTCGTCGTCGTCGTGGTGCGCGGCCCGGCCGCCGACCCGTGCGTCCAGCTCCGGCAGCTCCGGCATCTCCGACTGCGCCGCCGCCATCGCGTCGTCGTAGCGGTCGCCGACGATCGGCCGGACCGCGGCCTCCAGCTGGGCCGCCGCGTTGGCGCTGGCCCGCTGGATGGTGTCCACGATGGACAGCTTCAGCGAGTGCGCCGTGCCGCTCATCACCTGCTCGTCCAGCTCGAGCGACACCAGTGCGCCGCCCGGCGCGACCACCGCGGTCACCATGCCGTCGGCGCTGCGTGCGGAGCCTCTGGTGGTGGCGACCACCGTCCGCAGGTCGGCGGCCTCCTCGAGTGCCTGCTCGCTCTGTTCCTCTGCCTGTCGCAGCCAGTCATCCGCGCTCGACACGTTCCCCTCCTCGACTTGTTCTCCCCGATGGACCTCGCCGACTCGGGCGCACGGTGTCGCCACCGCGTTCCGAGGACGTTGCTAATGCGACGAACGTAGCGGAACGGCTCAACGCAGATGCCCAGAAACCGCGAGCGCACCGTCCAAGGCCAGTAGGAACGCCGGGAGCCGTGTCCCGAACTCGCCGGGCACGTCCGTCTCGTACCAGTAGAGGCCCGGGGTGCCGTCGGCCGACGTGTCCAGGTCGGCGAACCGGCGGACCCAGCCGTCGGTCTCGCCGAGCACCACCGCGTAGGGCAGCGAACGGGACAGCACCATCTCGCGGTCGGCCGCCGGGATCGCGGCGGCCTCGGTCGTGCGCAGGTAGTTCAGCAGGCCGCGGACCTGTTGCACGAGCACGGTGCCGCGCTTGGTCCGTGCCGGCATCAGCCGGGCGCCCAGCGCGAGCCCGAGCCCGCCGACGACCAACGCGAGACCGAGCAGCGCGTGCCCGACGGTCAACGCGAGCACCACGGTCGCGGCGACCCCCAGCACGGCGAGCACCGCGCCGATGATCGACCACAGCGACCGGTCGTGGTCGGGTCTGCGGGCGAACCACTCGCGGGACACGACGTCGGCGTACATGGCGTCGCGGACCGGCGACAGGTCGACCCCGCGGGCCTTCAGCGCGGACACCGACACCGACTCGGCGGCACCGAGGAGTCCGAGGTAGACGGCCCGTTCGTAGGCCGTGAGCGACGCGTCGGCCGGGTTGCGGCGCACGAGCAGCCAGTCGGTGCCCCCGTCCGTCTCCCGGATCGACAGGTAGTTGCGCACCGCGAGGTCCACGACGGTCGCCGTGACGTCCGCGACGTCGACGTGCTCGTCGACGACCGTGCCGACCTCGCCGGGCAGTACCCCGTCCGGCGACGCGAACGCGACCCGCCCGCCGTCACCGGACATCAGCAGCTCGACCGGCGCGACGTCGGCGGCGAGCGCGCGGGCGTCGCGACCGCGGGCGAGCCACAGCAGCGCGAACCCGCCGAGCAGCAGAAGCACGAGCGCGCCGAGACCGACGCCGCTCGCGGTGGTGAGCGCGAACGCGCTGGCGGTGCCGATGTCGTCGAAGCGGGCGTTGGCGTCGACCGTGCCCACCGGCAGGTTCACCGTGAGGTCGATCCGGTCGCCGGCCGGCAGCGCCTCCTGCACGACCCGCAGGACCTGGCCGCTGTCGGTGAGCGCCGAAGCACACGGCGACTTCGAGCCGAGCGCGCCCGCGAGGCACACGATCGAGTCGGGCCGCTTCGGCGCGATGAACGAGGCGCG
>Ga0193717_1000558_pt1 | contig 24609 bp, 20 predicted proteins | sample U2c2metaG_FD_145900 | JGI IMG/M metagenome (GOLD analysis project Ga0193717, IMG submission 145900) | Soil microbial communities from a riparian zone of the East river system, Colorado, United States - U2c2 | ecosystem: Environmental > Terrestrial > Soil > Riparian zone | place: USA: East River...
CGCCGTCACGCGAGTCTCTCCCCACGCCGTCACCCTCACCCTGCTTCTCTTCGGAGTAGGCATCACCATCGGCAACCTCGCCGGTGGAACCCTCAGCGACTGGCGCCCCATGCCCTTCCTCATCGGTGCGCTGATTACCCTTATTGGCGCGCTCATCGCCCTCTACTTCGCCGAGCCCTACGTCATCCCCGCCGTCGCCATGATCCTTGTCTGGGGAGCAGTCCAGTTCGCCGCAGGAGCTCCCCTGCAATCCCGCATCGTCGACCAGGCCTCCGCTGCACCCAACCTGGCCTCTACCCTCAATCAGGGAGCCTTCAACCTCGGCAACGCCATCGGGGCCTCTATCGGAGGCATGATGCTCACCGCAGGCGCTGGCTATCGCCACCTCCCGATAGCCAGCGCCATCATCACCTTGCTCGCGCTTACGCTCGCTATAGTCTCTGCCAGGCTGGACCGCAAACACCGCGACTCCCGCATCGCTGAAGAGCTGGCGATACTCTGAGCAGGCCAGGCTCTGTCAGGCCGGATCAAGCCGCATCAGCACAGCCGTCAGATGTTGATGGCACTTAAAATCTTACGGATCGTCCTAGCGAGATCCGCTACGCCGGAGCGAGCGACAAATGACATAGAAACATCTCTTAAATTCGCTACTTGTGATGAAGGCGCACCAGACGACTTCCGGCAGTGACTCAGGAGCTACCGCTAGGTAACAGTTTGGGACAGGTTGTCAGGATACATTCCTATTGGAAAGCTGATTAAGTATGACGCAATCTGGCCGAGACTACAGAGGATGTGATCGTAGGTATTTGCTTGTGCTGTTTGTTGAAGAGTAACTTCGGAATTCGAGATCAATGGTGTATCTGAAGCACGAATCCTTTCGCTTTGTCTGGTAATCAGATATTAGTGGGTCTTATGGAGGGATAAATGGCTCTGATTGCGATTTGCACTGTGGCGTTATGTCTCGCAATCTTCATCGGCATCAGAATCAAGCGTGCGAGAGAGCGACGTGAACTGGAGCAGCATTGCATTGAACCAGAGACGCTGCATGACCTGTTGAGTGCAAACAAAAGAGTTTTGGTCTTTGACATTCGACAGCCTCTGGATCTGCTTGCTTACTCCGAGATCATTCCAGGTGCGACGAGAGTTGCGCCAAAAGAGGTAATTGCGAATCCATCCATAATTCCCAAGGAAGAGGATACGGTCGTCTACTGTACGTGCCCCGGCGAAAAGACCAGCCGGGAGGTTTTGCACCGTGCCTTGGCATTAAATTTTTCCCGGCTCAAGATTCTTAAGGGTGGATTTGCAGCTTGGAAGGCAAAGGGTTTTCCGGTGGAACCGTACCGGGAGTCCTTTCAGCTTGATACAGGAGCCTAGAGGCTGTTATGAACTTTGCGAACTGGCCTGCGGCTCAACCGTAGTGCCTTTTGCTGGTTGACGCAGTTGTTGTCCTCTGCCCCTGAGCCCCGCTCCCTGTTTTTCCTGTCAAGCCCCTGGCAGCCGAAACTAAGACGCATCTCCGTACGCAAATCAAACAAAAACAAAACCTTAGCCTCCGAAAATAATCTTTGGCAAAGTGGCCTATTAGTTTTACTCAATCGGCTATAGGTAATACAGAGTCAGAAAAAGCCCCGGCCAACCACCGGGGCTTTTCTCTTTAAACCAATAAACCTTTTAGAAAGAAGAATTTAGCCGTAACCAGTTTAGAATGACGACTTTGCAGAGATAGATTCGTTTAAGTCGCTGAATTCAGATGATTTGCGGTCAAAGTACCCCCCGGGGGGGACCCCCTAAGGAAGCAGATCGTAGCTCATAACAGGCTCTAGAGGTTATAGCCTAGAGCTCCATGGCGAACTGGTGGGAGGGCTCGTAGGTGTCGGTTTTGGGTTCGGTGGAGAGGTCGAGAATGAGGCGCTCGAGGACCAGCAGTTTGTTAGCAGGGCTGCTGCGGAGTTCGAGGTCGGCGCGGGCTACCAGGCGGATAGAACGGGTGAGCTCGCGGCGGGATTTGTAGCGGCGGGCCTGCTTGATAAGGTCTTCGGCGGCGAAGGGGGGCATGCGGAAGCCTTGCCAGAGGACCTGCCAGATGGCGCGGGAGTCACGCACGTTTTTTTCCGAGATAATGAGCATCTGGCGAAAGGTGCGGGCGAGCATATAGAGGTGGCCGATGGCTGCGTCCTCGCCGCCGTCGGAGGCGTTGAGCAGGCCGTGGAGGAGGAGCAGGGCTCGGGGGCGGTCCTTGACGGAGATGGCGTCGGTGAGCTCGTAGAGGGAGCGTTGCTTGGCGGCCAGAACCATGGTCTCTACGTCGCCGAGGGTGACGCGGTTTTTGGCCTCTACGTAGAGGAGTAGCTTTTCGAACTCGCTGGAGATGAGCATCATGTCCGCGCCCAAGGCATCGACCAGTTCGCGGGCGGCATCGGGGTCGAACTTTACGCTGCGGGACTCGGCGGTGGCGGTGACCCACCGGATGGCGTCTGACTCTTCGACGCGGGCCAATTCTATGATGCCGCACCAGTCGCCTAAGGTCTCGCGAATCTTCTCGTAACGCTCCTTGTCCTGATAATCCATCTTCCGGAGGTCGGTAGGGATGCGGAGGTGGTCGGCTACGAAGAGGATGAGAGCTTGTGGATTGGGCGAACGAAAGTAGGCGTCTATTGCTGCGAACTCTTCCTTCTTGCTACCGCGGCCATAAAGGGTTTTGAGGTTGCGGACGAAGAGAACCTGGAAGGGCGCCATGAGGGACGGGGTCTGGGCGCGGTCGAGAACTTCGAAGATGCTGGTCTCACTAAGGTCTAGGTCGTGGAGGGAGAAGTCGCGGGAGTCCTCGGGGACGAGGGTGCCAAGGACGGCTTTGCGGCAACGGTCGTAGAGGAAGACCTCGTCGCCGATAAGGACGTAGCCGGGGCGGAGGGTCGTGGGCGAACTTATCTCCGTGACGAAGCGGTCAGTGGCGGCGAAGCTGCGGAGCTGGCTGGTGGAAGGCATCAGAAGGACTCCAGCATATCGCTTACGATGCCGTGGGCGAAGTCGCGCGCGACGCGACCCACGGCGGGGGAGTCTTCCTGGATGAAGCCGCTGAGGTCCTGGGTGGACTGGTACTGCTCGCGGAAGTTGACGGCGTCGTTCCTGTAGAGGACGTGGCCGTCACGGCCGGTGAGGATAACCTTGGCGGTGATGTTGACGAGATAACTGGAGGACTGGCCGGTGGTGGCGTCGTAGGTGAGAGGTGCCACGGTTTGAGAGAGGATGGTGCCGTGCAGCGTGGCGTCCGCGTCTTGGGACTCGCTGTTGAGGATGCGGTATTTGGTGCGGGTATTGAGTTCGCGGATAACGGCCTGTGTGAAGAGCATCTCGGTGTGGAAGGCCTGGACTTTGGTTGCGAAGATGGGGACGGCGAGGGTGTGTGCGCTGGCGGGAATGTGGGTGGCGGAGCCTGCCTGGTGGTAGCCGCATCCGGCCAGGGGGGTGAGGAGGAGCAGGATGAGGGGGCGGAAGGTCATGCGTTCGTAATTTTATTGTCGCATCGAAGGGGCTATAAGAACGGTGAATGTCGGACGGGAGGGATTCTGCATCGTACCCGAAGTACGCTGCGCGCAAATATCATTCTAAAGTCGGGGTTTTTTTATGTATCACCATGTTAAAAAACTGATGTATACCGTGAATATCGGAGAGCCAGATGTCCGATATGGGAATATATTGCTGGAGCAGTTCGGCGGCGCGATGGCGAACTTGCTGCCGCAATGCAGTACACGATTCAGGGCTGGAACTGCATAGATGATCTTGGACGGCGGCGATAGGTAAGAAAGCTTCCGCAGCCGGCAAGACCCGAAGCCGGGACGTTGCGACACCTCAAACAAAGTGATGGAAGTAGCTCGGAATATAAAAAGGCAGCCTTATAAAGGCTGCCTTTTTATATTGAATTGGAGACAGGCTATGCGGGTGAGGGCTGGCCTTCGCCGAAGCCGGGCTTGCGTCCGCCTTCTGGTTTGAGGATCTTCTGGGCTTCACCACCTGGGCCGGGATCTACGCCAGAGAGCGCGGACTTGGCTGCGGGAAGTTCCTTGCCCTCGATGATCAGCTTTATCTCGGCGGCGTCCAAGGTCTCGCGCTCGAGCAGGGCCGTGGCCATGCGGTGCATGATGTCCTGGTTGGAGTCGAGGATCGTGTAGGCAGACTTGTAAGCCGCGTCTACGAAGCTACGAACCTCGGCATCGATTTGGCGAGCGGTCTCGTCGGAGAAGTCGCGATGCTGTGCGATCTCGCGTCCGAGGAAGATCTGCTCCTCCTTCTTGCCGAAGGTCATCGGTCCCATCCCGCTCATGCCGTACTCGCAGACCATCTTGCGGGCGAGTTCAGTAGAGCGCTCGATGTCGTTGCCCGCGCCGGTGGTCATCTGCTTGAGGAAGATCTCCTCGGCGCAGCGACCGCCCATGAGGGTGGCAAGGCGGGTTTCGAGGTACTCCTTGGTCACGGTGTGCTGATCCTCTTCGGGCAGGTAGACTGTGACTCCGAGGGCCATTCCGCGGGGAATGATGGTGACCTTGTGAAGGGGGTCGGAGTGCTCGCGGAGTGCGGAGACGAGGGTGTGACCGGCCTCATGATAGGCGGTGACGCGCTTTTCTTCGTCGGTGAGGAGCATGGACTTGCGCTCGGCACCCATCATCACCTTGTCCTTGGCTACTTCGAAGTCATACATGTGGACCGACTTGCGGTTGTAACGGGCAGCAGTGAGGGCGGCCTCGTTGACCATATTGGCCAAGTCGGCTCCAGAGAAGCCCGGTGTTCCACGAGCGAGGACGTTGAGATTGACGTCTTCCGCCATGGGGACCTTCTTGGAGTGGACCTTGAGAACTTCTTCACGGCCACGGATGTCGGGACGATCCACGATGACGCGGCGGTCGAAGCGGCCAGGGCGGAGAAGTGCGGGATCGAGGACGTCGGGGCGGTTGGTTGCAGCGACGAGGATAACACCGTCATTGGACTCGAAACCGTCCATCTCAACGAGAAGCTGGTTGAGGGTCTGCTCGCGCTCGTCGTGTCCACCGCCGAGGCCTGCACCACGGTGACGACCGACGGCATCGATTTCATCAATAAAGATGATGCAGGGAGCATTCTTCTTGCCCTGCTCGAAGAGGTCGCGGACGCGGGATGCACCGACGCCGACGAACATCTCGACGAAGTCAGAGCCAGAGATGGAGAAGAAGGGAACGTTGGCTTCGCCAGCAACTGCGCGGGCGAGAAGGGTCTTGCCGGTTCCCGGAGGTCCGACGAGAAGGACGCCTTTCGGGATACGGCCGCCGAGGCGCTGGAACTTCTGAGCCTCACGGAGGAACTCGATGATCTCCTTGAGCTCTTCCTTGGCTTCGTCGACGCCGGCGACATCCTTGAAGGTGATCTTCTTCTGCTGCATGGAGAGCAGGCGGGCGCGGGACTTACCAAAGCTCATGGCCTTGTTGCCGCCGGACTGCATCTGGCGCAGGAGGAAGAACCACAAACCGAGGAGGAGAGCGAACGGGGCGAGCTGGATGAGGAAGCCAAGCCATGCGTTCGAGTTCTGGTCCTTGATGGTGATGTTAACACCATGTTCGCGGAGCGTCTTGTACATGTCCGGATAGTTGCCCGGAATGGTGGTGTGGAACTGGGTCTTATCGTCACGATAGTGTCCAGTAACCTCTGCCCCATTGACGATTACGTCGGAGACCTTACCCTGGTCGGCGTCGTTGAGCAGCTGGGTGAGGCTGATGTTCTTCTCCTGGCCCGTGCCTGTGCCCTTGACGACGAACTGCCAAAGGAAGACGAGACACGTGATCATGAAGACCCAGATCAAAATTTGTTTGACGGTCGAGTTCAAAGCGAATTCCTCATTTTTCCGGTCTAAAGCCACCTCACAATCACGCTGGCGCTTGTCAGACCCGGCTAACGGACGCCGCAGCGTTCGTTAGCCCACATCATTTAGACGATACCAACTAGAGAAGGTTCCAAAAGAGGCTGACAGCGGACACTCAGCATTTCGGTAAACCGACCTATCCGTCAAGTATTAAGATTCTACTCTTGTCGGGGCGATTCAGGAGACTGGGACGCAAATGTTGAGACAACTAATGCGTGAGCGGCTCGGGCTGTGAGCGGGACAGGCGAAGCTCACGGGGGGAGCGCTCGGCGCGAACGTTGTTTGCTAGTTGCAGGGTGGCTCCGGTGCGGGGAGTGACGGTGGGGTGGGGCTGAAAGCCGCAGAGAGCGAGAAGACGTGCAGTTTCTTCAAAGTTGAGGCGGGCATCCAGCTGACGGGCGGCTGCCCGGATGACGCGACGGCGTAGGGCAGGATCGAAGGCGCGGAGGCGGTCGAGTTCGATGGCGACAGCGGATTCGCCAGGAGCGGTGCTGACGGAGCGGCCTCCGCCGCGGACCGGTTTGCCGGGAAGGAGAAGCTGGGGAAGGAGGCGGCTCAGTTCAGCCTGCCAGCGTGTTTCTTCTTCTCGAGCTAGTTCAGCCATATTGGCTAAAATCTGGTCAAGATTGGGGTTGTAGGCGCGAAGCTGAGGGAGGAGTTCGTGGCGGATGCGGTTGCGGGTATAGAGGGTGTCGGTATTGGTGGAGTCTTCGCGCCATGGCTGGTTGGCCTGGTTGAGGAATTCCTCGATGTCGGCTCGGCGGATGTTGAGGAAGGGGCGAACAATTTTACCGGTGCGGGAGGTGGAGTTGAGGAGGTTTCCGCCGTTTGCCGGGACCTGAACTACAGGATGGATGGCGCTTAGACCTTCGGTCCAGGCTCCGCGGAGGAGCTTCATGAGGACGGTCTCGGCCTGGTCGTCTAGGGTGTGGGCAGTGAGGATGGAGTCGGCCTCGCCGGAGGCGATGAGGGAGCGGAAGAAGCCGTAGCGGATGGTTCGGGCGGCCTCTTCGATGGTTTCGCTGGTTTGGGCGGCGCGGTCGGGGACGCTGGCGTGATGGATGTGGAGGGGGATGTCGAGTCGGACGCAGAGGTCACGGACGAAGTGAAGGTCGGCGGCGGATTCTTCGGCGGGGCGGATGCCGTGGTCGACGTGGGCGGCGCTGAGGCCTACGCCAAGGGAGCCGCGTGAGGTGTTGTTGGCGGCGTGGAGGGTGAGGAGGAGAGCGACGGAGTCTGCGCCGCCGGAGAGGGCTACGCAGATCCGGTCTCCGGGTTTGATGTGGGTGCGATCGAACGAGAGCGTGGGAGGCGGCATCGACTCCATGTTAGCCGCTCGCCTGCCGACGCGCACCCGCGCAACCTATTGCGCTGCCTATGATGAGATGGTTGCGATGAGACTGGCGGCGGCGAATGCTGAGTTGATTGCAAGCAACGGCGGCGAATGTTCGTGGAGATGGGGCAGACAGATGATGCGAGGATGTCGGCGATGGTGGCCAACGTCGTTCCATGGGGGCGGGAGAGATTGAGGGTGGCCACGTACGTTGGTTGGTTGCGGAAGAGGATAGGCATGTAGTGCTGGAGGTGGGATCTGGTTGATGGATCTTTCCGTCGCATTGGATGGACTCGGAGCTGGTGAGGGCTTATCTGCTGAACTTCTATGTCGATCACGCGTTTCGTGGGCGGGGGTACGCTCGGGAGCTACTGGAGACTGCCGTGGGTGACGCACCGCGGCGTAGTATCAAGGTTGTGTCGCTTAATGCGTCGAAATTCTGCAGGCCGCTGTTTGAGAACACTGGATTTGCGGCTACGAGCGAGATGAGATTATGCAGGTAGGGCGGGCAGCCGGACTGAGGTTCGGACGGCTATCTTGTATACTTCATTGGTTATGCGAGTTTTTGTGATCGTTCCAGCAGCGGGTATTGGCACGCGGATGTCCGCGGGTGGGGCGGCTACACTCGCTCCGAAGCAGTTTCTTGCAATTGATGGCGTTCCGGTGTTGATTCGTTCGCTGCGGGCGTTCCTTGCGGTGCCACGAATGGATGCTGTGTTCGTCGCGGTGCGTGGAACGGAGCGGGAGCGGGTCGAGGCACAGGTACTGGAGTACAAGCTGGGCGAACGCGTTCGCGTGGTGGAGGGTGGAGACCATCGGCAAGAATCGGTTGGGAATGCGCTGGCGGCGCTGAAGTGCGACGAGGACGATGTAGTGCTGGTGCATGATGCGGTGCGGCCGCTCATTGATCCGGCGACGATTGAGCGGACGATCGATGCAGTGGTGAAGCATGGCGCGGCGATTGTGGGGTTGCCTGCAGTGGATACGATTAAGCAGGTGGAGCGGACCGCGGATGGTGCAATTGTGACGGCGACGATTCCACGGGAGCGGATCGTGCATGCGCAGACTCCGCAGGGGGCGAAGTTCGGATTGTTGCGGCGGGCTTTTGTCGAGGCTGAAGCGGATGAGTTCGCCGGTACCGATGAGGCTAGCCTGCTAGAGCGAGCGGGGATTGAAGTGGCGGTAGTAGCTGGGTCGGCCAGGAACTTCAAGATTACCCAGCCGGGAGATATTGAGCTGGCGGAGTTCTACCTCCGCGGAGCGACCGCGGATTGGCGCCGGTAGTGCGGACCGTTGGTTTCTCTGAACTTTGGCTTCAACCCACGGTAAGCAGTTCATACTGGATAACGATAAGAAAAAATCCGTGTCGATCCGCGTGAATTCGCGGTGAGAGCATTGAGGAATCGCGAATGGGTATGAGAATTGGTTACGGATTTGACTCGCACGCTTTCAAGGTTGGCGTGCCGCTGGTGATTGGTGGGTTGGCGATTGAGCATTCGGAGGGGCTGGCCGGGCACTCCGATGGAGATGTGCTGCTGCATGCAATTACGGATGCACTGCTGGGCGCAGTTTCGGCGGGGGATATCGGAACGTTCTTTCCTCCGAGCGATCCGCGGTGGAAGGGCGCGGCTTCGAGCGTATTTCTACAGACGGCGTTGGAAGAGGTAGCGACAGCAGGGTACAGGATCGTCAATATTGATACGGTGCTGGTTATGGCTCAGCCGAAGATCGTTCCGATTGCAGGAGAACTGCGAGAGCGCGTGGCGGAGTTGCTGGGAGTGAAGCCGGGTGAGGTAGGGATTAAGGCGAAGACGCCCGAAGGGCTGAATCAAGACCATGTCGCAGTGGCTCATGCGACGGTTCTGCTGGAGAGCGTTGGTCTCGCCGAGTCACCGGCGCGGATGGTGGCTGCTGCGGATGTCGATGATGAGATCAATCAGGTGGTGAAGGGATTGGTGGGCGAAGCACGGGATGTTTCGGCGCTGGGGCGGAAGCTACCGACTTTTGACACGGACGATTTGACGTAGCGGCTGATCGCTCAGGAAACGACTGCAGATGACGCAGATCTTTCGTGTATGGTGAGTATGCGTTGCTGATGGGCAGCTGGTCCTCTGCACAGGCAGTTCATGAGGCTGGTGGAAGTAAGGTTGCGCAGTGTGCACCGGGAAGGGATGTGCTCTTGCAGCTCCGGCGGAGAAGACTTGCTATGCGACGACACCGGCTATGCGGAGACGGTTGCCTATCTGAAAGTTCGGCATATGTATACGGCCTTGTTGGAGTGTGTCACAACTCCTGGCCAGGATGGAAGGCGCTACGCTCTGTTCCTAATTAGTAGTTCGGTCGTGAAAGCCTGTACCGAGAGCAGGTTTTAAAGCGACGGTAAAACATGTGCTATCTCGTTCTTCGCTAGCACTGCCCAGGCGATGCTAGCCAGTTTGTTGGTCAGTGCCACGATGGCAACGTTGTGATGGGTCGTGGGTGAACTGTGCCAGCCAGGCACTAAGGGCGGAGGACTGCTTGCCTGGTGCTCATTACCACCCAGGGTTTGCATGAATAACCAACGGAGAGTCGATATCACTGCCGAGTGAATGGATCGTATCACTGTCCAGATCAGTAATGCATGGTCCGTCGCTTTCACCGGCAAGGAGGCTGGGTCATAAAAAGCGTACGGAGGAGGCATTTTCGCAAAAGGCCGTGATTTGAGAATCGATTGCAATGGCGAGGGGGCGACCGTGCTGGTGACGATATCGCTTGAGACAGGCTTGTATGGGTGAATTGAGAATTCTGATTGCAGATAACCGTCAGTTGATTCGCCTTGGTTTGCGCGACCTGCTGTGGGGTAATAGAGGTCGGCGATCTTGCGCTCGTTCGAGTCGGGTGCATCGTTGGATCCGGCGGCGCCTTCGATGATGCTGGGCGGGCTGCTTTAAGCTGAGGTCAAAGAGCGCGCTAAAGATGCCGATGGCGACTTGCTTTGGTGCGGGCGAGGAAGCCGCCTTTGGCGGCGGTCTGTTCGGTTGTTTGACGGGGCGATGCGATGGTGGGAGGAGAAGGAGGGTGGGAAGAGGCGGAGGGTGCTTATAATGAATCGTCCGCTCCGAGGGACTGAAGGTGCTGCGTCTGCCGACGGAACATTTTCGCTCACTGCAGGATTTGCTAAGCGCGGGCGAAGGGGTCTTCCAGCGAAGGACTTTGCGGGGTGAACATCTCTCCGCCGTTGGAGGTGACGACCCAGTCGTCTTCTAGACGGACGCCGAACTCACCAGTGATGTAGATGCCAGGCTCGTCGGAGAAGGTCATGCCGGCTGCGAGTGGCGTGGCATTGCCACGGACCAGATAGGGCCACTCATGGCCGTCCATGCCGATGCCGTGGCCTACACGGTGGGTGAAGTGCTTGTAGTCGGGACCGTAGCCTGCATCGGTGACGACTTTGCGGGCGGCGTCGTCGATGGCTTGGCACTGGACTCCAGGGTGGGCTGCGGCTAGCGCTGCGGCCTGGGCTTTGTGGACGATGTCGAAGACCTGCTTCTGCTTGTCGGTCGCTTTGCCGAGGACGAAGGTGCGGGACATGTCGGACTGGTAGCCTTCGACGGTGCAGCCGTCGTCGATCAGGATGATCTCGTTCTCGCGGATCACTTGCGGCTGCAGCGAACCATGGGGCAGGGCAGAGTATTCGCCCACCTGACAGCTGGCGTCTCCGGGGAAGCCACAGTGGATGTAAGCGGCGGCGACCAGTTCGCTGAAATGGCGGTTGTTCATGCCGGGCTGGGCCGACTTGAAGACGGCCTCGTAGACCGAGAGGGTGATGTTATTTGCGAGGCGCATCAAAGCCAGTTCGGCGGGGGATTTGACGCTGCGGCAGCCGACGGTGATGGGCGTTCCGCTGACGGCGGTGAGTGTGGGGCTGGCGTGGGCGATGCCGTCGGAGAAGGCGAACTGGGTTCGCTCCTCCACGCCGATCTTTCCGGTGGAGATGCCAGCATCCTTCAAGGCTTTGGCGAGGAGGGTGTAGGGGCTCTCGTCTTCGTTCCAGGCATAGACCTTCGTGGTCGATGCGGCGGGGAGCTGGGCGGGCGTGGCGTTCATGCGCTCGCGGACGCGGCCCTCTTCAAACACCGGGCAGACGATGAAGGGGTTGCCGTGCGCGGGAAGTACCCACGAGAAGAAACGTTCGGACTGGCCCCAGCGGATGCCGGTGAAGTAGTTGAGCGAGGTGCCGGTGGCGATGACGAGGGCATCCATCTTGTGTTGCGAGAGGAGGGCGCGGGCGCGCTCGAGGCGTTGCTCGCGCTCGGCGAGGGAGATGGGCGTGGCTTCGGCTTGGCGGTTGGTAAGAGCGGCGATGGCGGGTGGTAGCTTGAGGTTGGGATCGACTGTTGCAGTTGGGCGTTGAGCCTGTAGAGCGAGGGTAGGAGCGGCTGCTGCAGCGGCGGCAGAGGAGAGAAGGAAACGGCGTCGATTGATCATGTGTGGGGAATTGTAACGTAGGCTTTGCGGGATGGAAGAAGGACGTGGCGGTGCGTTATGGGCTATTCCGCTCCATGACCGGTGTACAGAGGACAACGTAAAATTGAGAAAACAGGAGAATTCTGGATGGCGATGATTACGACGGTGCAGCAGCATATTCTGCAACAGCAGCAGGACATGCTGAAGTCGACTGGGCGCGAGGCGACGGGAACTTTCAGTTGGCTGCTGAGCGGCATCACGCTGGCGGCGAAGATGGTCGAGGCGAAGATTCGCTCGGCCGGGTTGATCGATGTCCTGGGAGCTTTTGGTGCGGAGAATGTGCAGGGCGAACAGCAGCAGAAGCTGGATGTGTATGCGAATCAGGCCTTGCTGCATTGCCTGGGGCTTCGCGACAGCGTAGCCGCGCTGGTGAGCGAAGAGGACGAGGAACCGGTGACGTTCAACCGCGATCCCGAGACAGGGAAGTACATCATCGTCTTCGATCCACTGGACGGATCTTCGAATATTGATGTGAATGTGAATGTTGGGACGATCTTCAGCGTGCTGCGCCGACTTCCGCCGGAGCATGGGACGTTGGAGGAGTCGATTCTGCAACAGGGGTTCAGGCAGGTAGCGGCGGGCTACGTCGTGTATGGACCGTCGACTGTGCTGGTTTATACGACCGGCAATGGAGTGCACGGCTTCACGCTCGACCCTGCCATAGGCGCGTTTGTGCTGAGCAATGAGCGGATGATGATGCCGGAGCAGGGCAGCTATTACTCGGTCAACGAGGCGAATGCGGCGGGCTGGCCGGAGGAGTATCGTGCCTATGTCGAGATGTTGCGTACGGGGGGGCTGAGCAAGGAGTACAGCTCACGCTACATAGGAAGCCTCGTGGCGGACTTTCACAGGACACTGCTGAAGGGCGGCGTGTTTCTGTATCCGCCGACCTCGAAGCAGCCTAAAGGCAAACTGCGCCTGCTGTATGAGGCAAATCCGCTGGCGTTCATTGCGGAGCAGGCGGGCGGAGTTGCGACGAATGGGGTCAACAGAGTTCTCGATATCAAGCCAGAGGGCATTCACCAGCGGACGCCGTTCTGCGTGGGAAGCCGACGCGAGATGGAGGCTTTGGTGGCGGCGGTGGGGAGGTGAGCGCTTTCGCGGCCGTAGTGACGGATATCCGCGAGGAGTCCCGGCTGGGTGGGCGGCAGCGCTGGCAGATGGCGTTAGATCGGACGGAGTTTGTTGCAGGCAATACAGGAGTCCTGGAGGCGGTGGCGCGAAGTGGCGCGCGTCTGCTGGTTCCAGTGCTGCGTGTCGAGGTGGATGCTGCGGGAGAGGTATGGCATGTGGTTGAAAAACCGCTGGCCGCGGGGACTGCGGTGACCGGTCGGGTGGGCGTGCAAGAAGTTTGAGCCGTGAGGCGCTTACTGGTACACTCATTGATGTTGTCGATGGTGTGTGTGGCTGTAAAGTGACGCGCGCCGTGCATCTGGTGGGGGCTGTAGCTCAGCTGGGAGAGCGCCTCGTTCGCAACGAGGAGGTCAGCGGTTCGATCCCGCTCAGCTCCACCAAAAAAATCAAGGATTTCGAAGGAAATCTGGGGCCAATAAGGACTCGAGAGGCAGCGTGGGGCCAATCTGGGGCCACTACGCTGCTTCCGCTCCGGGGAGCACAAGTGAAGCAACCCTATCCCCAGCCTCCCGTTTTTCATCTCCCACAGTTTGAGCGTAAGTGGAGAGCGTCATCTCCGCCGTGGAGTGCCGCATAAGCTCCATGCTCACCCGAAGGCTTGCCCCGGTGGACAGGAGCAGGGAAGCGTAGGACCGACGAAGTGAGTGCCATCCGAGCTTCGGCTTCGTGATCCTGGCCTGCTCGATAGCAGGGGTGACGTTTCTCCGCCAGAGAGTACCCGGCCAGAGCGGTTTCTTCCCGAAGGACACCTCCGACGCAAACACCCAATCATCAGGCGCCGTATAGGAAGACTTCTCCTGCCACGCTTTGAGTGCTTCCAGGGCTTGCGGTGGAATGGGCAGTGGACGGCGTGAGGAGTCCGTTTTTGGGGGACCCTCAATACCGTCGACGAAGGAACGTCGGACATGCAGGATTGCACGCCCGAAGTCCACGTCAGCCCACTTGAGGCCGAAGATTTCACCCCGCCTCATCCCCATAATCGCCGCGATGAGAAACGCCGTCCGTACAGGCTCGACGCCTTCAAGTTCACAGAGAATAGCCGCGATCTCAGCAGGCTCCAGAATGGATGGCTCGGTTGTACGCTTCCGGGCCTGCCTCACGTTGGCGATGGGGTTCGTCGGGTACAGCTCATGGCGCATGGCGTGCCGGAAGGCAGCTCCGAACACCTCCCGAATCTTGGCCTTCGTGCCGTTGGCTTTGTCCAACGACCGGAGCCAACTTTCGACCGCTACGGCCTTTACCGCTCCGAGAGGGAGACTACCCCACTTGGGGACGATGTAATTCGCGAAGATGGAGCGATACGCCTTGACGACTTTCGCCGCTTTGTCGCAGTCCTCCCCAAGCTCCTCTTCCTCGTAGTGTTCCACAAGCTTAGCAACAGTCAGCGATGTTGTTGCATTCACCTCTTGGGGAGTATTGACCTGTTGCTGGTATTCGGTGGCTTTCTTCTGCGCTTGTGTCTTGTTTAGTTCCTTGACGGTTCCGAGTATGGCCTTGCGCTTGACGGTCTTGCCGTTTCCGGCTGGTTCGCGCCAGCGGTAAATCCAAACATCGGGACCATTGCTTCTTCTCTCGGTTGTCAAAGAGCCTGCTTGGTAGCGGTCGCGTTTGAGCGTCAGTTTGTTCATGTGCCTAGTCCTTTTTCCTTCCGGTTAGGCGACACGAACGGCGCTATCAGTGTAGCCCGAGGCAAGCCAGGATGTGAGTTTTGAGAGAGGAAAGACCACCTTGCGTCCAAGCCTCAGATGAGGGATACGCCCTTCACGGGCCCAGCGAAGGACCGTGACGTGGTGCAGCCTCAAGATACGCGCGGCCTCTACTGCTGTGAGGAGGGGATCGATCGTCGGGGTGGGGTTATCGGGTTGTGCCGGGCCAATAGCGTTGTTCTGCTGGACTTTCAGGCCCTTTGAAGAGGGTAAGCTATGCGACTTGTATTCGTTCAGCAGGGTCATAAGGTTATTCCGAAGAGAGATTCTCGACCTGGGACACAGCAGAAGATTTTTGCACCTGTCTGGTCCCCTGCCACTTGTGACTTGTACTTCCGGGCACTTGCATCGGACCCGACAAAATCTAATACCCACGAAAATGCCTTGTAGGTGAATATGTGATTTCGCATTTGCATTTTTTTTGCAGTGTCTGCGCTGTGGCCCCCGATACCCTTCTTCTCGGTATAGCGGAGAGCCAAGTAAACAAGTACCGCTTTCGGTGACTTCTTGAGATCGCCGCAGGAGCGTGAGCCAAACCGCATGGGCCATCCTGAGCCGCAGCACAGGACCACCCATCCAGGTATAACTCTCCGCCCACCGATTAGCGTAGTGATCAGCATCCGTGAGCGAGTTCATGGGCGGGCAAGGCGTGCTTATTTGTATCTGCAATGGCGGCTTTGCGGTCTTCTACCGTTCCGCCAGCGCGGCGGCAATCCGCAGCTCAATTGCAGCGTAAGCTCCTAGAACACCGATCGGATAGTAAACACACAGATGATCAGGTCGCAGATGTTCTCGGCAACAGCCCAGATGTCGTTCGCAAGCACTACGCGAAGTGGTCACCTGCAAGGCAGTCGCGTCTCCGCCATGGTTTCTGCTGGGAGATGAGGAACGCATTGCGACTTGCTCGCAAGGGCCGCGCCTCACGCGAACTCGCCACACGCAGTCAATCGAGGCAACTATTCGTGGCGGCCTGTTTTTTAAGCTGACGCTGGATCAATATCAGACACTTGAAGGGTGACCGAAGAGATGCCAACTGAGTACAAGTTGATCGCCGTGCCATTCCTTCCTCGCGATAGCGACTTCAATGGCCACCTGGAGACAGTCACCTTTATCGGTGCTTCGGAGCACGACACCACATGTGGGTATCTGCGACATCGCAGTCATTTCAGAGTTAACGGCCCCACAATACTATTTTTGTCTCGAAGGAGGATCCAAGCTCGATCCTGGTTATCCACTCGTACTCCAGTAACCACCCCCTTAGGTGCGGCATCGAGGCATGCTGACGTATCTAGTAGCCTCCAATCCTGTCGGCCATAGCAACGAAGCCCCGAATATGAAGAAACGAGGAGGTATCTAGCGCTTAAAGCCAATGACGTTACTTGCCCGGCGTTATTGACGATTTGTCTCGATCCGTCTTCTCCAAACGTAAGTTGGAGGATCTTGCCGTTTCTGTCTCCGACCAATAGGTTGCGATTATCCGATGCGAGCACCATATTCATGTCTCCAGATAATCCGGAAACCTGCTGAGATTTATATCTTTGAAGATCTGAGTCACTAAAATAACGCAGCTCTGACATTTCCCCGAAAGATACTACGACTGAACGGCCATCCGTTGCTACACCGCTGCAAGGACCACTGGCTCTGTTCGTCAAATGCGGAGTGAGTCGTCGTGAGCCTTGATTCCACTCATAGAGCGTGCACCCAATGGTGCTGTTGCTTGTAACGAAAACTTTGCCCCCACCTGAAGCAATCGCAACCGGGCGACCGGTCAGGGGCAAGGAGAACAATTCTTCGGAGGAAAGTCCTTGCTCATTCTGGGATATTCGTGTGACGTGCCGATTGTCATCCAAGATCAATAAACCAGCATCGGTGTCGTATGACAGGTCAGTCGGACGCCAATTTTTGACGACCTTCGTTTGCGGAGCGGTAGTAGAAGGAGGAACGATTGACAAACACGGCTTAGCATCAGTACCACCACCCGCAGCTTTAACCGATATGCGCAGGTCTGTTGATCCTTGGGCAGTAAAGTCTTGTTGATAGACTTTACTGCCATACTGAAAAACCTGAATGAGATATCTTCCGTCGAGAACTTGAAGTAGGAATTCTCCATCCTGACCGGTGGAAGTAAATACCTTCGGTTGAGATGATCCCACGACGGGATCTAGCTCAATGGTCAGGCCCGGGATCGGGCAGCCAGATGACGCTAGCGTTACTCTGCCCCGCACGTCGAGTCCATGGCACGACAGGCATGCCAACGTGCACAGAACTAGCTCGAACGAATATTTAATCGTCATTTGAATATCTGTGGTTTATTTGCATTGTCCGTTTGCAGCGCAACTGTTGCCGTTTGAGTGCGAGTTTGGATTTCGAGATCGCCCAAGTCAATTTCTCCCTTCTTTATCTTGGCTAAATCCACTACGTGATCTACGTATTGACCATTAGCCGTCACAATGAGATGCGGTGAATAATTCTTTAGCGCCAGTTGCGGAAAGAAAATAATCAATGCGTCGTCGTTGTCGCCGGAAGTTGCTTGTTCAGCCGTCGCATAGGCAACAACCGGGTGGCTGTCGGATTTTACGTTGGCTCTCACCGTTATAAACGTGGTGTGATCGATGTACACGGGGTACATCACGGCCAAAACGCCAAGAACAATTACGGCGAATATTGGGGCATTGGTCTTAAGCTTGCCAATTACTGGAAGCTCGACGGAAACCGGCTCGTTTGTCGTGGCGTCTAGGTAAACTTTCTCTTTAAAAATTAGGATGAAGGAACCCACGATCAAGACGATTCCGGTGGCTTGGCAAAAGAATTCTACACTCATCGCAGCGGTTCCCATGTATTAAGATGTGTTACTTACGAGGCCCACGTTGGAGTGCGAGTATTGTTTTCCAAGAAATCTACCCTGTCAATAAAATTTAAATGGCCGGTCATGACAATCATTCAGCACGGAAAGTCTTTCCAGGATATGTAGGTCCAGGATTGAGCAGAAACGGATGCATCTAATGCCCCATACGAGCCTTGTTCGGCCATATTCTCAATTATCACCGAGGTCATCTGGAAGGCTTTTTATGAAGGTCTTGGTGAAACCGGCAAGCTTCATCTTCAGATCTCCATTCAAATCGGTTAACAGTTTCACCTCTGTCGCGAAGGAGCCACTCGCAGACTCAAATGTCGCCTTCTCTTTCTTGACTTTGAAGAACAGTACCTGCGTCTGGCCGTAAGTCGCGTCGAAGCGAGCGGATGCGATACGGAGATGCACTTGATCTCCAACAAGTTCTGCCACTGAAAATTGGTACTCTGTCACGTTGAAGTGGCGACTTTGCCGATCGAACAAGGTTATCCACGCTGAATTTTGATCGATCTCCTTAAGCTGATTAAGCGCGGTTAAGATCAAGGCTCCCGCTGTAACCGCACCGCCAAAGGCAGCGGTGAGAAAAGGGATGATCGCTTTATGGACTGCGACATTTGTGCTATCGAAAGTCGAGTTGACTACACCGCCAGCATCGCCGAACCAGTTAAGGTCCGAGAGAACTTGGTTGTGTCGATCAAACCACTGCTTAGGGCTCTGGACCCCGGCAGCCTTAGTTGCGACTCGTTGCGCCGCAAGCAGCGATAGGGCAACGCTCGACCGAATCGCGTCCGACGTCTGCGGTGCGAACTGAATGAGATTCGACCCAGTAACGATTCCATCCGGCAGCTTGTCGACGTCGACTGACTTAATGGCGGCGTCACCACCCTCGTCGGCAGCTAGGCCAAACGGTCCACTACTGAAAGGGCCTCCACCCACATCCTCCGGAGACCCAACGGGTAGTTGCGCTATGTATTCTTTCATCTTCGAAATGGACATCAACGAACCTCCAGGTGGATCTGTCAATGTTCTGCTTACGATGGGAGGGTGGCTGCTGTCTACTGCCATTCTCTCTAACTTTGGTGCAGCAGCATAAAGGGTTCGACAAGGGCGAGATTAGACGGTGTAGCACCTCCAAAGCGATCAAGGTGCTGAGCCTCGCGAGATGCCTCTATTTCTTTGCGCGTCTTTCTGATGCTGTAAAGAATCTCGCTTGAAGTTAGATCGAGGATCAAGGTAATGCCCCAGCGAATTGGAACCCCTGCGGCATCTTGTCCTGACTGTTGACCGATGGAGATGAGTACACGTGGTTTGAGGATGCCCGCCGGAGAAGTCTTGTGCGAAAATCGCAGCCGAGTGATTTCAATGTCGATGTTCGGATCCAGACCAAGCGCTTCGCTCATTTCCACAATGCCATCTACCTTGACCATTGATTCGAGTTGCAACTTCAAGTCTTTGGTCGCTTGGACATTTGTCTCGTAAAGTTTCCTGCGATCCGAAGTCACAGACATACGACCTGCGAATTCTTCCAGAAGATCGAGGATCGGTTTTAGCTTGTCTGGATCGAGCAATCTCGTTGCAGGCCACATCAAGGTCTCGCTTGAAAGTGCCTCCAGACCCTGCGGATAGATCCCCCAGCTGCGAAATGACTCAATAAAGGCAACTCGATAATGCAGCGGGTCATCTGGAACAACGTCAGTATCGGCAGTAACGATCGCACGTAGGAAGTCGCCGAACCTGATATCCACCGGTGGGCAGTAGTCGATCGCCCGAATACACATCTTTAGTACCTGACGTGCTGCACGCGAGGCTTCAAGCGCGAGCCGGTTTACGAGGTCCTGCGCCAATAGGTGAAGGGCCACTTCGCTGACCCCGTTGGACGCAATTCGATAGAGGTCCACGGTCCGAACTTTATAGATGGAGAGAAACGCGCCATAGATTGCTGCAACGAGAATCGCACCTCGGTCATGGGCCTCTGTAGCGCTGTTCAGCTTACCCTTGTCCGCTTGAATCCGTTCCGCGTTCCCGTGTTCGTCGAAGCTGAGGTATGCGCTACGAAGAGCAGACCTGCCCTTGGTGGCGTCACCAAACTGACCGGCGAGATTTCCAAGTAAGCTCTCCATAGAAAGGTCGCCTTTCACTGCGGCACTTTGACTGCGGACAACTTCGATGTTGCTGAACTGCTTTAGCAGGGCGACGATATCGGCGAACGCCTCATGAAAGGCGAGTACGTCGGGATTACTAGGTTCTCGGAACGAACGGTGAATACCATCCAGTAACGCATGTGTCATCTCGTGCGCAATGATGTCGTGCGATAGAGACGTATACACCATGCCCGGGTACGCGGAGCCAGTCAGATTTGTCGCCTTGAAATACCCGAAATAGATGGCCCTATCATTCGGGCTGTAAAACGCGTTGGGTGCCTGGATTCCATGTGGATACAGCGACAGGGTAGGATTGAAATCGCCGTTTGGCAAAGGAGCCCAATTCACTAGCCGCCCTAAAGCAGATTCGAAGACGTCGATCGTTTGCATCCCCACGGCATAGAGCATCTGCTGGCGGAATTGTGGACAAGCTTCGGACGGTTCTAGTCCGTCCTGAGCGAGAAGGACGCTGGCGTTGAGGTCAATAGGAGAGTACCCCTCGTCGATAATCTCCAAGTACTCCCCTTTGGGACCAGGCTTTACCTTCGGCTCCCACCGAATCTTATAGGTGGTTTCACTCAGGTCGACATACTGCAGTTTCGTGCTCATGCACGGATCAAAGACATAGCCCCGAAGCTTGCGGCACGGAGGGTGAGGAGGCTTCCATGTCTTATCATTCGACGAGGTGCCTTCGGCTACTTCTTGCGATGAGTCAGCGGCCCCGTTTGACAACACGCTTACCGCTCTCGTCTTCAGGTGAGAGCTAAGTGTGGCCTTTAGGTGTTTGGACGCCGTCGGGATAGTCGTGATCGCGCTGAGGAAGTCGTTGATGTTCTTTCTGGCACCTGGAGAGAAATCTGTGGCGTCAGGATCGGGTAGTATTTTCGCTAAATTGAGGTTCTGCTGTGTGAGTTGTAGGATCTCGACATTGAGCATGTCCAATGACACAGCTTGGTCCAGTCCCATGCCAGTCAACACCCGCAAAAAGGGGAAGCTGGCGCGATCGACGGGCTGTTGTGTTAGTTCCGCGGTAGCGGCAACCGGGATACTCAACGCTTCCATCGCGTCAAGAATTCCATTGCCCAGTCGAGCATCGATGCTTCCACCGTTCTTTTTCTGGGCAGCACGGAAGAGAGCGTGCCGAACGGCCTCAACCCGGGCCCAACCCTCTGGTATTTTCTTGATTTCGTCGTAGTGCTTCTCGATGTAGAGGGCTGCGGCAGCCGCTACCTGAGGCGTCGCTGATGAGGTGCCCTCACCGTTCCACCGAAACGCCTTGGAGTTGCTATAAAGCGCCCATGGAAGGTTCGGCGAGTAGGTCGCCATCGCCGTGGCCATCTTACTCTGCGGTCCATAGCAGCCACACATGGTGTTCCTCGGGAGGTCGGCATAGGGTCTTCCATCCGCCATCACACCGCAGGCTGCAATGACCCTTCGATAACGTGCGGGATATACGATGCTCGTCGGAGGAAAGTTACCGTAATGGTTTCCCGCCGCTGTACAGAGAACCACGCCCGCCTCGTAGGCACGGTTCACGATGTCGGTCCAAGCTGCAGAGCAGACACCTCCCATGCTCATGCTTACGACGTCTACTCGCTGCGATGGATCTCCGTTGGGAGCGAGCAGGTAATCCAACCCTTGTGCAAAGCCGCTGGTACGCATAAGGACCACTGAAGGGGCGATTCGAACTGGAATCACGGTGGCGAGAGGCGCCCCACCAAGATAGTCCCGGTCAGAACGATTCTCATCAGGAAACGCAAGCTGTGTGAGGCGACCGCCAGCAAGCAGGCAAAGAGTGCCTGTGCCATGGCCCGGATTCTTCATCAAGCCGGTCCAAACCGGGTCAACAGCAGATTGTGCATTATCGCCATCCACAAAAGAACGTTGAAGCTTGTAATCGAGGTTTTCCGGAAGGAGTTGGTGGCCTTCTGTGTATCCGGTATCAAGATGTCCGATGCGCACTCGCCAACTATCACCCTGAATCGATTTTCTGGCGGTTCTTAATCCGGAGAATTGGTCATCCAGATGCCAATCGAAGGTCATTCCATGCGGAATCGAACTATCTTTCATCCAGTATTCTTCTGGGGGTACAGCAGCTCCCGGTGCAATCGAAAGCTCTTGAGCAACAATCTCTTTAGACACTACGAAAGGCTGGATGATATCCGGTTCGGCGTAGGTGATGCCACCAGGCGTTACATTGAACGCGTGCCCGGTGGTAATCCTGGCATGGCATTCATCCCAGACATCTCCTGGATCAACATCTCCCTCGGTCGTAGCTAAAAACCAGTCATCGGCTCCTGCAATCCCAAGTTCCTGCGCCGTCCCGCGAGAATGGGGCATAAGAGGAGCGATAGAAAAGCCAGAGGCGCTTACCGGCCTCGCATCCGCCGCAAACGCCATTCCTAACTGCGCATTCATTCTGACTAGGAACCGGGCCATAGAAACCATTCCTTTCTCGACACGACGAACCGAAGTGGAGGCCGTTCAAGAAGTCAAGATATATATCGGATCGTAAGGGGCCGGATGAACTGCCACTGTAGATGCGCAGGTTCGCCATGTCAATAACATTAATTGCGGGTGTTGGCCGGCGCTCTATGCCAGCGGCTAGGTAGGCTGGCAACTCCTAATTCTAATCGGGTTACTTATCCATCGAACCAGCTGATGTCCCATCTTGTTTGCTCGCAGGTGGAGGTCTACGCGTGAACTCACAGCCGGCTAAACGACTTGATCAATACGATCTAAACTCTGCTTAATACTTTCAACTATGTGCGCAACGTCAACGGTAGTCACAGATCAGCTTCAGGTGATGGCATAGAGCAAGTACATGTATTAAAGCGCAGTCGCCTCGTCAAATCCGAACCGAGTTACCACGGGGCGGGCCTCGCTCCTGCGAATCGTCAGGCCATCCCAGGGTCTCTCTCCGCCGATAATTCGAGCCCAGGCTAGCATTTCGATATTGCCGATTGAATCTCCATCCTCAACCGAACTGAGACGGGCGGCCCAGATATGGTCACACCCGATCTCCTCGATGAGCTGCTGGGGCAAAGTGAAACAGACCTCCCCGAAAGATTAAAAAATCGCCCCAAGATCTACACGAGGCGGACCTGGCCGTTTTTCTAGTAGAAAGCCGCGCACTCCTTCCGGGCGTGCTGCACCCAAAATCCGCCCGTAGTGCCGCAGGGTCGCTTCTGTGGGTTCCACCCGCGCCCGCACAACGACTTGATGCACACCCTACTGTCTCCGCAAGCCTTTCTGAAACGCGCTGACCTGACAAGAGCAAGAGCAGCAGGTGATCGACAAGCGTGTGCAAAACGGACGATTAATCGCCAGTATCCTGACACGCGACATTACCTTGAAGTAGCTGGCCAGGTCCTGGGCGGCGGTTCCGTTCTGAGGGATTCGCCGCCATTTTTCTGTGAATTACATTATGCGCGAGCGGGAAAACGGGTTCGGACTGTCCCTGCGTGTCGGCGTGGAGAACGTCGGGTTGGATATCGCTTTGCCCCTCGAGGATGTAGACCGCTTCCCAGACACCGCATGGGCACTTTGCGTGAAAGCGTTGCCAGAGTCTCGTCTCCACGCCGGTACCCTGCCATACTGCAACTTCGCAACGAAACTTCCTGGGGCTAGTCAATCACAGGATCGGGAAAAATTCCGCTACCCCGTTTCAGTAGCGCGTGGAGCCTATAGAAGCCAAAGTTGTCGGAGAATATGTGATCCCACGGGCTGATGATGAATTCCCCGTCGTCAAGGGCCACATGCCGGGCACGACTGCCTGCCCTTAGGAAGAATGCGCCTTTCACGTGATCGGGAAGGTGGGCCTCGTTCCGTGTGCCCGGCTTCTTGATCCAACGCTCCTCATGGTCGCTATTCCCGCTGTAGAAGATTTGCCCGGCCTGAGGAAGGCTCACGATCACACCACCCTCTTGGCGGGCCTTGTGGCCTGTGCCTGGGTCTTCGCCGAACGGATCGCGCCGCTTCGTTTTTACCTTCTCTTCTTGGAAGCGCGATTGGGCGAACTTGGCCGCGGCGCTGATCACTGGTGCCAGCTCGGGTGCACCGAAAGCGGCAGCCGCCACATTGGCTCCTGCCGCCACGATACCGATGAATGCGCCAACACCTTCGTTTTCCGTTTCTTCCGCGAATGAGGCGATGCCGGTGGCGGATACGAATTGAATGGTGTCAGTGGGCTTGGCACCGCTGATCATCACGCCCAGATTGTCGCCAGCGTTTAGGAAGATGACAACAGCGAGGCCAGCGTCATCAGGATGCCATAGCACCTGCTTGCCAAACCCGTCGGGCGCCTCACCGATAGTGACAACTGTCGATTTCGGTATTGCTTGGCCCGGCCTTGTCATGCGGGCCGCAATGGTGCGCGAAGCGGGCAACACCACCTTGGGACCGAACAGGGCCACGTTGCGCTGCACGTAGGTGGTTCCGCTTGCGGTGAGGGCGCCTTTCTTTCCGATCTGAACCTGGCGCCTCGCCCTTTCTACCTTGATCGCGTTCATGCGTGGTCGAGCCATAGTCATTGCTCCTTCCTGTCGAGAGATAACAGCACCGTCAGACATGGCTATTGGCGTCTAGGGAGCGCTTCCGCTGGGCCTTGTGCCTCGCCATCCCCTGCCATGGTCCCGCCCAAAAGTCTTTTCTGACCCCAGCGTATTATCCCACCAATGATGACAAAGGCCAGAAGTATCAATGCCGATATTTTTAGTGCTCCGAGCTCGCCAGGACAAAAATTCACCGCACCAATACATGCCACATAGATCCAAGCTGCAATCACGGTAGGGTAGATGGTCAGTGATGCCAATGAAACGGTCACTAATGAAAAGTATTGCTCTTTGCGCCATGTGAAACGACCTCTGGGACAGTCTGCTGGCAGCAATTTCTTTTCCAGTGCCCACCCATACACCCTGAGCGTCTGACATCTGTGAATTCCTACAAGGTCAAAGATAAACAGCCCAAATGCAATGACTGCACCGAAAAGGCCGATACCGAGAAAATGAGACATCGCTTCGGGCGGGAGCTTTTCATCGACCAACAAGAAG
>Ga0193717_1000559_pt1 | contig 24589 bp, 29 predicted proteins | sample U2c2metaG_FD_145900 | JGI IMG/M metagenome (GOLD analysis project Ga0193717, IMG submission 145900) | Soil microbial communities from a riparian zone of the East river system, Colorado, United States - U2c2 | ecosystem: Environmental > Terrestrial > Soil > Riparian zone | place: USA: East River...
ATACAGCCCCGAAAGCCGGAGGAATATATTGTCATGGTAAAGAATTCGGTGGGCTGTATGGCCAGGGATACGGTCGAGGCGAAGATCCTTTGTGTGGAATTGAATGTAAGGATCCCGGATGCGTTTTCGCCGAATGGGGATGGGAAGAATGATCGGTTTGTGGTTCTTGGAATCGGGGAAGTAAAGCACCTTGTGATCTATGACCGGTGGGGTGAGAAGATCTGGGAGAGGAATAATTTTTATCCTGCGGATGCGGTGAATTGTTGGGATGGAACGGTGCATGGGCAACCGGCTCCGGTGGGGGCGTATGTATATTATGTGGAGATGGAATGCCCTGCTGGCGGGGTCTTTGGGCGAAGGGGGACTGTGGTGCTGGTAAGATAGATGGTCGCTGCGGCGACATTTTATAAATGAAAAAACCTCCAAAATCATTAGACTCCGGAGGCTTTTTCTTATTGTAGTTAGGGACTACATAGTCGTTGTGCTCTTCTTAGCAGGAGCAGACTTCTTCTTAGGAGCTGCTTTCTTAGCTGCCTTCTTCACGGCCTTCTTAGGGGCTGCTTTCTTAGCGGCTTTCTTTACTGCTTTTTTAGCTGCTTTCTTAGGGGCTGCCTTTTTAGCTGCTTTTTTAGGAGCTGCTTTTTTTACAGCTTTTTTTGCTTTTGCCATTTTGTTTGAATTTTATGGTTAGTAAATACTTCTGCAAAGATAGTATAATGTAATTATTATTCGTTATGTAGTGGAATATATTTTATGTTTTTCTTATGGTTGTTAATGCCTTGCATTTTCTGTTGTGGAATTTTTCGATTGATGCATCAGTGATGGTTTAATAATTCCATTACTTATAGCTATGAAAAAGATGTTTTCAATCCCTTTCATTCTCTCTCTAATTGTTGCTAGTGCCGATGCTCAAACCGATAAATCCCGCGTCATGGATTACTTTCAAAACCAGGAATTCACTGAAGCTATCGACTATCTGTCGCCGGCATTGCGGGCCGATTCAGGTAATGTAGCCGTATTGGGTTGGGCTGGTTATGCCTATTACATGAGTGATAAGACCCGGGAAGCGGGGAACTGTTTTAGAAAGGTAGTGGGAGTGGACTCCAATAATATTTCGGCCCTGCATTACCTGGTGCTGCTTGAACTGGGTGAAACCGGCGGGGGCGAAGCCCTTAGCTATGCGCAGCATTTACTGGCTTTGCAACCGGGCCGTGCGATGTGGTGGCGGACAGTTGGGGATTGTTGGCGGAGGAAGAATAAACCGGATAGCGCGCTCGTCTACCTGGATAGCGCCTATTCGCTGATGCCTGGCGACATGAAGACCGTGGCGGGGCTGGCGGACGTGCTCATCGATAAAAAAGTCTACGCAAAGGCGGATACCATCCTCGATTATGCATTGATCAGCGATTCGCTGAATGTCACTTTACTAAAATTAAGGTTGCGCAGCGCGTACCAGGCGCAGGACTATGCTGCGGTTTTATTGCCGGGTGAAAGGCTGGTGCGATTGGAGGACCCATCGGTGGTGTCGCTGACCTGGCTGGCTTTGTCCTACTATGACTTGAAACAATATGGGGACTGTATCCGGATCTGCGATCATATGCTGGGGATGGGACTGGAACTTGAATCGGTCTATTATTATGAGGCGAGGGCGTATGCAAAATTAAAAGAATATCCAAGGAGCAATGAATTGCTGACTATTGCGTTGTCGAAGGCTATTTCGGCCACGGCGGAATGGTATTATGATGCGCGTGGCGACAATTATGAGGCATTGAAGGATTATAAGAAGGCGTTGGCCAATTGTGATTCGGGGTATTATCTTTTTAAGGATCCGATCACATTATATAATTGCGGGCGGATCTGTGAATCGGGGCTGCATGATATGAATATGGCGAGACAATACTATCGCCGTTACCTTGCGGTTGCGCAGCCGAAGTCGGAGCAGGAGAAGAAGGCATATGCTTATGTGCGCAGACGCTGGGGGCGGCAGGGTGCAGCGCATAAGTGAGGCGTGGCTGGTATGCGTTTTGCACCATTTTCGTAAAAGACCTATGAGAATAATAACCCTTGAGGAACATTTCAGCCTCCCTGAAATGAGTGCCCGGATCGATAAACAACTCATCGCCGCCCGCGGTTTTCCGCCGGGTCACCAGGACCGCTTCGCGCTGCAACTGGCGGATACGGGTGACCAGCGTCTGGCTTCCATGGATGAGGCGGGTATTAGCCTTCAAATATTATCCGTGGCAGGACCGGGCGCCGACTTATTACCGGTTGGCGAGAGCATCAGTTTTGCGATGGACTACAACGACGCGCTGGCGCGGATCATCGAGACAAATCCCGATCGTTTTGGTGGTTTTGCTCATCTGCCAATGGCGGATGCGGAAGCCGCTGCAATGGAACTGCAGCGTACTTCGACAATCCCCGGCTTTTGTGGTGCGATGATAAATGGAATGACCGACAATCTTTTTCTTGATGATGATCGATTCAGTGCCCTGCTGGCGGCTGCGCAGCGGCTGGCTGTTCCACTATACCTGCATCCGAGTTTTCCGCCACCTGCCGTGCAGACATTATATTACGGACGTCTTACACCCGGGATCAGCGCTATGCTCGCGTCTGCCGCTTTTGGCTGGCATACCGAAGTGGCTGTGCATGTTCTTCGGCTTTATGCTTCGGGGGTCTTTGACCGGTATCCCGGATTACAGATCATCATCGGACATATGGGCGAGACTCTGCCTTTTATGATGGCGCGGGCGGAGAAGATCCTGTCGAAGGAACTGACGAAGACAGAACGTACGTTAAGCGAGACGCTGCGCAGTCAGGTATTTCTGACGACGAGCGGTTTTTTCACCATGCCTCCGCTGGAGACCGCGATAGCGACATTTGGGATCGAGCGGATCTTGTTTTCGGTGGACTATCCTTATTCGACGAACAGGCAGGGCGCGGATTTTCTGGATAAGCTGTCGATGCGACTGGCGGAGGAAGAGGTGGAGCTGATTGCGCATGGGAATGCGGAAAGGTTGTTGAAGCTTGATTATTCTGTATAAAAATATTTTATATGACTATTGCAAATATGAAAATATTTGGTTTACTTCGTCTCGCTAAATTCTCCTCTCCTCTTTCCAGCCATATCTCCTAAATTTTAATAGACCTACTATGACAGTCTTCATCTGCATGTGCAGTCGCCTGCACATGCTCGCGATCCTGCGACGACAATTCCCATTTTATTCCTCCAATTGTATTATATCCGGCAGATGATCCTGGACCATGTGTAGCTTGCAATATCCCATATATAGATCCGAATTCGTCCACTGTAGCCGTTCGTCCGGAACAATTTGGGCGAAACGATGATCCCGTTGCGAACAATGTTCTTACGGACATACATAACAAGAATTACGAAGGTGCCTTTTAGAGAGGCCGAATTTGAGTCGAACTATTTAGCGATCATGAATAACAGCTTACCGTGTTATTCTGGGTCTGAAACAAATTTTTATGTTAGCTCTGCTATTTCATGGATAACCAATGATCCCAATCTGATCTCTAAATATCGTGTACAAATTCAAACTTTATTGAATCAAGTCGATGATTACACTCGAAAACAATATATTTCTGATTTGCGCAATCTCACAAAAACGAATGTAAGTTTTTATTAAATATTATGAAATATAAATTTATTATAGTAGTAATGTATATTCTAACAGTACACACTGCTAAATCACAAAACCCTACTGTTAAACTGTTAACCGTGGTCGGTTCCTTGCCTTCGTCGACAGTTAAAAATGCGAAGGATCTAAAAGTTAAGATCTTGGTAAAAAACAAGAGACAATTAGATATTGATGTATATAAAGTTTTAGTTGAAGGATATTCTGTTGATCCATCAGCGAATTTAAATTTGCTCGTACAGCAAAATGGGCGCAAAGGATTTCATGAGTATTCAAGAGGGGGTTCATATCAAATGGTGCAGCCGGATCCTGGCGATCCTATTGAGAAGATTAAACTCAGATCAGGAGATTCTTTGGCTCACTATTTTTATCTGGATGATGTGTATCTTTTTGTACCAGGAAGTTACAGATTGAAATGTTTTTATAAGAACGACATTTCAGAAAAAGATAAGATCTCTTCTTCATGGATATATTTTCAGGTAATCAATAAAATACCAATGACGCACCACTACAATGATTAAAGGCAGTTAGGTAATGTATCCAAAATGCTGAAACAGGACGTGAGAATGAATAAGCATGAAGAAGATATCCAGGTAATCTTTGATGCGTTAAAAGAGCTGCTGAATCCTCCGCAGGAACCCAGGCCATGCGTAGGCTTTCAAAGGAAGGACGAACAGGACTAACCTATATCCGCTAGTAAAAAACCTCCCTATTGAGGAGGTTCGATGATGATCGGCGGCAGGGCCAGATAAAGTCCAATATGTGAAAATCTTTTTTTTAATGTCTGATTACAAATCGAGAGGCTCGTTCGTCATTTATAAAACGCATGGCTAAAACTCGAGCAATGCCCGCCAGAAGTCACTTCTGATACGAGAACGGTCGCACGGAGATTGAAAGCAATAATGACAATAAGGCTGCTATAAGGCTGGCTGTCCCGGATAAAAAAAAGGGCTAACTATTATCCGTTCGGGTTGCAAATGAGTGGGATCTCTGACAAAGGCATCAAGACCAACTACGCAGAGAATAAGTACCGGTACAATGGGAAGAAACTGCAGAGCAAGGAGTTCAATGATGGTAGCGGGCTGGAGGAGTATGATTATGGAGCAAGGATGCAGGACCCGCAGTTGGGGTGTGGCACAGTCTCGATTTACTGGCCGATAAAAATAGGAGGTGGAGTCCTTACAGTTTCAGGGAAAACTTATTAAACATAATACCATGAAAAGCGGTCAATTGCGGTTTGCTATTCTTTGTCTTATACCACTGGTTTTTTTCGGTAAATCTCAGGCGCGATATAGTTATGCGTACTGTTTTAAATTGGTTGATACTGTAAAAAGAGATATTCCTGTGGATAAAAAAGGAAATAAGGTATTGTCTTATATTTCCAAAGTTAGAGCGACATCACTATTGAAACTTGATACACTTGAAAATGGTTTTGACTCATTGCAAATACGCATATGGTATGGATATGCAAGGATAGATAGTGGACAACTGTTTGTATTAAAGAATGTAAATGGCAAATGGAATGCCGAAATGCTCACTCTTGTATACCATATGAGTAGGAATGAAGATTCACTTCTGTCTATTGGTAAGAGTAGTATATCAGGGGAACCAAAATCTGGGTGGATAAGTTTTTATAACAGACTGTTTAAGTTAAAAGTCATGTCGTTGCCGGATATGCGAAAAATAAGCAATTATCCTGATATAGCGGATGGCAACGGAATATCTATAGAGACTGCCATTATAAGCAAATATCGGTACTATTCCTATCAGGAGCCAATTTATGCGCAAGAGAGGGTTAAAGAAGCAAGGAATATTGAGCAGATATTAGAATTGATTGAAAGCGAGTTTGATTTTAAACGGCTAAGAAAGTTATAGTGCCGCGCAATAGCAAGGAACTTGCATTGCTTTACAACGTCGATTCGACCAGCTATCGATCAGATTCGGTACCTGGCGGTTATCCAGCCGATGGCAACTGAAGGGGAACCCAGGGATGCATGGTCGGTCGACGATGATAAAAGAGAAATTCCCCCTTTTGTAGATGCTTACCTTAAAAGTATCAAAAAATGAGTTTAAGACACGCAATGAAGTTGATAGCAGCCTGTTTATTACTTCTGTCATGCAACTTGCATAAAGGAGCAGATCAGCTTGCAGACAGCACTGTGATTTCAAAAGTCAGACTTTATAAGGGCTCCTTTACGATACAGCATAAAGATACTGTGTCTTTCCTGCGAAATTTTGCCCAAAACCTCGACCTGCCAATACTCATTGGCGGATTTCAGGGTCTGTATATCAGAATATGGGCCTGGGATTTTGGTGCGGATAGATACGTAATTGATATCAAAAAAACTATATCCGGCAATTCATGTTCCATTATTTCCTTTGCCGTCAAAAAAAAGGATAGTTCCATGTATATTTTTATACATGAGAAGAAAAGTCTTGTACCCCAATCAGGGTGGGTGGCTTTTTTTGATTCTTTGGGAAAGTACAATGTACCGGAGATGAAAACTGCGACGTTATCTACGGAACAAAAAGGGCGATTGACATCGATGGAATATATACAGTTTGAAATAGATCAACCTGATCAATATCGTTTTTTTGAGTACCTGGATCCATTTATTTTCCGGAATGAGGATGCTGCATCTCAAAAAGTCTATAGTTTTTTAAAGTATTTTAATAGGGAAATGGGAACTCATATTTATAATGTAGAAAAGGGTGGTGCGAAGGCGGAGGACCCATAGGGCTAATCATATGGCATCATCAGCGTCGCGGTCGTCCCTTCTCCGGGAGTGCTGGTAATCCGGTGACCGACCTACTGGCAACTGCACACTAAGGTTAATTAGTCAATAGTGGATAATATCTATTTAATTTTTAAAAAATGATCGCATTAAGTAAGATATATAAACAAAAACCTCCGGTAGAAGTTACTAATACTTCATGTATGTCAATGAAATTTACCTTATGTGGACTGGCATTGTTTATGTTGTCATGTAATTCTCATAGAGAAATCCATCCTGCCCCCGATAGTACCGAATTTAGAAAAGGAAAAGTTATACGTTTTCATCAGGATTCGGTTGTGTCTTACAAAAATAAGGTAGCCGTCATGAGGAATATTGCTAAGAACCTGGGACTTCATGTATTAATCGGGGGGTATCAAGGATTATACATGAGAATCTGGGCATGGGATTCCAGAAACAAGAGTTATGTAATTGACTTAAAAAGAAGTTCTTCAGGCAGTGCATGCTCCGTTCTTTTTTTTACTGGTACAAGACATGACTCGGTATCATATCTCTCTATAGATGGAAAAATAAATGTTACACCTGAATCAGGCTGGGCTTTTTTTTTCAAGTCCTTAGAAAAGTTCGATATGCCGGAAATGCCGATAGAGAAACTTTCGAAGGAGCAAAAGTATGGTTTTTCAGGTCTTCGTTATGTACAGATTGAAGTAGATCAGCCAAACCAATACCGGTACCTCGAATACGCAGATCCATTCTATTTCAGGAAGGAGGACTCTGCTTCCGAAAAGATTTTTCAGTTTATTATGTACTTTAATAAAGAAATGAATGCTCATATTTATGATGTTGAAAAGAACGATAGTGGCGCAACTAAGAGTTAATAGGTGTGGCACTCCTGGAAGAAGATCACTATTACGAAAAGGGCGTCATACTATCCGTCTAAATTCTACAAACGCAACTAAATGAAGAAGGGAATACAGATAATCATAATAGCCTTAGGGGTTGCAGCTTCGGTATATGGTATCTCAAAAATGTCAGCGGAAACGGAAACTATGATATTGCCACCATGGACAATTGTATCAGGTGTCTCTTTGGTTGTATTCGCCGCTTCTGTAGCGATAGGTTTTTTAGCAAAGCATTTGTTAAGTTTCAATTGGCATCAGCTAACTTTTGTAGCCGTAATTTTAATAATCGTTGTCGGTATCTACGCGACTGTTGAATATAAGCCGACTCTAAAGATCTCTGTTTTATCAGACTATGCGGGGGAAGTTAAATTGTTCGTTTCGAAGGATAATGTCGAAAGGCGTAATATTACGGTAAGTAGTCATGGGATCGGTTATATTACCAGGAAGGATTTTGAAGAAGGATTTTATCCAAAAATAATAAGGGGGCAAAACGATATAACTAAGGAAATAAAAGAATACGGCAAGGGGTCCTCGCTGAATTCCCTATCGGATAGTTATTCTTTTAATTTTTTATCATTCGTCATACCAGGCCGATCAGATCATTTGGTTAGCGTTATAGACGATCTGGTAAGGGCCGGAGCTATCGATACAATGCAGTTAGAAAGAAAAAATACACCCTGACAGGAGAAGAAGGCTTGTGCTTATGTGAGGAGACGCTGGGGGGGTGGGTGCTGCGGAAAAGTGAGATTTAAACTTTAGCACTGTCTTTGCATCATATAACTCCTGATGAAGCGTCTTAAGAGTATATGGCTATTGATCCTGATTTTTCTACAAAAGGCGGAGGACCTGATCTATCGATGGTTTGCCGGAGTGGAGACATTGCAGCGAAGCCAGATCACGGCCAATCTTTTTTTAGGCGGACAATACGATCTGCGGGGGCTGAAAAAGCTCAGGGAAATGGGGATCACTGCTATCATCAATATGCGAATGCATTCAGTATACGCGGAAGCTCGTTTTGAAGGATTATCCTATTTGCATCTGCCAACCCCGGATAATACGGCTCCAAAACTGGATGACCTGATCAAAGGGGCCGATTTTGCGCACTCAGTCATAGAGGCCGGTGGCAAAGTATATATTCATTGCCGGCTGGGTCTGGGCCGCGGTCCGACGATGGCGATAGCCTACCTATTGCGAATGGGGGCAACATACGAAGATGCGTATGCAACGGTGCGGCGGGTCAGGACCTTTATTCAACCCCGGCCCGTACAGGTGCAGCGGTTGAAAGAACTGGAAGCTTATTTCAGGCAAAACGATAAGACCGATGAAAAGCTGGCGCCCAGGGTCTAATTGCAGCGTACTTCGACCATCCCCGAGTTTTGCGGTGCGATGATCAATGGAATGACCGACAACCTTTTTCTCGATGACGATAGATTCAGTGCTCTGCTGGCGGCTGCGCAGCGGCTGGCTGTTCCACTATACCTGCATCCCAGTTTTCCGCCGCCTGCCGTGCAGACATTATATTACGGACGTCTTACATCCGGGATTCCCGGATTACAGATCATCATCGGACATATGGGCGAGACGTTGCGCAGCCAGGTATTTCTGACGACGAGCAGGTTTTTCACCATGCCTCCGCTGGAGACCGCGATAGCTCCTATATCCGTACCTTTTACGACGATTACGCTTGGCTACCCTCCACAACCACGGCGCTGAATAGCAATTTTGCCGGCGCGTACACGGGTATTTCCGACTACTTTGTTACCACAACTAATGTTGGCCCCCTGTATGCGCAGCCGATGACGCCAGTAGCCAGCAACAGAGGTCTTGTAACAGGTCAGGCGATCGACGCCATTGGATCGAATAATACGTATAAGGTCAATTTTTACGACGACCGGGCCCGGGTGTTACAGACAATTTCTACCGCCTGGCCTCAGGGAAAAGATACCATAAGCTATCAATATGATTTTACCGGTAAAGTTTTGCGAAAGCTGGAGAGCCAGAATAATCCCGGAGCGGCCACTACGTCCTACATGGCATCAACGAAGATGAGTTACGATCCAATGGGAAGGGCGACCAGTACCTGGCTGCGGATGAGGGGAGAAACGTCCGATCACCTGATCGACAGCATGAAATATGATGAGTTGGGGCAGCTAACTACTAAGGTCCTGGGCGATTTCCTTGACAAGCAAGTTTACGAGCATAATATTCGGGGCTGGCTGAAAGGGATAAACCGGGATTACATTCGAGGGAATTCCCAGAATTACTTTGCGGAAGAGTTAGGATACGACAGCACCGGCTCCGCCGCGATTGGCAACAGTTTTCAGGGACTACAATACAATGGCAATATTGCTGGGCAGGTTTGGAAGAGTGCCGGAGATGGGTTGAGCCGAAGATATGACTTCAATTATGATAATGTCAACCGGCTGCTGGATGCCAATTTCTTTCAGAATACTTCAGGGACAAATTGGGATAAAGACAAGATAGATTTTTCGGTTCACAACCTGGCCTATGATCCGAATGGGAACATATTGAAGATGGACCAGTACGGGTTCAAGCTCGGAGGATCGGCACCAATCGATCAATTAACCTACGGATACATAACCAATAGTAACCGGCTGAATACTGTAGTCGACGCGCAGAATGATCTAAATTCGATGCTGGGAGACTTTCATTATAGCAGCGCCCGAACCGGACAGGATTATCGGTATGACGGAAATGGCAATCTGGGCGTAGACAAGAATAAGGGCATTTTTGGGATATCCCATAATTTCCTGAATCTTTCAGAGTATTTCCAACTACCGGGTAAGGGTAGTATACAATATACGTACACAGCAGATGGAAATAAAGTCCGAAAGATAGTATGGGATAGCGTCGCCAGGCGTATCAATACTACTTATTACAACAATGGATTTGTCTATAGCCAGACAGACTCTTTTGTTCATAATCCGGGTACTACGGATACCTTGCAATTCGTACAACATGCTGAAGGCCGGGCGAGGTGGGCTCTTCACCATTATACCAATGGGACTACGGGATATGCCTGGGAGTATGATTTCATGGAAAGGGATGACTTGGGTAATACACGGGTTCTGCTGACGCAGGAGAGGGACACGGCGCAGTATATGGCGACGATAGAGGCGGCTTACCGGAGCAAGGAGCTGGCGATATTTTACAACGTCGATTCGACCAGCTTCGGTACCTGGTGGCTATCCGGCCGATGGCACGACGAGCCCGAATGATTCGGTGGCGCGGGTCAGTGGCACCCCTGGAGGCCATAAGATGGGCCCGGCAATCCTGCTGAAGGTGATGAGCGGGGATTCCCTTGGAGTGGGTGTGAAATCTTTCTACAGATCCAATGGTTCGCCTGGGGGCAATAACAATTCGCTTCCGGATGTATTGAATTCACTGGCACAGGGTCTTATTTCCCTTGCTGGTCCCGGGCATGGCACTGTTGCCGGCCTGAACACTTCGGGAAGCCCGGTCTACGCGGCACTGTACAGCTTTCTGCCGGCAAATGAGAGTTCGACTTCGGGTAAACCGAAGGCTTATCTGAACTGGATGCTTCTGGATAACCAGTTCAATTATGTCGGTACGGGGGGACAGAGCGGAGCTATTCCTGTTGGTAATGCCGATGTGCTCAATACGTTGGCACAGGGAATTGGTATTCATCACAGCGGATATTTGTACATTTGGGTGAGTAATGAGACCCAAAATTGGGATGTGTTCTTTGATAATCTGAGTGTAAGCCACTATAGCGGGCCGATGTTGGAGGAAAATCATTATTATCCGTTCGGGTTGCAAATGAGTGGGATATCGGATAAGGCGCTGAAGACAGGGTATGCGGAGAATAAGTATCGGTATAATGGGAAGGAATTGCAGAATCAGGAGTTTAGTGATGGGAGTGGATTGGAGGAATATGATTATGGGGCGAGATTGCAGGATCCGCAACTAGGAGTTTGGCACGGGATCGATCCTCATCTTGAGTTTTATGAATCTGTGTCGCCATACAGTTATTGCTTTGATAACCCTGCTCGTTACTTTGACATGTCGGGGAACGATCCCGGCGATATACTAATATTTTTTACCGGTGCAAATATTGGACAACCGAGGACTGCGTCCACCGGATGGATGGCGAATCAGGTTTCACGTTTCATAAATGGCGGCACCACTCAGACATATAGTAGCAGGCCGTTTGGCAGTTGGTATTGGAATTATAATACGAATGATGCATACGATGCAATAGTAGAGAACCAAAAAAATTATCCGAAAGGAAGGGTGGTAATTTATGGATATAGTTATGGAGGTCAATTAGCCAATTATCTGGCAAAGCGGCTGGACAAGTTAGGGATAAAAGTTGATCTTTTAATCACTACTGATGCAGCTGCTGGAACGAGCTCCAATTCGGTGGACAGAACGATATCCGGAAACGTAGCTTTGAATGTGAATTTCTTTGAATATCTTACAACATCAATTGATCCACTTCCCAATCACGGCGCCCCCAACACGGCTGTATCAAAGACAACGACAGTATTAAATTTTGATATGACAGGGCAAAAGTTCACCGACGATGCTGGGGAAGAACACAAAATAAATCATATAACTATCGATGATGCATCGAAGGCCGCCTCGGTCAATTATATGATGGCAGCTTTGCCCCCTAGAGCGCAACAAAAGCCGCCGTCAATAGAAGATTGGTTGAGCTCCTTCGGAATCCAATGGCAATATGGTAGTTCCCAAAGTCAAAGTAATCAAAGCAAAAGCGGTCAAACTGATTTTAAAGTTTTATTTGGTGTATATTAAGCTTAAATAATGGAGTATGCATAAGATTGTAAAGATATTCCTGATTCTCGGTTTTTTATGTCTCGGGGGAGGAATAATTGTTTTCTATGAGATCCTTGGGCGCAGATCACTTGATGTGCCTGGAGAAATTTGGGCATTGTCATTCTGGTATATTGAACCAATCATCGGTATTTTTCTGCTATTTGCCTCAGGAAGAAAGCTTACCAAATATTGCGGCGCTTTTTTTCTAATTGCGTCCATATGCGCCTGGATAAATTATTTTTATTTAAAATAACGAATGGCGAAAAAGTTTGAACTTCCAATTGATTCTTTAATAATTTGTCGGTGCAGTATAAGCAGGGACCTCTCCTGGAGGAAAACCATTATTATCCTTTCGGGTTAAGTATGGCGGGTATCAGTGATAAGGCGTTGAAGAGCAACTACGCTGAAAATAAGTATCGGTTTAATAAGGGATCGGAACTGCAGCATAAAGAGTTTAGTGATGGAAGTGGGTTGGAGCTTTATGAGACACCTTTAAGAAGCCTTGATCCGCAGTTGGGACGATGGTGGCAAATTGACCCTAAGCCCACAGAAGCTGAAAGTCCGTATTCTTCAATGGGCAATAATCCAATATTGAGGATGGACCCTTTGGGCGATACGATAGTTTTCAATGATGATGCTTCTCTTGAATTTATTGATCAGTTTTATAGTGCTTTTGCATATCTTGATGCTCATGGTGTCGGAGATAATCTAATGGCATTGCAACGATCGCCAACACGTATTTTGGTAGTTGATTTGGGCGAAGCAGACGCTCCAGATGATTATTCGGTTGCTGCAAAGACAATACACTGGAGTGCTGAAAACGCTATTACACAGAACGGAATAACAATATCGCCGGCCACGCTCTTGGATCACGAAGCCGATCATGCTCTTCAAGACCTTAAAAATCATGAACAGCAGAAAAAAGATGGCAATACGAAAGATAAGAGTTATACTAATAAAGAGGAGCGAAGAGTTATTGCCGGCAGGGAGCAAAAGGTAGCTAGAGCGCTCGGTGAAATTAAAAATGGGCAAATGACCAGAAGAAATCATCGGGGAGATCGTATTAAAGTCTCAGACCCGACATCCACAGAGTCAACTGTTGAAAAAAATATGTTTCAAAATTTAAATAATCCCAAAAATCAGGATCAACAGCCGAATCCGCAGCCCGAAAGAAAAACCCCCTGTCTTGGCTGTGATGGTCCTGCTCGACCAGGAGGTATTGAAAAAGATCAATAAAATAACAAATGAAAATAATTTTTTTTCTATCGGCACTTTTTTGCATTATCCTTTCTACCTCTTGCTTTTCACAAGGGATAGGCCAGAAAAGAATCTCTGTTGCCAGTACAGACTTTAGTACTCTTACTAATGTTCGGGTAACATGCTCTGAGTTCGAGAATTCTTTTACTGGAAGGATAAAAGTAAAAGAGATCGATAATATGGATACAATACAAAGGCTTGATTTTTTTCTTGAGAAGCTCAGGTATGTGAAGAGAAACGAAGATATAGATGCAAGAGCAAAATTTGTCTATGAAAAGGGCAACGGGGAGAAGGTGAAGATTTGCATAAGTAAATTTGATATTGTAGTCGATGGTAGATTGATTAAAACCAATGAAAATTTTCTAGGTTTTCTAAGAAGTCTTATCCTTTGAGTTGCAAGAGCTTTATATGACCATCCTACTTAATTTACTGCATCCCTGTAAGGGATGTTTTTTTATTCATATACTTCTCTTCGATGCCCGATGGTGATAACAGTCACGATAACTCGTCCATCATTGATCTCATAGATAACGCGGTAGTCGCCGATGCGGATACGGTAGGCATACCGGCCTTTGAGCTTTTTGCAGCCCGGTGGGTGGGGATCGAGTTCCAGCTCCATCATTTTATCCTCGATGCGAGTAGCAATGGCATTGGGTAGCTTGTTGAGTTGCTTTTGTGCAGAAGGCAGGATAAGAAGGGTATACTCAGGCTTTTTGCTTTTTGCGTCGTTGTTGGATGGAAGCATGATCAGGGAAAACAGGCGCCGGCTAAACCACCGAAGTTTGAGTATCATGGATCTGCTGGGCCTGCGAGATACGATAACAAGCCTAAAGGCGAGGAAAACTAATATCAAAGAGAAATGAGAATCATCCTATTGCTGTTGGCGCTTCAGACTTTATTTAGTTCTGTTGCTTTTGCGCAGTCTTTATCAAAAAAGGACACGCTATATATTGAAAGTGTAGACTTTGATATCCAGACGTTTACTCAAATTTCCTGTGACAGCTTTGAGAATAACTTTAAAGGGAGGGTTAAAGTCCGTTTTGTTGACAATCGAGATACACTGTCTGTTCTTGATCATTTTCTTGATAAGCGAAAATTTGAAACAAAAAATAGGGGTATTGATGTTAGAGCGAAATTTATCTATCAGATGGAGAATACTCCAGCGATAACGATTTGTACCAATGGCTATGAGGTGTTAGTCGATGGAAGGTTAATTAAGCACAATATTAAATTTGCAGATTTTTTGAAAAGCTTGACAAAGTAAGTATTTACTCATAGACCTCTCTTCGATGCCCGATGGTAATGACGGTAACGATAAGCCGGCCGTCGTTGACCTCATAGATGGCGCGATAATCGCCGATGCGAATGCGCCAGGCATCGCGTCCTTTTAATTTTTTACAGCCGGCAGGCCTGGGGTCTTGTTCCAGCTCCATCAATTTATCCTCGATACGGGTAGCAATGGTATTGGGCAGCTTGTTCAGCCGCTTTTGTGCGGAAGGCAGGATGAGAACGAAAAAGAAAATTCGCTATCTTGGAGGGTCTTAGCAGTTCTTTGAATATACATTTATCCGAGCGCCAGGGAAAGGGGGTTCGGATCAAAAAGGGGATGGTAGGTATTATCCGTTTGGCCTTACCATGGCAGGAATTAGTGATAAGGCCATCAAATCGAATTATGCGGAGAACAAATACCGATTCAATAAAGGAACAGAGTTACAGAATAAGGAGTTCAGTGATGGTAGCGGTTTGGAGTTGTATGCTACAAATTACAGAAGCCTTGATCCTCAACTTGGGAGATTTTGGCAAATTGATCCGTTTGCCGATGCCAATGAAGACGTATCCACTTACTCGTTTGCAGGAAACAACCCGATTTTACTGAATGATCCTTTTGGATTGATGCCGGATAGTTTACCTCCTTATACTGTAACCGGGCATAAAAATTCTCCGGTCAATTTAATTCCATTGTCATTCTCCCAGCCTAAAGCTCAAAGGGACGGAGTTACTATTGGACTTAGGACTCCTCGTATAGATAATTTTAGAATTATTCCTGCGGCGGAAGCGAATGCACGTTTTAAACAACCAGCCTATCCTGCAAATTCGAATGTTAGAGAATTTAAAACAACAACCGCCCGTCGGTTTGTTCGGGTTAGTAATAGATCAAGTGGAAATAAAGCAGGTCAGTGGCTTGTTGAAGAAGGAAGCATTAGGGGGATGACTCCAGAGGAGATTCAAAAGAATTTAGCTTTACCTGCTGTTCCAGACCAGGTTGGTTATGTAGATGTACCGGGTGGAACGGTACTGAGAGCCGGCCCAATTGGACCTAATTCATTTGGCCCTGGGAATACTCAAATAACTCAATATCAGCTAATGGGAGAGATACCGATTTCATCATTTTTAGAGCCAATAAGCATAGAACTTCTTTACGAAATGAGGTTTGAATACCCTGAATTGAATCCGATTAAGACAGAGCCGATGGAGCCGGTTAAGACGGAGCCAATCGAACAAGTTAAGCCAATACCATGAGCGAACAATATAGTCAATATTCAATTGAGGGAAATACCTTAACAGTTGGCAACATCAGGCATTCCTTTAAATTTCCTATTGATAGCTATCTGGAAATAGAAGGAATGGTTATTGTTTTATTAGATGTGCTTGCAAAAGCTCAATATAACGAAAATGTTTTTGGAGTTAGCCTTGTTGATAATCATGTCTGGCAGATCACGAAGATTGAACATCATCCTGATTACAAGCAAATGTGTCCTTTTGTTGGATTGGGGCTTAAGGATGGAAATCTTCGGTTGAATAATTGGTGTAACAAGTATTATATCGTTGATCCATGGACTGGAAAAATATTGGAGGAAGATGAGTCGAGATGATTTTCTTAAACCAGGCCGGAAATGAAGCGGAGCAATTACTCATAGACATCTTTTCTATGCCCGATGGTGATAACGGTAATGATGAGCCGGCCATAGTTGATCTCGTAGATGGCGCGGTAGTCGCCGATACGAATGCGCCAGGCATCGCGTCCTTTTAATTTTTTGCATCCTGGAGGCCTGGGGTCTTGTTCCAGCTCCATCAATTTATCTTCGATACAGGTAGCAATGGTATTGGGGAGCTTGCTGAGCTGCTTTTGTGCGGAAGGCAGGATGAGAACGGTGTACTACGCTTTTTTTTCGTCGCTGCTGAAAAGAAAATCGGTTATCTTGGAGGGCATAAGAGTTCTTTGAATATACATTTATCCGAGCGCCAGGGAAAGGGGGTTCGGATAAAAAAGGGGCTGGTAGGTATTATCCGTTTGGCCTTACCATGGCTGGCATCAGCGATAAAGCGATAAAGACCAACTACGCTGAGAACAAGTATCGGTACAACGGCGGAAATGAGTTGCAGAATAAGGAGTTCAGCGATGGATCAGGACTGGAGATGTATGATGCAAGTTTTAGAGGATATGATCCACAGATCGGTCGATTTTGGCAAATCGATCCGCTTGCGGACATTAGTGAAGATCAAAGCCCGTATTCATTCGCAGATAATAATCCTATCTTATTGAATGACCCGTTGGGATTAATAGCAACTGATAGTGCTCACGCTACGGAATTGGCTCCAGCATACGTAACTGCTGCGAAGAAATCTGCGCCTAAAGGACCTGATGTGGCAGCAGCAGCAGGGCCTGCGCCTACACATGTCGCTGCTCCTATTCAATCAGAGGAGGAAAAACAAAACCGGGCGTCGTTTGTAAAGGTATTGGGTTATGACCCCGATGGTGCGCAGTACCAGCAAGAGCATATGGTAGTGAAAGAGCCGTCATTTTGGGATGGACTTACCGATGAAGGCGATGGAGGGAAATTGCTTGGATATAATTGGAAGGGAAATGGGGTTCGTCAATTTTATTATGGGGGATCGCCTAATCCCTTGTTTTTGCCTGGTGAAGGCACTGCGGTTGCTGCATCGAAGCTTCCTGTTCTTGGTGAAAAACTTGCATATTTATTTGGTAAAGCAACTGGCCGCCTTCATAATCTTGAACGAACGGCGGACTTGGCTCGACAACTTGCCAGAATCGGGGTTTACGATAATGCAGCCGGTAGGGCTTTGTTAAGAGCCCATTTGGGTGAAGTACTCAACAGTGTCAAAGGAGTATTGCAGGCAGATGGCGCCTTTACCCGCGAGTCATTACTCGTTGGCCCAAATGGTTTCTTAAAGGTTGAAAGTACTTGGGAGGGGGTGAGATTAACAACGGTTAAACTTATTGGAGGACCATGAGACAAATTTTTAAAAATCGATTCATAAAGCCTTATTTCTTTGGGTCATCAAACGAGCTATCTCGGTTCGTTCGAAATTTAGGCGAGGTGAAAGAGCTTTGGCTGGAAGATTCAGTAGGAGCAAATTATGTATGTTATGTTTGCAGAGAATCCTTATCAGGAGAGGTGATTTTTTGCTTATCTTTTTGTTCCGAAGAGGAAGTCAATGATCTTAATTTAATTCATTGGAGTAAGGCCAATCTGATGGTTGTAGAGACGGGTAAAACCGTTCAGTTGATAAATGAAGACCTTATTGTTATTAAGGTTTTAGACTTAACCTATCCAGTAATCGGCTTTCAAATAACACCTATGAATAATCTCTTAGTACTGGAAGAGGGATCGATGCGTCTTGTAGATTTTGAAGGCAAGGTTTTAATGGAGAAAGTGTTCGATCTGATCGAAGACTTTGAACTTGATGGCAATACATTGATAGTTAAAACGGCCGAAGGGATAGAGAGCGTAAAGTTGCAATAATCTGGTTGTTGCGGGAGTATCTTTAATATATGTCCGAGGTTGACTGCTTTGTCAAGAATCAGAAAGCTTGCCTGGTTCCTGATAGGTATTAAAGACGCGGAGGATGTTGATGGAGTGCGCCGCTTCATCGATGGTAAAGGTAATGAGGTAAGGAAATCGCTTCATGGGCTTGCAGCGAATATTTTTATAGCGGACGGCGGAGGCGGTAGGCAGTTCGGCGATGCGATTAAAATAGTCGGCGATCAGATCAGCGAACCGGTAGCCCAGATCGGTGGCAAGCGCATTATAATACTCAATGGCTGCAGAGATATCTTCGGTAGCCGTTGGGGTAAGGAGAACGGTGTAGGGCATCAGGGCTTTTTAAAACGATGTTTAACGTCGTCCCACTTCTGCAGATAAGCCGGATTGGAAGCAACGGCGACCAGTTCTTTATCGAGCGCCTCTTTTTGCTGGTCGGTCAGTTCAATGGCTTCTTCTTCAACAGCCTCTACGGCATGTACTTTAATCAGATCTTCGATTAGAGCGGCTGCATATTCTTTTTTGATGCGGAGATGTAAGGTAGTATCAGACATGATGAATATTTTTTATTGAGCAAAGACCTTTTTGGCTTTGTTGGATTGCAGGAAAGCGTCCAGCAGGGCAAAGACATGGGCCTTATCTTCAGAGCCCAGCTTTTGAATATCTACAATTTTACTGACGATATTTTTTTCCAGGAGCAGGTCGGTATTGCCGACCAGGTAGTCCAGGGATACCTCCAGGGCTTCGGCGATGGCGGCCGCCATCTCGATGGAGGGCTTTACCTCATCGCGTTCATAGCGGCCAATGACAGCCCCCTGGGCGCCGAGTTTCTTAGCCACGTCGTCCTGGGAAAGCTTTTTCATTTTTCTGACTTCGGTCAGGCGTTTGCCAAAGGTAGTTGACTTCATATGTGTGCCAAATAATACAGGTAAATAAAGAATACCGCGAATTTACGCAACAAAAAGGTCGTATCAAAAGCAGAAAAGTTTTGTTTGGTCAGGATTTATCTGTTATGTTTGCTACAAATATGTAGTCAAAAACTTTTTTTAGATGGAGATAGCCGACATCAAAAACCGATTGCTAATCGACCAGGTGCTGCAGCACTACGGGCTCAAATCCGACAAGCACGACCGGCTGCACTGCCCCTTCCACCCGGACAAGACGCCGAGCCTGCAGATCTACCCCAAGACCAATACGTTTTGTTGCTTCAGCAGCAACTGCAGCGCTGGGACGGGCGATGCGATCCAGTTCATCCAATTGATGGAGAAATGCAGCAAGCACGAGGCGCTGGTAAAGGCGACGGCCCTGTGTGGAGGCGGTTTGACTCCCCTCACGGCTCCAACACCTGCACTGACGGCTAAACTGTTCGTCGAAGCCGATGAGTTGGAAAAGGAAGCATTGATGGGTAAGGTGTTCAGTTATTTTACGAAGTCCCTGCCGCTGACCCGCAAGGCCGTGGAGTATTTACATGGCCGGGGCATCGATCATACTCAACACGTGATCGGCTACAACAGCGGCGGGCTGCATGGCGAGAGTAAGAACCATCACCTGGTAAGTAGTATGGAAAAGTATGGTTTGCTGAAACGCAGACCAGCCGGAGGCTACAGCGTATGGGCGAAGGACTGTGTGATCTTCCCGCTGCGGAATGCTGAACATAAGGTAGTGAGCTTGTACGGTAGGAGCCTCAGCAACGACAGCGACCAGCGGCATTTTTACGGGAGCGGCCGCGAAGGGTTGTATCCGGGTTACCCGAAGGCGGCGACCACTCGGCTGATCCTGGTGGAGAGCATCATCGATGCGCTGTCCATTGTGCAGCAGCACGAGCTGACGATCCAATACGAAGTGCTGGCGCTGTATGGCACCAATGGGTTGACCGAAGAACACTTGCAAGCCATCCTGGCATTGAAACACCTGGAAGAGATCATTGTTATGCTGAATGGCGATGAAGCCGGCAAAGCAGCTACCATAAAGCATTGTACGACGTTACATGCATTGCTGCCAACCGTCAAGCTCACGACGGTGGCGGTGCCGGACGGTGAAGATGTGAACAGCCTGCTGCAAACGCACGACGATCCGCGGGTACTGACCGAGCTGATCGAAGGCCGCACTCCTTTTTCTTTTTCAATTGAACCTTCACCACCTGAATCACTGAAAGCCCCTGCTCCTTTGGCAACGCCATTGGCTGGTAAACTGATCACGGCCAACCCGGAGCTGTTGGTCTATGACAGCGGCGAGCTGCTGATCACGGTGCTGGGTGGTATCAAGCTGACGGGCCTTGACCGGATGCGGGTGACGCTGAAGGTGGAGCATAAAGCAAAATCCTGCTTACCGGTGCGCCATCACCTGGACTTGTACAACCATCCGCATACCGAACAGTTAGTAAACAAGATCGCTGAGCGCCTGGAGGTGAGCACACAGGCGACGATTCGTACTATAGCCGCCCTCACGAGCGAGTTGGAGAGCTATCGGGCCAGGCGCATGGAATCCCTGCAGCCCCGGGCAGCAGAAAGGGTACAACTTAGTCCGGCGCAGCCGCAGGCGGCTATTACCTACCTGAAGCAAGCGAACCTGCTGGAACGCACGAATGAAGACATCGGCCGGTCGGGCCTTGTAGGAGAGGAGACCAACCGGCTGATCGCCTGGCTGGTGTACAGCAGCCGGAAGCTGCCCGTCCCGCTGCACCTGATGTTCCTTGGCAGCAGCGGCAGCGGCAAGACCTGGCTGCAGGAAAGGGTGAGCGAACTCGTCCCACCAGAGGATAAGATCGAGATCACGCAAATCACCGAGAATGCTTTCTATTACTTTAGACAGGACGAGTTAAAAAACAGGCTGCTGCTGATCGAGGACCTGGACGGCGCGGAGTCGGCGCTGTACCCGTTACGGGAGCTGCAGAGCAAGCGAAGGATCAGTAAGACCGTGACTTTGAAAGACAGCAAGGGTAATTTAAAAACGATTACGCTCCTGGTAGAAGGCCCGGTGAGTGTAAGCGGCTGCACGACGCGGGAGAAGGTATATGAAGATAATGCGAACCGGTGTCTCTTGCTGTACATCGATGGCAGCAAAGAACAGGATAGTCGTATCCTGGATTACCAGACGAGGGCTGCCGGGGGCGAGATCAACCGGGAGACCGAACAGTATACCCGGCAGCAGTTGCAGCAGGTACAGCGGGTACTCACGGCCGTACAGGTGGTCAATCCCTTTGCGAAATACATCCACCTGCCGGAGCAGGTGTTCAAGCCCCGCCGGACGATGACCCTGCTGCTGGCCTTTATCGAGGCGATCACGTTCTATCACCAGTACCAGCGGCCGCTGAAACGGGACGCCCAGGGCCATCCGTATATCGAAAGCACGGTTGCAGACATCGAAGCCGCGTTCCGGCTGCTAAGCGATGTCCTGTTCACCAAGAGCGACGAGCTGACCAACGCGAGCCGAAGTTTTTTAGAAGGACTCAAAGTGCTGTTGCAGCAGCAGAACAAAACGAGCTTCCAGGCGCGGGAGATCCGTCAGCAGCTGCGGCTGGCGCCCACGACGTTGAAACGCTATCTCTCCGAGCTGGAACGCTATGGCTACCTGAAAGTCAACCGCAGCGGGCGGTACGGGAAGTACGAATACAGCATTGCCGATCTTACGGAATATGATAAACTGCGGTCAGCTATAGACCAACATTTACAGGCCATCCTGGACACCATCAAGGCCCGGAACCAGTCCACTGGACCAGGACTGGCCCACTAATGTTAGTGGACCAGGTATCTCCCTCACCATCAATTTTTTACACCTGCCGGCCCACTGGCCCGGGAAAGTGTAGTAGTAGTGAAAAAAGTTTTGCCATGAGAATGCTATACACCCTTCACAGTGACGAACATCAATTACTGCGGCAGGGCTTTGCCGAGTGGCTGGACCTCCTGGGTTATGCCCGGTCGAGCGTGGTGAGTCTGCCCCGGCACCTGGTGGAGTTCCTGCAGCACCAGGAGGCCCGCGGAAAGTATAATCTGCAACAACTTACCGCTGGTGATGCGACGGCCTTTATCGAACAGCAGCAGGCCCGTACGGGCATCCGTACCGGCCGGGGCTTTAGCGCTGCCCATATCAACAAGTACATCCAGGCCTTGGAGCTGTTTAGCCGCTACATCCGGCAGACGGGTAAAAGTGGCGTTGGCTTTACGTTGGAGCAGTTGGAAAAAGATAGCGCTCTACCCGTCTGGCTCACCCGGGCGGAGATCCGCCGGTTGTACGGCGTGACCGCAGACGATGTGTTAGGGCTACGGGACAGGGCCATGCTATCGGTGTTTTACGGTTGCGGGCTACGGTTACAGGAAGGGGCTTGTTTAGAATGCAGCGATATCCTGCACGATAAAAGAATGTTGTACGTCCGCCGGGGAAAGGGGTATAAAGAAAGGTACGTGCCGATCGCGGAGAAACCCTACCAGGATATCCAGGTCTATATAGAACAGGGCCGGCCAGAGTTATTACAACAGCCTTGCGCCGCCTTGTTCATCGATGCGAACAAGGGCCGGGGGGTGCATAAGCAAAGTCTATATCTGCGGATCAAAGGGCTGGTGCGAAAGGCAGGCATCGGAAAGGAAGTAGGAACGCACAGCTTACGGCACAGCATTGCGACCCACCTGCTGCAAAGCGGCATGACCCTGGAACGGATCAAAGATTTTTTAGGGCATGCCGTCCTGGACAGCACACAGCTCTATACGCATCTGATCAATGAACCCTCTAAACAACAAACCCATGAACTTTGAGGAGTACTTACAAGCCAAGCGGTATGGTGCAGGCACGATCAAGGGTTATGTGCCCTATTGCGCGTTATTTACCAGCTGGTTATCGCAGGAGCAACTGAGCGGTGAACAAGCGACGTATACTGATGTGCTCGCCTTTATGCGCCATATGACCGAAAAGGGAAAAAGCAAAAAGACAATACATGGTCAGCTCAACATCATCCGGCATTATTTTAATTACCTGATCGCGGAAGGCCAGCGGGAGGATAATCCGGCTGCAGGGCTGTATGTGCGGGGTATTGTGCGGAAGCTACCCAACAATCTGTTATCGATGGAGGAGCTGGAAGAACTATACCGACGCTATCAGTTACAGCTGAGTGTAGATCCCGCCAAAAAGATCATGCTGGGCCTGCTGATCTACCAGGGTCTGCACACCGAAGAGATCACTCGCCTGGAGCAATCCCATATCCATATAAAGGAAGGCAAGCTCTTTATCAAAGGAACGTCTTACAGCAATGAGCGGTGGTTACCCTTGCAGGCCCATCAGGTAATAGAGCTACAGCAATACCTGCAGGCCAACCGGTTTAAAGAAGGCATTTTTTTAGCCCGGCCGGTGCGGGTCGATGCCAGCACCAGAAATATCAGTAACCGCATGCGGCATATGATCGTGCAGCTGCAAAAGCTAAATCCCAGGATCATTAATGCGAACCAGATCCGCAACAGCGTCATTACGTTTTGGCTACAACGGTACCACCTGCGGCAGGTGCAATACATGGCCGGCCATAAATACGTCAGCAGCACGGAACGCTACCAGGTACTCAATAATGAGGACTGGCAAAGCGAGTTGCAGAAACATCATCCGATGGGATAAATCAATAAAGTTGGGCTTGCAGAAAAGTATTAAGCCTGTATTAACCTTTGTATGCGAGTATGCGGAAATGATCTGTAAATCAATTGGTTTTAACTGCCCGTTCGAATCCCATAAGGACTTGAACTAAAAGGCAGGAAAAAAGGTCTCACTGCGGCCGGTTCGGCAATCGCCGCGCCAGGTGCTGCGCACCTGTCACGTCCCTTGCGGCTTCACCGGGCCTTCGTTCGGGCAGCTGTCTGTGTCTGCTTCGCATCCACCCGCTGCCTCATAGTTGTCCGCCACCTGCCGGTGGCCGGCCGCTTTATCCAATTATTTTGCCTCCGCTGTCGCTATGGCATAACGACTACCATCGACCGCGGGTAGTGGCCCGGCGGCCTATCGGCCTTCCCCCGTGCCACACGGCCGGCCACATGGCGGTGGTGGCGGAAGGGCCACAGAACAAGCAGCCGCCGGCGATGAACAGGGGAATAAAGCCAGGCAACAGTACCGCCGTTGGCAACTCCGTCCGCCGCCATAAAAGCCCGGATGTTCTCCGAGAATTATAAGCCGATCAGGGGCTTTTATAGCGTCACCCGGAGTGTTTACTTCTCTTCAGCAGATACGGCCGTAGAACGCGGCTAATGAACCGTAGCCGGCGACAGCATCCAGGACGTGCTGATCCAGTTCGGCCAGTCGCCGGTCATCATCGAACCTCCTCAATAGGGAGGTTTTTTTTATTAGCGGGTATGTAAGCAGCGGCACGCTGGCGGAAGGTATAAAAAGCGTAATTGATGGCTGAAAAGAGATACTGCTGCTGCCGTGCTTTTATACCTTCTGCCGGCGCAGGCAACGGCGTTGGT
>Ga0193717_1000560_pt1 | contig 24583 bp, 14 predicted proteins | sample U2c2metaG_FD_145900 | JGI IMG/M metagenome (GOLD analysis project Ga0193717, IMG submission 145900) | Soil microbial communities from a riparian zone of the East river system, Colorado, United States - U2c2 | ecosystem: Environmental > Terrestrial > Soil > Riparian zone | place: USA: East River...
AGATGCGCCGCGATCTCCTTGTTCGAGCGACGCGCGGCGATCTCGCGCAACACGTCGAGCTCGCGCGGGCTGATGCCGAGCGCGGCCTGCGCTTTCGGGTTGCCGTCGAATACCGGTTTCGCGGCGCGGCCGATCACGCGCGCACCGATGTAGACACCGAGGACGAGAAACGCGAGCGAGATCAGGAAGGTGTAGATGTCGCCCGAATGGGCCCGCGCCAGGCGCTGGTAGTCGAGCCACTGCAGGCCGAGCGTCCCTGCGGCCAGAAATGCGCCGTATACGGCTGCCCGTTTCCACATTGGCTATGTCCTCCGCTGATAACGGGCGTCGGAGCCTTTGCGGGAATGCGAGCCCGCCTGAAGACCGCGCTGTCGCTAAAAACTTTGCTTGATCGGGCCGGCGCGGTCAACTTCGCGTTGCCCCCGCCGATGCCCGCGGGCGGTTCTCAGGCGGCCTCGGCAAGGCGCGCTGCGTCGTATCGATACAGCATCCGGTGCGGGAATAAATGAACCTGACCCCTCAGCCGCGAATCGAATTTTTCCCAATTAGCGGCCTCAAGCCATTAGCTATCTTGCCGGCCTCGCTCAGCGCCATTGGCACGTCGGCAGGGTTCAACATCTCCGAAACGCTCTGAGGGTCTGGCAATCTACGGATCCAGATTGAGCTGAAATCAGCAATCAGTGAACGTTTGTCGAGAGCGATTTCTATCGTATTTCGATGGTCAGATCGGAGCCGCGAGGACAAGGTCTGATTACCTGGGAGTTGATCCAGGCACCACAGTAGGCATTCCACCCCCTGTTTGCCAAAGCCCACCTTGCGGCGTCGCCGTGGACGTCCAACGAATCGGTCAGAATTAATACAGTCATAATTTCATTGTTCCTCCCATACACGGCTAATCTTTGCTGCACAACAGGTTGCCACGCCGAGCGTATGCTCTCAATTTGCGTCTTGAATCGATAGTCAGCGTGCTTCTTGTACCGCAGGCGGTGCAGCCGTAATGGAAGGAAGCGAGAACGTGTGGCTGTAGCCTGCCGGGGAGGCGCCTTCGCTAAAGCCCGGCGCGCCCATGAAGCTCCTTGCCGCTCCTATTTCGTGGGTACCGCAGTCTGGCATGCACGCCCAAACTGTCCCTTTTGGATAAGCCACTAAAATCGAAATTGGACCCAAGTCCTCGAGCAACTTGCCGCTCGGTACTATCGTTTCGTCTCCGACGGTAATTTGTTCTTGCATCGCGTGGATGTTACCCATCAGCGCGATGATTTGTTTTTTGGAATGCAAGTCGTGAAACCGCCGAATGCCATTCGCGATTGCGAAGTCTCTTCCCAGCTCCGTGCCAGGCTGATCATCGAACGCGAACACGTCGATCGGAGCCCCGTCTTCTTTCAATTTGCGAATGTCGTCAATGAGTCGCAGCATAGAGGAGCTCGATCTTCCGTCCCATCCACGCTGCCAGAAATCGCTTCCTGTGAGCCTTAGCTTGTCCGTTTTCGTTCCACGGCTCACCAAATACGAGTCAATGAGCGACTGATCTCCTGACGGGATCTCCAGACCAACAGCAACTTCCCGTGAACTGGCAAGCGAGCATGCCAACTGCGAGATCAGTGCAGGCGTTTCAACGGACCCATGCATCTCGCCTAATAAGAGCAGATTTCCTGGGGGCAGCCCTTGAACGTCCCGGCAACTGCCAGCGGTTCCGGGCGTCTTTGTGCTGTGGCTGCAACCGGACAAGACAACGATGGCGACGAGCGCGATGGTCCTGCGTAGAGTGGCTAACACGTAAGTGATTCCTTTCCAGCTGCGAGTGCTCGAATCTAACCTTAGGCTGCTTGGAGGCTGGAATTCGCCATCCAATCACGGTGACTGGGTCGCTTGTGCCGAAACGCCATGTAGTGCTGATAGTAGGACCGGTTGGAACGAGCGGAAGCGGCGCGGCACCACACGCATTTGGTTCGGTTCCCGAAGGTGCGGGTATTGATTGCGCAGTGAGTTGCTGCTGCATTGCGTCCATGCGCGCGAGCAACTCTTGTTCCCCTGCGCGTTACATGTACTGGCGTAGATCGCCGCGACGACCGCGCGGCCAGACCCGTAATGTCCAGTGCGGATTCGTACACAGCCAGCGAATCCGGCGGCGTATCCGATCCCGACAGCGCGATCTCGGTGAACAGATCGATCCGGTCCTCTGCTGCGGAGGAATTCGCTACATCGATTCCGGTCGCTAAAAGCAAGCCAGCCAGCAATACTCCTTTCGTTTCCATAGGTACTCCCCAGATATGCACGCCATTACGTGCGTACCCCCGGCTCGCACCCTAGCAAGCCGGCACCTTCAGGAGCAGGGTGCAAAATTGCGACAGGATTCACACTTTGCTCACCCATTCATTGTCGGCACGGAAAATGCGCAGTCCGAACCGAACCACGACTCGTGGAGTCGGAGCATAGTGTCCGAGGCGGACGATTCATTATTCGTGTCATTCGTCCGTGTTCGACGTGGTCGGCCGCGCGAACGCATCACGGCGCACTGTCCGCTGACGACTTCAACCGTTACCTGGAAACGAGCTGATCCGAGGACGCGTTGTCGTTGGACATGACCGCGGATGGCCTGCAAAGACTTAAGGCGACGGGTACGCCAACGCTCACGTTCGCTTTAGCCTGCCTTTCATCTAGACTCACCTAGTCGCCCAATAGCGACAAAGGGTTTAGCGGCCCTAAACACACGAGCTTCGCACGCTACGAGCTTCGCCGTAGGCGTTGCGTTGCGCATCCGCGCACGTCTACGGCGGATCGCGTAGGGGAGCCTTCGGGCTCGCCGGCTCCTCGTGTGTCCGGCCCGCTAACCCTGCGCGGTCCGTCACTCTCCGCAATCCAAAGGGTGACTTCGAAAAGGAGTCACCCATGGCTCGCAAGTCCCGCACCGGTTCGCGCACGTCGCAGAAGCGCCCATCGAATCCGGCGCCCTCCCCGATCCCCGAACCGTTGCAGCGCGTATCCACCTCGACCGTCACAGCCGCGGGCACCACGCACAAAGTGCCGATGCTCGTGCTGCGCGGCGAATGGCTCAAGGCCATCGGCTTTCCGATCGGCGCGCCGCTTTACCTCACAACCGACCAGCGCGGCGAGATGACGCTGCACCGGCTTGGCCTCGGGCTGCCGCGGCGGTTGCGCATTGTCGCGTCGAAGCGGTGAGCGGAACTCGAACCGCCCCGGGTCTGTGCCATGGCTCAAAGATAGCTGAGCCGCCACTCCCCTCGCCGCTGCCTCACGCCCGCATACCAGCGGCAGAGCGGATACATGATCAGCGTGCTGAGGTATCGAAGCACGAACGGCTCGCGACGCCGCGAGGTTGAACAGTTCGCCCTTCGATACCTCAGAGCCTGCCCGGACTCGATCCGGGCGAACGGTAAGGTCGAGACTTCGCCGATCGCGGTGCAAGCGAGAGCGACGCCTCGTCGCCTCGTCGCACGGTATGCTTTGTCTATGGCGCATACCCAGTGGAGTTAGCGATGCAAAAGGCCCGGCTCGTCCTCATGCTGCTCACGCTCGCGCTCACCTCCGCGCACGCCCGCACGTGGGACGATCAGGTCACCAAGGCCGCACAGCAGAATTTCGCTGAGTTCCTGGATCTGCTGGCGATCCCCAACGTCGCGGACAACGCCTCGGACATCCAGCGCAACGCCGCATTCCTTGAACGCACTTTCAAGGCGCGCGGTTTCGATACGCAGCTGTTGAGCAATCCGGCGAACCGTCCGGAGGTTTTCGCGCAGATGACGGCACCGGTCGCCGGCGCGAAGACGATCCTTTTCTATATCCATTTCGACGGCCAGCCAGTCATTCCGGAAGAGTGGTCGCAACGCAGCCCGTTCGAGCCCGTAATCAAGCAGCGCGATGAGCATGGCGTTTGGAAGGAAGTCGCGCGCGATCGTCTTTCCGCGCAGCCGCTCGATCCGGAACTGCGCGTGTTCGCGCGCGCGTCTTCGGACGACAAGGCGCCGATCATGATGCTGCTCACCGCGATGGATATCCTGAAGGCGCAGGGAAAGACGCCGGCCTCCAACATCAAGGTAATTCTGGATTCGGAAGAAGAGATCGGTTCGCCGAGCCTCGCCGGCGTGGTCCAGTCCAACGCCGCGCTTTTCGATGCCGACGCGCTGGTGATCCTGGATGGCCCCGCGCACGCTTCGGGACGGCCGACGCTGGTCTTCGGCAATCGCGGCATCGCGCAGGCGAAGCTGGTCGTCTACGGTCCGCGATCGCCGCTGCACAGCGGCCACTTCGGCAACTATGCGCCGAATCCGGCGATGCGCCTCGCCGCGCTGCTGGCCAGCATGAAGGACGATTCGGGCCGCGTGCTGGTTCAGGGTTATTACGACGGCGTCCAGCTGACGGCCGCCGATCGTGCGGCACTCGCAGCGACGGGCGATGACGAAGCGGCGCTGCGCAAGCGCACCGGCATCGCGCGCGCGGAGAGCGTCGGGGCGACCTACCAGGAAGCGCTGCAGTATCCGTCGCTCAACGTGCGCGGGATGGTTTCGGCCGCCGTTGGCGCGAAAGCCGCGAACATCATTCCCAGCGAGGCGACTGCCGAGCTGGACTTTCGCACGACGCCGGAAACCGATGGACGGCGCTTGTTCGACCTGGTGAAGAAGCACATCGAGAAACAGGGCTATCACCTGGTCGAAGGCCTGCCGAGCGACGCCGATCGCGCGATGTACGACAAGCTCGCGAGTTTCCAGCTGGGTTCCGTGCAGAACGCCGAACGCACGCCGATGGATTGGCCGGTGGGACGCTGGGCATCCGAGGCGGTCAGCTCAGACGTCGGGCCGGATCCCAAGGCGAAACCGGTGCGCATCCGCATGATGGGAGGCACCGTTCCGACCGACGTGCTGGTCGATGCGCTGCACCTTCCCTTCATCATGATTCCGACGGTGAATGCCGACAACAACCAGCACACGCACGACGAGAATCTGCGCATCGGCAATTTCATCAGCGGGACGCAGACGATCTACAGCCTGCTGGTGACCGCCTATCGTTGACGACCGCAGATAGCCCCCTCTCCCGCTTGCGGGAGAGGGTTGGGGTGAGGGCAAGCCTTGCGACGCTGCTACCCCGTCCCCTCACCCGCCGCGCGGCGCGCGGCGACCTCTCCCGCAAGCGGGAGAGGTGATGTCGACCGATGACTTGCTGCGCGCAGGTCCGCATGGCACCGTAGCCGCGGGGAGGGTTTATCCGATATGGCTACCGGCGTGAACACGTTCGCAGCCCAGCGCCTTGCCGATTCCGCGTCGTTCGCAGGCCGCGCTGCGAGGCTTTGCAGCGGACGCCGCGACACGCGTTTCACGTTCGCAGGCGAACCCGACCATGACGACCGCGCCTGAACGCTGGCAACGCATCGCGAGCTGGTTCGACGAGCTCGCCGAACTGCCGCCTCTGGCGCGTGCCGCGCGCCTGGCCGAAATCGAAAACGAAGACGCCGCCGCCGCCGCGGAAGTGCGCGCGTTGCTCGGTGCCGATGAAAAAACAGACAGCTTGCTCGATGGCGATGTGCGGCGCGCGGTGCCCTCATTCGCCGACCGCGGCGATACCGCAGCGCCCGACGACGGTCGCGCCGGCCCGTACCGATTGCTGCACGAGATCGGCGAAGGCGGCATGGGCACGGTGTTCCTTGCCGAGCGCAGCGACGGCAGCTACGACCAGCGCGTCGCCGTAAAGCTGATCAAGCGCGGCATGGACAGCGGCGCGATCGTGCGGCGCTTCCTGCACGAACGGCGCATCCTCGCGCGGCTGGCGCATCCGAACATCGTGCGCCTGCTCGATGGCGGCATGAGCACCGATTCGCGGCCCTACTTCGTCATGGAGCATGTCGATGGCCGCGCGATCACGGATCACGCGGCCGCACGCCTGCTGAGCGTTCGCGAGCGCGTCGCGCTCGTGGTGACGGTCGCCGACGCGGTCGCCTACGCGCACACGCAGCTCGTCGTGCATCGCGACCTGAAACCATCGAACGTTCTGGTCGACGCGCAAGGCAATCCGCACGTGCTCGATTTCGGTATCGCCAAGCTGATCGAGGAAAGCGGCGAGCAGACGCTGACCTCGGAAGGCATGCGCGTGCTGTCGCCCGCCTATGCCGCGCCCGAACAGGTACTCGGCGAAGCGGTCGGCACGGCGACGGACGTGTATGCGCTCGGGCTGATGCTGTGCGAGCTACTGGTCGGCGAGCTGCCGCGCAAGCGTCGCGGCACGACGTCGGCGCAGCTTGCGCAGGATGTCGCCTACGAAGTCGCCGAGCGTGCGAGCGCGGTGGCGCGACACCTGACGCGCGCACGGGCGACAGAGCTGTACGGCGATGCCGTCACGCCGGCGGAACTTGCGCGCGCGTTGCAGGTTGATCTCGACGTCGTCATCGCGACTGCACTGCAGCGCGACCCCGCACGCCGCTACAAGACCGCTGCCGCATTCGCCGACGACCTGCGCCGATGGCTCGACAACCGGCCGATCACTGCGCACGCCGAGTCGGCCGCGTATCGCGTGCGCAAGTTCGTGCGGCGCCATCGCGTCGGCGTCGCTGCCGCGGTGCTCGTTGCGCTGTCGCTGATCGGCGGCCTCGGTGCCGCGCTCTGGCAGGCGCGCATCGCGCAGATGCAGGCGCAGCGTGCGGACGCCGAGCGCGTACACGCGGAACGCCAGCTTGCGCGCACGGAGCGCGTGAAGGATTTCATCCTGACGCTGTTCCGCGAGCAGGACCCGATCAGCCGCGCGAAAGCGCAGGCGCGATCGGCGCCCGACCTGATCCGCGACGGCATCTCGCAGATCGATGCGACGCTCGCGGTCGACCCGGATCTGCAGGCCGAGCTGCTGCGCGACCTCGGCGAGATCCAGGTGAGCCTCGACGATCGCAAGGGCGGCGAAGCGACGTTGCAGCGCGCCTGGGAAATGCAGGTGAAATTGTCCGGCGCCGATAGCGCGGCCAGCGCCGAGACGCTGGCCGCGTATGCCGACGCCGTGTACGCGGCGGGCGATGTGACCAAGTCGGGCACCATGCTGCGCGAGGCAGTGACGAAACTGGGCGCGACGCGCGGCGCCGACCATGCGAAGACCGCGAAAGCCGAGTCGTCGCTTGCGGGGGTCGAATTGATCCAGGGTCACTACGTCGAAGCCGAGCGTCTCGCGCGTCATGCCGTCGAGGTGTATCGCAAGACGTACGGCGTCGACAATGCCGAAGTCGCGCAGCGCCTGTCCGTGCTCGGCAATATCCAGCAGGAGCTGGCGCACCACCCCGATGCGCTGGCGAGCTACGACGAAGCGCTGCGCATCATCGAGCGCAACCAGGGCGCGGACCATGTGCGCACGGTGATGCTGCGCACACGGGTCGCCGACATACTGCGCATCCAGCGCAAGTTCGACGAGGCGCTGGAGAACTACGAGACGGCGGTGCGGATCGAGCGCGCGCAGCTGCCGGAAGGACACGTCGTCATCGGCGGAACGCTGCTGCGCCTGGGCGACCTGCAGCGACGGATGAAGCGTTTCGAGGACGCCGACCGCTCGCTGAGCGAGGCTCTCGAGATTCTCGGCACGACGATGTCCGGCCAGTATGCGCAAGCGCTGCAGTTCCACGGCAACCTCGCCCGCGCGCAAGGCCAGCTCGATGTCGCCGTGCAACGCTATCGAGCCTCGCTCGATATGTTCCGCAAATCGACCGGTGACAGCATCTACACCTGGCTCACCGCGCTGAAGACGGTCGAAGCACTGACGGAGGCCGGGCGGCTGGAAGAAGCCGACACGCTGGGAGCCGAGGCGGCGGCCGCGATCGCGAAGATGTCCAAGGACGATTCCTACGACAGCGGATACTCGGCCGGCGTGATCGGCCTTCTTCGCCACGAGCAGGGTCGAAACGACGAGTCGGTTGCGCTGCTGCGCCATTCGATCGGGGTGCATGCGGCACTGTATGGCGAGGATCATGCCGAAACCGCGCGCTTGCGCATCGCACTGGCATCGAGCCTGATTTCATTGCGCGACGCCGAGGCGCGACGCGAAGCCGCTTCCTTGATTGAAACCGCGAAGGCGGCGCTCGATCGTGCCGGCGACGAGGAAACCGCTGCGATCGTCGGCAGCGCCTACCTCGAACGCAGCCTGCTGCGATTGGACGACGGCGACATTGCCGGCGCGCGCGCGGATGTTGCCGAAGCGATACAGCGCCTGCAGGCGCCCGAGCATGCGCACCAGCTGCGCCGCGCACGCGCGCTGAGTCAGCGCCTGGACGTGCGCGCCTGAGCGGTGCAGCGGTCAGCGATCACTCGAATCCACTGCGGAACAACAAATCGCCGGCGTAGACATACACCGCGCCCTGGTCGATGAAGTCGATATCGCGCCACGGCGCGCCGATGATGAGCGAGCCGTCCGTGTGCAGGCCGAAGTTGTAGCCGAACCCGTCGCCGGCCAGCGCATCGTCCAGCACGATCTTCTGGGTCTGGGTCCACAACCCGCCGATCTTCTCGAACACATAGACCACACCGGTGATGCCGGCACCGTTGCAACCGATCGCGAGCCGCGGCCCGGTTACGCTCACGTGCCAGCAATACGTGTCCGGGGTGGCATCGTCCGGCAACACGCTCGCTTCCGGCAGCCAGCCGTTGGCGCCGTGGCGGTAGAGCAGCACGGGTGCGGCCACGCTGATGCTGGCGACGGCGAGCAGGTCGCCGGAAAGGCTAGTGCCGAAGCCGAACCCCTGATCGATCTCGGTACCGGTCAGCGTGGCTTGCGGTTGCCATACGCCGGCGACGCGCTGGTAGATCGCGACCTCGCCGATGTCGTCGCTCGCGACAAACGCATCGCTCAGCGTGGCCACGTCGCCGCTCAGGCTCAGCGGCCAGCCGACATGCGCGATCGTCTGCACCGGCGTCCACGTGCCGGCGCCGGACCGTTCATAGACGAAGGTGCTGTCGTGGCGATTGCTGATCATCGCGGTCGTGCCGTCGAACGCCAGGCTCTCGCCGAATTCGTTTTCGTAATCGGGCGCGACCGGCAGGAACTGTGCCTCCAGCGACCACACGCCCGCGTCGCGATGGAACGCGTACACCGCGCCCGCCTGTTCCACTCCGCCGAGCGTGTAGCCGATCGAGCTGATCAGCACCGTGTCGCCCTTCAGCGCCATGTGCAGGCCGAACAAATCGCCCGCCATGCCATCCGGCGCGAGTATCCGCGACTGGAACGCGTACTGTCCGGACGGCATGCGGCGATACTCGTACACGGCGCCGCGGTCCTGCTGCAAGCCGATGTCTTCCTGGTACGCGGCAACCAGCAGCGTATCGCCGTCGATCGTAAACGCGCCCGCGGCCGCGTTGGTGAGCCCTTGACCGAGCTGGAGTTGGCGCGACAGCAGGAATGGGTCGCCGGATTCGACGCTGCCGAACAGCACCACGCCATGCGCGGTGTTGCCGTAGAGCGGCGCGACCGGATTGCCGACGATCACGGTCGGTCCGTTGCGATCGACGTCGACGCGGCTGCCGAGGTATTCGCCTTCGGCGGCCTGCGGGTCGGTGCGCACGGTCACCGAGACCACGTCACTGAAGCCGGACGTGAAACGCGCGAGCACGACGGCGCCCGCGCCGGTCCCCGCGGCATCGCTCAGGCATTGTCCGATCACGGCCCAGATATCGTCGAGGGCGAGCGAACAGCCGAAACCGTCGGTCGCGCTGAGCGAGGGCGCGGTCACCACCGAACGCGGCGTCCACGTGCCGGACGTGCGCGTGTAGCTGTGCACGCGACCCGCACGCCCGGTTGTCGCGTTCGACGGCGAACTCACCAGCATGCGATCCGGCGTGGAGATGTCTGCGCCGCTGATCGCGACGGCCGTGCCGAACCGGTTGTCGGTGTGGTCACCGCCGTCCGTCTCGACGAGGCGGGCGACTTCGTCCCAGGTGTCGATGGTCAGTTCGTAGACGTAGGCGGCGCCGGCGTCCGCATAGGTCGCCGTTTCACGCGGCGCACCGACGACGACGGCGCCGGCCACGATCGCTACCGATTGGCCGAAACGCGCGCCCGCCTCCGGTGTGGTCGGTTCGATGAACTCCGAATCCCAGTTGTCGCCCGAGGTTCGGCGCAGCACCCGGATGCGCCCCTGATTGGCACCGGCCGCTCCGTCGTAGCTCGACTCGCCGAGCACCGCAATGTTCTCCACGGTGGCCACGCTGTCGAAATAGGACGCGGTCGTCGAGAACCCGTATTGCAATTCCCAACCTGCGCCCGTGTACCAATAGATCTGCACGTAGGAGCGTGACGGCAAGGGTGCGGACTGGTACGTCACGACCAGCAGCGTGCTGTCGTGGAACGACATCAGTACGTCCGAATCTCCGGGCAGCTCGATATCCTGATCGGGCAGATACGCCCACGACGAGCCATTGCGCGCATACGTGCGCACGCGCGCCGGCCGTGTCGCGGACGCGAAATTGCTTACCGCCGCGAGATCGCCATTGATCGCGACCGACAGTCCGAACAATCCGTTCGGCTCGCCATCGCCGGACGCGATCGCGCTGAGCATCTGGCGCTGCGTGTAATCGGCCGCGCTTGCGTGAAGCACCGCGCAGGCCATGCATGCGGCGAGCAGCAGCGCCCATCGGCGGGCACAGGGGCGTCGCCGCTGCTGCGGTGATGTCCAGGTCGGGTGCGGCAGCATGACGGACCTCGTTTCGCGTGGTTATGTCCTTCTCCACGGGAAACGGGCAGCGCGGGGGCCATCCACGACGGTGTGGAGGCGGAACCAGATCAGCGCCTGTAGTAGCTGCCGACCGCAAACCAGCGCAGTCCGCGATACGAGTCGGCGACGATCCATGCGCCGCAAGCGATCGCCGCGGAAATGAAAAACCCCGTCCAGCGCGTGCGGTCGAAGGGCGACAGCAGACCGGGTCCCCACACGAGGAGCGTGATCACGCCGAGCATGGCCGCTTCCAAAGTGGCGGCGAGACGCGGCCACAGCGCGAACAGCAAACCCAGACTGGCGGCGATACTGCCGGCGCCCGTGAGGTACGCCCATGCCAGCGGAAACGGTAGCCAGCCCGGCACGTAGGCGGCGGTCTCGGCGCCGTATACGAAATGCGAAAGTCCGATCATCGGCAGCGACACGGCGAACAACAATCGCGCCCAGCGAACGCCGCTCACACCAACCGCAAACGTCAGATGTTCGCGTTCCCAGCGGCCGGCGGCGGCGGCAAGCAACATCCACGCGCCCGCGAGCATCACGGCGATCTCGCCGAAGCCGAGCCATGTGGCCTCGATCTGCGGCGCAATCACCACTGCCGGCAGCTTCAGCAGCACGAGCCACAGCAGCAGGAACACGCACAGCACGCGTGCCGCGAGCGTGGCCGAGGGTTTCAACAGCAGGCCGATACCGGCCAGCAATTCGATGGCCGCGGAGCCGTACGCAAAGTATTGCCGTCCTGGCAGGTTCTCGATCGGAATGCGCTGCCAGACCAGCGCGAAGTCGCCATAAACGAGACCGAGTACACCGAGGCCGATCATCGTCGCCGCGAAGAACACGCGACTCGGCGCCATACCGGCCGCATCGAGCACGGCAAGACCGATGGTCGGATTATCTTCCGGCAGCTCTGGCAGTCCGGGGAGCAGGCGGGTTCGCGAGGTCGGTCTGTCCATGTGCGCAATGGATGATTGAGCAGATCTCTTGTATCACCGTCCGGGCTCCGCGGCGGATGGGTGATAGGGCGGGATGGGTCAATCGAAGTTGCGAGGATTGCTCATCGCGGATTCGTGAGGTTCGGTCTTGCGGCAGCGACGATGACGAACTCGCCAGGTAATCGATCGCCATGCCCGTGTCGCCATGCGTCGATCGCTTCGACAGAGCTCATGCACGGAGCGCCACGCCGTCGCATAGGGTGGGCCTTGGCCCACCTCTCGTGAATGGTGGGCCAAGGCCCACCCTATTGGGATGAACCCCCCTTCCGTGGGTGGGAGTTCTTACCGCATGACCGCTCCAAAGCGGTTGGCTGCAACGAAATCACATCGCTGAAGCACGGCTGCCCTACGCGCCTTCATCGAAGCCGTCGGCGAAGATGCGGTCGGTTCCCGCGGGCAGCGCATCGGCCCACTTCATGAAGAAGCCGGTGTTGTGTTCGACGGTGGAGGTGTTTCCCTCCGTGAACGGGACGCTGCCCATGAAGTTGCCGACGGAGTAGACGGATCCGTCCGGCAAGGCAACGGATCGCGCATTCGAGAGCACGGTGCCTCCGCCCTCTCCTTGCAAAGCCATTTCTTCGCCATAGAGAGCCAACGCGCTGTCGAAGCTTCCGTCCTGAAGCAGGTACAACTCGAACATGCTCAGGCTGGGAGGAGTACGGCTCGCGAGGATCTCCGCGCCGTCGTAGCTCATGGCGGAGAAGCTGTCGAAACCGCCGCCGACGTAGATGCCGTTACCCGGCGTCACGAACAGGTTGAACGCGCGATCCGTCGATGCGCCGCCCATGTCCTTGGCCCAGACCGCGTCGAGGTTGGAATCGAATTTCGCTATGAAGCCGTCTTGCGAACCATGTCCGGCCAGCGGAATGTTCTGCACATTGAATCCTGTGTCCGAACTGAAGAAGCCGGTGACGACAAGATTGTTTTCGGCATCGGACTTCAGCTGACTGAAATCCTGGCCGCCGGTATCGCTGCCGAAGGCGACGTAATCATCGACGTTGCCGGTTTCAGGGTTCACCCTGGTGATGGCCAGCCAGTAGAAATCGCCTTCGTGCGGGAGCGGAACGCCGTTGACGACAAGCGGCAGGTAATAGCTGAAGGCGAAGTACACGCCGTTCGCGTTTGCCTCGACGCCTCTCATGTTCACGAATCCGCCGGAGTCGACGGCTTCGAGCGTTTTTCCCCACACTGCGGTGCCGGAGCTGTCGAGCTTCAGCATGTACAGGTCCTGGCCGAACTCGTGGTTGTACACGAACGCCACGTCATCGACCTGGAACGACGAATCGTAGTAGCCGCCGACATAGACGTTGTCTTGCGCGTCCACTGCGAGCTTCACCGGGTTGGCGACGGTGAACTCGCCGCCGGCCCAGCTCTTGATCCAGATCAGGCTTCCGTCCGTGCCTGAGAATTTGGCGACGATGCCTTTGGTCGTGAAGCTGCCGTCTCCTTCGATGACGACCTGCCCGTTGATTTCGATATCGTCCGTCGAGCCGGACCATCCGGTTGCGACGATGTTTCCTGCGCTGTCCAGAGCTATATCGAAGAAGCTGTCGATGCCGCCACCGCCGACGATGGTCTGCCAGATCGAGTTGCCGGCGAGGTCGGTCTTTGCAAGGACGACGTTCGAATCGAGGTAGTAAGGCAGTACCTGATCAAGAAATGCTGCGTGGCCGTTGTACGAGCCGTTCAAATACAGATGCTCGCCATCGGTCAGCACATTGTTGATGGTGCTGAATTCACTGTCGGTGCTTTCGACCAGATTGACCCATTCGGCGTAACTCGCCTGGGCATTTGCGGCCGCCACGAACGGCAGAAACATGGCTGCTGCGGCCAATAAAACGAAGCGCTTTCTCATTCCAGCTTCCCCTTGAGCAAACGCCTGCGCCGGTGCGCAGGCCGGGCGCAGACTAGTCGGGGCATGCCCACTTTTCTATTCGCGCGTCGTTCGCGGAGGATTAGCGGAGGTTTCGCAAATGCGCGGAAACGCGGATGTTTTCCAAACATTGTGTCGCGCAAGGCGCCATGCGGTAAGCGGCGGGCGGTGGAATGCGTAGCCGTTCGTGCTGAGGTATCGAAGCATGAACGGCGGCGCTCAGAGCCGTTCACCCTTCGATACCTCAGGGCGAACGGCGGGGAGGTCGCGACGGCGTCGATCGAAGTTGAGCCGCTGATCGGTGGCATGGATAGCCGCGTAGGCGGCCACTGCAAAATCACCGTTGCAAATACTGCGCTAGCACGCGATTTCCCGACTTTCGCAATTTCGGCAAAGCAACGCTCACAACTCTTTACACCGGTCTGCATCGCACCGCACGCACGGCCGTTGCGCAAAACAAGTTCGACCCGCTACTTTCCGGACACAACGTTGCCACCGTCCCAAACGTTCCAGCGGATGCGGAACTTCTAGGAGAGTCATCTCCCTTCATGCCACATGCACAGCTCGCAGGAACGCGAGCTGCAGCTGGCGTTGCCATGACTTTGTCGGAGACCGGAATGAAGCAATTTGTACGCAATGCGCTTGCATCTGCGATCGGCCTTGCCGTCGTCGGTGCGGTGTTTCCACCCGTCGATGTGCAGGCCGCGTCGCTGACCGCGACTCAACAGGCGGTCGGACGCGAGATTTACATTGTAAGATTTAGTGAAGACGGCCTGTTGCGTTACCAAGGCAACGTCCAGGGTTTTGCCGCGACGGGTTCCGCTGCCGGCTCGCGTTCGCGCAAGCTCGATGTGCACACGACCGCCGCGCAGGCCTATGACGCATACCTCGCGTCGGCGCGCGCCACGCATGTGGCTGCGATCCAAAGCACGATCGGCCGCTCTCTCGATATCACGCACAGCTACAGCATCACGCTGAACGGCATCGCCGCGGAAATGTCCGCCGACGAAGCCGTGCGGATCGCTGTGGTGCCCGGCGTCAAGTCGGTGAAGCGCGCAGGCTTCGAGCGCCTTGCCACGTTCCGCGGACCCAAGTTCATCGGTGCGGGTTCGATCTGGGACGGATCGGCAACGCCGACATCCACCGGTACGCGCGGTCAAGGTGTCATCGTCGGCGATCTCGACGGCGGCACGAACAGCGATCATCCGTCGTTCGCGAACGACGGCACCTGCGGATTCAGTGCGGCCGCGCCAAAGCTCGTCGCGGTCGACTGCTCCTCCAGCAGCGGCGGTCTTTGCAACGGCCCCGATCCGGAGGCGAACCCGGGCTTCGGCCACGGCGTGCATACCTCGAGCACGGCGGCCGGCAATACGATCGACAACACCGTGAATCCGCCGCCCGCACTGCCGGATGGCGTGACCATGTCCGGTGTCGCGCCGTGCGCGGCCATCCATCAGTACAAGGTCTGCGCGACGAACAGCTGCAGCGGCGCGGCGATCCTTGCCGGCGTCCAGAATGCGATCGCCGACCAGGTCGATGTCGTCAACTTCTCGATCTCCGGCGGCACCGATCCGTGGAACGACAACGACCGCAACTTCCTCGACATGGTCGATGCCGATATTTTCGTCGCTGCGGCGGCGGGCAATCTGCAGACAGGCGAGACGGACCCGACCAGCAAGGTCAACCATCTTGGTCCGTGGGTGACGACGGTTGCCGCGTCGAGCCAGGACGAGGTGCTGAGTCCGATCCTTGCCGTCGTCGGTCCCGGCACGCCGCCGGACACGATCAGCGCGATTCCGCTGACGCCGAGCAGCACGACCACCGGCACGGCACCGACGCTGAACGACAAGCCGATCAAGTCGTATCCGGCCAATCTGGCGGCATGCACGGACGGCGGCGGCATTCCAGCCGGTACATTCGCCGGCGCGGTTGCGCTGGTGCGCCGAGGCGCCACCGAAGAAGGCGGCACCGCCTGCTCGTTCACCGAGAAGGTCACCAACGCGGCCAATGCCGGCGCGATCATGGTCATCGTCGCCAACAATCAGGCCGGCCCGATCTCGATGGACACGACCGGCGCGCCGGCCGTGCCGGCCTACAGCATCGATCTCGCACCCGGCGATGCATTGATCTCGTTTGTCGGCACCAATCCGTCGAGCTCGATCGTCGACACGCAGGCGTCGGGTATCGGCAACGTGCAGGGCGACGTGCTGGCCAACTTCAGCTACCGCGGTCCGACGCTCGATCCGTACTCGGGCGAAACCAAGCCCGACATCAGCGCGCCCGGCGTGAACATCTACGCCGCGTTCGACGATGCGAGCGGCAATTACGGACTCGACAGCGGCACCTCGATGGCGACTCCGCACATCACCGGTTCCGCCGCGCTGATCCGCGCCGTGCATCCGGACTGGACGCCGACCGAAGTGAAGTCCGCCCTGCTCACCACCGCGACCAATGCGACGGGCACGCAGGAAGACGGCTCCACGCCGTGGACGATCGATCAGGTGGGCCACGGCCGTGTCGACTTGACCAAGGCCGCGCTGGCGGGTCTGACGCTCGACGAGACATTCGACAACTATCTCGCGGCGGATCCGCAGGGCGGCTCGATCGACATCAAGGACCTGAACCTGCCGTCGGTGCGCGATTCGGCGTGCCCGTCGACCGGATGCACGTGGACGCGTACGGTGACCAACAAGCTGACGACCACCGGCAACTGGGATGCGACGTTTGCCAGCACCATCGGTGATGTCGACGTGACCGTGTCGCCGGCGAGCTTCCAGCTTGCACCGGGAGCGAGCCAGGTGCTGACGATCACCGCGATGCCGGCGACCGGCACCACCGCGATGGCCTACGGCAACATCACGCTCAGTGAAGCGAACGGCGGCTCGCCGGATCAGCACCTCACGGTCGCGGTGAAACCGGGTGGCGCGCCACCGCCGACAACGCTGTGCAACGCCGGCGAGTGCGTGCTGCAGATCGACAACCACCAGGACAGTGACGGCAACATCAACGCGCTCGGCGCCGGTGCAGGTTCCCATTTCGTGTACCTCAATCGCTTCACGCCGGACGCCACCGACTATCCGTTCACGTTGACCAACGTGCAGACGCTGTTCGTCGGCGACTTGAGCGATGGTACCCAGGGCGCGGTCGTCGGCGAGATGTTCGATGTCTACGTCTACCAGGACAATGACAACGATCCTTCGAACGGTGCAACCCTGGTCGCGGCGGTTCACGACGCGGTGGTGGCCGATCCGCTGGGCTCCATCCAGACGATCGAGCTTCCGAACGGCGGCGTGCAGCTGAACGGTCCTGGCGACGTGCTCGTCGCGCTGGAATATCACGGCGCGATCGGCGGCCATCCGGCATCGGCCGACGACACCGGCATCTTCCAGTCGCGTTCCTGGATCGGCGACGTCCACCCGGACGAAGCGCATCATCCGTCCGGCAACGACGAGATCTTCAGCGACGGCTTCGACGGCGCCGCCGGACCGACGGGACCGGATCTCGCTGCGGAGAACATGCAGTTGGTGACGGACGTGGTTGCGACGTTCACCCATAACTTCATCGTTCGCGGCAACGGCACGAAGGAAGGTGGGGCGCCGGTGACTCTTGGACCCGCTCCGAAGTAAGGAAATCTGTTCGAGAGGGAAGCAATGGCGCGGGTGTTCCCCGCGCCATTGTCATTTTTGGGGGAGCAATGCGTCGACGGCTGATGCGTCGGAGATATCGTGCAGACCCGTTTCGAGTTTGACCCGCTTCTATCCCTTCCCCTGCGCAGCGGGGGAAGGTGCCGAAGGCGGAAGGGGGCGCTCTTGCTCTGGCGCTCTGAATTCTTGCGGGACGCATGCCCCCTTCCGCCCTGCGGGCACCTTCCCCCGCTGCGCAGGGGAAGGGATAAGCGAGCGTCTGCGCGCAGGCTGTACGATTCCGAAGATGGATCTACGCCCTCCTCTGCCTGCGCTGCTCGCGCTATCGATGCTGGCCGCCGATGCGCAGGCGCGCACCGTCTGGCGTTGTCTGCGCGATGGCACCGTCAGCCTTGCGACCGCACCGGAGCCGGGCTCGCAATGCACGGCGAAAACGCTGGACGACAACGCCGCCGCATTGCCGAATCTGTGGGGTGCGATGGGCGTGTTCCAGGGCACGCTGTATCAGCGCGAACAGGACGGCAAGCTGGTCTACAGCACGCGCAACCTTCCCGGTTCGACGAAGGTGCTTCAGTTCTCCGTGGCGACGCCTGCCGCCTCGCCCGCGCACGTCGGCCTCGGCACAATCGGCGCGCCGCAGATCGACGTCTATCGGCGCGAGTTCAAGAGCGCTGCGCGCGCGACGGGTATCGACGAGGCATGGCTGCGCGCGATCGCGCATGCCGAGAGCGCATACGCTGCCGATGCGGTGTCGGTGAAGGGTGCGAAAGGCGTGATGCAGTTGATGCCGGACGTGATCGGCGACTACCGCGTCGACGATCCGTTCTCGGCAAGGCAGTCGATCATGGCCGGCGCGCGGCATCTGAAAGTGCTCGAGGCGCTGTATGGCGGCGACCGCATTCTCGTCGCGGCCGCCTATAACGCGGGCATCGGCGCGGTCACGCAATACAAGGGCGTGCCGCCTTATATCGAGACGCAGGAATACGTCGCCAAGGTCGGCGGGTTGTACGCGCGTTACCGCAAGGCAATGGGGCTTGCGCCGCGCTCCCTGCAACTGCAGCCGGCGCGGTAAAAGTAAGTTCTGCGCAGTCGAGGAACGTGCGAGCCGGCCGGAATGGACCGGAGCGATTGCCGACTCCGATTTTAGGAGTAGTGTGCTTCCGGGGCGCGACCTTGGCAGTCAGAAAGTCGCTCTGACTCCGTTATTTTCACTCGCTCAAATGCGTGCCGTCCTTGGAACTGCGGTGCAGCCGGCGGCACGAGGAGCGACTCCCCTGCAGGGGTGCGATCGGGGAACGATGGTCCGCCGCCATGTCGCAATCGAGCGACCCGGGGTTCATACGTCGCAAGGCAGGAGGCAACATGAAACATTCCTCTCTGGCTTCAGTGTTCGTCATCGCTTCAGCAGCCACGTTCTGCGCGAGTGCCGCCACCGAGTACAAGGACACCTGCACCGTCGCTCCGGCCAATTGCAAGGTGCTCAAGGAAGACAGCAAGTTCCGCGTCATCGACTACACGGCCAAAGCAGGCGACAAGGTCGGGATGCACTCCCATCCCGCGCACGTCGTCTACGCGCTCGAAGGAGGAAAGATCAAGTTCATCATGCCGGACAACAGCGTCAAGGAAGTCGATACGAAAGCCGGGGACGTAATGATCAATCCGAAAACAGTCCACGCCACCGATCACCTGACGGACGTCCACGTGATCATCGTGGAAGCCAAGGAATAGGCGCGTTGCGTCGGGAAGTCTGACGAGCGGCTACGCCCGTAGCCGCAGTGGGATCGGAGTACATTTTCTCTTGTTGGGAACGTACTCCGACCCGCTCCCTTTAGTCATCAAAACCGCCAGAGAAAATCGGATCCAGATCGAGGCGCCACAATCCCGCGTCGCTCGACGAGGTAGGCGCGAGGAAGACCAGCCAGCGGCCAAGCGCGACGATGCCGTGGCTGCGTCCATCGTCGACATTGCTTCCGTGCATCGCAGGCGCAGCGGAGATCGGAGCGGTACCTGCCGCGGTTCCGTCGCTGCGATAGAGTGTCCTTCCCAACTGGAGGTACGTCAGACCATTTTGATTCAGCGACGTGCCCAGCCTCCCACAGGAGGCGTCGCCTGATGCGAGCGGCACAACCTGGCGAGTGCCTTGCGGCGTGCCGTCCGTGTAACCAAGGAAACCCTGGAAGCTGCCGGTTCCGTAATCGCTGCCGACGAAATAGATTCCTCCGGAGCGATCGTCCGTGCACGGAACACTCGTTTCAACCCCGGGGTTGTACAGCGGCATCGTTCCTGCGTCACTTCCATCGGTGATCCACAACGTTAGCGACCCGAAAGGTTTGGCCCGTGCAGGGAACAGGATGCGGTCGCCGATCGGGTAGAACTCCACGTTATCGAGCAGATGCACGCCGGTAGTCTGAAACGGTGGCACAGGCCGCCGCGTTCCCTCCGCGCTTCCGTCGGAGCAGTAAAGTTCCATCTCGGAGTCGGACTCGCTGTATTGCGTGAGCGCCTTCAGACACATCAGGACCGTGCCAGCGCCCATGGCATGAGGAGCGATCCAGTATGTGTCGGGTGGCGGCACCGGCAAAACCGTCGGCGCGGACCCATCCGTGCGAAAGCTGGTGATCTGCTCCTTCGTTACGGACGAAATTGCGAACCCTGCGTGTCTGGTAGCAATCCACTGCGGGTACAGACCGGGCACCGTCGCCAGTTCGCTCAGTCCGCCACTGTCGGGATCGACAGTGAAAAAGGCGGTGTTGCCGGCTTCGGCCCGTCGGGATATGACGGGCAGGCCGTCTACCAGGCCTACCATGAAGCTGATGCCGCTTGGCTCGTTGGTGAGCGCTCTGGCGCTGTCGGCCGGACCGTTGGTGCGGAAAATCTGCCGGCCCGTCTCCGCGGTATAACCAGCGAAGAAAGCGCCCAGATCATCCGCAACGATCAAGCTGCCGAGTGCGTTGTTGACGTTCGTCTGCGAAGCAGGATGAGTGCCCTCCGGCGTACCGTCGGTGACCCACAGAACATTCGCCTGTCGGCTTTCCGACCACAGCAGCACATACGCCGCGGGCACTGTCGCTCCCGACGCATCCACAGCGAACCCTCGCTCGAGGCTTGAATAGGCATCGCTCAAATCCGACGAAAACGAAACAAGCGGTTCCGGCAATGGATCGGCAAGCGCGAGCGCCGTAAAAAACGCGCCCACGATCGCGGCCGGAATCGCGCGGCAGATGTTCATTGTTCCCCCGTAACCAGAGCGCACAGCTGGCGCTATCGTAGTCGGATCGGCGGGATCAATACAGACCTCGTCCCGCCTACTTACCCCATCGCCATTCTTAATTTTGTGGACAATGCTGCCAGACCAGGTATCCCCCCTTGACCGGATTCGTGCGGATATTCGTACTTACGGCGGGCTGACGTCGAAACCATTCGCAAATATCGCGTCGCCAGGTCCTGACGTGGGGATCGCCCGGGTAGAAGCTGATGCCATCGATGTTATGCATCAGCGTCGACCACGTATAACCGCGCGTCGCAAGTAATTCCAGATACCCTCCAGTTCGGTTTCCGTTGCGTGACGCCGTACGTCGTCAGGGTGCGCCGCCTTCTTTCGCGGCCTCGATCAGCAACGCATCGAGCGCGGAACGCCGCAGCAGTCGACCGTCGAGCAACACCGCATGAATGCGCTGCGTGTTGCGGATATCGCGCAACGGATCCGCGTCGAGAATCACGAGATCGGCGCGCTTCCCAACAGCCACCGAGCCCGCTCTGTCGGCGATGCCGAGGAACGACGCCGGCGCCAGCGTCGCGGCCCGCAATGCGGCCTGCGGTGACATTCCCGACTCGACGAGCAACTGGAGTTCTTCGTGCAGCGAGAAGCCCGGATAAACCTTGGGCATCGGCGCATCGGTGCCTGCGAGCACCGGTACGCCGGCCCGGTGCAGCGTCGACACGATCTTGCGCGCAACGCTCCAGCGTCGGGCCGCGACAGTCCCATCCTGGGAAGACAAGGCTTCGAGTATGCGCGACCAGCGCGCCTGCTCGTCCACTCGCAGGTAGCGCCAACGCGGATCGCTTTGCGGCGTTCGATCGACCGGTTTCGACTCGTTGTAGGCAAGAACCAAGGTCGGAACCTGCGCCTGGCCGGAAGGAGCGAGCGCCGTGGCGACACGATCGCACGTGTCCTGATCGAATGCGTCGAGCACGCGTGCTTCCTGCTCGTCGCGTCGCGCTACGAGCTGCTCGCCTGCGAGACCTTTGCGTGCATCGAGCAAGCTCCGCTCGATCGTCGTGCAGGCCTCGAAAGCCTGCATCAGGTGTTCGCTGCTGCGCTGTCCGGCCGTTGCCGCGGCCAGCAGCGATACGCCGGCCGGCACGTGCCCGGCGACCGGCAGCGAGCGGCGGCGCGATGCGTCGAGAATCGCACGCCAGTTCGATTCGGGGACTTCCGAGAACACCTTGATGAAATCGGCGCCGGCGCCGGCGGCCGCGTCGACCTGTTGTGCCGCGTCGCCTGGTGAGCTGCCCTGCACCACCACGCCCGCAGCGAGAATACGCGGTGCGACCAGCTCGCCCTTGGCCATCGCTGCGCGCCATTCGTCGACGATCGATCGACGCCGCCGGTATCGCCGCCATCTCGCGCACCGCGGTCACGCCGTTGGCGACGAACAGCGGGAACGCCCAGGTGTTGGGCGGCCGTCGCGAGGCGTTGTTGAACAGGTGGACGTGCATGTCCACCAGTCCCGGAATGAGGAATCGTCCGCGGCCGTCGACGCGCTGCGCACCGGCTGGAATGCGGGTTTCGGAGGGTGCATCGATCGCGACGATGCGGCCATCGGCAACCAGCACCGTGCGAGGGCCGATCGTCCGGCCTTGCTCGACATCGATGACCGACACGTCGGTAATTGCAACGGGAGGCCGTTCGAGGGCTGGGGCCGCGTGCGCCATGGACGTCAAAACCCATGCAGCCAGAATCCATCGAACCGGTATCGGGATGACTCCGGGAACGCGGTTGGAAGACATGTTCGCCATATCGAGCCCAGTCCGAAAGCTGCACGCCATTGGTCGATGCTACGCGCGCGGGCTCCCCAGCGGTGGGTATTGCCCTAAGGGCCAATATCGATCGTCAGATGAGTGTGCGACGCTGCCAATCGGGAAATACCGGGAAAGCAACGGCTGTCTTGCCGCCCGGCTGGAAACGTGGAAACCGCTGAACTGCCAGTTCGACATAGGGAGATCGCCATGACTGGTTCCCGCCGAATCACGCGAATGCTGGTACCGATGCTGGGCATGCTGATCACCGTGAGTGTCGGCGCGCAGACCGCGCAGCAGGACACGAAACCGGCGAACGCGGCTGCGTCCGCCGAGAAAACGCCCGCGCCGGCTTTCGAGATGGTGCTCGAGCCAAAAGCGATGGATCTGCTCAAGGCCGCGAGCGCACGTCTCGCAGCGGCCAAGTCGATGTCGTTCACCGCAACCGTAAGCTATGAACATCCGGGCAAGCTCGGCCCGCCGATCGTCTACACGTCGCGCTACGACGTGACCATGCAGCGGCCGGACAAGCTCAAGGTCATGATGCCGGGCGATGGGCCGGCATCGGAGTTCTACTACGACGGCAAGTCGATGATGGCTTTCGCGCCGGCGGAGAATCTGGTCGCCGTAGCAGACGCTCCGGCAACGATAGATGCGATGCTGAAGACGGCCTACGAGAACGCTGCGATCTACTACCCTTTCACCGATCTGATCGTCACCGACCCGTACGCCGCTTTGACCGACGGAGCGACGCTTGCGTTCTATATCGGTCCGTCCGGAAACGTCGGCGGTGCGAAAACCGACATGGTGGCCTGGGCCAACGACGACGTGTTCATCCAGATATGGATCGGCGCCGACGACAAGCTGCCACGGCGGATGCGCGCGGTATACAGCGCCGATCCTTTGCTGCTGCGCCACGAACTGGACCTGTCGAACTGGCAACTCGATGCGCCGATCGCAGCGGATGCATTCGCTTCGCAGAAGGCGCGCGCGGCCAAGACCATCGCGTTCGAACACCCGGTCGCCGCGCCGCCGCCGGGCGTCAAGCCATTGCCCGTGACGAAGCCATCCAAGGCTGCGTCCTCCAAATCCGAAACCAAGTCGTAACGATGAGGCGAAGCGCCATGAAAACGATCCTTGCGGGAGCTGCGGTATTGCTGGCCACGGTCCTTGCGGCCGATAACGCCGGCGCATGGGCGAGCGCCAATCGATTCGGCGGGCGTACGAGTCACAGCTACGGAGAGACCAGCCACACCAACGCCTGGGGCGGCAGCACATCGCACGCGTTCGGTGAAGGCACCGAGCACACCAACGCATACGGCGGAAGCACCGCGCATGCTTACGGCGGCGGCAGCGAACACACCAACGTGTACGGTGGCACCACCTACGGCGAGGCCGGCGCCGGCGTCGCGCATACCTATCCTGGCGGCGCGACTGCCTATCATCCGCCCGGCGGCTACTACGGGGCGTATCACCCGCCCGTCGCGGTGCCGTACTACTCGTCGGGCTGCTACGGCTGCGCCGCTGCTGCCGGTGCCGTTGTCGGCATGGCCACGGGTGCAGCAATCGCTTCCGCCAACACCGCCGCCGCGACGTCGAACGCGTATGCGGCCGGCGCGGCGAGTACCGCTGCGGCGAGCAGCTCCGCATACAACGCCGGCGTCGCCGCCGGCGCAGCTGCGGCGCACTACGACATGGGCGTCAGCTACGCGAGCCTTCCGTCGGGCTGCAACATGGCGGGCGTCAATAGCACCACGTACTACTTCTGCAGCAGCAACAACATGTGGTTCAAGCCTTCGTACGGGGCGAACGGAGTTTTCTATCGCGTCGTGCAGGCACCTTGATGCCGTTCGCTGGGCATACGAGTGAAGCGGTGGGCTGAAGCCCACCCTATGAACCTTGCGTGCGTGCGAGCGGCACGCAAAGCGGGAGCGCGCGCTGCGCGCCTTCCGCGATTCATGAATGAACGCCGCCCATCGCGGCTGCGGCGTCGGATCAGAAGGGTTCAGCCGGCTACCGTAACCTCGCGGCCGGACACCACTTGCACGCCTGTCTGGACGGCACGTGGCGGTTCCCGAAAAGCCACGAGGAGAAGCCATGAACATGCGCCACATCTTCATCACATCGACAGCGCTGGCGATAGGTCTTGCGGCGTTGCCTGCGATGGCCCAGCAGAGCACGACGACAACCGAGACGACCGTAACCACGGTCAAGGAAGGTCACCATCGCTACGTCTATTACGGCGACCACGACGTCTACTTCGCACCCGACAGGAAAACGTACTACTGGCGCGACGGCAACGAGTGGCGCTCCGGCGTAGAGCTGCCGCCCACCTACCGCACGTATGTCACCAGAGGCGGCGTGGCCATCG
>Ga0193717_1000561_pt1 | contig 24579 bp, 19 predicted proteins | sample U2c2metaG_FD_145900 | JGI IMG/M metagenome (GOLD analysis project Ga0193717, IMG submission 145900) | Soil microbial communities from a riparian zone of the East river system, Colorado, United States - U2c2 | ecosystem: Environmental > Terrestrial > Soil > Riparian zone | place: USA: East River...
CGTCGACGTCTCCGGCGACAACGAGGTGTTGACCGCTGTCCACAGCACGTTTCGGGAGAGCTTGGTGCACATCGCGTTGCTGGGCTGGACCCACAGCGCGCAGCCACCGTCAGACCTTGCCGATCCCGCTCCGGAGACCTTCTTCGCTCCCGGGGTTGAGGGTATGACGATCGAGGCGGAAGGCGAGGACGCGTTCTTCGCTCGTTACCATGCGGCGGAGGACGAGTTCATCGATGCGACGGAGTCGTGGCTGACCGTGGTCAACGTCGGTGGTCCCGATGCGGTGGCGGCGGTCTTCCGCGAGCTGGTCGACGGGACTCATCCCGCGAACAGTTGCACCATCCTCGGACCCTGATACCGAGAGGGTTACTCAAACTCTGGCACGAGCTGAGAAGGAGCCGAGATCGTGAAGCTCACTACCACCACGTGTGTCACCGTCGACGGAGTGATGCAGGGACTCGGCGGACCGGACGAGGACCGTAGCGGCGGATTCGAGCGCGGCGGATGGCAAGGCCCGCTGTGGGACAACGTTGCCGGGAAGTTCCTGAACCAGGTCTACGAGCGCGCCGACGCGTTCCTGTTCGGTCGGCGGACCTACGAGATCTTTGCCAGCTACTGGGGAGCAATGGCAGGTTCGAGCACCAACTCCATCGCAACGGCCTTGAACACGCGGCCCAAGTACGTCGCATCGACCACACTCACCGAACCGCGGTGGGCGGACACGACCGTCCTCTCCGGTGACGTCGCGGCCGCCATCCGCGAACTGAAAGCCAAGCGGGAAGGCGAACTGCAGGTGCACGGCAGCGGCGCTCTGATCCGCTTGCTACTCGACAACCAGCTTGTCGACGAGATCAACCTGCTCGTCAGCCCCGTGATCCTCGGCCAGGGCACGCGGCTGTTCCCCGACAACGGCCCGGATGCAGTGCTTGAGCTGGTGGAATCGCGATCCACCCCGAAGGGGGTAACGATCCAGGTCTACCGGCCCAACGGCCGCCCGCAGTACGCGAGGGCAGACGACTGAGGCTCATTGCGCCTCTTTCAGCAAATAGCAAGATGCGTCAATGCGGACACCTCCAGCATCGTAGGCAGTGAAGCAGGGAGGGAAATATCGCCCTGACTCGTAGACGGTCACGGTTTGCCGTGCGCGGAGGTTTCCGTCCCGGCGGGCCTAACAAAGGAGAGGTACAGATGGCCATCCCGTTCGAGGTACCGGACCCTGAAAACGCCGTGCTGCGCCACCAGCAGAACCAGGACTCGTTGTGGCCCGCCGAGTTCGTCGCTGGGGTGTCCCGGTGACCGAGCAGACTCGGCCGCTGACCGGTGCCGAGTACCTCGAGAGCCTGCGCGACGACCGGGAGATCTACCTCTACGGCGAGCGGGTCAAGGACGTCACCAAACACCCCGCGTTCCACAACCCGGCGCGGATGGTCGCCCGGCTCTACGACGCGCTGCACGACCCAGAGCACCACGACGTGCTCACCACCGCCACCGACCACGGCGGTCCCGGCGGCGGCTACACCCACCGCTTCTACACCACCCCGCACAGCGCGGAGGACCTCGTCGCCGACCAGCAGGCCATCGCGGCATGGTCCAGGCTGAGCTACGGCTGGCTGGGCCGCAGCCCGGACTACAAGGCGGCGTTCCTCGGCACGCTCGGCGCGAACGCCGACTTCTACAACCCCTTCGCCGACAACGCCCGACGCTGGTACAAGGAATCCCAGGAAAAAGTCCTGTACTGGAACCACGCGATCGTGCACCCGCCGGTGGACCGGCACCGGCCGCCGGACGAGGTCGCCGACGTGTTCGTCCACGTGGAACGCGAAACCGACAACGGACTGATCGTGTCCGGCGCGAAGGTCGTCGCGACCGGGTCCGCGCTGACCCACTACAACTTCATCGCCCATGACCGGCTGCCGGCCAAGGACCGCAAGTTCAACCTCGTGGCCACCGTGCCGATGAACGCCCGCGGCATGAAACTGATCTGCCGCCAGTCCTACAGCGCCGCGTCGGCGGTGACCGGCAGCCCATTCGACTACCCGCTCTCCTCCCGGATGGACGAGAACGACACGATCCTGTTGCTGGACAAGGTACTCATCCCGTGGGAGAACGTGTTCATCTACGGCGACGTCGCCAAGGTCGGCATGTTCACCGGGCACTCCGGGTTCAACGAACGAGCCCAGCTCCATGGCAGCACCCGGCTCGCGGTGAAGTTCGAGTTCCTCGCCGGCCTACTGGCAAAAGCACTGGAAATCACCGGCGTCAGCGACTTCCGCGGCGTACAAACCCGCCTCGGCGAAGTCCTCGCCTGGCGCAACCTGTTCTGGGGACTCTCCGACGCCGCCGCCCGCAACCCCGTGCCCTGGCACAACGGATCAGTACTCCCCAACCCCAACTACGGCATGGCCTACCGATGGTTCGCCCAACTCGGCTACGCACGCATGCGAGAAATCGTCCTACAAGACGTCGCAAGCGGACTAATCTACCTCAACTCCAGCGCAAAAGACTTCCAAAACCCCGAAATCCGACCATACCTCGACAAATACCTCCGCGGCTCACACGGCATCGACTCAGTCGAACGCGTAAAAGTCATGAAACTCCTGTGGGACGCCGTCGGCACCGAATTCGGCGGCCGACACGAACTCTACGAACGCAACTACACCGGCAGCCACGAAACTACCCGCGTGGCGCTGCTGCTCGGGCAGATGGCCGATGGTCAACTCGACGGATACAAGCAGTTCGTCGACAAGTGCCTGGACGAGTACGACCTGGACGGCTGGCAGGTACCCGACCTCTCCTCGTTCGAGGAACTGGGCGAAGCGGGCCGCAACCTGCTGAGCTGAAGTAATCAACGCACTGAACCTCGATCCACCGATGAGCGGGCGCGCAGCGTCGCCCGCGAACGGGCGTCGCCCGCCAAGCGGGCGTCGCCCGCCATCGGCTCAAGGCCGCTCCCGAAACGCCTGAAGGGCCCCAATTGGGGCCCTTCAGGGCGTTGGCGAATCGTTGGACGAGTTGGACGAGTTAGTTCACGCGGTTACCGTGAGCGCGTCCGGGGTCACGGGTGGGTAGGCAAAGGCCGCCGCGTTGTGACGGTCGAGCAATTTCTGTGCTTCCTCGGTGGCCGCGCGGAATCGGCTCGTCGGGTCCGCTCCCCTGAGCAGCACGTCTTCCATCGCCGCGATCATGACACCGTTGATACCGTTGAGGTTGCCGAGCAACGGACCGGCTCCCGCCGGCGTTCGGTTCGGCGAGGCGATCTGCTCCGCCGCGCCGCGGAAGCCGAGGAACGGCTCGACCCAGTGCTCCGCCATGGCCTGTTCGTACGCCGCCATGGTCAACGGAAGTGAACGGTCGTGCATGCGCGCGATCGCGTGCTGCGGGTTGAGCTGATGCTGGAGGAAGGCAAGCGCGCCGTCCTCCTTCTCCTTCGGCAGACCGGCGGTCAGGAAGAACGACTGGCCGCCGAAGGGTCCGCCGGTGTAGGGCTGTTCGTTGGCACGCGGCGGGAGACCCGCCATGAGCTCGATACCGCCTTCGGTGGCCATGTCCGTCATGAGCTCACCGACCGCCGACGACGTGACCACGAAGGCAACGTCCTGACGGGCGAATGCTTCCATGCCACCGAAGAAGTCATTCAGCTCACCGGTGTAGTGGTAGTAGCCGCTGTCGTGCATGCGCTGCCACCATTGCCCGTAGTTGAGCATTTCGGGAGAGTCGAGGAAAACGCGGGTGGACCGACCGGACCGGCCGTTGTCGTTGTCGCTGAACAATCCGCCCTGCCCGACGATCTCCGTATGAAACAGCCAGCCATAGTTGGGCCAGGCGACGCCGTGCGCCGGTCCGTCCGGCAGCTCGGCGATGGCGGCACACGCGGCCGCCAACTCCTGCCACGTCGCCGGCATTCGTTCGACTCCGGCGCGCTCGAGTATGGCCTTGTTGGCGTAGCAGACGTTGCTCGTCACGGACGTCGGCACGGAAACCAGTTCGCCGCCCCTGCTCCAGTAGTCGCGCGCGGAGGGCACGAGGTCGGCGATGATCACCGGCTCGCCGAGGATCTTGGTTCGGTCGCCGACCGCACGCTGGACCGGCACGAACAGTGGATCGCCGTTGCGGGCGCACGTGTCGAGCGCCACCTGGTTCGCCGTGTAGACGTACTCCGCGAGGTCCGGTGGGTTTCCCTGTGCGACCGCGTCGGCAACCACCCTCGGCAGTTCGCGAAAGTCGATCTTGCGGATCCGCACCTCATACTCTGGGTGGGCTCGGTTGAACGACTCGGCCGCCCGCACTATCGGTTCGCCAAAACCTGGCAGCTCGTGGTCGTCCGAATCTTCGACCTCTGGACTATCCCCGAGCCATGCCTCAATGACAATTGGCACGTCGGTTTCGATCGAGTCCGGCACAGCATCCTCCGCGGTTTGTCCGACGCCACGACTGTCTCTGAAAATCGAGATTGACATTTGGCACGGGATGCGCGCATCTTCTCGATTGCTCAATTTTAGCGGCGCCACGGGATTAGGCCACCCACTCTTGACGTGCGGTACATCGCACGTTTCGAGATGTACCCCGACGCACCTGCGTGGCACCATTAATGTGCGTGCTATTGACCGCTCGTGATTTTGGCCATCATAACAAATTGGAGCATTCATGGCGACCGGGGAATTGGACGAGGTCCAGCAGTACGTGGTGGACGTATCGCTCCGCGAGGACGATATCGCGCATGAACTGCGGATGGCCACTATGGAGCTGGTCGAACACGGCATGCTGGCCCCACCGGAAGAGGCGCAGCTGCTCGGCTTCCTCGTCGGGCTGATCTCCGCCACCACCGTTGTCGAAGTCGGGACGTTCACCGGTTACAGCGCGCTGATCATGGCCCTCGCGATCCCCGCACACGGCCGCGTCATCACGTGCGACGTCAGTACCGAGTGGGCCGACATCGGCCGCCCGTTCTGGGCGCGGGCCGGCGTCGCCGACCGCATCCAGCTCGAGATCCGGCCCGCGGTCGAGACCCTGGACGCGCTGTTGGCCGACGGTGCGGCCGGCACCGTGGACTTCGCCTTCATCGACGCCAACAAGGACAGCTACTCCGACTACTACGAACGATGCCTCGAACTGCTCCGGCCAGGCGGGTTGCTGGTGGTGGACAACGTGCTCTGGTCGGGCCGGGTGGCGCGGGAGAACTACAGCGACCCGGAGACGGACGCGCTGCGTAAGCTGAACTCCGCACTACACGACGACGACCGGGTCGAGCTGAGCATGCTCCCCGTCTTCGACGGCGTGACGCTGGCGTACAAACGCGCCTAAGTGGTCAAGGTCGGAAGTCTTTCGGGGGTTCTGGCGGGGTTGTTGTGCTGTGAAAGGCGCGTTTGGGGCACCCAGTGCCGTCAACGCGCCTTTCGGGGCATCGAAGAACTTCCAACCGACCACTAAGCACACCGAGGCCTCGTGTCGACTGGTGCTCTGTGCCGAGCGGGAGTAGAAATGCTGGGTGCCTGAGCCCATTACCAACAGCCATCAACTCCCGCGGGTCGTCGATCGGCAGACCTGGCAGGCGCAGGTCGACGACCTCCGGGTCAAGGAGAAGGCCCACACCCGAGCCGGTGACGCACTGGCCGCGGAGCGACGCCGGTTGCCGATGGTCGAGGTCGACCCGGCCACGAAGCTGATCGGCGCGGACGGCCCGGTGTCGTTGATCGACATCTTCGACGGTCGATCCCAGTTGGTCGCCTACTTCCACATGTGGCACACCGGCCGGCCCGCCACGGAGCAGTGCGAGGGCTGCACCTTCAGCACGTCCCACATCTACGAGCTGTCCTATCTGAACTCGCGGGACGTGAGCTACGCGACCTTCTGTCAGGGACCGTACGAGGAGAGCTCGCGGTACCGCGACTTCATGGGCTGGACGGTTCCCTGGTACTCGGTGCCGCGGGACGCCGTGGACGAGCTGGTCGCGGACCGGCACTTCGGCATCCTGGTCAGCTATCTCCGAGACGATGACAAGGTCTACGAGACCTACTGGACCACCGGCCGCGGCAACGAAGTGATGGCGCCGTCGTACGGACTGCTGGATCGGACCATCTACGGCCGGCAGGAGCGCTGGGAGGACTCGCCGGAGGGCTGGCCGCAGCGTTGGGGCGCCAGAGGTGGCCAGTTTCGGCTGGACGACGGCCGTCCGATGGCGCAGTGGTCGCGGATCCAGGCCGGACGCGACGACGACCTCGGCACCTCGGCCGATGATGAGCACGACGTGTAGTACTGAGCTGATACGAGCGAACTCCTGGTAGCTTCGGCGGCTTGTCCACACCGGCCGTGCCACCAGGAGTTCGCTCGAGTCGTCAACCCCGAATGCTCGCGGCGGACGGCGACGGCGCCGGGCGGCGCACTGGCGCCGGCGGCGGGCGGCGCGCGGTGCGGTACAACCACCACTGCACCAGCATCACGTTGCCGACCCAGGGGATCCACCGAGCGGCCTCCTGGTAATACACCATGTCGAGCGGGATCTCGAGCGCCTGTATCACGAGGAGGCTGAAGAAGGCCAACATGTTGTTCGAGGCGACCGCGAAGCTGAACAGCATGTACCGGCGGTGCTTGGCGAAGTCCCTGCGGCGGACGGCGCGGTACGCGGCAATGCTCGTGCCGAGCCAGAAGAGCAACAGGCACAGCGCACCGACCTTGCCGACCGGTGGCGCCCACCAGACGACAATGAGCCCAAGGCCCCCACCGACCATCGTGGCGAGGAGGTAGGTCCGACCGGTCGCCCGGTGCACCTTCGGATGGTGCTGCCGCAGCCACGGCCACACCTGCGGGACCATGGCCAGCATCGCGACCGCGCTAGCGATCATGTGGATGATCAGCAGGGGGTAGTAGGCCGGAAAGTTGTCGTGGGGCTGCAGCGGCGCCTGATCCTTCGGAACCCCGGCGAACGGCTGGCCCGCCAGGTAGATGTAGAGCACAACGGCGACGGCCAGAGGACCCACCCAGGGGCGTTTCCAGAACGGCTTGCCGGAGCGCGCTGGAGCCTGCGGACGCTCAGGCGACCTTCGATCGCTGTCGTTTTCCACGTTCAGTGTCACGGCTGCTGCTCCTCTCGGGTGGCCCACGGCGCGTGCTTTCGCAGGAGCGGGATCAGGGTCCGACACCTTGCGCACGACCGAGTCGCGCGCGGCTGGGCCGGCGTCGCGGCTATTCCGATACGAGGCTGCCCCGTCTGTGCCGGCGGTGCATCTTGTGCGTTGCTTGGTTTCTGTGCGGTATTACGGGGTCCGCGAACAGCATTCCTGAGGATGTCGGCGGGGTTACGGGATGTGATGCTCGACGGTGACTCACGTTCGGCGGAAGGGACGACCAGGACATGACGGCCGCCAGAAGCCTGCCAGCAGATGATGGTTACCCGTCCCCGCCTGAGCCGGGGCTGACGGCGGAGGAGGTCGTGGCCCGCGCGGAGCGCATCTCGGCCGACCTCGTCGACCGGCAGCAGGAAACCGAGAGGCGCGGGTACTACGGGCTGGACACGCACAACGAGTTCCTCAGCGCGGGCTTCTACCGACTGCTCGTGCCGCGGCGTTACGGCGGCTACGAGTTCGGCCTCGACACCTACCTGCGGGTGGTGACCGCGCTCGCCAGAGGCTGCCCGTCCACGGCGTGGATGTACACCTTCGGCGCCTCCCACGCCCACGTCGCCGCAACCCTGTTCAGCGAAGCGGCGCAGGACGAACTGTTCGCGGGCGGCGACTTCATCTGCCCCGGCACGATCGGACCGGTCGGGTTCGCAAAGCGGGCCGAGGACGGCGGCTGGATCGTCGACGGCGTGCACCGCTACAGCTCCGGCTCTCCCTACGCCACCCACTTCCTCGGCCACAGCCTCGTCGCCGGCGCGGAAGGCGAGCCACCCGCACCGATGATGTTCGTCGTGCCCCGCGACAAGTGGACGCGACTTGACGACTGGGGCGGACAACTCGGCCTCAAAGGCAGCGGCTCACACAGCGTCAAGATCGACAACGCGCACGTCCCCAGCCACCACACTTTGCCCGGCCACATAGGCATGTTCTCCGTCGTGGACGGCACCCCGGGACTCGAGCTGCACGGCAACACCCTGTACGGCGGCGGCGTGCTGAGCATGATCCAGTTCCAGAACGGCGCACTGGCGGTCGGCATGGCCACCGGCGCCCTCGACGCCTACGCCGAGCTGATGCGCGAACGCATGACGATCTACCCGCCGATCACGTCACGTGCGGAGGATCCCGACTTCCAGTTCAGCTACGGCGAGGCCACCGGCCGCATCGCCGCCGCGCAGGCAGCACTGACGGACGCGGCCCGACAGTGGCACGAGACCGCGGCGCGCGGATCGGGGGCGTTCACCCGCGAAGTGGACCTGAGACTGTCGCTGATCAGCCGCGAGGCGATCCGCCTGTCCTGGAGCGCGGTGTCCGATTATCTGTTCCCGACCGCAGGCTCGAGCGCGGTGCGGGCGGGCGAACGCATCGAACGCGTCTGGCGGGACATGTCCACACTGCACAGCCACGCCGGAGTGAGCATCTTCCTGTCCAAGGTGGCCAACCGGCAGCTTGCCGAGCTGGCCTTCGACGTGGCGGGCGACCACTGAGCGACCCGAGGTGTGATGCCCTGAAGGCCACCTTGAGGCGTTGGACGCCTCAAGGTGGCCTTCAGGGCTTTCAACCGCTAGGGAACGATCTCCATCTGAGCCATCATGCCCACGGCCGAGTGGTACAGAAGGTGGCAGTGGTACACGTACTTGCCGAGATACTCGGTGAAGGTGACCTGTAATCGGACGGTCTCGCCAGGAGCGAGGAACACCGTGTCCTTGCGGCCCGCGTCGTCCGGTCCCGGGGGCGCGCCGTTGCGGTCGAGCACCTGGAACTGCTCGAGGTGCAGGTGGAACGAGTGGGGTAGGGCGATCGCGACGTCGTCGTTGCGGATCTGCCAGATCTCCGTCGTGCCGCGCTTGACCCGGATGTCCACCCGGTTCGGGTCGAAGGGCTTGCCGTTGACGAGACCGACCCCCACCGGCTGCGACACGTCGAACTTCAGCGAGACGTCACGCTCGACGGTCGCCGTGCCCAGCGCGGGCAACGGCCGCAGGATCGCGGGCACGCGGCTGGGATCGGGCGCGGTCCTGGTCACGTCGAACCGGAGCACCGGCCCCGACACGTCGTAGAGCACGACGCTGGACCCGACTGGCCGACCGGAGAAGTCGACCACGATGTCCACGCGTTCCGCGGGGCTGAGCAGGATCTCCGACCGCGGCACCGGCGCCGGCAGCAGCCCGCCGTCGGAGCCGATCTGCGTCATCTCGACGCCGCCCACGGTAAGCCGGAAAGTCCGGTCGACAGCGCTGTTGAGCAGCCGGAAGCGGTACTTGCGCGCGGCGACCGGGAAGTACGGGGTCTCCACACCGTTGGCCAGGATCGTGTTGCCGGTCGGCAGGGTGTTGGGGAAGACGAGGCCACCGTTGGCATCGAGCTCGATGTCGCGGAGCATGATGGGCACGTCGTACGAGCCGCCTGGCAGGCGCAGGCCGCGCTCCGCGTCGTCGTCGAGGATGTAGAAGCCGTGCAGTCCCTTGTAGACGTTCTCGACCTCGAGGTGGTGGGCGTGGTCGTGGTACCAGAGAGTCGTGCCCTGCTGCGCGTTCGGGTACTGGTAGGTGCGGCTCCCGCCGGGGGCGATGGTGTCCATCGGGTAACCGTCGCTGACCTGCGGCACGTGCCCGCCGTGCAGGTGCACGTTGGCCGGCACGGCCATCTCGTTGGTGAACGCGATCTTCACCGGCGTGCCGGTCCTGGCGCGGATGGTGGGCCCGACGAACTGGCCCCCGTAGGTGCGCACGGCAGAAGGCTTGCCGGGCCGGAACTCGTGCTGGACCTCCATGATGGGGAGCCGGTAGACGTCGACGCCGTCACGACGCCGCGGGTTCAGCTCCCGCGGTATCGGCATGCGTCGGGTGAACTGGGCGCCTGGGTGGGCAGTGCGGGTACCGGCCACCGGCGTGTAGTCCTGCCCGTGTCCGGCATGGCCCGACGCGCCGGCGGAGTCCGCCGATCGCGGTGCCGGTGGGAGCAGCAGCGCGCCGCCCACCACGCCACCCGCGGTGATCCCGCCCAGGGTGAGTAATCGCCTCCGGTCCAACATGGCCACACTCCTCGGATCTCGTCGTTTCCGATCTGGCGCACATCCTCTGCCGCCCCGGTGCGCGCGAACAACCTTGTATGTGCGGGAAACACGGGAACGCACGAGCATCGCAAAAGACGGGATGAGCCCGACCGCGCGGCAGGCTCATCCCGTCTGTCCACACCGGAGCGTGTTCAGGACTTCAGTACCTCGGCCAGTGCGTCGTCGATGGCGGCCACGTCCTCGGGGAGCAGGCCGAACATGGTGAAGTGCCCCACCGGGCTGTCGATCACCCGCAGTCGCGCGTCGCGGATCAAGGCCACGTCGGCCTCGTGGTCTTCTGGCGGGAAGAACAGGTCGCCGCCGAACGGGAAGACGTAGAACCTGGCGGTGATCCGGCCGAGCGCCGCCTTCATGTCTCCGCCGGTGTGCAGGCTCACGTCCGCGTCGCGCCATTTCGCTGCCTGGCAAAGCAGGTTGTTCGGGTCCATCGGCTGGAAATGACCGCGCAGGAACACCAGGGTGAACTCCTCGACCGATGCGAAACCGGTCCGGCGCCACACCTCGTCGCGGAAGAAGCGGTAGCTGGTGCTCAGCACGGCGAAGGCCATCGCGTGCCGGCTCAGGCCGAGGTGCACGTCGTCGGAGTCGGTGTAGAAACCATCCGCGAACGCGGGATCCGAACGGAGGAGCTCGCTGTGCATGTCGATGGACAGTTGGTTCTGCACCGGGGTCTTCGCGGTCGCCGCGAACACGGCCGCCCGCCGCACCAACTCCGGGTGGCGCACCGCCCATTCGTAGGTCTGCTGGCCACCCATCGACCAGCCGACCACCGCGTGCAGGCTCGTGATCCCGAACCGTTCGGTCACCAGCCGGTGCTGAGCGCGCACGTCGTCGGCAATGGTCACCGCAGGGAAATGGCCGCGGTCGAACGGCGCCGGGGTGTTGCTCGGTGATGAGGACAGGCCGCTGCCGAACTGGTCGGGCAGGATGATGAAGTACCGGGACGGGTCCAGCGCACGGCCCTCGCCGACGAGCCCCTCCATCGAGGCCGACGTGCCCGAGTACATGTGCGGGAAGAGCACGGCGTTGTCCTTGGCCGCGTTCAGGCTGCCGTACGTCCGGTATGCCAGCCGCGCGTCCGGCAGCGTGTGCCCACTGTCCAGCGTGTACGGACCGAGTTCGAAATGCTCGTGTTGCCCCTGCACCGCGGCGGTGTAGTAGTCGGCACCCATCGTGACCCTCCCAAGGGAATGGTTCTGCACCTGACTGTCTCATCGGCGACCCGGAGCGTCTTCTCCGCACGTGCGCGGTTCAGCGGTTACCGCACGGGAAAAGAATCCGAATGGTCGACCGTCGTTAATATGGTGGCACGGCATTGTCGACCGTTCCCAGCGATCAAGGCGTACCTGGTACCACCCACGGTAGGGAGGATTGATTCACATGGCCAGTGCGGCCGAAGAACTCGATGCTGTTGTGGTGGGAGCCGGCTTCGCCGGTCTCTACATGCTCCACCGGCTTCGCGAAAAAGGGCTGTCGGTCAAGGTTTTCGAAGCGGGCGACGACATCGGTGGCACCTGGAACTGGAACAAGTACCCCGGGGCCCGGTGCGATGTGGAGAGCATGGACTATTCGTACTCGTTCGATCCCGATCTGGAGCAGGAATGGGAGTGGACGGAGAAGTACGCTGGCCAGCCGGAGATTCTTTCTTATCTCCGGCACGTCGCCGACCGTCACGATCTGCGTAAGGACGTGGTCTTACAGACGAAGGTGACGCAGGCGAGCTTCGACGAGGACACGTCCCGGTGGACCGTCCGCACCGATCAGGGACACGAGGTGTCCGCGCAGTACTGCATCATGGCGACCGGCTGCCTCTCCAGGCCGAAGTTCCCGGAAGTGCCTGGCCTGGACAGGTTCTCGGGTCCCTGGTACCACACCGGTCTGTGGCCGGACAGCCCCGTGGACTTCAGCGGGCAGCGGCTTGGCGTGATCGGTACCGGCTCATCCGGCATCCAGGTCATCCCGTTCCTCGCCGAACAGGCCGGCGAGCTGACGGTGTTCCAGCGCACGCCGAACTTCGTCCTTTCGGCGTTCAACGGGCCTATCGACCAGGAACGGGTCGCCGACATCAAGGCGAACTACTCGCAGGCCCGCGAAGCGGCGCGGAACTCCATCTTCGGTATCGCCGTGGACATGCCGACACAGTCGGCACTCGAGGCGAGTGCACAGGAACGCCAGGTGGCCTACCAGAAGGGCTGGGACCGGGGGCACCTGAACGCGATCATCCAGGCGTACACGGACCTGATCTTCAACGAGGAGTCCAACGAGACGGCCGCGGAGTTCATTCGGGACCAGGCCCGCGACAAGGTCGACGACCCGGAGACCGCGGCCAAACTTGAGCCGCGCGGCTACCCGTTCGGCACGAAACGCCCCTGCCTCGACACCAGGTACTACGAGACCTACAACCGCGACGACGTCCACCTCGTCGATCTGCGGGAAGAGGAGATCCTCGAGATCACGGAAACTGGTGTGCGGACCACCGCGGACAAGTACGAGTTCGACAGCCTGGTCATCGCCACCGGCTTCGACGCCATGACGGGCGCACTGCTCGACATCGACATCACGGGCAGGGCGGACATGTCGCTGCGGCAGAAGTGGCAGGAAGGCCCCGACACCTACCTCGGTCTCGCGATCTCGGGTTTCCCGAACCTGTTCACGATCACCGGCCCGGGTAGCCCGTCCGTGCTCAGCAACATGATCGTCTCGATCGAGCAGCACGTCGACTGGATCAGCGACCTCATCGACCACATGGCCACGAACGACCGTTCCGTGGTCGAGGCGGTCGACACCGCCGAGAAGGAATGGACCGACCACGTACGCGCGGTCGGCGACATGACGCTCTTCCCCAAAGCGGATTCCTACTACCTCGGCGCCAATGTTCCCGGCAAGGCACGGGTTCTCATGCCGTACGTCGGGGGGGTCGCGCCCTACCGGCAGAAGTGCGATGAAGTCGCGGGCAACGGCTACGACGGATTTGTGCTGCGGTGAGGTAGGCAAACCCCGCAATGCCGGAGATGTCGCGTAAGGCCGCGGGTGTGAGGCTTGCGGCACGGGCGACGACTGGATCGAGTCCGCGGCAACGGAACTGGATCCCGCGTCAGGAATGTCAAACCACGGAATCAAGGAGGTGACCGCGATGGGCCAGGATGCCGGGACCCGCGCGGTGGTGCTGGGTGGCAGCATTGCCGGTCTGTTCGCGGCCAAGGTGCTCGCGGACGCCTACGACGAGGTCCACATCGTGGACCGCGACAAGCTCATCGGCGTCAAGGGGGTGCGGCGGTTCTGCCCGCAAAGCCATCAGGCCAACGGGCTGCTCGCTCGCGGCGTCCAGGTCATGGAGGAGCTCTTCCCCGGGCTCACCAAGGAGATGCTCGACTACGGCGTCCCGACCGGCGACCTGTCCGGCAGCTGCCGCTGGTACGCCAGGGGCTTCCGGCTCAAGCAGCAGCACGCCGGTCTGCAGACGCTCGGCGTGGTCCGGCCGCTGTTCGAGTACTTCATCCGCGAGCGGGTGCAGAAGATCCCCAACGTGACCTTCGTTGAGGAGCACGACATCCTCGGCCTCACCACGACGGCGGACAACAGCCGGGTCACCGGGGCACGGGTGCAGGAGCGCGGCGCGGACACCGACAAGGTCATCGAGGCCGACCTGGTGGTCGACGCCACCGGACGTGGCTCGCGGACCCCCGTCTGGCTGGAGCAGTTCGGCTACGAGAAGCCCCACGAGGAGCGCAAGAAGATCGACCTCGGCTACGTGACGCAGCACTTCAAGCTGCGCCCCGGTGCCAACGGGTTCGTCAACGACGTGGCCATCAACCAGATCGCGCACGCCGGCGCGCCAAGGGGCAACGTCTTCTTCCTGATCGAGGACGGCAGGATCGAGCTGACCACATACGGCCTGCTCGGCGACCACCCGCCGACAGACCAACGCGGGCTCATGGAGTGGCTGAAGTCGCTGCCGGCCAAGGACGTCTACGAGACGCTGCGCTACGCCGACCCGGTCGACAAGGCGATGCCGTTCAAGTTCCCGACGACGCTGCGCCGCCACTACCACACGCTGCGCCGGTTCCCCGAGGGCCTCCTGGTCACCGGCGACGCCGTCACCACGTTCAACCCCGTGTACGCACAGGGCATGAGCGTCGCCGCGCTGTGCGCGCTGGTCATGCGCCAGCACCTGCACAGCGGCGCGGCGCCGGTGCCTCAGGACTACTTCCGCGACCTGGCGACGGACGCCATCGACGCGGCGTGGGACATGACCAACATGATCGACCTGAGCCTGCCCGGCGTCGAGGGTGACCGCACGTTCCAGGTGCGCATGGGCAACTGGTTCCTGAGGCGGGTGCAGATCGCCGCGACCCACGACGGCGACATCACCGCCGCGTACTTCAAGGCGGCGGGCCTCGTCGCGAAGCCGGACACGTTGATGAAGCCGGGCTTCGCCTTGAAGGTCCTGTGGAAATCCTTGTTCGGTCCGTCCAAGGAAAGCCTGCGGCCGTTCGTGTTCACGGTGCAGGAGGGCGTCGAGCCGAGGTTCCGGGAGACGGCCGAGCTGCCGGAGACGGCGTTCGAGGAGCCCACCACGCTGCCGAAGGCGGCATGACCCAGGTGTTCACATCGGCCACGGGTGTCCCCGTCTCGGGGCACCCGTGGCCGAACCCGTCCGTGCGATCCCACCACTGGAGTGCCGATGACTACCGCGCACCGAACATGTCCCATCTGTGACTCCGTATGCGGCCTGAAGGTCGACCTCGACCTCACCGGCCACGTCACAAAGGTGCAAGGTGACGACGAGGACCCGTTCACCGGCGGCTACATCTGCCCCAAGGGCGCGAGCATCGGCCGCCTCGACGAGGACCCGGACCGCCTGCGCCACCCCATGATCCGCGAGGGCGACGAGTGGCGCGAGGCCTCCTGGGACGAGGCGTTCCAGGAGGTCGAGCGCGGCATCACCGGTGTCATCGAGTCCTACGGCCGCGACGCCGTCGCCGTCTACTTCGGCAACGCGACCTACCACACGATTGCCGGCTTCCTGTACCGCGTGCCGTTGATCCAGTCGTTGGCGTCCAACAACGTCTACTCGTCCGGCACCATCGACCACATGCCAAAGCACGTCGCGTGCGGGCACCTCTACGGCGACCCGTTCGCGATCGCCGTTCCGGACATCGACCGGACCGACTGGTTCCTGGTCATCGGCGCGAACCCCATGGAGTCACACGGTTCCCTGTTCTGCGCCCCCGGCATGCCAGGACGCCTGCGGGCACTGCGCGAGCGTGGTGGCAAGCTGGTCGTGGTGGACCCGCGCCGCACCCGCACCGCGGAAATCGCCGACGAGCACTTCTTCGTCCGGCCCGGCACGGATCCCTTCCTGCTGCTCGGCATCGTCCACACGCTGCTCGAGGAGAACCTGACCTCGATCAACCTCGACGTCAACGGCCTCGACGAGCTCCGTGCGGTGACAAGGGAGTTCTCGCCCGAGCTGGCCGAGCGGATCTGCGACGTGCCTGCCGCCGACATCGCGCGGCTGGCCCGCGAGCTGGCCGCGGCGCCGACGGCCGCCGTGTACTCGCGCATGGGTGGGTCCGTCGTGGAGTTCGGGACGATCACCCAGTGGCTCGTCGACGTGATCAACATCCTGACCGGCAACCTGGACCACCCCGGCGGGACCATGTTCGCGAAGACCGCCGCGCTCGAGGTGTTCCGCACCGGGCAGCCGTTCGAGTGGGGCCGCTGGCGCAGCCGCGTCAAGGGTTTCCCCGAGGTGCTCGGCGAGCTGCCGACGGCCACGCTGGCCGACGAGATCGAGACACCCGGCGACGGCCAGGTCCGGGCGCTGATCAACATCGGGGCCAACCAGGTGCTCGCGGCGCCCAACGGGCCTCGGCTCGGGGAGGCGTTCGACAAGCTGGACTTCATGGTCTGCGTCGACCCGTACCTCAACGAGACCACCAAGCACGCCAACGTGATCCTGCCGCCGCCACGCATGCTGCAGTCCGCGCACTACGACTTCCTGATGCAGATCGTGATGGTGCGGAACTACACCCGCTACTCCCCCGCGGTCCTGCCGCTCGACGAGGACCAGCGGTCCGAGGAGGAGATCCTGGGCCGGATGGTGCTGATCGCGGCGGGCGCGGGCGCGGCCGCCGACCCAGCGGGCGTCGACGAGATGTTCATCAACCAGCTACTGACCGGCGCCACGCAGATGCCCGGCTCGCCCGTCGAGGGCATGGACATCGCGGACCTGCGGGCCACGGTCGAGGGCGACAACTCCCAGGAGCAGATCCTCGACACGCTGCTCAAGTTCGGTTCGTACGGACTTTCCCTCACGAAGCTGAAGGAGAAGCCGCACGGCATCGACCTCGGTCCGCTGGCGCCGCGGCTGAAGGAGCTGCTGGTCACGCCGTCGGGCAGGGTCGAGCTAACCCCGGAGCCGATCGTGTCCGATCTGGACCGGCTGCGCGCCAAGGCGGCCGAGCCGACCCCGGACGTGGTGCTGATCGGGCGGCGCCAGCTACGGTCCAACAACAGCTGGCTGCACAACGTGAATTCCCTCGTGGGCGGCAGCAACACCTGCACCCTGCACGTCAACCCGGTCGACGTCGCCAGGCTGGGGCTGGGTGAGCGGGCCGTCGTGCGTTCGGCCGTGTCCGAACTGGTCGTCGACGTCGAACCAACCGACGTGATCATGCCCGGCGTCGTGAGCCTCCCGCACGGGTGGGGGCACGCGGGCAGCAAGCAGCGGGTCGCGGCCGAGCACACGGGCGTCAACGTGAACGCGCTGACCAACGAGCTCGTGGTGGACGTCCCGTCCGGCAACGCGGTGTTCAACGGCGTCCCGGTCACCGTCAGCCCGTACCAGGCATAGCGCGAGACCGCAGGGACCGGATCAGCAATGGACTGCTGCGCCGGTCCCTGCGGTCTCGCGCCATCACAACGACGTCGTGCTTGGCTGTCAGTTCCCGCTCTTGTTGCGCTGTGTCTCGACGGCCTCGTAGAGAGACTTGATGTTCGAGCTGCCGAACGTCTTCGCGCCGGCCCGCTCGATGATCTCCAGGAAGATCGTGTTTCGTGGGTGCACGGACTTGGCGAAGATTTGGTAAAGCTGACCGTCGTGGTCCTCGTCCAGCAGGATGTTCAGCGAACGGAGATCCTCGACGCTGTGCCGGTCGGGCCGAACCCGGTCGACCAGCGCGGAGTAGTAGGCGTCCGGAATAGACAGCAGCTCGATGCCCTGGTCACTGATCTGCCGCACGGAGGAGAGGATGTCACCGGTGCTGAACGCCATGTGCTGCACACCGGCGCCGCCGTGGTCCTTCAGGAAGTCGTCGATGTGGCCCGCCTCCATCGAGACGTCGGCCTCGATCAGGGTCAGCGTGACCGCCCGCGACTTGCTCTGCACCACCTTGATCAATATCGCCTGGTCGCCCGTCTCGATCCGCTCGGTGAGCGTGAGGTCGAAGTCCAGCGCCCGCTGGTAGTACTCGACGGACGCATCGAGTTGACCCGGCTCGACCGCGACCGCGAAGTGGTCCACCTTGAGCAGCCCCGCGCCCGCGCCCGCGCCGGCGACCGGGACGAGCCCCTGCGAGTCGTGCGCGGCGGAGCCGTCCGGGCGCTGCACGAAGGTGTGGGTCACGTCGCCGAAGCCGATGATCGTCGCCGTCACGATGCCGTCCCGCTCGACCGGCGGCGCGACCGGGCGGGCGCCGGAGCGCACGGCCTCCGCGTACGCGAGAGCCGCGTCGGGCACCCGCAGGCCGATGTTGGCCACCCCGTCGCCGTGCCGCTCGACGTATGCGGCGGCAGGGTGGTCGTGCTCGACGGGCGCGGTGAGCACCAGGTCGATCCCGCCCTGTCCGACACAGACCGACCGCACCTGTCCCCACTCGCCGGCGTCGCTCGCCGCGCGGACCGCGAACCCGTAACCGTCGACGAGCCAGTCGAGGTTGTGCGCGATGTCGCCGACGTAGAACTCGACATAGTCAACGGTCATGTTCTCGAAAACCTGCGTGCGCGCTGTAGTCATCTATCCTCCCGTCGCTGGCGTCGACGTTGCCATCCGGTACGCACTCGATGCATCTTCCCTGTTGCCGGACGCACCGGGAACGGGCGGCATCGCGAGATTGCGCATTTTTCGAAGAAACGATGCACAGACCGCGCACTACCGGAGAGGCGCGCCCGGAAATCCTGGAGCGACAATGGCTGCACGATGAACCGGCGGCGTACACGGCGGGAGATTTCGATGGCGGAACGCAAATCCAGCACACGGCGCGTCGTCGGCGTCTACGGCCTCATGGTGGTGGTGCCCGTCCTGCTCAGCATCGTGCTGCTCAACGGCGACAACAGCGCGGACACGACGACGCGGTCGGCGGACGCCGTCGCCGGGCACCCGCTCGCCCACCTGTTGCTGGCGATCGCGATCGTGGTCGCCGCGTGCAAGGCGGCCGGGTGGCTGGCGCGGCGGCTCGGCCAGCCGCCGGTGATCGGCGAGATCGCGGCGGGCGTCGTGCTCGGGCCGTCTGTGCTGGGTGCGGTGTGGCCGGCGGGGGCGGCCGCGCTGATCCCGCCCTCGATACTGCCCCAGCTGAACGTGCTGGCACAGGTGGGAGTCGTGCTGTTCGTGTTCCTGACCGGGCTCGAGCTGAACACCAAGATGCTGCACGGTCGCGGGCGCCTCGCCGTGGTGGTCAGCCACGTCAGCATCGCGGTGCCGTTTGTGCTCGGTGTCGGGGTCGCCGTCGTCGCATATGTCAAGTTCGCGCCGCAGAGCGTCGACTTCCTGGCCTTCGCGCTGTTCATCGGCGTGTCAATGAGCGTGACCGCGCTGCCGGTGCTCGTGCGGATCCTGAAGGACACCGGCATGTTCCGCAGCGAGGTCGGCGTGGTCGCGCTGACCTGCGCGGTGGTCGACGACGTCACCGCCTGGTGCTTGCTCGCGCTGGTGGTCGCGCTGGTCACCGCGTCGTCGCTCTTCGGCGTGCTGCTGACCGTAGCGCTGACGGCGGCCTTCGCCGCCGTGCTGTTCCTCGTGCTTCGACCTCTCCTGTCCAGGCTCATCGCCCGGACGGACACCTCGGCACTGCGGCGCCTCGCCCCGCTGGCACTCGTCGGGGTACTGCTGTGCGCGATGACCACCGAATGGATCGGCGTGCACGCGATGTTCGGCGCCTTCCTGTTCGGGCTGGTCTTCCCGCGCGGCAACGCCGTCGAGACCTGGCTGCACGAGAACACCGGTGGACTCACCAACGCGCTGATGCTGCCACTGTTCTTCGCCTACAGCGGCCTGCGCACTGACATCGGGCTCCTCGCCGCCGACGCCACGCTGTGGCTGTGGTGCGCGGGCATCCTGCTGGTGGCCGTGCTCGGCAAACTCGGCGGCGCCGCGCTCGCCGCCCGAAGCGTCGGCGAGGCATGGAACCGATCGCTGCAGATCGGCACGCTGATGAACTGCCGCGGCCTCACGGAGTTGGTCGTGCTGAACGTCGGTCTGGACCTCCACCGCGATGACCGCGCCCCTGTCCATGTGGCTCATCAACCGCGACGGCAGGCGGGTCCGCGGCGACGTGCGGTTCGGCACGTCAGCCGCGGACGAGCGGCCCTGAGTACGGCCAAGTTCATCAACAAAATGGCGCAACGGCGGAGATGCCGCCCCAGGTGGCGGATGTGAGGCTTGCATGGCGGCTAGAAGGGTGACCGAGATGGGCAGATCCTGGCGCGCTCTCCCCGGGCTCACCAAAGAAGCTGATCGACAACACCGTCCTACCGACCAAGAAACGGAGAGGACAGCCGTGCCAGCATTCGACGCGACATCCCAGCGACGCACGAACACGAACAAGCGACGCGAAGAGAACACGCAGGCCGTCCCTGTCGACCTCGTCGACAATCTGGTGCAGCCCCGTCCGCAGTACACGAACCTCGCGCGGGGGATCGTCTGGGCGGACGTCGTGGCCGACATCGCCGCCGACGACGAAGCACGGCAGCCGCGCGGCGGAGGCGACCAGCAGCTGCCCAGCGCCGCGTAGGCCGCGTTCACGAAGTCGCCACCCGCGAAGCGCCGCAACCGATGATTCGGTTTCGGCGCCTCGTTCTGTCCGGCGCACATTATGCACGCGCCGCCGTCGCCACACTACTCCTCCCGTGCTCAAAACACCTGTCACGGCTGAGAGTCGAATATCCCTCGTGCGGGCATCTACCGCGCGTGACGTGGTTATCAAGCACGACCGGACCATGGTTGCCAGAAATATCTGGTCGACCTACCGTCAGGTCCAGTCGAACTTCGCAATAAACACCCCAGACGATCGGTGTACCGACTAATGGATGCATTTATCGAAAAAGCAGTGGAGCGCGTGATCCGCGCAATGCACGCGAACTTGGGTGATCCGATCACCATCGACGACATGGCCCGCACGGCCATGTTCAGCAAGTTCCATTTCTCCCGCATGTTCCAACGGGTGACCGGGATCTCGCCCGGTCGCTTCCTGTCCGCCCTGCGGTTACAGGAAGCCAAGCGGCTGCTGCTCTCGGGGTCGCTGACGGTCGCCGACATCAGCTATCTGGTCGGCTACAACAGCATCGGCACGTTCAGCTCCCGGTTCCGGATGAGTGTCGGTGTCTCGCCGACGACCTACCGGCAGTACGGCGGCTACGTCGCCCCGCTCGAGGACTACCAACCGCCGAGGTGGGAGCGCGGCGAACGTTCGGTGGTGCGCGGGCACGTGCACCACGACGCGGGGCACCGCCCCGTTCACATCATCCTCGGCCTGTACTCCGACCGGATCGCACAGGGCGATCCGGTGGGCCACACGATCATCGACTCGGCCGGTGAGTTCATCATCCGTGGCGTCCCGGCCGGTACGTGGCACCTGCTCGCACACTCCGTGGACGTCGACATGGATGAGCCACGCGGCGCCTACGTCGCCGCGTTCGGTCCGTTCACGGTGTCCGCGAGCTCCCTCGTGCGACCCATCGACGTGTGGCTACGCCCGCGACACATCTTCGATCCGCCCGCGCTGCTGGCCCAGCTCGACGAGGCGATGTGGACCGACAAAGCAAGGGTTCCCGGCGGAGCTGACAAAGTCGCCCTGCCGGGAGCCTGATCAACCACAGTTTGAATTGGACACAAGGTTCGGCCCGGTGTGCTCGCAGGCACACCGGGCCGGACTGCGTCTAATTCAAAGGGGGAGATTCAACCCGCACTGCGCCGGTCCCGTCACACCCAGGGGGCGAGCGGGTACCACGGGATGATGTCGCGGATCGCGAGCAGCCGGATGTCCCAGTACATGAACGTGAACACGCCCGCGACGAGCAGCGACCCCGCGCTGAGCGCGGTGACCCTGCGGGGGTCGGCGGCGAACCAGCGTTGCAGGCGGCCGCCCGCGAGCCACGTGACGAGCAGCAGCAGCACGGCGAGCACGAGGATGTTGCCGATCGACTGCAGCACGAAAGCCGCGGCGCCGTAGAGCGGGTCGCGCGCCTCCGCGGCGTCCCGGAAGAGCTTGCGGAACAACGGGAACGGCCTGCCGATCAGGAAGGCGCCGATGAGCGCGCCGAAGAACACCAGCGGTGCGTTGGGGAAACGGCCGGCGACGCGCGCGAACGGGTCACGCACCAGCTTCGCCGCCGCGAGGCCGAGGTAGATCATGGCGGCCCCGACGATCCCGAACACCACCATCGCCTGGATCATCCGACCCGGCATCACGCCCATCGGGGGCTCGGAGGTGTCGAACTGCGGCATGTCGGTGCCCACCAGTCCGACGACGACGCCGTAGACCGCGGACACGACGATCATGCCGAGGCCGAGCCACAGCAGTGGCCGCAGCGCGGCCGTCACCCGGCTCCACCGCCCGCCGCTACCGCCGGTGAGCGGCGCCACCGCGGCGAACACGGCGATGTTGCACGCGGTGAACGTACCGGCGAGACCGGAGATGAGCGCGAACACGACACCGGCGCCGACCCCGGTGATCGCCGTGTCCTCCGCGTCGTGGCCGAGCAGTCCGTCGGCAACGGTCTGGCCGATCACCGAGTCGACGAACGGCGCCGACCAGATGATGCTGAGCAGGAGGCCGCCGAGGACACCGAACAACACCACTCGCCACGGCCTCCGTGGCGCCGGCCCGGAGGCGAAGGTGGTGGCCGGTTGTTGTTGTTTCTCGGTGGCCAGGCGGTCATCGAGCCTGGGCATGGTTGTCTCCTTCACGGTCAGGGTCGTCGATCATCAACAGCGTAGGACGCCCGGCGCCGGTCGCGATCTTCTGAAATGCGAGCAGAACCGCCCACCGGACCGCATTCTCGGAGTAAAACGCGGAAGCCGTTTTGGAACGATCACCGCACAACGAGAGTGGCTTCGTCCGCCACCGCATTGCAGGCTGGAAGCAGGCGCTTACCTATGGCCACGAGGCGGTGCACGTGAGCAACGAGCGGATCGCCATAATCGGCATCGGTCTCCATTATCCGGATGCCGCCACTCCGCACGAGTTGTGGGAGAACGTGCTCGCCGGTCGGCGGGCATTTCGACGGCGGCCGGACAAGCGACCGACAGCGCTCTCGGCTCTCTCCCGCGGGCTCGCGGTGGACACCGCGGCCATCGCACTGGCCGACGCGGGCTTTCGCGACGCGGCGGGCCTGCTCCGACACACGACCGGTGTTGCGGTGGGCGACAGCCCGGCCGACGCCGAGCGTGTCCTCGACCACTTCGACCTCGTCGGCGGGCGCGTCATCGACGGCGGTCCGCTGCTGTCGGTCGCGAACTCGGCCGAGGCGCTCCTGTCCGGGGACCTGGACGTGGCGATCGCCGGCGAGAGCCACGGCATGGTCGTGCTGATGCGGGAGGCCGACGCGATCGCCCGGCACTGCCGGATCTACGCCTCGATCACCGGCTGGGCCGCCTCCTCGGACGGCACGGACGCCTTGGCCCGCGCCCACGAGCGTGCGGGCTACGGCATGGCGACCGTCTCCTACTTCGAGGGAAACGGCGACGCCATCCAGGTCGAGCTGCTCACGGCCGCGCGCCGCGCGGCGGACCCGACCGCGCCGCCAGCCGCGCTCGGCTCGATCACCGACAACCTCGGCCACCCCGACGGCGTGGCCGGGCTGATCAAGACGGCACTCGCCGTGCAGCGCCAGGTGATCCCACCTGCCACCAACCACCACGCCGAGCCGGACGCGGCCGGGTCCGTGCCGGCCGACGCCGCCCTCTGGCCGGCCGGGCTCCCGGTACGCGCCGACGTCAGCGTCGACGACTCCCACCTCGCGTTGGAGGAAGCCCCCGACCGCGAACGCCGCACCGGCCTCGGCTCGTGGACCACCTCGCTGGTCGCCGGCCGGCAGGACGCCGACCTGCTGCTGGTCGACGCGCACTCGGCGGAGGAGTTGGTTGACCGGCTCACGCGCCTGGCCGGGCTCGTGGCGAAGCTGTCGTTCGCCGAGCTCACCGACGTGGCCGGCACCCTCGCCATCCAGCAACGCGGCGGCGACTTCCGCGCGGCGGTGGTGGCCGACGATCCCGCCGGCGCCGCCGCCGGTCTCCGGCGACTCGCCGACGAGCTCGCCGCGGGACGAACCACGCTGCTCTCGCCCGAGGAAGGCGTGTTCCTCGGCCACCGCACCGAGGCGCCCCGGATCGCCTACCTGTTCCCCGGGCAGTGCGCCGGCCGGGGCGTCGGTGGCGCGCTCCGCCGCAGGTTCGCCGTGGCCGAGCACCTGTTCGGCATGGCGATCGCGCACTCGGACGGCGCGGACCTGACACAGCCATTCGTCATCGCCGGCTCGATGGCCGGCCTGCGCGCACTGCACACACTGGGCATCGACGCGGACATCGCGGTCGGGCACGGCCTCGGCGAGCTGACCGCGCTGTCCTGGGGCGGCGCCATCGACGGCGGCGAGCTGATGCGCCTCGCGACCGTGCGCGAGCAGGTCATGGCGCGGGCGGGCCCGACCGACGGCGCGCTGGCGGACGTGTTCGCCGAGCAGGTCACCATCGAGGCACTCGCCAGCGACCGGAACGTGGTGATCGCCGGCTACCACGGTCGGGCCAGGACGATGATCGCCGGTCCCGCCGAGGACGTGGACGCCGTGTGCGCCGACGCGCGCTCCCTCGGGCTGGCCGCGAACCGGCTGCCCATCGCCAACGCCTCCTACTCCCCGCTGATGCGGCCCGCCGCCGACGCGCTGGCCGAGCGCCTCGCCGAGTTCACGTTCACCAAGCTGCGCAAGCCGGTGGTGTCCACGGTCACCGGCACGCGGCTGACCGCCGACGACGACCCGCGTGCGCTGCTGGCCGACCAGCTCGTCAAACCGGTGCGCTTCCACGAGGCAGCGACCGACGCGGTCGCGGACGCGGACCTGGTCGTCGAGGTCGGGCCGGGCCGGGTGCTGTCCGTGCCGGTCGCCGAGGCCACG
>Ga0193717_1000563_pt1 | contig 24550 bp, 21 predicted proteins | sample U2c2metaG_FD_145900 | JGI IMG/M metagenome (GOLD analysis project Ga0193717, IMG submission 145900) | Soil microbial communities from a riparian zone of the East river system, Colorado, United States - U2c2 | ecosystem: Environmental > Terrestrial > Soil > Riparian zone | place: USA: East River...
CCGACCCTGCCTGACGGGTGCGTTGGGCACGGCGAGGCACGGCAACGGGCAGTGGGTTGCGCACCAAGGATGAGACCGGGCCAGGAAGACATGCAATCCGGCGGCGGTGATCGAAGTGGCCGGCCTTCCCCGCACGCACTTTCCTTCCATGCCAATCTTTTCTGCTTACAAGCAAACAAGATTAGACAAGACCACAGGATGTAGCACCACCAAGAGGTGAGTCCATCCAGAAGTGGACACATCAATCCTCAAAGCAAGCACTCGACGCAACCCCGTTGCCATCGCCCCACGGCTCGTTGCCGTGTCTTCGCCGTCGCTGATCACCCCGCCGGGAACGTGTCGGCGAAGGCGCGGCCTCGATCGCCCCAGCCACCGGACCACGCAACCCCGTAGGCGATCGTCCCCCGTGTTAAGCAGCAACAACCACCCCTCAGAATGGTGCCGGGTCGGGATCAGCGATCGGCTCTGGTTCGTGGGTGAACCGGAACCCGTGCTTCGTGATCCACGTGAGCCCGAGACCATTGTCGGACAGGTCTACCCGCCATCCGCCATGTGTCTTGACCAGATGATGCAAACGACACGCGGGCTTCACGTTGTACCGGTCCGTCGCACCCGCCGGGAACGGCGTCACATGATCCAAATCACACGAATGAGCCGGCCGGACACACCCCGGACCAGTACACATCAGATACGTGGCCCGAATATGGTCCCGCAACGCGGCTGGTGGCGTGTACTTGCGACGTCCCACATCCACCGCATGCCCGGTGAGTGGATCGGTCAAGATTCGTTGCCACACCGCATCCTTCTGCGCCGCCAACTCGAGTGCCCGCTGCGCAGGCAACCAGCCGTAGCCGGCGAGATAGCCCGGCTTCGAGTCCACGCCCAATGCTGTCGTCGCCGGCAGTGTGAGATAGACGTGGACCTTCGCGTTCTCGAAACCCTTACCCGCCAAAAGATCCAAACCCACATCCACCCTGATCTGGTTCAACGTGCGGTCATCACCAGCAGTCTTGATCTGCTGCGCGATCGCCTTCACCTGGTCACGGGCGAGGTTGACCCGCTCTATCTCACCCAGGAACGACAGGAGCCCCACCGCGTCATCGAGTTGCTCACTGGACATGTGCCGCGCCGCCACCCGCATCGCCGCACGCCGCGCCGCGGCCTCTGGATCCGCGTGCGCTACCGCCTTACGTAGCTGATAGTTGAGCTGTTGGCTGTTCCACTCGCCTGCCTGCGCAGCGATCGCCGCTTCCACCCGGGCGATCGCCTCATCCGACAGGACCTCGGTGGCCTCGACGATCCGGCGGGCCGTGTACTCCTCGATGTCCCCGGCACGGAACGCCGCGAACGTCGCCGGGAACCGCGTCGACAACGCCACCGCGAACGCGATCCGGCGCTGCGCGAACGGCACCGTCCACCGATACACCGCCGCCACCTCCACATGCGCGAACTCATCACCGTCAGCGTTCAACGCCACAAACCGTGCGATCCGATCCAACAACTCCGCGGTCTCCCTGGCGGCACGACAGATGTTGCCCCGACCCCCGGTAAGCAACTCACGACCCGTTTCGTACATGCGTTCACAATACCAGCGACTCCCGCTACTTTCCTTACCCTGCAACAAGAATCACCCATCCGAGTACGCTCCCCGCTACCCCTCACTGTCCGCGAGCATCCTGTTGATCATGCGGCGGGGATCGCGGGGCCAGAGCTGGATTGAGGCGACCATCCCGAAACTAGCCTGCGTCTTTCACGGGGATTTGCGCGACACGGACTGTGAGTGGGGTGCAGTGCCTGTCCTGTAAGGGAAACTTGGACTTGTTGAGGGTCCGGTTGTTCTCACGGGAAAGCACTTCGCTGGCGTAGCAAGAGGTTGCGGCGGGTGAAGGTCAGCGCGGACGGTGTGGGTGTTGTGTCGCGTGCGGGTGTGGACCTGTTGCGGGAGATGGCTGAGGAGGCTCACCACGGTCTGGTCAGGGAGGTCACGGCGGTGTTGTTGGACACCTATGACGGTGTTCCTGGGCATGCGCCGGGGCGGGGCGTCGCGGATCTGGCGGTGGCGATCGCTGATGGCGCGGATTCGAGCCCGAGCATTCCAACGCATCCACGACGCCCTCACCCGGGCAACCACCACCTGACTCGACTTCCCTGTCCCTACAACCGTAAGAACCCCGAAACAGCCGGCAACAAGCAGGCCGGCAGATCACACGTGCCCACACCCGCCAACACCACAACCAAGATCAACAACCCGCGCCACAAGATCATCCGCGATCCGCGTGAAAGACCGAGGCTAGGCTGCGGGTCGGGCCGAAGCGACGGCGATACACCGACGGGGTGAGACCGGCGCAACTGGGCACGCAGGGTTCGCCGTGCCGAGGCCGCTCGCCGAGGCGACCCGGTCCACGGGCCATCTGGCACTGAGCTAGGACGACCGCGTCTCCGTCTTCTGCTCCGCCTGCTCCACGATCGCCACGTTGTGGGTGCGGGACAGGCGTTCGTGCGGTGCTGGCTCGTCGCCGAAGAAGACCGCCAGCGGCGTCCAGATGCCGACCACGAACAGCGACAGCAGCATCCCGAGCGGAATCAGGAGTTGTTGCGGCTGACCGAAGACGTCCCAGTGGTCCACCGACAGCGCGAGCCACAGCAACCACAGCGGCGACAGCAGCAACCCGTTGCGCACCAACAGCGCGAACGGCCCGGCGCGCCCGCCCGCGGTCCGCTCCACCCGCAGCAGCATCGCGCGTTTGCCGACCGTCGACCCGGTCAGCAACGGCACCAGCAGGAACCACACCAGGCCGAGCACCGCCGTGATCGGGCCGCGGCCGCCGGTCCCGCCGCCGAACAGGGTGATCAGTCCGAGCACGAAACCGGTCAGTGCCGCGAACCCGACGGCGTCGGTCAGCAACGCGAGCAGACGCCGGCTCACCGTCACCCTCGTCGCGTACCGGCGACGGTCGCGTTCGGAGTCCAGCTCCGGCAGCAACCGGCTGAGCGGGCCCGCGACGAGCCAGCCGATCGTCGCGCCCGCCGTGTTGAGGATGAGGTCGTCCACGCTGAACAGCCGGTACGCGCACGGGTAGATGAACCACAGCCCGGTCACCTGCGTCAGCTCGAACAGCAGCGACACACCGAAACCCATGAGCGTCGCGGAGACGAAGCGGACCTTTGTGGCGTACCGCAGGAAGAACCCGAGTGGCGCGAGCAGCATCACGTTCAGCGCGGTGGTCCACAGCGCGGGGTTGTGCAGCACCCCGCCGAAGCTCCAGTCATCGCGTGCCCGCTGCTCGACCACCTCGACGAAGTAGAACGGCCGTAGCTGCGGCGTGCTCGAGTACGTCTGCTCCGCGCAGTACCCGACCGGGTCGGCCGGCAGCGGGATCACCGTCTGCATGAACGCGGCAAGGAGGTAGAACAGGAAGCAGTAGAAGACGATCGTCGTCCAGCCACCCGCCCGCCCCCGACGGCGATAGCTCACCACGGCGACCGGCAGCATCACCAGCAGCGCGAGCAGCGGGAACACCGTCAGCGCCGTCTTGACGGGCAGTAGGTAGGTGGCGAACACCCCGTACTAATACACGGTCACCAGGCCGACGGCGCGGGCGGAGGCACCACCGCGGGCCGGTCGTCGCAGGTGATCGTGTTCGGCAGCAGCCACGGCGCGAGCCAGCCGCCGTCGTTGCCGCCGAGGTCGGTCAAACCGAACTCCGAACCCGACGCCGGGAAGTTGAACGAGCCGCAGTTGTTCACCCCGACCGCGCCGACGTTGCGTGCGTCCACGTTCTCGAACGACGCGCCGCCCGCGACCCGACCGCTGACGACCGACGTGCCCGTGCCGTCCACCCGCGTGTCCTTGATGTGCACCCCGGTGATGGAGTACAGGTCCTTCACCGGGAAGTCGCTCACGAACATGATCGCGTTGTACGTGTTGTCGAGGAAGTGGTTGCCCACCACCTGAAGGTCCGCGTCGATGTTCTTGTCCAGCGCGTAGAACCAGATCGCGCCGAGCCCGATGTTCCAGTTCAGCTCGTAGGTGCCGGCGCGGACCGTCGTGTTGTTCGTGATCCACACGTGGCCGGTGAACGGCTGCGCGCCGAACCGGGAACCGACGTGGATGCCGCTGCCCTCGCGAATCGGGTCGGCGACCAGGTTGTTCGACACCGTGTTGTCCGTGCCGCCGTACAGCGCGATCCCGTTGGCCAGCACCGGTGTCTGCACCGTGTTGTGGTCGAACGTGTTGTTCGCGTTCTGTTCGCGCTCCGCCCACATGGCGAGCCCGTCGTCGCCGGTGTTGCGGACGAAGTTGTTCGCCACCACGGAGTTCGTCACGCCGACGTGGAAGTTCAGCGCGTCCGCGATCTGGTCGACGACGATGTTGTCGCGGACCGTCACCCGTGACATCGGCCCGTCGAACCACAGGCCGACCTTCGTGTGCCGCAGGTGCAGCCCCACGATGGTCGAGTCGCTCATCGCGCCGCCGATGCCGTTGACCTGGTCGGTGTCGACACGTTCGCGGACGTCGCCCTCGATCGCGAAGCCGGACAGGTGCACGTTCCTGCTGCCGCCGTCGGCGGCGTCCCTGCCGTAGAACCCGACGCCCGTGTGCACGGAACCGTCCGGCGCCGGCGGATCCAGCGCGACCTGGCGGCCCTTGATGACCGTGTGCCAGTTGCCGGCGCCCACGATCGTGACGTTGTCGACGATCAGGTGCCGGTTCACCTGGAACGTGCCCGGCGGCACGTACACCGGCACCCGCAGGAACCTGGCGAGGGTGATCGCCTGCTCGAACGCGGTCGCGGCGTCGCGCCGGCCGGTCGGGTCGGCGCCGAACAGGCGGACGTCCAGCGCGCGCTTCTCGACGTGCGGCGCGGCGACCAGTTCGGAGTCGAGCAGGTCGACCACGGTCCATGCGACAGCCGCGCTCGCCGTGAGCCGGATCTTGTCGCCGGCACGGTAGGTCCGGTCGAGCACGAGGCGCTGCTCGTCGTAGAAGTGCGTTGGGCGGAACGGCTTCTGGATCACCGGCGGCGGGGTGGTCTGTGCCGGCACGCACGCGCACTCGGTGATCCACCAGTCCGGGTGCAGCAGGTCCGCGTTCGGGTCGTTCGAGAACGGGTACTGGTTGTACAGCCAGGCGTACTGCGACGTGAGCGGCATCGTCTTGCGGTGCTTGCCATTCACCGCGACGTCCAGCGGCGCGGTGCGGCCGCCGCCGTTCTGCGCGTCCGGGATGCTGTACCGCACGGTGATCGCGTTCGCCGCCGCCGGCAGCGTGAACTCGACGTGCTGGTTCGGCGCGAGCCGGACCGCGCTGCGACCGGACGCCTCCGCCGGCAGCGTGTAGGCCGTGCGGTCCGGGCCGATGACCGTGCCGTTGGTCGCGGCACGCTCCGCCTCCTGTTCGAGGAAGTCGACGCGCGCGCCCCGGCCCGCGACCAGCGCGGGATCGAGCGCCGCGCGGGTGACCACGGGCGCGGCGGCGGGCGCGGCGACCGCGCCGCCGTCCCCCACCGTCACCGTCGCGACCATCGCCGCCGCCGCCGTGACGGCAGCCCAGCCTGACTTCCTCGTCCAAGACATCGACGGACTCGTTTCTCTCGCCGAACGGTGCCGTGACGATAGGTGCGCCGTACCGGTTCTCACAAGGAGCTGCCGGATATTTGCGCGTTATCATCGAAAAGTTGCGCTGGGTGGCCCAACGGCACGAACGTGCGTGCTTTAACCACCGGCCGGCACCCGACCGGCTGCCCGCGTGCGCGTTGCCGCCTCGCCCGCGCCGGGCGGACTCTGGTCGACATGGCGGAACTACAGCATCAATGGACCGAATTCAATCCCTTCCAGGCGGTGGGCACGCAGACCTGGACGTGGCCCGTCGGCGAGCGCCTGCACTACTGGGGCTACTCCGTCCGACCGTTCCAGTTCAACATGGAGGCCGAGCTGGTTCGACACTTCACCACCACCGACAACCACGGGTTGTGGACGGAGAACCTCGTCGTGACCACGAACACCGGCGGGCTCATCCGCTTCAGTGCGATCGCGGTGATCGGCGCATGAGGATCACCGCGTTGTACGACCGGGACGGGGTCATTCTCGCCGCCGTCGAGGTCGACGCCGACTACGCCGGGCCACTGCCGGTGGCCACCGAGGACGGTACCGAGGTCGCCACGTTCGACGTGCCGGACGACCGCCGCGAGCAGGCGCTCGACGAGATCTGCCTCGGCGTGCGCGTCTCCGCGCGGTCTCTTGTGGAGCGTTGAGGGGACGCGAAGTCGCGGCCCCTCAACGAGAACCACTCAGAACTGCAGACTCCACACGTTGATCGTGCCGGTGTCCTGACTCGCGGCGTCGCGCACGCGCAGCCGCCACGTGCCGTTGGCCACCTCGCTCGACGCGTTGATCGTGTACGTCGTCGTCAGGTTGTCCGCGCTGCCGCCGGCACGGTTGTGCACGTTGTACACGCTGCCGTCCGGCGCGAGGACGTCGACGACCAGGTCACCGATGTAGGTGTGCCGGATGTCGACGCCGACCTTGAGCGCGGCCGGCGCGTTGCCGGCCACCCCGGTCACCGCGATCGGGCTCTCCACGGTGGTCAGGTCGGGAATGGCCACGTCGGTGGGGTTCTCGAACCGAGGCCCGGTCGGCGGGGTGGTGGTGCCGGCGGACAGCGTCCAGATGGCGTAGGCGATCGCGTCGACGTTGCGGTCCAGCGCGGTCACGTTGATGTTGCTCGTCGTGTCGCAGGACGCGTGGTAGCACCGGTCGAACGCCTGCCCGGCGGTGCCACCCCACTTCTGTGCCTGCGCACTGGTCTTCGTCACCTCGGCGCCGGTGAACAGGCCACCGGTGGGAATGCCGACGTTCGCGAACGCCGCGTGGTCCGACCGGCCGCCGACCACCGTCAGCTCGGTCGGCACGCCCATCGCCGCGAACGGCGCCTCCAGCACGTGCTGCAGCTCGATCGACCCGGTCGGCTGACCGCTGCTCGAGTACACGAAGTACCCGGGGTTGGGCGAGCCGATCATGTCGAAGTTGACGTAGCCCTTGATCTTCGCGCGCTCGGCGCTCGGCAGGTTGTTCACGTAGTACGTCGAGCCGACCAGCCCGCGCTCCTCCGCGCCCCACCAGCCGAATCTCAGCCGCTTCGTCGGCGTCAGGTTCTGGCTCGCGACGGTCAGCGCGACCTCGAGCAGCCCCGACGAGCCGGAGCCGTTGTCGTTGATGCCCGGCCCGGCCGTGACGCTGTCCAGGTGGCCACCGGCCATGATCACGTTGTTGGCGTCGCCGCGCGGCCACTCGGCGGTCAGGTTCCAACCGGTCACGCCGCCGGACGTGAACGCCTGCAGGCTGGTCGTGTAGCCGACCGCGTCGAGCCGGCCCTGAATGTAGTCGATCGACGCGCGGTAGCCGGTGCGGCCGTGTGCCCGGTTGCCGCCGTTGTTGTTCGCGATGGTCTGCAACTGGTTGAGGTGTGCCTGCACGTTCGCGACCGGAATGTCCGGCGCGGCAAGGATTTCCGGCGGTGCGGCGGTCGCGGCCGGCGCGGTCAGCGCGACGAGCGCGCCGGCGGTGATGGTGGCGAGGACGAGACGGATACGCATGGTGCTGCCTCCAGCAGGGTGGGGAAGGACAACCATCCGAGCGTCCCCGACTACGTCCGCACCCGCGTACAGCCGTTCGAGTCGTGTTCTTCCCGTACTTCCCATTAGGAGGGAGCAGAGCTAGCTCCCCGGAATTAAAAGTGTTGGTCGCGTGCCGGCGAACGATGCGGACTGCTGGTGGTTAGTGGCTGAGTGCCGTCACGTTCCCCTGAGGTAGCTGTTCGTCGTCGCGGACTTCGCACGAAGATCCAAGGGACACCTCCTAGCCCGGGTACGCGCCCGGCAGGAGTGCCGTCCGCACGGTGAGGGCGACCGCCTCCAGCCGGGAGTTCACGCCGAGCTTCGCGAGCACCGACTGCACGTGGGTGCGCACGGTCGCGTCCGTCACGGTCAGCCGCTCCGCCATCGCGCGGGTGTTCATGCCGCGCACCATCAGGCCGAGGCACTGCCACTCGCGCTGGGTGAGGCGGGTGGCGAGCCGGTGGGCGTCCGCCGAATCGGCCGGCAGCGGCGCCGTCGCGGCGTCGGTGAGCCGGGCGATGCGGGACAGCTCCTCGTCGATCAGCTCCAGCCGCCGCAGCAGCGCGGACGGCAGCCCACGCTCGGCGCGGACCGACTCGACCTGCCGCCGCAGCTGCGTGAGGTCGGCGCCGACCGCCCTCAGCACATGTGTGTTCCGCAGGTCGCCGACCCGCCGTCCGTCACTTCTCCGCCGATCCGCGAACTGGCTCATCCCGACCACCCCAACCTCGCGATGGTCCGCCACGCCGGCTTGCGGCCTACCGCTCGACAATTAATCGCCGCAGGTGGCGGCACTGTTTCATTTCGCCGCCGCATCGACGATGAGGTTGTCCCGATAGCTGCGTGCCGCGTGGTCGAACGTGCCGCCGCAGGTGATCAACCGCAGGGCCGGCACCGGGAGCGGCGAGTACACCAGCTCGGTCGGGAACGCGGTCTTCGCGACGCGGGTCGTCGACACCACCACGAACACGACGGCGGTCCCGTCCGTGCGCTCGACGGTCACCTCGTCGCCCGGCCGCAGATCGACCAACCGGAAGAAAACCCCAGGTCCAGCCTGCGAGTCGACGTGCGCGGCGAGCAGCGCGGGCCCGACCGCACCCGGGGCAGGGCCGGCCGCGAACCACCCGGTGACGTCGGCGGTCGGCGGCGGCACCAGCACGCCGGCGGTGTCCACGCCGATGTCCACGACCGCGCTGTCGACGCCGATCGCGGGAATCCGGACGCGTGCCGGCGGGGCGATGACCGCCTCGACGGGCGTCGGCTCGACGGTCCAGGTCGGCGCGGCGGCCTGAGCCGCCCCTTCCGCCCTGGCCGCGCCCGTCGGCCGGTCCCCGCCGAACACGAGGCCGCCGACGAGCGTGACGCCACCGAGGAGGAGCACCGCGCCGATGGCGACGCCGTAGCGCGCTCCGCCGCGGCCGAGCCGATGCCGACCCGGCCTCACGCGACTCGGCGGCGGCGCATGGCCAGCACGAGCACGCCACCGGCGGCGGCCGCACACGCCAGCAACAGCACCCCGAGCCCGAGACCCGAGTCCGCGGTCCCGCCGAACCCGGTCTCCACCGCGCCGTGCGGCACGACCGCCGCGCCCCGCGCGTCCTGCCGCACCGCGGCCGACAGCACGCCTTCCCGCTGCAGCACCAGGATCGTGTACACGCCGCCGGCCTCCAGGTTCACCGGCAGCTTCGACGGCGACGCGTCGACCGGCGCGACCGTGAGTGTCGCCTTGCCGGCCGGGACGACCGTGTACGGGCTGGCGTCGCCGAACGCGGCACCCTCGATGACCGATGCGTCGTCCCTGCGGATACTCAGCTCACCGGCGAGCGGCGCCGCGTTCACCACCCGCATCCTGGCCTGGCCGGCGGGCGGCAGGCTGATGTCGTCGTCGAGCACGCGCAGCGCGAGGCTCGCGAACTTGCCGAGCCCGGCGACCGTGTACGCGCGGCCGTCCGTGGCGTCGAGGGTCGCGGAGATCACCGGGTCCGTCTTCGGGTCCGCACCCGCCGGGCGCATGGCGATCGTGTACGTGCCGGGCTCGATCCGTTGGTACTCCGACACGTCGCCGTAGCCGACGCCCTTGACGACCTGCGAACCCTCCGCCGTGCCGAACGGGCTGACCGTGACGTCGACCGACGGCGTGTCCGGCGACAGGTGCGCGAGCCGCAGGAACGCGCCGGTCTGCGCGGCCGCCGGCACGGGCACGGCGACGGCCGCCGCCAGCGCACACGCGAGTGCCCCGAGTTTCAGTGAGAGGTTGCGCATGGGGTGCCGCCTTTCATCGTGTTGCTCCGTCGAGGAGTTCTGGGAGCCGCCAACTGATTGCGACGCCCTCGGGCGTCAACCGCGTTACGGCCGGCGCGAAGGGCGGGAGCTGGGCCCCCAGCCAGTCCAGCAATGGCTGGGCCGCACGCCGGTCGGTGATCGACTGTCCGTCCACTGTGGCCACGACGACCGTGCGGTCGGGCAGCCCGGTGCCGTGTTCGGCCGGCGAGTTCCCTGTCGTCGCAAGGGAGATCTCGTGCTCGGCGCACAGCGCGGCGAGCACGGCCATGGCCCGCAGGTCCACCCGGCCGGTCCGCAGTGCGGCACGCACGGGTTCGCTCACCAGCAGCCGGCTGTTCTCCGCGAGCTGGCGACCGGCGGCCGCACGCTCGGTCGGGTCGAGGTAGGTCCGGTCGAACTCGGTGGTCTGCAACGTGAGCGTGCCGAAGTGGCCGAGCACCGTGCCGGTGCGCCGGCCGGTCGTGACGACCCACGGGCCCGCGCCGTCGGTGCGTACCGCGTTCGGCCTGCCGAGGCGCGCGAGGTCGCGGTGCAGGTCCGCCCATGCCGCGGGCGGCACGGTGATGGTGACGCCGTCGTCGAGCTGGCCCGTGACCCACGCGGCGAGCGCGACGTGGTCGGCCTGCCGCACGACCGGCGGGGTGACGAGCACGCTCGCGGCCGCCGCCCCCGCGAGTGCCCCCGCGAGTCCTCTCGCCGGCACCGGCCGCCAGGCCAGTACCGCGTCCAGCACGAGCACGCCGGTGATCGCGGCGCCGACGACGGTCGCCGGCAGCAACATGTCGGCGCCCGACCCGAACCCGACGACGAGGCTCACGCTGATGAGCGTGCCGACCGCGGCGGGCCACGCCCGTGGCACGGCGAGCCCGGCGGCGCCGACGGCGGCGATGGCCACGAGCAGCGGCGTCCGGTGGTCGACGACCGGACCGATGGGCGCGATGAGCAGGTCGGCACGCCAGAGCACGACGACGACGCAGGCGGTGAGGAACAGGACGGTGGCGGCGGGGCCGCGCCAGGTGGTGTCGGGGTCGTAGCGTTCGAAGTCGAGGAACCAGAGCCAGACCGCGACGCCGATCCCGAGCGGCACGATCAGGAGCGGGACGGTGGCGAGCGCGGCCAACGTCGTCACGAGCCCGAGCACGCCCACCACGGCGAGGGCCAGGTGCCGGCCCCGGTCGATCCGGTGGGCGACCCGCACCGCGGCCGCGAGCGCCACGGCGAGCCACCCGGCGGCGACCACCCCCGGCCCGATCGCGCCGAACACGGCGAGCACCGGCGCCGGCACGGCGAGCGCGACCATGACGGCGGCGGTGAGCAGCGGGTGGACGCGCAGGACGGCGGAGAGCACGACCAGTCCGGCGACCGCGACCGCGACGGCGACGACGGACAGCTCCCGCGCGCTGGTCAACACGTCGAGATGCCGGGCGAAGGGGTTCGTGATGGCGGCGTAGACGTCGGTGACGGCGAGCGGTCCTGGCAGCGCCGGGCCGTCGAGCCCGGCGAAGTGCCGGTACCCGGCGTCGGCGATGGCTCGCTCGGTCGCCGAGACCGGCAACGTGGTGATGGCGACGGCCACCCGAACCACGACGGCGATCCCGACCGCGACGAGTGCGCCCCACGCGAGGACGTTGCGCCGCACCGACACCCGGAGTACGTCGACCGCGTCGACCACGCGCAGCAGGGGGAACACCAGCGCGACGACCGGCGGCTGCCGCAGGACGACGATCGTGAGCAGATAGTCGCCGACGAGGAAGGCGACCAGGAGGTAGCGCGGGTCGAGCGCGGACACCGGCGCCCCGGCGACGGCGAGCACACCACCCACGACCACGGCGAGCGGCACCAGCACGACGACCAGCGCGGTGCCGACCAGCTCCCCGAGCTGTGCGCGGAGCGCCACCCCGTGCCGATCCCACTTCGGCGGCCGCCGCCGCAGCGCCGTCAACAGACCAACGAGCATCGCCCGCCGCCACACCCGGTACTGGGCAAGGGACCCGACCGATGCCGCCGGCAGCAACACCGCGGGCGGCGCGGGTGAGAACGCGACGCGGCCGAGGCCGTCCCCATAGATCTGCAGTGTCGCGTCGAAGTTGGGGACCGACGGGCTCGGCAGGTCGAGCTCCAGCCGTTCGAGCACCTCGGTCCGGTACACCCGTGCGAAGCCCGGCGCCGCACGGGTGACTGTCGCGGGCGGCCCGATCGCGTACAGCCGCGCGAGGTAGCCGCCAAGCAACCCGGTGCCGGTGACGCGCGCGTCGGCCGCCGCGACGGCGGTGTCGGCGAACAGGGGCAGTGTGGCCGTGAGGTAGGTCGGCGCGAGGCGGACGTCGACGTCCAGCACCAACACGAACGCGTACCGCTCGGCGAGCCGGAACGACTGCAGTCCCGCGAGGACGGACCCGCCCGGCCCCAACGGCCGCAGCGTCTCCACCACCTCGGCGCCCTGCTCGTGGGCCAGTTCGGCGGTCGCGTCGGCGGATCCGTCGGACACCACGAACACCGGCGCGCCCAGCCGGGCCGCGGCGGCCACCGAGGCACCGATCCGGTCCGCGCGATCGCGCGCCACGACGAGGATCGCCACGTCGCCGGCGGGTCCGGCGCCGGCCTCGACGCCGCGTCCACGCGCCGCCCGAACCACCCCGTGGATGATCACGCCGACGCCGAACAGGACGACCACGACAAAGGCGGCGGTGATCACGACCGATCACCGCCAGGCACTAATCGCCCCGCTCCCACCTGCAGCACTGTGCCTGAGGGGACTCCACCGGACCTCATCCAAACGCATGAGAACGTGCGAACTGTTCCCAGAACGCCACCCGCCGCGCCAACCGGGAAAAACTCATCCCCCTCGAGGTGAAACGCCCGCGCGTCCAAAACCGAAACGGTCAGATACGGGGGCATGTACAACCGGGCCGGCACGTGGTTACCCCACGGCGGGCGCGCGACGAAAGAGGGTTTCCATGCGACGACGCCGATTAGTATCGGCCGCGGCCGCTCTGCTCGTGGTTCCACTCCTGCAGGTGCTGCCCGCACCTGCGGCGGCCGGGGCGCCGACCAAGGCGCCACCGCCGAACGACACGAGGGAGTTGTCCCGAAAGGACTTCACCCTGGACGGCAAGCAGGTATCGACGCCGAACAGCTACCAGCCGAGCGCCAAGCGCTCCGCCGCCGCGGCTGGGGTCACCCCGCCGGTCGGCACGGTCAGGTCGTGGCTCGGCCTCGACGACGCCCAGGGCACGCTCTACCGCAAGGACTACACACTGCGGGGAGTCGGCGACAAGATCGAGGTCTGGGTCGCGAACGACACCTCCTTCCCGGCCGGCGACTGCCGTAGCCAGATCGCGAACTCGACGACCGTCACCGACGCTCAGGTCAACGACCTCGTCACCCAGTTCGACACGAACATGTACCCGAAGGAGACGGTGGCCTTCTCGACGCCGCCGGACCGGGACGGCTCGAACGCGCAGCTCTCCGGTGACTACACCGGCGACGGCGACAACACGGTCGCCCTGATCGACAACGTCCGGGACGACAACTACTACACGTTCCCGGCCGCGCCGACCTACATCGCGGGCTTCTTCTCCGCGCAGTTCAACGAGCTGCTCGACCGCAACGTGATGACGGTCGACGCGTTCGACTGGGCGCACCGCACCGGTGTGAACCCGGCCGACGAGCCGACCGCCGACCTGTGCACCAGCCGCCCTGGCCGCCCGCGCCTCTACGAAGGCACGTTCGCGCACGAGTGGCAGCACCTGCTGCACTACTACACGGACCCCTTCGAGGGTAACTGGATCAACGAGGGTCTCTCCGACTTCGCCCAGAGCCTCGTCGGCTACGTGGACCCGCGCCTGACGGTGTTCGACAAGGGCGGCGACAGCCACATCTACTGCTTCGAGGGTTTCGGTACGGTGCAGACGCCGTTCAACACGAACCCCCGGGACTGCGGTGGCGCCGAGAACTCCCTGAACCTGTGGGGTGAGGGCAACCCGAACGCGGTGCTCGCCGACTACGGCAACACGTACTCGCTCATGCAGTTCCTGTATGACCGGTACGGCACCGAGTTCATGTCCCTGCTGCACCGGGACGGCGAACACCAGGGGCTCGCGAGCCTCGACGCCGCGCTCGAGGCCGAGGGCGTGCCCGACATGTACAAGGTCCTGCACGACTTCCAGTCGATGACGCTGCTGGACAAGATCGTCGGTGACTCCAACCGCGGCATCGTGCTCGGAGTGCCGAAGAGCAGGGTGACGACGCCGAGCCTGCGCTCGACGGTCAACCTGGCCAACCCGCAGTCCTACGACGACCCGGGCGCCGCGCCGAACGGTGCGGACTACGTCACGCTGCAGAAGGCCAACGGCACCGCGCTGAAGGCAGGCGAGCTGCGCTCGCTGAACTTCGAGGGCGCCACGACACTGCCGGCACTCCCGCTGGAGTGGACGGTCGTGTCCGACGACGTGGACCGGCCAGGTGACCCGGTGTTGTTCTCCGGCAACGACAACAACACCAACGCCACCGCAGTCACCTCGGTCGCCGTGCCGACCACGGACCCGACGCTGCGCTTCGAGGCGAAGTACGGCGCCGAGCTCGGGTACGACTACGGCTACGTGGTGGTCTCCACCGACGGCGGCGCGACGTACACGCCGATCGCGGGCGACAAGACCATCGACGCGCCGCAGGGCCCCGGCCTCAACGGCACGACCGCCGGGTTCGAACCGCACACGTTCGATCTGACCGCGTACGCGGGCCAGACCGTGCTGGTGGGCTTCCAGTACATCAGCGACGGCGGTGTCAACGAGGGCGGTCTGCTCATCGACAACATCACCGTGGGTGCCACGCAGGTGAGCGACGGGTCCAGCCTGGACACGTTCGACTCGCCGACCGGGATCCGGCCGTCGCCGGTGAACAACTGGAACCTGAAGCTGATCGCGTACGACGAGCGCAACCAGATCGCGCTGCGACTCGACTTCGACGGCAAGAACACGGTGAAGCCGAACTTCTTCGAACTGCTGGCTGTCACCCTGTTCCCGAAGGCTGTCGCGGTGGTGTCCTACGACGAGCCGACCGAGCTCGTCAACCAGTACGCGCCGTACACGCTGAAGGTCAACGGCGTGCAGCAGCCGGGAGGTGGGGGCGCCTGATCGGCTGAGGCACTCAGCGGCCCTCGACACCACGTGTGTCGGGGGCCGCTTTGTGCCACCGGGCACGACGTTGGCAGACTCGCCGACATGCGGTCCCTTCGCTTCGAGCGGGCCGGCACCACGCTCACCGCACTGGTGCGCGACGGGGCCGGGTCGCCACTGGTGCTCCTGCCGGGCGTGATGGCCGACGCCGAGTCCTGGCGTCCGGTGGTCGACCACCTGCACGTGCCGAACCCGGTCGTGGTGGTCAACCGGCGCGGCCGAGCCGGCAGCGGGCCGCTGGGCCCGCGCTACTCGGTGCGGACCGAGATCGACGACCTCCACGAGGTGCTCGACACGCTCGGCATGGACGCTTCGTTGTTCGGTTGGAGCTACGGCGCGCTGATCGCCGTCGAGGCCGCCGTCGAGCGGACCGACCTGCGGTCGCTGACACTGTACGAGCCGGTCGCGCACCCGTTCGCGGCCGAGTGGGTGGCGCCGCTGCGCGAGAAGATCGCCCGTGGCGACCTGGACGGCGCGGTCGAGATCGTGAACCGCGACGTGTCCGGCTTCCCCGCCGAGTACGTCGCGCGCCTGCGGGCGAGCCCGGCGTGGCAGCCGCTGCTACCGCTGGCGGCGCCGCTCGGCGAGGAGCTCGCCGCGGTCAACGCGCACAGTCCCGTGCTCGGCAGGTACCCCTCACTCGACATGCCGGTGACGCTGCTGGTCGGCGAACTGTCCGAAGGCCGGCTGCCCTACGGCAAGCCGTACGCGATGTTCGCGGGCGCGCTACCGCAGGCGAAGGTGGTGCGACTAGCCGGCCAGGGCCACCAAGCGCACCTAACCGCCCCAGACCTGCTGGCCAAGCACCTCACCGATGCTGTGCTCGGCGCTGTTTAACCCGGCGGTAGCTCCACCAGAGCAGCGCGAGCAGCACGATGCCGGACACGATCAGGCTCGACCCCGTGCTCCAGCCCGGCCACGGCAGCCACGAGAACGCCCGCAGCCCCCACAGGATCCCGGCCGCGATGAGCCCGAGCCCGGCCAGCACCGAGCCCGTGATGCGCAGCGGCGAGGCGACGCTGTCCTCCGCGGCCTTCATCGCGCGTTCCTGCACCGGGTCGACGTAACGCTCCAGCGTGGGGAACTCGTTCGCCAGTATCAGCAGACCGGCCAACACCAGCAGCAGACCTGGACCGGGCAGCACCAGCAACGCGACGCCGATCAGCAACACCAGGGCGCCGAGCACCGTCATCGTCGCGTTTCACTGTCTTACCGGCAGCCATAGTGCACACATCGTCCCTTGCCCCGGCGGATTCCGCAGGTCCAGGAGGCGTGATGCCCTGAAAGGCGCGTTCAGGGCGCTGGGTGCCCTAAACGCGCCTTTCAGGGCATGACCACTCGCGACAGCCACGCCGACGGGAGTCCGCTCGCCGAATGCGGAAGGTTCAGCACCGGCCCATGGGGATCCTTGGAGTCCCGGACCACGATCCTGGTCGGAAGGTGCGCCAGCTCCACGCAGGCTGCGTCGCTGTCGCTGAAGCTGCTCTTCCGCCATCTGAACATGTCTCACTCCAGGTCTGCGGCAATAGACCTCGCCAACGCTACCGAGTCCTGGTGGTCCAGGGCGACCCGCATGAGCTCCAGGGACATGTTCTTGTAGTTCTCGATGTCCTCGGGCTCCTCGAGGAACAGGCTCGAGGTGCCGCAGCTCAGGAACACCACCGCGGGCCGGTCCGCGAACCGCAACCGGACGAACGAACCCTCGAGGCCCGGGTGCGCGCCGGCAGAGGTCGGCACCACCCGGAACGTGAGATTCGGGCGAGCGCCTGCCTCCGCCACATGCTGGAGCTGCTCGCGCATGACCGCGACACCGCCGATCGCACTGCGCAGCGCGGCCTCGCACACGATGGCCAACAACGGCGTGCTGTGCCTTCGGATCGCGCTCTGCCGCTGGAGGCGGACCACCACCCGCCGGTCGATCTCCTCCGGGTCGTCGACCATGCCGCCGCGCATGACCGCCTGCATGTAGGGCACCGTCTGTAGATAGCCAGGAATCAGCATCGTCTCGAAGTCGAACAGGGCGGTCGCTCGCGACTCCAGTTGGCGCAGCGTGGCCACTCGTGACCCGAACGACTGCTTCTGGGTCTGCCACAGACCAAGCTCAGCCGACTGCCGGGCAAGCTCCAGGAGATCACGCCGTTCCTCACCGAAGACCCGGTAGACGGTGCACAGCGAGGCCACATCCTCCACCTGCTGTGTGCGCTTGCCGGTCTCCAGTTTGGAGAGGTGGCCCTGGCTCATGCCCACCTGCTCGGCGACTTCGAACAGAGTGAGGCCGGAGGCATCCCGAAGGCGACGCAACTCGGCGCCCAGCACCTCGACCCGGACGGTGGACTCCGGTCGCCGCATCATCATGGTCATGCCCGATCCCCTCGCTGCACTCAAGTGGCCTCATCATTGCCTGTTGAGCAACGAAAACCAGCCATTCGGGGGCCGCTTCGCACAAGTCCACTCAAAGGGTGGCGACCTTGCCAGGTAGGCAAGTACGAATCCCCGTTATGCGGGGCCACCCCGGATGGGGCAGGTTGGGTACGGGGTCGGCGAAAGGGCAGCGACGTGCGACTAACCGTGTTGTTGGCAGTGGTGGCAGTGGTGGCGACGACGACCGCGGCGGCGCCGTCGGGAGCCGCGCCGGGCGGACCGGGTGACCCGGCGGTCTACCAACCGGCGGACAAACAGGCTTTCGGCACGGCACGCGGAGGTGCTGCGAGCCCGGTGTGGTTCACCCTCGGCGGCGGGAAGATGACGGAGGTCTTCTACCCCGACCTCAGCACCCCCGCGGTGCGGGAGCTGCAGCTCGTGGTGACCGACGGCAAGAGGTTCACCGAGCGCGCGGAGGACGTGCGGGTACGCACCGAACCCGTCGGCGACCTGATGTTCCGGCAGGTCGCTATGGGCACCGGGTGGACAGCGGTGATCACGTACGTCACCGATCCCCGGCGCGCGAGCGTCCTCGTCGACGTGTCGCTGACGGCCAAGCGGCCGCTGCACGCGTACGTGGTGCACGACCCCGCGCTGTCCCGTGAGGGCAACGACGACACCGGCGCGAGCGGCGACTCCTTGGTCGCGTCCGACGCGAGCGCGGCGAGCGCGCTGGTCGCGGGCCGGGGGTTCGCCGCCACCTCGACCGGCTACCTCGGCACGAGCGACGGCTACACCGACCTGCGCGCCGACCACCGGATGGACTGGCACTACGGCAAGGCGGGCCCCGGCAACGTCGTGCAGACCGGCGAGCTGCGGCTCGACGGCGTGCGGCAGCGGCACGACACGCTCGTGCTCGGCTTCGGCGCGAACCGCGACGAGGCGGTCCGGACCGCGCACGACTCGCTGCGGGCCGGCTTCCACGGCACCGCGGCCAGGTACTCGAAGGGCTGGCGGGACTACGTCGGCGGGCTGCGGAAGCCGCCGAGGTCGGTCGCGACCCGGCACGAGCGGGCGGTGTACGACAGCTCGCTGATGGTCCTCGCGGCGTCGGAGGACAAGCGGCATCCTGGCGCGTACATCGCGGCGCCCGGCTTCCCGTGGGCGTTCGGCTTCGACCGGGAGATCGCGGCCGAGTTCGGCTCCTACGCGCTCGTGTGGCCGAGGGACCTGTACCAGATCGCGACCGGTCTGCTCGCCGCCGGCGACACCGCGGGCGCGAACCGGGCACTGGACTTCATGCTGACGGTGCAACAACAACCGGACGGGCACCTCGCGCAGAACACCCGCGTCACCGGCGAGCCGTACTGGACGAGCGTGCAGCTCGACGAGACCGCGGCGCCGATGTTGTTGGCGTGGCTACTCGGCCGCACCGATCCGTCCACATTGGACGGTCTGCGGCGCGCGGCCGAGTTCATGGTGAACTACGAGAAGGACGGCAACACCGCGCCGTGGAGCGAGCAGGAGCGCTGGGAGAACCAGAGCGGCTACTCCCCCGGCACGATCGCGGCGGCGGTCGCGGGCCTGGTGTGTCTCGCCGATCTGCTCACAAAGGCGGGCGACACCGTTGGGGCACAACGGTATCTGACGATCGCCGACGACTGGGCGGCCAAGGTGGATGCGTGGACCGCGACCAGCACCGGCCCGCTGTCGGCCGACCCGTACTACCTGCGGCTGACCAAGGACGGGCAACCCGACCAGGGCACGACGTACAACCTCGGCGACAACAACGTCGGCGAGGTCGACCAGCGCACGGTCGTCGACCCGAGCTTCCTCGAGCTGGTTCGCCTCGGGGTGCGCCCGGCGGACGACCCGACGATCGTCAACACGATCAAGGTGGTGGACGCCGAACTGGGCGACCGGACGCCGGCCGGAGAGCTGTGGCACCGGTTCACCGGCGACGGTTACGGCGAGCAGGCCGACGGCGGCCCGTGGAACGTCATCTGGCCGACCCCGACCAGGACGTACGGTCGCCTGTGGCCGATCTTCGCCGGCGAACGCGGCGAGTACGAGCTGCTGGCCGGCGCCCCGGCGTCGGCGCGGAACCGGCTGCGCACGATCGCCGCGACCGCGAACAGCGGACTCATGCTGCCCGAGCAGGTGTGGGACACGCGTGCGCCGGCCGGGGTGCGCCCCGGCACGGGCACCACGTCGGCGACGCCGCTCGCGTGGACGCACGCGCAGTACGTCCGGCTGGCGTGGTCGCTGGACGCGGGCCGGCCGGTCGAACAGCCGACCGTGGTGGCCTGTCGCTACACCGACGCCTGCTGAGGCAGGATCACTGCAGGCTCGTGCTGGACCACAAGGGAGCGACGATGGCCATCGGGGAACTGATCAGCAAGCTCGTCTCGGCGCGGACCGTCTACACCGACCCGGTCGAGAAGGACGGCGTCACCGTCGTGCCCGGCGCGCTGGTCATCGGCGGCGGCGGGTTCGGCGTCGGGCACCACAAGAACGGCGAGACCGGCGAGGGCGGCGGGTTCGGCGTGGTCGCGGTGCCGTTCGGCGCGTACGTCATCAAGGACGGCAACGCCCGCTGGCGCCCGGCGATCGACGTCGGCACGATCGTCGCCACGGCGATCGGCACCGCACTGATCATCTTCATCCGCCGTCGCCGCTGACGGGTCGGTGCTGTCACACCATCAGCTCGAACAGGTGTGACAGCACCACACCGTTGCTCACGCGCAACCCGTCGTGCTGGTGCTCGTCCGTGTGCCACACCCGCAGGTTGCCGATCAGCTCCGCCGTCCGCAGTGACAGGTCCCGGTTCACGTACATGTCCGTGTCGTACACAGCGGCCACCACCGGGACCTCGTTCGCGCGCAGGCGGTCGACGTCGTACAGGCGGGACCACGTCGGCCGCTTCGACAGCTCGTCGGCGACCGGGCGCAGCGCACGCATCAACGGGTCGTCGTCGTACATCCACGGGAAGATCATCTCGCCGGTGAACAGCACCGGGTCGCCGGCCGCGAGCGCACGTCGCGCGTCGAACTCCGGGTGTTCGGCCCGCACTTCCTGTGCGGCCCAGCCGGTCGGGCCCACACCGTCCAGATAGGACGGCTCGTGCACGAGGTAGTACAACGGGTTCGTCGGCGACGCCCACGACAGTCCATTCTGGACCTCCTGCAGGAACGCGTCCGACAGCGTGCCACTGGTGAACGGGTTCTCCAGCAGGTAGTGCAACCGCAGGCTCCCGTCCCGCCCGCCGAGCAGACTGCCGAGCGACTGGAACGCCTCGACCGTCAGCCGCCGCCCGCCGGGCAGGAACACCTCGTGCGACACCAGATGCGAAGCGACCCGTTGCGCCGCAACGATATCCGACGGGTAAGTCGTGTAATGCCCCGCGTTCTTCGCCGCCACCACCGGGAAGTGCGCCCGGTAGGCCCCGACCGCGTCGACCCCCACGCCGGGCAGCCCGCCGGTCACGAACGCCTCCCGCAGCCCCGCGCCCGCGAACGACAGGTACGTCACGACGCAGAACCCGCCGAAACTCTGCCCCAGCACGCTCCATGGCTCGTCCCCGATCAGCGACCGCCGGATCGCCTCCGCGTCCCGCACGATCGAGTCCGCCCGGAAATGGGTGAGGTACTCGGCGGCCGCGTCGCCGCGCGCGGCCAGCGTGTGCCGGTTCACCTGCGTCGACCGGCCGGTCCCCCGCTGGTCGAGCAGCAACACGCGGTAGTCGGCGAGCGCGCGCAGCAGCCAGCCCTCGTCACCGATCGGCCTCGGCGCCGGGTGGCCCGGCCCGCCACCGAGGAACAGGAGCCACGGCTTCTCGGATGACACACTGACCTCCCGCGCGTACACCGAGATCCGCTCGCCGTCGGGCGCATCGTGGTCCAGCGGCAGGTCAAACGTGTGGTCAACGACCTTCATCTCACAGTCCCCTCAGTGCTTCCGCGGCCGCCGCCGCGACCGCGTCGGCCACGGCGGCCAACGCGGGCGAGTCGCGCTTCCACTGCTGCCAGAACAGTGACACGTCCACCGGCCGGTCCGGGGCGAGGTCGACCAGGAGGCCGTCCCGCAGCCGCGGGCCGGCCTGCGCGGTGGGCACCACCCCCCAGCCCAGCCCCGCGGTCACCGCCTCGACGAAACCCTCCGACGACGGCACGCGGTGCCGCGACCGGCTCGCGCCCCGCCCTCCGGTGAGGCCGCGCACGAACCGGTCCTGCAGGTCGTCGTTGCGGTCGAACACCACCACCGGCGCCGCGGCGACCGACTCGGCGAGCGGCCCGGTCAACCACCGCGCCACGAACGCCGGGGTCGCCACCGGCAGGAACCGCATGTCGCCGAGCGGCCGTACCGAACAGCCCTGCACGGGTGTCGACGAGGACGTCACCGCCGCCATCACCGTGCCCTCCCGCAGCAGCGCGGTCGTGTGGTCCTGGTCCTCGCGGTGCAGCTCGAAACAGATCGGCGGGTCGGCCGGCACGCGGGCGAGCGCGGGCAGGAACCAGGTGTCGAGCGAGTCGGCGTTGACGGCGATCGACAGCCGGACCGGCTCGTCGGGGCCGCTCATGCCCAACTCGTTCCGCGCGTCCCGCTCAAGCTGCGTCAGCCGGCGGGCGAACCGCACCACCACTCGGCCGGACTCGGTCAGTCGTGCGGGTTTCGTCCTGGTCACCAGCACCCGGCCGGTGCGCTGCTCGAGCGCCTTGACGCGTTGGCTCACCGCGGACGGCGTCACGGAAAGCGCCGCGGCGGCCGCGTCGAACGTGCCTTCGTCGGCCACGGCGAGCAGCGTGCGCACCTGGTCGAGCGGCAGGTCGGTCATCACAGGCGCTAATGTTACGTTAGGAACTTTAGCTGTACTGTTGACACGTCCGCTCCTAACCTCGTGGCCATGGGAGACGTCCTGCTCGCGGCGGCCGCCGGCTTCGGCACCGGCCTCTCGCTGATCGTGGCCATCGGCGCGCAGAACGCGTTCGTGCTGCGGCAGGGCATCCGCCGGCACTCGGTGCTGGCGGTGGTCGCGATCTGCGCGGTGTCCGACGCGGTGCTGATCGCGCTCGGCGTCGGCGGCGTCGGCGCGATCGTGGCGGCCTACCCGGCGGCGCTGACGGTGGTCGGTCTCGTCGGCGGCGCTTTCCTGCTTGGCTACGGGTTTCTGGCCGCGCGCCGGGTGTTCCGACCGGCGGCGCTGCACGTCGACGGCGCGGCGACCGGCTCGCCGCGGCGGGCGGTGCTCACGTGTCTCGCGCTGACGTGGCTCAACCCGCACGTGTACCTGGACACCGTGCTGCTGCTGGGTTCCGTGGCCGCGGGCCGGGGCGACCTGCGGTGGGCGTTCGCCGCGGGCGCGGTCTTCGGCAGCCTGTGCTGGTTCACCGCGCTCGGCTTCGGCGCCCGCCTACTCACCGGGCTCTTCGCGCGGCCGGCGTCGTGGCGGGTGCTCGACGCGCTGGTCGCGGCGACCATGGTGACACTCGGCGCGATCCTCGTCTCGGGGGTGTGAGTCGGCGCTAGCCTGAGCTTCTGCGTACTCGCAGGTCCCTAAGCGCCACAACGGAAAGGCTGTCCGTCGTTCAGCTAGCGGGGAAACTCAGGCTAGCTCTCGCGCCCTCCGGTCCCGTGCTCGCGCCACTTCGGTGCCTGCGCCCGATGTGTTCTCTGTCGGTTCGCTACTCCGTCGCTTGTCCTTGCTCTTGTCTCTCTTGCCCCCCTGTCTGGTGCCCTCCTTCCCTTCTTGACGCTCCGCATTCTTGTTTCTGTCGGCGTGCTCGATTGGGTGATTGTTGTTAGCGGGTAAGGGTTTTGTCGGTGGTGGCGGGTATTCTGAACACATGTTCGACGACGAAAGTGCTGAGATTCTTGCCGAGTTGTCTGCCGGGGAGCGGGTTGATGCGCAGCGTGCTGCGAGGAAAGTGGGTCGGGTTGCCCGGTTCATAGAGTTGAACCCTGGCGAGTTCGCACCCCTGGAACTCAGTGCGGCGACGGGTTGGACCCCGCTGCATACGCAGTGTCGGATCAGGTTGGCGACGGCGTTGACAACGCGGTGTCCCGCAACATTCGCGGTGTTCAGCGCGGGGGACATTCCGGAGTACAAGGCACGTCGGATCGTGGAGGCTGTCGAAGTCTTGTCTGATGAGACGGTCGCGTTGGTGGAGGCGGAGATCGCGGCGCAGGCGGCGGGGTTGAGTAGCCAGCAACTCAACTATCGGTTGCGTCGTGCGGTGGCACGCGCGGATCCGGAGGCTGCCGCGAGGCGTGCTGCGGCGAAGTCGCTCGCACGGCAGGTCATGCATCAGGGTCTTGATGACGGTGTTGGTGTGTTGTCGGTGCAGTGTGATGTGGAACGAACACAGCTCGCGTATCAACGGATCCAGGCTCAGGCACGGCAAATCAAGTCCGCTGGCGACGACCGCACTATGGATCAGATCTCCACTGACGTGATGATGGACCTTCTGGCAGGTAAGGGGTTCGAGAACGCGAAGGTGATTGTCCGGTTGACGTTGCCGGCGTCGACGGTGTTGGGGGTCGATTCGAAGCCGGGGTATCTCGCCGGGTACGGGTGGCTGCCGGCGCAGCGGGCACTCGAGCTGGCCGCGCAGAAAGACGCGTTGTGGCAACGGATCCTGACCGATCCGTTGACGGGGCATGCGGTGGATGTGGGTCGGCGTAAGTACCGGCCATCGGCCGCTCTACGGGATCACATCGAAGCTGTGTACCCGACGTGCACTGGTCCAGGATGTGTGCGGCCTGCTCACCTGTGCGACTTGGATCACGTGACGCCGTTCCCGCAGGGCGCGACGGATCAGTTCACTGTCCGTCCGGCGTGTCGGACACACCATCGGCTCAAGACCCTTGGTGGGTGGCGGGTGGAACTGTCCGACAACAGCCGAGGGTTGACCTGGATCACCAAATACGGGTACCGGTTCACCCATCAACCGGAACCGATCGCCGATCCGGATGTGGCACCGTTCTAGAGGGATGGTTGTGCTGCTTAACACGGGGACGATCGCCTACGGGGTTGAGTGGTCCGGTGGCTGGGGCGATCGGGGCCGCGCCTTCGCCGTGCTTTGTCGACGGTGTGCTGTGGCATGGCGAAGACAC
>Ga0193717_1000564_pt1 | contig 24535 bp, 25 predicted proteins | sample U2c2metaG_FD_145900 | JGI IMG/M metagenome (GOLD analysis project Ga0193717, IMG submission 145900) | Soil microbial communities from a riparian zone of the East river system, Colorado, United States - U2c2 | ecosystem: Environmental > Terrestrial > Soil > Riparian zone | place: USA: East River...
CAGTTAAGGCCCACACCATTCACTTCTTCCTGCTGGCCCAGGTCAACGTATATCCATTCATCTTCCCTTGATGCACTTGCCCAGCGGGTGCTGTTATTACCATCGGCAACTAAAGCCGGCCCACCATAGGTTGTTGATGAAGCGTACACTTGCTTATTTAAAGCCAGATTAGTTTTATGCTGATTAAATTTGATATCGAAAACCTGGGTTGCACTGTTGGCAGGAGCATCTGCCTGTTTTGATAGGTTATATTGCTTTACCAATTTTCCATCCAGGTTGTAAACCGCGGCTTCCGCGGTCAATCCTTCGGCATCTGCATGAGTGGTGTTAACAATTTTAATAGCATTATCAACCGGGTTCCATTGAATGTGCAGCGGTTCACAGGCTTTTTTTGCCCCCCAAAAAGCGCCCGTTAAATCATAGTAATAATCATAGGTTTGCCATACCATGGATGGATAGGTCGACTGGCTCATCCACGTCATTAATCCCGATGCATCTTCGCCAATATGATCCTGCCAGCCCTCAAACATGGCTTTATTAGTTTCAATATTTACAAACTGGGCTTTACGGCAATAATCTTCGATACCTTTAGGTACGCCATAACCTGTAGTGATACTCTCATCATACTGATCCGGTCCGGCATTAAATGCAAGAGGGCCAAAAAAGTGCTGGTTCCACATTTCGTTACGCGGCCACCACTTATCCTGCGGCATAAATTTTTTAAAACTGTCGAAGTTGGTAAATACAGCGGTTCCCAGTTCGGTACGTAGCCCCCAGCCTTTATTACCACCCAAACCGGTTGGATAAGCCGTAAAATAATATCTTGGATCGTGGCTTGCCCAAGGACCACTTCCGGTTAAGTTTTCGGCATGTGAGTTTGGCTGATAATATCTGTCGCCGCCGTCAAAAGTGGCTATATTTTCCTTTAGCCATGGGCTTAGCGGGGCCTCGGGCCAGCCCTCGTTTTCGGCACACCATACAGCAATAGCCGGGTGATTACGGAAACGCTTTATTTTTTCAATGGCATTGGCGTTAAAAACATTCAGGTCGGCAGGTAAATTGGGATTAGCGTTAAGCCAAAAATCATCCCATATCATAATGCCGTATTTATCGCAGGCATCATAAAAATCATCGTCGGTGGTTGAACCTATCCAGTTGCGGATCATGTTAAAGTTCATCTCCTTATGCAGGTGTACTTTAGTATCATACTCCTTACCATGGCATCGCAGCATATACTCCGACATGCCCCAGTCGCCCCCTTTTATAAAAACTTTAGTGCCGTTGATGGATACATGCAAAACATGCCCAATAGTGTCATAATCATATCTTTTTATACCGAATTTGATATGTTGAACGTCCGATACTTCGTTACCTACGGTTAAACTCAGCCGGCAATCATACAGGTTTGGTTCTCCATAACCATTTGGCCACCATAGTTTAGGGCTATGGATCATCAATTGCGAAAAATACCTTTTATCCAGTTTAACATTGGTGATGCCATTGGCATCTACATACACTTTTTGCGTAAATTCAATATTGCCGGGAGTGATAATACCTTTTACAAATCCCTGCTGTCCGCTTGGTGCATTGTTTTTAACCTCCAGCGCGATGGAAAGATCGGCACGTGCATTGGTTGGCAATTTGGCCTGTATCCACGGATCCTGTATAGTCAGATCGCCCGTATTACTCAAATAAACCTTATCGGTAATACCTGAATTTAAACCCGGCACGTAAGGCATCCAATCCCAGCCCGCGCTTGATACATAGTTAGGGCTGCCTACATTTGCCAAAGGCTGTTTAGGAATATAAACCAAAACAGTTAGTATGTTTTTCGCGGTACGGCTTGCAAGATTGGTAATATCAAACTGGCCCCGCTGCATAAAACCATCAAGCGTGCCCAATTTTATACCGTTCAGATAAATATCAGCCTTTCGGTTTACCCCTTTAAAATTGAGCCAAATGTTCTTTTTGGTATAAGTCGCGGGCACGGTAAACGCTGTTCTGTACCAAAAATTACGGTCGTATTTAGCCCTGTCAACCTTATAAATATTATCACCAAAATTGGGATCTTTTTCTAAACCTGCCGCTACATATGATGCAAATACTGTTCCCGGCACTATGGCTTGCACCCAGCTATCAGTATTATAATTGGCTGTATTAACATTATCAGTAACGTCTGCCTGAGCCTTGATCCTCCACTGCTGATCTTTTGAGCTATTCAAATAAACTACATTTGACTGGGCAAGTACCCGATAGCACATAGCCATGCTAATCATTAAAAAGGTAACGACCCTGGCAACAGACCGGTAATTTTTAGACATATATAAATTATAACAGGTTTAGAAAGGTGCGCCGTAATAAACCGGGTAGTGAATGTACCAATTACCCGGTTTCATGACATTAATTATACTTATTAATAATTGGTTACGTTCAAGGCGTGTTTGGCCATATCCAGGTGAACCTTGCCACCGGAATGTGTGGTGTCGAGCTGTAACACCTTGTTTAACATTTTTTGCGCACCATTTAACTCATGAAGCCCCAACAATCCCAGGCCCTGTAAAAAGCTTGTATGAATATTGTTTCTTAAGTTCAGATCATCATCAAAGATCAACAGGTTAGGCAGCGATACAGCAAAATAGTCAATTTTCACCTCGTCGTCAGCATGTTTTACCCCATAATCAACCAGCTTTTTAAATATGCGGCTGGCCTGTTGAGCGTCGCCAAGTTTTTCCCAGGCAAGACCCTGGTAAAAGATCTTATCGGGTTGCTGATCATTATAAAACACCGCAGCCGACGGTTCATCCAGGCCAACAGTTGCCTGCTCAAAGTATTTTTTGGCCAGTTCGGACTCATTTGATAGCTCGTAAGCATGACCCAACCAATAGTCGATATCATTTTCCTGGGTGCCATATAATTTACCCTCGCCTAAATTGTGCGGGTAAGTTTTTGCAGCGTTCAGGTTATTAATAGCTTTTTCATACAAACCATCCTCCATATATTTTTTGGCCAGCTGAACCTGGCTGAATATATATTGGCCCGATGCTTTACCTTCGCCACCCTCCCACGGGTGAAACTGGCGGGCATTAAGCAGGTTCAAAGCTGTTTCGTAATTGCCTAAAAGGTTATACAGCGTTACCCTTTCCAGGTAAATATCATCGCGCTGGTTGGCCACTTCCAGGTTATCTTCAATAAATTTTAAACGTTGTTCAGGTTCTTTATTCAATCTTTTGTAAAGCTGGTCGAGCTCCATTAAAACGCGGGCATCGGTTTTATCAAGAGCAAACGCTTTTTCAAAATATTCCAGCGCTTTTTCGGCGTTGTTTTGTTTGTTGAAGTAAGCAATGGCCAGGTTCCTGAAAACTGTTGGAAAAGTATCATCCAAAGCAGCCGATTTTTCCCACCAGTTTACTGCCTCCGTATACTGGCGTTTATCGTAAAATAAATTACCCAGGTAATAAGGTGCTTTAGCGTCTGCCGCATTAACTTCAGTAGCCAGTTGTAATATGCCTATCTCATCTAATCGGTTAGGAAAGCATAAGTAAGGGCTGGCTGCAGCAGCTTTTTCAAACCAGTTTCTGGCTTCAGTTTGCTGACCACTCTGGTAGCTAAACCAACCCAGGCAATAATATACCATGGGGCTTGTGCCTTCATCTTTTAATGTTAACTGCAATAACTGGTCAGCTTCGCTGTATAAACCTGCGGCAGCATAATCTAAAGCATATTCAATAAAATTCTGATCATCGTGTCTGGAAAGTGTTAATAGCTGATCTAAACAGTTAGCAACCTGTTCCGGCTCACCCGCCAGTTTATGCGTCAATACTTTTTCAAAGATCACCCCGAGGTTAAAACCATCTCTTTCCAACGCCTCATCAGCCACTTTTAAGGCTTTATCCAACCGGTTAAGTTTACGGCAGGCTGCCGCTTTGATCACATAGGCTTTGCTGTTATTGGCATTCCTATCCAATGATTGGGTAATATGATCAAGCGCGAGCGCGTAGTACCCGCGGGCCATATCAAGCTGCGCAACGGCAAAAAAGCCAGTATCTTTCCAGGCATTGCTCCAGGTTGATTTATAGAAAACCGGATACGCTTCATCAGCACGGCCCAAATATTTGAGACATAACCCCAGGTTATAGTAAGGCTCACTATCATAAGGGTTAGGGTTACGCTGGATACTGGTTGCTACCGCCTTTCTTAAATAAGGTTCGGCTTTGGCAAACTGTCCTTTGCGGATGTACCATTTACCCAGGGCGTTGTTATTGCGGATATCGGTAGGCTCACGGCGCAGTGCTTCTTCATAATAAGGTATAGGGCTGTACGTTGCATGGCGGTACTGCTCCAGGTGCTGGGCGGTTAAAAACAATTGCTCTACACTTTCTACATCGGAAGGCTCCAAGGCTGGTTTTGCAGCGGTTGGTAGCTCATTCTGTTTATTTTTTGCTGGCTCGTAACGCAAAACTTCCTGATTGTTGCTATTGGTGATGATGAGTAGCAGTTCGTTTTCGTTCAGATCAGCATTTATACTCAGTTCCTTTACAAAAACGTTTTCAGGTACGATAGCGGTGGTTTCCGTAAACAGTATTTCGCCTTTGTAGGTCAGTTGAATTTTTAAACCGGCATGCCCTGAAGTTACCTGTATCTTAACTTTCAGCACTTCACCAACTTTCTCTAAAGCCAGCAATATATCTTTAGTTGCGTTTTTCACCATGCCCAGTTCGCGGTAGGGTAAAAAATATTGGGTAAAAGTTTTTTCTTCGTAGGGCATCAGCCAGCTAAAATCGGGCTGGTTATCGGTAAATACACCGGTCATCAGCTCAATGTATGGGCCGTCTTCATCCGTAAGGTTTCTGTCCCAGGCCTGGCCGAAATCACTGTGGCCCCAGGTCCACTGTTTTTTACCGGGCGATACATGGTGATTGGCCACGTGCAGTAAACCACCCTGACTGTCATGTTCATATCCGCCTACAAAATCATAATCGGAGTTGATAGCCATGTAGGAAGTAGGTACGGGGATGTTTTTATACATCGATATATCGGTACCCGGCGAATAATCAACTTTATAGTAAGTGCCTGTAGCGATAGGAAAATCTGATACATCACGTTTACCGTGGTCAAACACCGCGTTCACATCAGGCGGAAATACGGACTGGTAATAGTCATTTACTTTTACAGCCGGATTTGCCCACCACAGGAAAGTTTGCGGCAAAGCCGAGCGGTTGAATAATTTGGCTTTTATTTCGATATAAGCTGTATCAGGGCGAAGGGTAAAACCTGCCATCCCTTTGGTGTGGAACATACGCTCTACCTCATTAACCCAAACAGTTTTACTACCATCAGCATGTTCTTCCAGCTTGTAATCAATCGGATCAAAGGTGCTTGGACGATGGTGCTGCGGCCAGTTAAACTCAATACCACCAGAGATCCACGGACCGGTTAGCCCAACCAGTGCAGGCTTTATCACCTGGTTATAATAAATAAAATGCCGTTGTTTGATCTTGTCAAAGGCCATCTGAATGCGACCGCCAAGCTCAGGCAGTATCATTATTTTCAGGTACTTATTCTCCAGGAACAGTCCTGTGTATTCCTTATCTTCTTTTTCGTCGGCAATTTTTTCGATCACCGGGTTGGGGTAAACCACGCCGCTGCTACCCTGGTAAACACGTTTTTCAAAAAACATAGGGTTTTTGTCGGGCTTACCAACACCATACGTAGGGATAATTACCTTTTCTTCCCAAACGGATACATTTGAATGATGCATATATCTTATTCTATTAATGTCTTATTAAATTTTCTTCGAGTTCTTCTAAAGTTTGTCCTTTTGTTTCCTTAACCCGTGCTTTTACAAACAAAAAGCCCAGGAAGCAAATACCCGCGTACAGGTAAAATGGCCCGTAAGTACCTAACTTTTTAGCCAGTATGGGGAAGGTAAAAACCAGTATAAAGTAAGCGCCCCATAAAGAAACAATAGCTACTGATGATGCTACGCCCCTGATCTTATTAGGAAATATTTCGGAAATGAGCACCCAGGTAACCGGGGCCAGTGACATGGCATAAGTACTGATGGCCAGCAATACAAATATGGATACCAAACCTGCCGGGAAATGGTTTTGCAAAGCCACTGCCAGCACAATATACAACACAGATAAACCCAGCGAGCCTGCCAGCATCAGCGGGCGGCGGCCAAGCTTATCAACCTGCCACATGGCCAGTAAGGTGAATACGAGGTTTACTATACCTATGGAAACGGTTTCAAACAACTGGCGGTTTAAATTGGCGCCTACCGATTCAAATATGGTTGAGGTGTAGTTAAACACTACGTTGATACCGCAAAACTGCTGGAATACGGCCAGCGTAATCCCCACCACAACCGCCGGACGAACCGCCTTGTCGAACACCATTTTATAGGATTGTTTCGCGGTGCTGCCTGCCAATGATTTTTCAATGGCCTTCATGGTTGAATCTACAAAAGCTATTGAACCTATCTTATTAAGCACTTGCTGGGCCTTTGCCACCTGCCCCGATTTCATGAGCCACCTCGGGCTCTCGGGCAGCCAGGTAACCCCGATCAGGAAAACCGCTGATGGCACTGCACCAAGACCAAACATCCAACGCCAGGCATCATGGCCATGATCGGCTAAAAAATAATTTACCAGGTTAGTTACCAATATGCCGATAACCACCGTAAGCTGGTTGATGGCCACATTGCGCCCCCGTACTTCGGCAGGAGAAACCTCGGCAATGTACATTGGGCAAAGCATGGAGGCCATACCCACTCCTATGCCGGCAGCAAAACGCAGCACAATAAAATAAGTTAAAGTTTGCGAAAACGCTATACCGATAGATGATATGGCGAAAATTAAGGCAGCAACCATCAGTCCCGGCTTGCGACCGTAGCGGTCGGCCAGTTTACCGGCAATAAGGCAACCTGCAATACAGCCCAGCGCCAACGACCCGGTTAAAAAACCTTCCCACACAGGGTCGAGCGCAAATTGCGTGCGTAAAAATGGCAGGGCTCCTGATATTACGGCAAAATCAAACCCGAAAAGGTACCCACCCAGGGCCGAAATAAAGGAGATACCGATAATATACCGGCTGTTAAAGGTTTTTGAACTACTCATTTTTCAGGATGTGTTTTATTGGTTTTAGCATAATATCGTTATTTGATCATCGTTATTCATTTATCGGTACCAATTTTATCATTACCGCATCGGTCGGGCCTGCGCTTAGTTTAAAATCAGCTGCATCTTTTTTCAATTCACCAACTACATTATCAGTCAGCATATCTTTAAACTGGTAATCTTTATGCGGGTCAAGGTGCAGGGTTTTACGGGTTAAAACCTGTTCAAAATTCTTTTGTTTATCAAAGTTGAACAAAGCCAGCATGGTGGTGTTCCCCGGTAAATAAAATGACAACTGCTGATCAAATGTTTCGCCATCGGCAGCTTTTAGCGGAATAAAGGCTTTAGGATTGCTAAAAAACGCGGCAACCTGTTTGTTGTTTAAAAACTGCTGCGCGCGGGATGCAGCCAGTGGGTGCCTGAAATCGGAGCCATCGCCCATTATGCTCCCCATCACCATCAACGCGTATAAACGTACTCTGACATCCTGCTCACTCAGGTCGGGGTTTTTCTGAAAGTTTTTCATGATGCTCACATCCAGATTGGTATAAGGGAACAATGTACCCTGCATCCAGCCCATATGTGACCCTGTAGCCAGCGAAGCCTCGGTACTGCCGTAATGCGGAAAGCCCTGCTGGTCGTCACGTAAATGTGAATAAACATCGGTTGATACAAAGCGGGTATGCGCGTACTGGTGCGGGAACATAGGCGATATGGCCTGGGTTATAAAAATATCCTTGCCCATAATAGAGTCGACCAAAAAACGTAGTGTCCTCATGCCATAATCATAAGCTTGCATTCCCGTCCGTATTTTTGGATCATAGCGTTTGGTTGTTTCCAATGCGCCTGCCGTTAGAAAATCAATTTTTAAGAACCTGGCATTAATTGCTTTAGCCTTTTTTAACTGCTGAATAATGTACAAACGGATGGCTGGATGCGTAGGATCCATCGCATAGGCTCCCCATTTGCCATCTTTATACAGGATTGGTTTTCCCTCGTTATCATGCAGTAATACATCCTTTAATTCATAATCAGAGCCGGGTAATTTACCTTTTATATCATCCTTCCAGCTCCACTTGGCAAAGGGGATAAAATAAAAACCCATTTGCTGGTTGTTTTTGGCAAAGTATTTATCCAGATCAGCCAGCACTTCGGTCGAATATATATTTTGATCGTACGAGTCGATGCTCATCACCGGTTTTGAATAGCTGCTAAAGTTGGTAAGCGTATGCAGAAAATCAGAGATCTTTTCTACTGCGGGCGGCATCATCACGCCCTCATACCCCAGCACACCCTCCACCCCAAAGCTGTTCCAGTAAACCGGAGCATACCCTTGCCAGGTCTGTTTGCCATTGATGACCGAGTTTACCAACCCGTATTGTGTAAAAGCCTCATGCAGATCGTCCAGGGCACATAAAAATATAGTAGGCGAACTTACTGATTGCCCTATCATGGTGCCATGCGCCACCAGGTCGTGCGTGCCATCGTTACCGCCATAAGCCGGTTTCAATTTGGGATCATCGGGGGTGGAAGCTCCGCCAAATACTTTTAACGAATCAACATAGCCTAACTCCGCAGCGGTTTCATAGGCCAATCCTGTTTTCCAGAAATCATGCTTTATGCTGCCGATAACCAGTCCTGAGTTTTTTAGCTGGTCATATATAGCCGTAAACTCGTAAGTGATACCAGAACTTTTTGGTGCGCCAGCTTTAGGCCAGCTCCGTTCCAGCGTGCTTGTCCAGTTATCATTATCAAAGGGCACATCCAGGATACGTGGCGCTGTACCGGGTATAAACAATTTGCCTTTATATTGAGGTAAAACAGCAATAGGGCTAATATCGCGGGTTTCCAGAACCGCACCTTTTGCATCTTTATTTTTCGCGGTTAAACTGATCAGCGTATAGTTATGGTTTTCATAATCGGTAAAACGCTGTTCCAGTATAAAAGGATGTTTATGATCGCTATGCGTAATAATTATCTGCCGGCCGGTGCCTATGTTATCGTGAACCTGGGTAGTGGTGTATTGATGATCGGTAAAATCAGCCGTTGAGGTAATACCGGATTTTAAGTTGTTGATGTAGGCTACCGTATTTTCGATCCGGATGCCGTTGGGGAACACATAATTCACCATACCGGTATGGGCATCCAGTTTAATAGTAACATGCCCGGTGGTCACTTCCAACTTATCAAGCGTGGTAATGGTCTTTTGCGCGAATGCCCATTGACCACATAATAATAAAACAATAACAGCAAACGGGCGAAGTGGTATTTTCATCATAGTTATAGTTTATACCGGCAAATCATATTATCAATCGTTAACAGACAGGCCGTCATCTACAATGCGGCAGAACAGGCACTCTTAAGTATTGATAAATGTTCAATTGGTTACAATGTAAATCTCAAGGATTAAAACAGATTAAAAAATAGTTAATGTTACGATAATGATGGACTTTATTATGACCATGCAAGCAACACCGTAGCATGGTACCATGTTATAAGTTTATTACACCTGTTATAGAGAAAACAGGCAGCTATATTATTAATATAATGAGTTGATGTATTTTGAACAATAGTTCTGAAATGAAATATTTTATGATACTTTCTGATATTTTTTATTAATGTTTGTAAACATGGAATGGTCCATTATTCCGATCTTTATAAATTAATTTTCTCCCTGCAAAAAAATGGCAAAAAATACAACTTTAAGACGAAGAGAGGGTTTTGAGGGACAGAAACTTATTGTGTTGCCAAAAAAGATCATCACCAATTTTTTAAGTAAAGATCCGGTTACCAAACAGATATATATAACTGACATTGGATACTATCCGAAGGCTGAACATCATTATGTGGAACGCCCCAATGGGATAAACCAGCACATTATCATTTACTGTACAGAAGGTTATGGCTGGCTGGAGATCAATAAAAAAAGGATAGAGGTTTCACCATCGCAGTTTATAGCTATACCTGCCAATACCCCCCATAAGTACGCCGCCAATATGGATAAACCCTGGACCATTTACTGGATACATTTTAAGGGTGAAACATCGGCATTTATCATTGACCTGATCCTGAAGAACTCTGAAAACTATAAGCCATACTTATCTTACAATGAAGACCGGTTAAAGCTGTTTGAAGACATCTGCTTTAATCTTGAAAAAGGTTATAGCAGTGATGCGCTGCGCTATGTTAACATGATCTTCTCGCATTTTTTATCATCATTGATATATGAAGATAAATTCAACCATTTAGAGGATAATGCAGATAACAACATAATTGAAAAGACTATAAAGTATATGCAGGATAATATCAATAAAGTAATCAGGCTTGATGATCTTTCAACTTTCGCCAATTTATCTACATCCCATTTTTCCGCCATTTTCAGGGCGAAAACGGGCTATGCTCCTATTGAATATTTTAACCAGCTTAAGGTTCAAAAAGCTTGTCAATACATTTCATTTACAACCCTGTCCATAAAAAACATAGCCATTTGCTTAGGCATTGATGATCAGTATTATTTTTCAAGGATGTTTAGCAAGTTAATGGGAAGTTCGCCCAATGAGTACAGGAAAAAGGTAAAGTCTGACAACAAAACATAAAGGATGCTTCAACTAAAAAAGGACCGGGTTTAGGCTCTCCGTTTTTAATGTAGTAAACAACCGGCTTATAAAGGCCATGATCTTATCAAGCAGTGTTTGAGGTTTTGAGGGTTGGGTATTAAGTGTATCGTCGGGTTTTGGGTTATCAGGAGGTTCATTCAGGGCCTGCATTTCCTCTAAAATACTTTCGCGTATAGCAGGGTCACGGTTCACTATATCATCAAGTTCAGTAAGCTCATTAAAAGTTGCTTTCCCACTTTTTTGACGCTTTATTAATATATCGAAACGATCTTGGGTAAATGTGCGCCGCTCCAACTGTTTATGATATTTCATGATAACCTCCCTGCTTGTTTAAACATGCATCAAAGCAAATGCCATCGTTTTAAATAGCTAAATATCAAATACTTATAATTTAAAAATAGTAACACTTGTTCAGTTTCGATACAAGAAAACGTTCGTTTTCGGTCGGTCTTTTTACAGTTTGACCCGTCCGGATTTAGCTAAACATTTGGGTGAGTAAATCCTGTAATAACTATACAGAGGAGTTTGTTAATCCTAAGTGAACTATACAGGGTCTTTTTTTTAAAGATAACGATTAAATACTTGTTGCTTGTTTGTCGTGTTAGCATGTGGGAAACTCCTTCAGTTTTCCACATGCTAATGCGTTTTTTCTTTTTTGCCGGACCTCCCTTTTTTGTGCATAACTCATTTAACTCAAACCGGTACAACCAGCGGTTTTTCCTTTTGCCATTTGGCTGGATATTTCTTCCATCGTTTTTCCAATACATTTCCCTGCAGATGCGCCTGGCAGGGCGTCAGGTAATCGCAGCTTCCGTGAGGCCTTAATTCATTGTAAGCCTTAATACTGCTATCGATCTTTTGATAGGTCTGCTCAAAGCCTAATGAGCTGCTGTAAAGGTTAAACTCCCCTTTAATGATCCCGTTCATCCGCTCGGCCAGGGCATTCTCATACGGGTCACCACGTTCGGTCATACTGAGCCGTCCGGATTTAGCTATACATTTGGGTGAGTAAATCCTGTAATAATCTATACAGAGGAGTTTGAGGTAGTTTTTTTAAAGTAAACTAATTGATCACTTTTACGATCCCCGCTTTATAAACGCTGGGTGTAGTTCCCTCAATCTTACGGAAAGCGCGGCTAAAGTAATGCTGATTATTAAAGCCGGCTTTAAAACAGGCATCAGCAATGCTGCAATAAGGATTATACATAAATTGCTTGGCCAGTTGAATCCTTTCCCTGATGATATAATCCACAGGCGAAATCCCGAGTTCGTGCTTAAAAGTCCTGAAAAAACTGGCTTTGCTCATATAGGCCATCTGGCTCAGGGCATCAATGTTTAACTTTTCGGTTAAGTGCGATTTGATGTATTGCAAAATATAGGCAAACCGGTTGCCAGTGGATAACTGGTTCAAATTATCTTTAACTTCATGCAGGTTCTGCATCTGCATAATACGGATCAGTAATTCTTTCAGTGTTAAATTGGCCAGTACATCTTTGGTCAATACATCACCGGTACTGATACTAATAAGCTTATTGATGAGCTGGGCCAGCTCATAATTATTAAAAAAATGGAACTGCTTATAATTAAGCTGCCACTGGTCGTTATTGGCCCGCGGATAGTTTTCATTTAAAAAATCGAGTGTGTTGCTTATTTCCTGCTGGTTTATAGCAAGGGCTGTACATTGCGATGGATTTAATTCAGATGCCTCCGGAAAATCAATGGTCATCGTTACGTTTGGCGGCACAATAACGGTTTCGCCGGGTAAATAATCAAAACCCGGTTTATCAAATAAATGCATCACTTTTTTACCCCTTAACATGCTGGTAATTACCAGGTCGCTAAAGGTTAAGGGCACCAGTTCGCTGCGCTCGTAGGTTTCGTAAATATTAAGTTCACAGTGATTTAAGGTATAAGCTTTACGGTTTTCTACCAGTGTTCTGAGCTCCTTTTTACCGGTCAGGCTAAAAGGCGATACCAGGTTTCTCTCTTTCATAAAAGGCTTATTTTAAAACAAGTTAGGGATAGTTTATGATAGTTTATAATTCATTTTAAAAATGGAACAATAGTGCACTCAATTGATAGTATTGTGCAAAAGCCTTATTACACAGACTGCTAACTTAGTATCACCAATTAACCTAAAAAAAGATCTATGAGTGTAGCTAAAAGACCATCCTTTAAGGATAAGTACGATAATTTTATCGGTGGTAAATTTGTTCCGCCTGTTAAAGGCGAATATTTTGATAATATTTCACCCATTGATGGCAAGGTTTTTACCCAGGCAGCCCGGTCAACCAAAGAGGATATTGACGCCGCTGTTGATGCGGCTACGGAAGCATTTAAAACCTGGAGTAAAACATCGGCCACTTACCGCAGTAACCTGTTGTTAAAAATAGCGCAGGTGGTGGAGGACAATTTACCTTACCTGGCAACTGTTGAAACTATTGATAATGGTAAGGCCATACGAGAAACCATGGCTGCCGACCTGCCTTTGGTAGTTGATCATTTCAGGTATTTTGCAGGCGCTATCCGTGCCGAAGAAAGCAGCATATCTGAGCATGATGAGTTTACGGTAAGCATTAACTTACAAGAGCCGCTTGGCGTAGTTGGGCAGATCATCCCCTGGAATTTCCCACTGTTAATGGCTACCTGGAAAATTGCGCCCGCGCTTGCCGCAGGCTGCTGCACTGTGGTTAAACCGGCAGAGCAAACACCCACCAGTATTATGGTGCTAATGGAGCTGATAGGTGACATATTGCCTCCGGGCGTGTTAAACGTGGTTACAGGTTTTGGGCCCGAAGCCGGTAAGCCGCTGGCTACCTCATCAAAAATAAATAAGGTGGCCTTTACCGGCGAAACAACTACCGGGCGCCTTATCATGCAATATGCCTCAGAAAACCTGATCCCGGTAACCATGGAGCTGGGTGGTAAATCGCCAAATATATTCTTTGAATCGGTAGGCGATGCTGATGATGAGTTTTTTGATAAGGCTGTGGAAGGGGCTGTATTGTTTGCCCTTAACCAGGGCGAAGTATGTACCTGTCCCTCACGTATGCTGGTGCATGAAAACATATATGATAAGTTTATGGAGCGCGTAATTGCCCGTACCAATGCCATTAAAATGGGCGATCCGCTTGATTCTGATACCATGATGGGCGCGCAAGCCTCAAACGATCAGTATGAGAAAATACTAAGCTACCTTGATATTGGTAAAAAAGAAGGAGCTGAAGTGCTTGCCGGCGGCGATGTGCAAAAACTTGGTGACGATCTTGGCGGCGGTTATTATATAAAACCGACCATATTTAAAGGCCATAACAAAATGCGCATATTCCAGGAAGAAATTTTTGGGCCTGTGGTTTCTGTTACCACTTTTAAAACCACCGAAGAGGCCATTGAAATTGCCAATGACACGCTGTATGGCTTGGGTGCGGGCGTGTGGACCCGCGACGCGCATGAAATTTACCAGGTACCGCGTGCCATACAGGCCGGGCGTGTTTGGGTAAATTGTTTTCATGCTTATCCGGCACACGCACCTTTCGGCGGATACAAAAAATCGGGCTTTGGCAGAGAAAATCATAAAATGATGCTGAACTACTATCGCCAAACAAAAAATATGCTGATCTCCTATAATAAGAACAAACTAGGCTTCTTTTAGTCTGTAATGTAAAGGTGGCTGCAAAAGTATTGGGTTTTTGCAGCGCCTTTGTTAAATTAACCATCATGACCAAAAGAGTTTCCATTACCCCGGCTGCAGAAAAAGTGATAGATGACCTGCGAGGCAGATTTGGTGAGCTGATGTTTCATCAAAGCGGTGGCTGCTGTGATGGCTCATCGCCCATGTGTTTTGAAAAGGGGGAGTTTAAAATAGGCAGCAGTGATGTGAAGATAGGCGAAGTAGCAGGCTGCGCGTTTTTCATGAGTATTGATCAGTTTGAATACTGGAAACATACCCATCTTACCCTTGATGTTACTCCCGGCCGTGGTTCCAGCTTTTCGTTAGAGATACCAATGGGCATACGCTTTATGATCAGATCGCGGTTATTTACAGATGAAGAATTACAGGACCTTGAGCCTGTTGAATATTTTGAATCGTAGTAAAACAGGTCATAAGCTAAGTTTACAAATTTGTTCTTAATTTTAGGTCGCATGAATAGATAAGTAAATCATGTGCCCCTGCTAAATGAAAGAAACGGAAAAAAAGCTGACTTTTAATAATTTGCTGAAGCAGTACATACACTTCGGATTGCCAACAGATGAAATTGATGATAAAACAGATTTTACCATTCACAATTTAAAGGACATCCACCTTGATCTGCCTTTCAAATCGCCAGTTTATAGAGCCAACTTTTTTTCATTTGTGTTTATAAAAAACGGGCGCGGAAAATATACTACCGACGATCTGCTTTTTGATACCGTACCCGGCACTATTTATTTTACTAATCCGGGCCATTATAAATCACACGAGTGGTTTGATGTGCAGGAAATTTATCTTATTACCTTAAGTGAATCTTTTTTAAAGGAAAATGTTCATCCCGATGTTTTTGAGGAGTTCCCCTTCCTGCTTGCCGAAACTGTGCATCCAAGGGTTTTAGCCCCGGAGGCGTTTGCCGAATTTGAACAGTTATACCTGCAAATAAACAAGGAGTATTTTTCAAACTCGCCATACCGTACCCGGATGATCGGTAACCTGTTTGTAGTGTTGCTGTTAAAGATCAAAGCGTATTTTTGGAAAGACTATAACCCTATATATGAGGGCAATCGCAGTTCGCAAATTGTTAAAACCTTTAAAAGAACATTGGAACGACATTATCGCGATTTGAGCAACGGTAAGGTACATCAGGTTAACAGGCTACAGGATTATGCCGATGCACAAAACCTGCACCCCAATTATTTAAGTAATGTGATCAAGAGCAAAACAGGTAAATCCATCAGCACCTGGATAGCCGAAAAAACCATTGCCGAAGCTAAATCCCTGCTGCAAAATTCATCCACATCCATAAAAGAAATAGCTTACCTCCTGGGCTTTTCAGAGGCCAACCACTTCAGCAACTACTTTAAAAAACACACCGATACCTCCCCTGTTTTGTATCGCAAACAGCATGGTGTTGCCACATAAAGGTTCACCTCTTCATCGCCTCCCGACTGCGGATACTTTAAATTTGCGGGCTTCAACGTCCCCTATCGAATACCGTGTATATATACCTCAAAACAGCCAACAGGATAATATGCCCCGAGCTACCTGTTTGTAGCACACAAAGTATTTAATACCCTTTGCCTCGTAGAGGCTACCCTCTAATAACAATGCGATTATCTGCTAATCAAGGGGTTGCACGGAGCAATCTCACTTTTGATTTTACTTGCTACAAACAGGTACGGAGCATATCAATTTGTGTACAAGCCCGACGGGAAAGGATTAAGAGGGGTTAATTGCCACATCTTAGATATTTGTATGTAATGCTTTAATATCTGTACTTTTTGGGTTGCGTTAAACCTGACCTTTGTTATATCAAAACAAACAAAGAAAAAAATCATGAAAACGCTATCAGAAAAAGTAATTTTAGTAACCGGTGCCTCCAGGGGTATCGGCGCTGCTGTAGCCCTTAAATTAGCAAGCGAAGGCGCTAAAGTAATTATCAATTATGCAGGTGGCCAGGAAGCTGCCGAGCAAACCGTTAATGAAATTAAACAACAAGGCGGTGATGCCATAGCCTTACAAGCCGATGTAAGCAAATCTGACGAGGTGAAAGCAATGTTTGACGCAGCCATTGCCCATTACGGTCGTATTGATGTATTGGTAAACAACGCCGGCATCATGATCACCAAACTGATCAAAGACACCACCGACGAAGATTTTACCCGCCAGTTTGATATCAACGTACGTGGTACTTTTAATACCCTGCGTGAGGCCGCTACTAAACTGGCAGATAACGGCAGCATCATTAACTTTTCTACTTCCAATAACCGTCTCATGATTCCAACCTATTCAACTTATGCAGCAACCAAATCAGCCGTTGAGCAGTTAACCCGCATTTTTGCCAAAGAAGTTGGCGCAAGAGGTATCAATGTGAACTCCGTATCTCCCGGCCCTACCAATACCGAACTATTCACCAAAGGTAAACCACAGGAAGTGATCGATCGCCTGGCATCTTTCTCAGCCTTTAACCGCTTAGGTGAACCTGAAGATACTGCCAAAGTAGTTGCATTCCTGGCCAGCGATGCTGCCAAATGGATCAGTGCACAAAACATAGGTATTAACGGCGGTATGGCTTAAGCCGTTCGGCAGAACCAGGAAGTAAGATTCGAGATACAAGAATTAAAAAACAAACAATCAATTTATCACAACAATATTAAAATTTTAGAAGTCATGAACACATTAAAAAATAAAGTAGCTTTAATTACAGGGTCAGCAAGGGGTTTAGGAAAAGCCATAGCAGAACGTTATGCAGCCCTGGGTGCAGATATTGTTATCAATTACTCAAGGGATAAAGCATCGGCCGATGAGGTATTAAGCAACATCAAGGCGATGGGCGTACGGGTAATTGCTGTACAGGCCGATGTAAGCAAAGTGGCCGACTTGGAAAGGCTATTTACAGAAGCAAAAAAGGAATTTGGTAAAATAGATATTGTGGTAGCCAATGCCGGTATTGAACTGGTTGAAACTCCTGTGGTGGATTTTACCGAAGAGCAATTTGACCGTGTATTCTCTATCAACACAAAAGGTACTTATTTTACGATGCAACAGGCCGCAAAACACGTGGAAAACAATGGCCGGATCGTCTATATAGCATCCAGCACCACATCATTCCCTGTACCCGGAATGGCTGTATATGGCGGTAGTAAAACCACACCACGTTATTTGGTTGATATCTTGTCAAAAGAGATTGGCCACAAGGGTGTTACCGTAAACTCCATTATACCTTTTGCAGTTGATCACTCAGGTATTTTTGCCGAACCAGATAGTTATCCTGAATTAAGAAAACAATTACTGGATAGCTGTCCGATGGGAAGATTGGCCGAGGTAGAAGATGTAGCTAATGCAGCCGAGTTCTTCGCCAGTGATCTTTCATCATTCGTAAGTGGTCAGCACTTGTTGGTAAATGGTGGCGCAACAAATTAATACTAGTTTAAAACCAATCAATAGCGGGGCGATTATGATCATCCTGCTATTGGTTTTAAAAATCAAAACTCATGTTAATCAAAATCATCAATTCCCTGCTTATATTGTTTGTAGTGTATATGGGTTTTAAACAAGGCTGGGCCATGCTTACCGGTAAACCCGAAATACTGGCCATGTTTGGCAAATGGCATTTGAGCAATCGGGGTATATTTGTGTCCGGCATCGTTACGCTGCTAAGTGCATTACTCCTCCTGTTTCCTCAAACATTTGTTTTTGGTAACTTTTTGATGGCCACTACCATCCTTTTCATCATTTGCCTGCAGCTATCTGTAAAAGATTTGAAAGGAGCGGCTATTGAAGTGCCTTTTCTTTTAATGAACCTGGTAATCATATATCTGCAGTACCCATTACAAAACCAAACCAAATGAAAGCCTTTAATCATTATCTTGTTTATGCTTCGCTGATCACTTTATCAGCACATGGGCAAGTTGCACGTACATCTATCCAAACCATAAAAAATATAAACATCATGAACACCGATAAGTTAACCAACCCCATAGTAAAAAAAGCCATTGACGCGCTGCAGGCCGGCGATAACAAAGCATGGTTCGCTTTATTTACTGATGATGCCGAACTTTTTGACGATGGTCATAAAATGGACTTTAAAAGTTTTTTTGAAAAAGCGTTAGGTCATGAACGCTTCACCAGTATTGACAAAGTAGAGAACAATGGTCTGGACGTTTACGGAAAATTCCACAGCGATCAGTGGGGCGATTTTAAAACTTATTTTAAGCTACATATAGATGCCAAAGGTAAAATCAACCGCCTGGATATTGGGCAGGCAAGCTATTAAAACTAAAAAAGCCACTGTATATACGAGGCTTTTTTAGTTTTTTGAGATCGGCTCAGGTCTTATAACGGGTTGATTTCCCTAACCTCAACATTTCCACCAAAGGCCAATACGGGGCAACCTTTTGCTAATTCAGCAGCTTCTTCAAGCGATTCAGCTTTTACCAGGGTATATCCGCCAATCAGTTCTTTAATTTCGGTATATGGACCATCGGTAATTACATTATCGCCTTTTACAACCTTGCCACTTGCGAACAAACGGTTTCCACGGTCGGCCAGTTTATTTTGAGCAGCAATGCCTCCTACCCAACCCATCCATTTTTGTGTTAAGGCCTGCATTTCTTCTGGCGAGCTCGTAGGCACTGCCTGATAATCGTTTCTGAATACAAATAAGAAATCTTTCATTTTCCGTTAATTTTTAAGTGTTAAAATCTAATGACGATCACAGAATTTAAAATTGGACAAATGGGTTAAAATATTTTTAAATTGATCCTGATTTGCTGTTGCGCTGAAAAGCTAACCATTAAACTTATAATTTTACCGGCACATCACAAGGTATAAATATGGAAATAATTATAAGAGAAGCCAATTTAAAAGATTTAGATGTATTGCGTAAATTTAAACAAGCGTTAGTTGATGCCGAACGCCCTTTCGACAGTACTTTAAAGAAAGGGCCGCTTTATTATTACGATATTGCCGGGTTAATAGCAGCCGACCATATTGGGATATTTGTAGCAGAAACAGGTTCGGAAGTAATCGGTTGTGGTTATGCCCGTATTGATGATTCAAAACCATATTTAAAACATAAGCAACATGCCCATCTGGGTTTTATGTATGTGGTGCCACATCACCGGGGCAAAGGAGTAAATAAAATGATCATTGATGTGCTTAAGCTGTGGTCGCTGCAACGGGAGATCATGGAAATCAGGCTGGAAGTTTATGCTAAAAACGTTGCTGCGCTAAAAGCTTATGAAAAGGCAGGATTTGTCGGTCACATGTTAACCATGCGCATGAATCTGGACGAAAGCCAGAACTAACTTACCCTTCTTTAATTTTTTGACGATGATCAATTCCCCACTTGATCATGGTTAAAATAAGCGGACCAAAGGTTTTACAATAATCGGTAGATTCGTATTCTACCAAAACCGGCGGACCGGGTGTAACTGTCCTGGTGATCAGCTTGTTCATTTCCATTTCTCTCAGTTCCCTTGATAACATCCTGGTGGTTATGCCTGGTATGCTCCGCTCAATTTCCCTGAAACGTTTATTGCCATTACATATTGAATTGATGATGGGTAACTTCCACTTACCGCCAATCACATAAATAGTATCCTGCAGGGCCTGAATTTCCCGGGCCTGGTTACGCTTACCATCAATCCCATAAATGATGTCGAGGTCTTGGATTTCCTGGCTCTGATTATCTGTTAATGCTTCTGCTTCCATATTGTTACTGGTATACTCTGTGATACTGGTTACAAAATTATACCATTTGCAGGATATATTTGCATCAACAAATAAAAAATAACAAAAATGAATAAAGAAATGAATAATTTTAAAGATAAAGTAGCCGTAATTACCGGCGGAAATAGCGGCATTGGTTATGCCACCGCAAAAGAACTAAAAGAAAAAGGTGCTACAGTGTTCATCACCGGGCGCAGAAAAGAAGCCATAGAAAAGGCAGCTGCCGATTTAGGTGTAATTAGGTATTGTGGCCGATCAATCAGACATTAGCGCTACAGAAAAGCTGGTAGCAGCTGTTAGTGAAAGCTATGGTAAGGTAGATATCCTGTTCATCAATGCGGGTATCACAACCCTATCTCCCATTGAAGCCGCTTCTGAACAGCATTTTGATGATATTATGGATATTAACTTCAAGGGCGCTTATTTTACATTGAGCAAGTTTGTTCCAATTTTGCGGGATGCTGCCTCTGTTGTTTTTCTCTCGTCGATAGTTGCCAGCATCAATCATGCCGGTTCATCGGTATATTCGGCCAGTAAGGCCGCTTTAAATTCGGTTATGAAAACGGCAGCGATTGAACTGGCACCACGCCGGATCAGGGTAAACGCGGTAAGCCCCGGCCCTACTGAAACAGAAATAATGAACAAAGCTGGTTTAGACGCGGCTACATTGAGCACAATAAAAGATAGCCTGCTCAATAAGATCCCTTTAAACCGCATGGGCACCGCCCAGGATGTTGCCAGCATGGTAGCTTACCTTTGCGATGACGCGGCTGGTTTTATTACCGGCGCCGAAATTATTATAGATGGCGGCATGGTGATAGTGTAAGCAAAATACTATATACCAATACTTAAAAAAGCGGGACGGTCTGATGATCGTTCCGCTTTTTTTATTTACCTGAATTCCTCAGATTTCCTGCTCCAGAAAAATAAGTTTAAATTGAGTGTAACGAATTTTTAAAGTTGATACTTATTGCATATAAAAAGAGAAACAAGAGTGAATAATAAGGAAACCCGCTTTCTGGAGTTAATTGAGCAAAACAAAGGTATTCTCTTTAAAATATGCCGCATTTACCAGGACGATCCGGCCGACCGGGACGACCTGACGCAGGAGATGATACTCCAGCTATGGCAGGTTTTTGATTCATTCAGGGGCGAAAGCAAGATCAGTTCCTGGATGTACAGGGTAGCGCTTAACACAGCCATAACGTTTTTTAAGAAACAAAAACGCCGGCCTGACAATGAACAGTTACCTGAAAATTTTGAACAATTACAAGATCGGCACGATGAAAGCGGAACAGAACAACGACTGGCGCTATTTCACCAGGCTTTAAAGCACTTGAACAAGGTTGAAAAGGCGCTTATATTTCTCTATATGGAAAATCAATCGTCGGAAGAAATAGCGGCAAGCCTGGGTATAACCGCCATAAATGTAAGGGTAAGGTTAAACCGCACAAAAAATAAACTAAAGGAACTAATTAAAAATACAGATCATGGATATTGATGAATTAAAAGACGCCTGGAACAACGACGATCAAAATAAAAAGGATTTACACCTACCTTTGAATGATGTAATCAAGGGGAAAACATCATCGGTAACGGCAAAGCTTCGCCGGAATATGAAGATTGAGCTTATAGCTACGTTGGTTTCCTATGTTATATTATTAGCTGCTTTATTTGGGTGGCATCATTCAACCTATTTATTTAATATGCTTTGCATGCTGTTGTTAATTATGATCGTCCTCAACGCATATTACTTTTTTAGATTTTACCTTTTTTACAAATCAATCGGCCACTTTGATTTGAGTGTAAAGAATAGTATTCGCAAAATAACTTATGAACTGGAGCTGAATACTGAGATCTACAAAGCATATAATTTTTGCATTGCACCGTTGGCCGTGATAATTGCTCTTGGTTTAATATTTGATAAGCCAATATCTTTATATATTCAACATACGCTAATTAACAACAGCCCCATTCCTTTTAAATATTGGATAATTGCATTTGCTAATTTATTGATCACATTCATCATCGTATATGTTTGTCTTAACTGGCAGGTACGCAGTATGTATGGCAAGCATTTAACCGAACTTAAAAAGGTAATGAATGATTTGGAAAGTGAAGATTAAATAAGCAAAGCCGGCTATATTCCCGGAGACTTTGTTTATTTACCAAACTATTATAGCAACTGTTTACGGCTTACTTTATCAATCAATTTCAGGCCGCTTTTCGGGAAAAACCGGCGGATCAGTTTAAGCAGAATGGCGTTGATACTTGGTGCATATTCCAGCTTTCCGGCTTCTATCTTTTTAACTACATTAACGGCAAAGTGATCAGGTTTCACCAATTTGGTGGTGTTGTTCAGGTCCTCGGTGGTCATCTTTGTTTCAACCGAAGGCGGGATGATCTCCACTACTTTAAAGTTGCTGCCTGTTAACTGTATGCGCAGAGCTTGCGTAAAAGCACTCAGTCCGGCTTTTGATGAGGAATATAAAGGTAAAATAGGCACGGGCATAATGGCTGCGTCGGTAGTTACGTTGACGATATAGTTTTCCTTACCACGATCAGCCTGACGGATAAACTGCTGCGTAATACTGATGGGACCGGCCAGATTGGTATCTATCTTATTAAAAATAGCCGCCGAAGGAATAAACTGGTTGGCTATATCCCAGGTTTCAATTACCCCCGCGTTATTGAATAATACATCAAGTACTACGCCCTGTTGCTTCAACTGCTCAAAAAGCAGATCAATAGATGCGGGATCAGCTACATCACTTTGAAAAAACTGCAGCGATGGTATCAGCTTTTTTGCGTCCTGCAACTTATCCAGACTGCGGCCGGTACTGATCACTTTATTATTTTGTCCGGCTAAAACTGTAGCCAGGGCCAAACCAATACCGGCTCCGCCGCCGGTGATCAGTATGGTTTTATTTATTAATTTCATGATTGCTAATTTTAAGGTCATGTGTATTTAAACATCTTCATGACGATACAAAATTAGCTTGCCTGGCAAGCCCGCTTATTGCAGAAAACCGGGAATAAATTGTAATTTTCACAGATGCATATCAGGAACCTTATCCAAAAGTTTGATATAGCCTACGTTATAAAAAACGAGTGGCATTTGCCTGTGCATAAGCATACCCATTGCGAGCTACAATACATTATGCGGGGCAAGGGACAGCATATTATTAATGACTGCAGTTACAATTACGAAAAAGGCGACCTGTTTATCCTGGTCCCACAGGATACCCATTTTTTTGTTTTCCAGGAAAAATGCGCCATCTGTTTTATTAAATTTCACGAAGGCTTTTTCCAGGATCTTTTGTTGGATGCCGATTTTAAACAGGTTTTCTTCCGCCTTTCGTCGCCTAACCGTAAAATGGCCCTGGCGGGCAACAGCCGGCAGCAGGTCATTCAACTGATGGACCTCATTATTGCGGAACAACGGAAGGAAAGCAGTCATCAAAACATCATCATTAAAAACGCGCTCGCGCTTGTTTTATCGCTCATAGCAAAGAAGTGGATTCAAAATATGGTTAAGCCTAAAGACGAAAAGATCCAGGCCATACTCAATTACATTGACCAGCATATTACAGAAAAACATTTGCTATCAACCCAAAACATAGCCGATATTTTTCATATCAGTAAAGCTTATTTTAACCAGTATTTTAGTAAGGCAACCGGCAGTTCCTATAAAAAATATGTGCAGGAATATGCCTTAAAGCTCATAGCCCATCAATTGATACACCGCGACAAAACGCTGTCGCAATTGGCAGATGAATTTGGTTATACCGACGAAAGCCATTTGAGCAATGCCTTCAAAGCACATTTTCATCAAACACCAACCGCGTTTAAAAAGGAACATCAGCAGCATTAAAAGACTTTCTTTTCTGGCAATATGGCCATCATCCGGTTATATTCATAATGGGCAATTTGTGTGGCGGGATCATTACCCATCAACGTTTTAGCTTGCTCTTCATCATCTACAGCAATGATGCCCAGTCCATATACACCAGCGGGGTCAAGTACAGGGCCAAACACCAATACGATGCCTTGTTCCATAAAACCACGGAGATAAATAGAATGCATTTTCATAATGGCGCGCTCATCATCTGTCATATCCTGTGCAAAAGTTACGCGGGGAGGTACAAGTTTTATGGCAAAGTGTAATTTTTCCATTATATAAAGCTTTGATATTGCTGGTGCTTATTTCATTTAAAATTATCCATAAAATAATGATTGTCAAAAGTTAGATATTAAATATCTTATAAGTTGATAAAAACAGGGCAGGCAACAAGCCATGCTTACCCTGTTCAAAAATTAATTCTGAAAAAAGAGCTATTTATGATATTTACCTTAACAGGCACACGCTATCTGTA
>Ga0193717_1000565_pt1 | contig 24499 bp, 21 predicted proteins | sample U2c2metaG_FD_145900 | JGI IMG/M metagenome (GOLD analysis project Ga0193717, IMG submission 145900) | Soil microbial communities from a riparian zone of the East river system, Colorado, United States - U2c2 | ecosystem: Environmental > Terrestrial > Soil > Riparian zone | place: USA: East River...
ATAGCCGAAACCAGCATCCCTTTACCGGTACTATTCTTTTTGATCAGGTTCAGATCAAAAGATGGCGCATCCTTTAAAAATTTAATAGCGATGGAGGCCTGCCCCTTGATATTATTATCAGCATCGTTCAGCTGCAGGGCAAAGTTGTAGTGCTGCACATCAATGGATGAACCGGGGACCTGGGCGTGGGCTGTAAACACGGAAAGGGTTAATGCAATAGCAAGTGTTTTACGGATATGTGTGCTGGAAAACATAGTAAATATTTTAAAAGCTAAAGTTTACAAAAAAGACGGGGATTTATGCTGGTTTGATAATATTTTTACACGAAGCGTTTAGTGCATCGTTACGGGGGGATGAAACAACAAAAAGCCCCTGGCCGTTCACCAGGAGCTTATATTTTCCACTCTCTTTTGGGGGATTGGGAGCTACATTTTCGGCATCCGGCGCATCATGCTGGCCATGGCTGCCGGGTTGCTCATTTGTTTCATTACCTTTTTCATATCATCAAACTGCTTCATCAAGCGGTTCACCTCCTGCAGATCAGTACCTGACCCACTGGCTATGCGGCTGCGCCTGCTTTGATTGATGGTTTCGGGGTTTGCTTTTTCAAACGGGGTCATTGACTGTATAATGGCCTCGATTGATTTAAAGGCGTCATCATCAACCTCCACATCCTTCATCATTTTGCCTACGCCCGGTATCATGCCCATCAGATCCTTCATGTTACCCATTTTCTTAATCTGCTGAATCTGGCTGTAAAAATCGTTAAAGTCAAATTTGTTTTTGCGGATCTTCTTTTGCAGTTCTGCGGCTTCTTTCTCGTCAAATTGCTGTTGCGCACGCTCCACCAACGATACCACATCACCCATTCCCAAAATACGGGATGCCATACGATCAGGGTGGAAAACGTCTAGCGCTTCCATCTTTTCGCCTGTACCTATGAATTTAATGGGCTTGTTAACTACCGACTTGATTGAGAGCGCGGCACCACCACGGGTATCGCCATCAAGCTTGGTTAAAACCACACCGGTAAAATCAAGGCGGTCATTAAACACCTTGGCGGTGTTCACTGCATCCTGACCAGTCATGGAATCGACCACGAACAGGATCTCATGCGGATTTACGGCGGCTTTTACCTGCTCAATCTCCACCATCATGGCTTCGTCAATAGCCAAACGACCGGCGGTATCAATAATCACCACATTGTGGCCGTTCTGCTTGGCCAGGGCAATACCCTCACGGGCTATAGCAACCGGATCTTTCGACTCGCGGTTAGCGTATACGGGAATGCCTATCTGCTGCCCCAAAACCTCCAGCTGGTCAATAGCCGCGGGGCGGTAAATATCATCAGCAACCAGTAATGGTTTCTTGTTTTTTTGTGTTTTTAAATAATTGGCCAGCTTACCGGTAAACGTGGTTTTACCCGCACCGTTCAAACCTGCAATTAATATAATGGTTGGCGTAGCCGGAAAGTTAAGTTCGGCAGTAGTGCCGCCCATTAGTTCGGCAAGCTCATCGTTCATGAGCTTGGTAAGCAACTGGCCCGGCGAAACCGCGGTTAATACATTTTGCCCCAGCGCCTTTTGCCTTACATCATCCGTAAATGCTTTGGCGGTTTTATAGTTAACGTCGGCATCCAGAAGGGCTTTGCGTATCTCCTTCATGGTTTCGGCCACGTTTATCTCAGTAATTGTTCCCTGACCCTTCAGGACCTTAAACGCCCTGTCGAGTTTATCCGAAAGATTTTCAAACATTATAATAAAGTACTTTAATCTCTTTTAAAGGATACAAAGGTATGATTTTGAAATATATCCGTTAAATTAATTTAGCCAGGACAACATGACTTGATAATAACCGCCGAATTGGGTTCTTAAGCCTTTTTAAGGTGTTATTTTCAGTCAAAAATCACATTGGAAAAGATTAAAAATCATCAAAAAACACAAAAAAATGTTCGAAAAGCATTCGTTTTTACACATTTTTAACAAAAATTGACGTTTTTTTTAAAGTTTAAAAAGTCGTGATTTTCTAACGCTCAATTGATTGGTTTTTTTTTTCGGGATTTTTGGGGCTCAAATCGTTTTTTCGCAAAACAGCCCGGTTTCTCTGATCAGGAAAACCGGGCTGTTGATATATAAATATACGATAATTTAGTTTATATCGCTACGGGAACCGGTACAACACACCCAACGCAAGGCCTTCGGTTGCCTGAGCATCTGGCGATGTGTGCTTATCATATAGCAATGTGCCATTTATAGTAACGTTAATTAAGCGGTTTACACGGGCCGCCAATACCATGTCAACACGGTGGGTTATAAATTCAAGCGATTGTCCATAGGGTATAAATAGTGCGTAACGTGCATTCAGGTGAACATTTTTCATGATATCCTTATCAAACAATGCAACCAGCTGGAAAGCGAGATCGTTTTTTACTGTTTTGTTGGTATCTACACCGTAATTATCTGTTTGATACTTATGTATAGACCTATCTAAAACAAAGGTTTGCCTGGCCGTGCCTGTACCCAACCGCAAATCGAAATAGGTGGTTGGTTTATACTCAAAACCCAAAGATTCGGTTAAATAACCGGGCGCCATAAAGTTAGATATTTGCTTTGGATCGGTAGCAGTTACTCCGGTAACAGGATCTACATAAGCATAGTTAAAACCTTTGTCAAACTGCGACTCGAAGGTTAGCGCACCGAAAAAGTACCAGTTTTTTGACAATTGCGAAGCCAGTTTGTTATCAAAATAAATACGGTCGTTGGTTTTACGTTTCCCCTGTCCTTTGTTTTTTGATACACCATAGGTAAGGTTAAGTTCAGATACATAGCTGAACGGAGCCTTATTGTATTCGGTATGATAAATAAAGTTTGTACCTAAGGCAACTGCGGTTACACCACCCGCGCTATAATTACTGGTAAAGGCCGACTGGCTAAAATTAAGCCCGAAAGTAATAGCCTTTTTCCAATAATTCACCTTATAATCAAGCATGGTAAACGGAACCTGCGCCCTTTGCAACTGTACCGGCCTTACCCGGGTAGGGATCGCGTTTTTACGGGAATCTATCCTAAGTTTATTGATCTGGGCGGTATCTATTTTAACGGTATCTATTTTAACGGTGTCTCTTTTTAGGGTGTCCGTTTGCTGGGCTTTAGCCGAAATGCCGAAGGTAATTGATACCAGGAAAAGTAGGCCAAGTCTGGTTTTTATCATAGTGGACAAATTAAAGCAAAAATCTCCTTTTTTAACAGATTAATAAAAAAACAGCCGGATAGTTTTAAAAAAAATGAAGTTTCTGGCCGTGATCTATCCTAATTGCCATGATATATTCATACTATGGGGTACCTAAATCTTCCACCTTCGGCGCAACCAGCGGTGCTAATGTATACACCTTGGGCGCTCGTAAATATCGCCTTAAATTGGCCTTTATAGATGCTATAAAGTCATATTCACTTGCGGTTGTTACCATATAGTAACCGGGGCGATAGCGCTGCATAAAATCGGTAAGCTGCTGGTCTTTTAAATGGGTGATATTGCCAACGTAAGTGCGGTTAAAGCGAAAATCAATCACATTTTGCTTATGGTCGCGTTCAATGATCTGGCGCAGGTGTTCGGCATTGCGGCCGCTGCGGCTCAGGGAATTCCATAAAGCATCAATTCCTATACCCGCGCCCATGCCTGGTGCCACTGAAAGCAAATCATGGTTATCCAACGATCCGTAAATTTTGGTAAAATCCCGCTTGGTGGCTTCCAATTGTTTTTGCGGACTAAGCATGGTGTCCTGTACAATAACTTCCTTGAGCTGTATAGCCGTGCGTTTCATGTAAATCGCCAGCGAGGTGTTATTTTGTACCTGCAGGGTATCGGCATAATGATCAAATTTGGTAAAAACAAGTATGTCGCCGGGTTTGGCGTCTATCTTAAACTCGCCCTTAAATGTATTATAAACCGATTTGCCGGTTGTGGTATTTAGCACATTTACCTTTGCAATACGATCCTTGCTCTCCTTATCAAACACAATACCATCAATGGTTTTTTGCTGGGCAAAAACCTTTACCGATAATGTGCAAAAAAACAAAAGCATCCATATTTTCATGGTGGCGCCAAAAATAAACGTTCGGCAGTGCTTACTCATACCATTTAACAACAATTAACAGCTGATGCGGTTTGAGGGGTGGGGTTCGTGTTGCCGGGGCTCCTGATCTTTTTAACTTCACGAACCACACTACCCGAACCTCGAACCCAAACAACCTATTTAACCACTACAAGCTTTTGCCCTATAGCGATGTGATCATCGGCTATGCTATTTAACGCTTTTAGTTCATCAACTGTTATTCCAAAACGTTTTGATATGTTGTATAGTGTATCGCCCTGTTTAACGGTGTATATTTTATCGTCGGGCCGGGTTTGGGTAAGGGTGTCGGTATTGGGTTTGCCTATGCTATCATTTATCTGCGACAGCACACGGTCTTCACGTTTAATTTTGGCTATTTCACCTTCGGGCCGATCATATTGGTCAAGGTGGTAGCGTACAATAATATTGATGAGCAATTCGGGGTATTTCGGATTGGTGGCATAACCCGCCTGTTTAAGTCCGCGTGCCCAGCCTTCATAGTCATTCTTATCCAGCTCAAACAGTTTTGCATAGTTTTTACGTTTCAAAAATGCAGAGTGGTCACGATAGGAATCATCTGGGTTATCATATACCCTGAAACATTCGTTGGCGCTGTCATCATCTTTGTAATAACTTTTACCCGTCCAGTCGCGGGTACACTTGATGCCGAAATGGTTGTTGGCCACTTTGGCCAACTCGCTATTACCGCTGCCCGATTCAAATAAACCCTGCGCAAGGGTAATACTTGCCGGTATGCCATTCTGGTTCATTTCCTGAATGGCAATAGCTTTAAATCTTTCAATATAGGATAGAGAAGTGTAAGACTGGTAGTTCGAGATGGCATCCCGGTTGTCTTTTTTTATAGTGTTATTGTTGCGGCGAACCTGACCGTTAGAGATAGTTCCTTTCCGTGACGAGCACGAGCTAAAGCAAACCGCGGCTATAAGTAATAAATAAAATAGTTTTTGCATACAGCTAAACCTTAGTATGTGGCATTAATAAATGTGCCAAAGTAAGATTTATTAATGTATTTATTGTTGTGTTTCTGCTAATTGGGTTTGATTGGCCGTTTTAGTTGAATCTTCGGGCTTCTCATCCAAATCATGCAGGTCGTATTTTTTAATGATACCCAATACCTGTGATGCCCATTTGCGGCTGCTTGCGTAACCGCTGCGCTGTATGCCGTGTGCCCAACCTAAATAGTCATAATGGGTAAGTGCATCGGCCAGGTGGCTAAATTGTTTACGCTCGGTCATGATGCGGGCAAAATCCTGGAACGAATCCATTACCGAATCATATCTTTTATAGGCTGAGCGTACTTTTTTATTGTGTTTATAAAAAACGGCTCCGCCGCCGCCCTTTACGCCAAACTGGTTGTTTAAATTTTGGGCGATGGGGCTATTGCCACAGCCTGACTCATGCATGGCCACACCTAAAACGATGCTTGCGGGCACCCCGGTTTCGTGCATGATGCGAATGGCATCGTCTTTAAACTTCTGGATATAAGATTGTGAAGTGTTTTTTTGAGCTGAAACAGCTAATGTTGATATCAACAGGGATGTAATCAGTAAGATTTTCTTCATAATTTATTTTTTTCTGATAACCAGCAGCCCGTCGCGTACTGGCAGGATAAATTTTTCTACCCTGCTGTCAACAGCTATCTGGTCGTTTAGTTTGCGGATATTCGCTGTATCGGCATCATTTTCGGGGCCGTACACCTTTCCTTTCCACAAAACATTGTCAATTATTATTAATCCTCCGGATCTGACTTTGTCAAAGACCAATTGAACGTAAGTATAATTATTCTTTTTATCGGCATCAATAAACACCAAATCAAAACTATCCTCCTCCAAATCGGCAATAATGGCCTCTGCCTGACCAAAATGCAGTTTTATTTTATTTTCAACATTTGTTGATTTAAAGTGTGAAACAATGATTTCCTCCATTTCGCGGTTAACTTCAATGGTGTGGAGGATGCCGTCTTCAGCGAGCCCTTCGGCCAGGCAAATTGCCGAGTAGCCGGTAAAGGTGCCTATTTCCAGAATGCGTTTTGGCTGTACCATTTTGCTCAAAAAACTGAGCAGCCGGCCCTGATAATGTCCCGACAGCATATGCGGACGGAGCACCTTTAAATGCGTTTCCCTGTTGAGCTTTTGCAATGCTTCCGGCTCAGGATCGCAATGGTCATCTAAGTATGCCTGCAGGCCATGGGGTAGAATATCCATGGGGCAAAGATAAGAATTTTGTTTTTAATGGAATTTCTGAACCATGATTGACTTGATTAAAAGATTAATTGGATTTCCTTTTTATCATGGCAATCAATAAATCCTATTAGTCATGGTTCAGAACCAATCAACGGTCCATAAACTTCAGCACGGTATTATTAAATTCTTTAACAATTTCTACCGGGGCATAATGTGTTGCCCCTTTGAATATAACCAGTTCTGATCTGGGGATGGCGGCGGCTATGGCACGGGTATGTTTTTCTAAAATAAGATCGTGCTCACCGGCCATTACCAGTACCGGGGCCTTTATTTTTTTCAGGTCATTAAACGTTAAATGCGGTTCATTTAGCAGCATGGTAAATAGCCTTACTTCCATTTTCGAGTGTGCATCTGTTTTGGTTTGCATTTGGGCTATACCCTGTTTTACCTGGTTTAAAACCGTATCGGGCAGGGCTTCGTTGGTTGGGAACAGATTTGCGCCCATCACGGCCAGTTTATTTACATATCCCGGATACTTTTTGGCCATAATAAGGCCGGTGTTGCCGCCATCGCTCCAGCCCAGGATGTTTGCTTTTTTGATATGCAGCGAATCAAGCAGTTGTTTCATGTCATCGGCAAACAGGTCATAGCTAAGGGGTCCGGTTGTTTCGTCGGTGCTTTTTCCCTGTCCGCGGGTATCAACAGCAATTACCTTATATTTTTTTGATAATTCGCCAATCTGGTAGTTAAAAGCATAGATCATCTGGCTGTTGCCATGCAGTAGTAGCAGGGGCTCGCCGCTACCGTAGGTTTCGTAATACAGGCTGGCATCTTTTAGTTTAACCCTGCCAGATGCCTTTGTACTATCGCCATAAACCGGCTTCCTTGCCGGGCGCGGACTATACGTTGGGTTAAGTGGAGCCTGGCTAATATCTTTCCCATCTATCAATACCTGGGCATCATCAACCCATAATTTACCGGGGCCACCCAAAATTGGCCCTACATATATGGTTTGCGCGTCGGCAGGCATCGGTACTTTAATGCTATACAATTGCCAATCCCTGGAACCATTTATTTTTTGCGACGATTGCGACGTTTTAAACTGTATTACTTTATAATTGGCATCCTCAACGCGAATAATGATGGATACAAATTCCTTTACGTCCTCCAATTTAAGGTAAATCCTGAACTCCAATTCTTCACCCGCATATTTTGCGGGTATCCGATTAGCAATCCATGTAAACGGATCGGCATCTTTTTTTTCGGTTTGTTCAATCAATAACGATCTTTCGCCACTATGTTTCACCTCGGTGGTGTGGGCGCTTTTGTACCCCTTGCTGGGACTACCCTTGATCCATTTATCTGGCAGCTCTTTATTGACGGTTACCTTTTCAAACCCCCAATTATAACTGGTATCAGCTTTGGGTTGATCATTATTTTGCGCAAACAAGGGACTAAAAAACCCAATGGCCATTGCAACAGCAAGAACTTTTTTCATGAGCGGATGAAGTTTATACTAAGCTATTGGTTTCTTAAATAGTATCTTAATAATTAACCGTTTTTAACAATAGATAGAAGTGATTTCTGAACCATGATTGGCCCGATTGAAAGGATTAATCGGATTCAATTTTTTCAAAAATCAAGCTAATCAATAAATCCTATTAGCAATCAAGGTTCAGAAAAAAATCAAAACAATCGGCGGTCCATCCAGCTCTGCAGCAGTATGACCGCCGATATGGTATCAACCAGTTCCTTATTTTGCCGGTTTTTTTTGTTCATGCCGCTTTGGGCAATGGTGGCCGATGCCATTTTTGAGGTAAACCGCTCATCGAGCATTTCAATAGGGATCTCCGGAAAGGTTTTTTTGAGCAGCCCAACAAATCCTTTTACGTGTATGGCCGATTGTGACGGGGTATTGTCCATCTGTTTAGGTTCGCCTACAATAAAGCGTTCTACCTGTTCGGTTTGCAGGTACTTTTTCAGGTAATCAACAATATATTGGGGGTGTATGGTATCCAAACCGGTAGCTATGATCTGCAGCGGATCGGTAACCGCAATGCCTATGCGCTTGGTACCATAATCAAAAGCCATAATTCTCATGATAGATGTGAGATAGGAGATGTGAGATAGGAGATTTGCATGTAGCAAATGTAGGGCTAATTGTCAGTATTTATTTACTACAAAACATTCACTTAACGGCTTCGTATAAATACATCTATTGTCAAAAAAACAAAGCTGTCTCAAATCTAATATCTCACATCTCAAATCTAATTGTTATTTTGCACCAAATGCAGTTTAAGAACATAGTAGGACAAGCAGCGATAAAGCAACGGTTGGTTAACTCGGTGAAGGAGAACCGGGTAAGCCACGCACAGTTGTTTTTGGGTCCCGAAGGATCAGGGAGCCTGTCGCTTGCTGTTGCCTATGCGCAGTATCTGTCATGCGAGGATAAGCAGGCTGACGATTCCTGCGGCATATGTTCATCATGTCGCAAGTATCAAAAACTGATGCACCCCGACCTGCATTTCTCGTACCCGTTTTTTGCCAAACATAAAGACGATACGGCGCTAACCTTTATTGAGCAATGGCGCGATGCTTTTATAAATAACCCTTACCTGAGTTTGGATACCTGGCGCGGATACCTGGATGCCGAAAACAAACAGGCCAACATCAACATTGCCGAGTGTCACCAGATCATTAAAAAACTAAGCTTTAAGCCTTTTGAATCGGTTTATAAGATCCTGATCCTTTGGCTGCCTGAGTATTTAGACAAGGAAGGAAATGCGTTATTAAAGATCATTGAGGAGCCGCAACCTAATACTTTGTTCATATTAGTTGCACAAAATCAGGATCAGATATTGAACACCATCCTCTCGCGTACGCAGCTGATAAAAGTTCCATACCTCACTTATGAAGAAGTAAAGCAATACCTGCTTACCGAACATAACCAAACAGAGGATGCCGCGGCCGAAATAGCGTACCTGAGCAATGGTAACCTAACCGAAGCCCTGACTATGCTGCAACAGGACAACAAGGGTTACCATAACCTTTTTGTGCAATGGCTACGCCTTTGTTTTTCAAACAAGGGACTGGAAGTTTTGACATTTGTTGACCAATTTTCCAAAATGGGCCGCGAAAACCAAAAAAACTTTTTACGCTACGGCATAAGCTTTATCCGCGAGTGCTGTTTGCTGATGGCAGGGGCGGGCAATTTGGTGCACCTGCCGGCAAAAGAGCTGGAAACAGCACAAAAAATGACCAACGTGCTTGATATTTCAAAAGCACAATATATAAGCGATGAGCTTGAAAAAGCGCATTATCATGTGGAGAGAAATGCAAATCCAAAAATTTTATTTTTAGATGTATCTTTACAGATTATAAAAGTTTTAAATTTAAAAACCATCCCTCAGGGGAGTCAATATATACCGAATTAATTATGGGATGTGGAAGTTGTTCAACAGGCGGCGGATGTTCACCTGCGGGCTGCAAAAGTAATGGATCATGCCTTACTAATGGTTGCAGCAAATTAGATGTTTACGATTGGCTGTCGCATATGGACATGCCAACTAATTATAAGCCGTTTCCGGTTATTGAGGTGAAATTTAAAGGCTCGCGAAAGGAGTTTTTTTTAAACAGCGAAAATATTTACCTGGAAGCCGGCGAGCTGGTAGCCGTTGAAGCCACTACCGGTGGTTATGATATTGGTCACGTATCCATAACCGGCGAACTGGTGCGCATGCAAATGGTTAAACGCCATGTTAAAGAGGCCGATGTGGTTAAAAAAATATACCGCAAAGCTACCGTTGCCGATGTAGATAAGTGGAAAGCCGCCAAAGATATGGAATGGGAAACCATGCATAAATCGCGCAAGCTGGCACTTGACCTTAACCTGAGCATGAAGCTGAGCGATGTGGATTATCAGGGCGATAAAACTAAAGCTACTTTTTATTATACGGCCGAAGGCCGCGTTGATTTCAGGGAACTGATCAAAAAAATGGCCGAGACCTTCCGCATCCGGATCGAGATGCGGCAGATAGGCATGAGGCAGGAAGCCAGCCGTTTGGGTGGTATAGGTTCATGCGGTCGCGAGCTTTGCTGCTCTACCTGGTTAACCGATTTTAAAACGGTGTCGACCTCGGCAGCCCGTTATCAAAATCTATCCTTAAACACCTTAAAATTGGCAGGCCAGTGCGGTAAGTTAAAGTGTTGCTTAAACTATGAGCTGGATACTTACATGGATGCCCTAAAATACATCCCTGATAATGTGAACGTGCTTAAAACCGAAAAAGGTGATGCGCGTTTGCAAAAAACAGATATATTTAAAAAGATCATGTGGTTTAGTTATCCACGTGAAGAATCATGGGTTCCGTTGCCTATTAGCAAGGTAAAGGAAATTCAGCAGCAAAATAAAGATGGTGTTATCCCTCCTGATCTGGGCGAAATGGTGGAGGTAGAAAACATACCGGCAAAAGCGCTTGATTATGAAAATGTGGTTGGCCAGGATAGCTTAACCAGACTTGATGAGCGTAGCCGTAATAACAACAATAAAAAGAAGAACAACAACAAAAACCGCAATAAAAACCAAAAACCCGGAGGTCCATCGGCCGAAAACCGTCCTGGTGGTCACCCTAACCAGCCACGTCAGGGAGCTGCTCCTGCCACTGAAAAGCCGGCACAGAGCACACCGGAAGGAGGCAAACCCCAACAGGGAAACCGTCCGCAACAACCGGGCAACAGACCGCCACAAGCACCGGGTAATAAATCACCGCAGGAAAATAACAACAGGCGTAACAGGCCAAACCGCCCAAATCCAAATAACCCAAACAAAAACAATAACACTCCACCGAATACCCAGCAATAATGAAACGGGCTTTAAAATTCATTTACCCTGCAGCGTGTGCATTATTCATTATGCTGCTGCTGGGTAGTTGTAACGATCCAAAGGCGGTTATGGATAATAATATGGCCATTGCCGATCATAACTGGTCATACGTAAACAGGGTTAAGTTTGATTTCAACATTGATGATGAAAGCGCAGCCTACAACCTGTGCCTTAATTTGCGGGTAACAGATAATTATAAATATTCTAACCTGTTTGTTTTGATCTACCAATCATCGGGCGGCGAAAAAGGAAAAGCAACCCGCTACGAAGTAAAACTGGCCACTCATGATGGCCAATGGCTGGGCAAAGGATCGGGCAATTTATACAGCTATCAGGTGCCGTTTAAAACCAACTATAAATTCCCGGCCAAAGGCAATTACCATTTCGAGATAGAGCAAAACATGCGCGATAACCCCCTGCACGAGGTAAGTGATGTGGGATTGAGAGTGGAGAAGGTAAAGTAGTTGCATCCAACCCCCCTCATTGCGGCACGAAGCAACTATGCTATACAGCGCTAATGAAAAAGGTAAAAAAGCAAATTGACCTTCCTGTGTAGAGTTAGTTTGTTTTTCAACATAGAGATTGCTTCGTATGACGCGCTTTTTTAATATTAGCTCTTTGAAATACTAAAAATATTATCATATTTTTGCTAATATTTTTATCAAAATGAATAATGATATTTTACTGATCGTATCGCTGGTGATCCTGATCGTATCTGTTTTTTTGTTTTTTAAGAAGCCAAAGGCGGTTGAACTGATATCGGCAGAAGAGTTGAAAAAGCTTCGTAACGAGCATGATCTGCTTAAAATATCCCTGGCTAAGGCAGAGGAAAAAGCCGATATTATTGCAAACGAAAAGGAACACATCATTCAGCTTTTAAAGGATGAAAAAATCCGCCTGCTTGATGAATTATTATACGAGCGTACCCAGCTGGCTCAGGCTAATCAGTCATTGGAAAGTTCGCGGGCTTATCATAAATCGCAGCAGGAAAAAGTGCAGGAACAAAAGTTAGAGATCGAACAGATCCGGGTGCAATTTCAGCGTGAGTTTGAAAACGTAGCCGAAAAACTGCTCAAGGAAAAATCTAAAGAGTTTGTTGATATAAACCGTAATAACCTGGACATGATCCTCAATCCGCTGAAAGAAAATCTGAAAGCATTTGAGGATAAGGTAGAGAGGGTTTACAATATGGAAGCTGCTGAACGCAACACCCTGAAAGGGGTGATAACCCAGCTGATGGACCTCAATAAACAGATCAGTGATGAGGCTCAGAATTTAACTAAAGCCCTTAAAGGCGACAATAAAAAACAAGGCAACTGGGGCGAAGTGATCCTGGAGCGGGTGCTGGAACGATCAGGACTGGTGCGCGACCAGGAATACCGCATACAAGCCGCCATGCAAACCACCGATGGTACCCGTTACCAGCCTGACGTGATCATTGACCTGCCCGATGAAAAACACCTGGTGATCGACTCTAAAGTATCCCTTATTGCTTATGAGCGCTTGGTAAATGCCGATACCGAAGAAGACCGTAAGCTTTTTGCTAAAGCACATATCGAATCTATCCGCAACCATATTGGCGGCTTGTCATCCAAAAAATATCACGATCTGTACAAGATCAATTCGCCCGATTTTGTGTTGCTTTTTGTGCCGATAGAATCATCGTTCAGTATTGCTGTTCAGTTGGATGGCGAATTGTTTAATTATGCCTGGGACAAAAAAGTAGTGATCGTAAGTCCATCAACGTTACTGGCCACCCTGCGCACCATTGCCAGCATGTGGAAACAAGAACGCCAAAACCGTAATGTGCTGGAAATTGCCCGCCTTAGCGGCGATATGTATGATAAGTTTGTGGGTTTCCTGGGTGACATGGACAGCATTGGTAAGAATATAACTTATACGCAAAATGCCTTTAACAGCGCGGTCAATAAACTATCTGACGGTCGCGGAAATTTAACCACAACTGCCGAAAAAATCAAGAAGTTAGGTGCTAAAGCTGATAAGCAGATAGATCAGAAATTTATTGGAGATGAGTGAGGGCTTTATTCTTTTTTCATCCTAAGGAACGAAGAATCTATTGACGAACTTTGCATATCGATGATCAGATGATTCATTATATTACCCATGACGTGTTAGGATAAAACAAATAGCAATAATGTCATTGCTGTAAGGAGGAACGACAAGGCAATTCCTTATGCAGGTCGATCATGCATATTGGCTACTTGTCCTAAAGAGATTGCCACGCTATCGCAATGACAAATTCTCTTTTGTGATGTCAATAAACCGTATTTATATCTCCGTCACCTTCCCACTAAACCAGGCATTAGCCGGTTTGGAAAAAAGAAGTACCAAAGCAATGATCTCCACAATTATTTCGGCAGAATATAATACCATGACCAGCGTGGTAAATTTTTCCTTTTCACTGTTATTTATTAGCTGAACAATATTGGATGTGAATAAAAATAAATTTAATAATATAAGGAAAAGCATTACTATTCTTGCCCATTTTTTGCCCTGATTAGTTGAGGATATAAAAAAGCTGATAAATAAAAAGGCAATAATAAAAGGGGCAACGCCAATACCATCGAGCCAATCGGTGGTCATGGATAAAATAAAGGCTATGTATAGTAAAATAATCCCGTTAACTACCTGTTTAGGCTTATCGGTATTATTATCCTGATCTGAGTATAGCTTTTTAAAAAGTGTATTCAGCATTACTGTTCATTTTTAAAAGCATTCCAGCCCTGTGCCTTCAAGGGGTGCGAGTTCCCTGTCTTTGTGATGAGGTTACAGCCTGCTGAAGGCTCTGTGATATGACCAATAATGGTGATATCCATTTTAAACTTAATCTTGTCGTAGTCGGCTTGTTTAACGGTAAAAAGGAGTTCATAATCCTCGCCGCCACTCAGCGCGCAAACGGTAGGGTCAAGGTTAAATTCGCGGGCCGTTTCATAGGTCATTGGATCCAGCGGAATTTTTTCTTCGTATAAATTACAGCCTTTATCACTTTGCTTACAAATATGTAATATCTCAGATGCCAAACCGTCTGATACATCAATCATAGCGGTGGGTTTTACATCAATACTTTTTAGCAATTCCACAATATCACGGCGCGATTCCGGTTTTAACTGGCGCTCAACTATATAATCCTTTCCCTCCAGATCGGGCTGTATTTGTGGATTTTCCAGATAGATCAGTTTCTCGCGCTCCAGCAATTGCAAACCAACATAAGCACCACCCAGATCACCGGATACACAAAGCAAGTCACCTTCCCCGGCGCCATTACGGTATATTACATCGGCTTCATCGGCATAACCAATAGAAGTTACACTGATCACCAAGCCTTGTTTTGATGAAGTAGTATCACCACCAACCAGGTCTACATTATATTTTTCGCAGGCAATATAAATGCCTTCGTATAGTTCTTCAATAGCTTCCAAAGGGAACTTGCTCGACATCCCTATCGAAACAGTAACCTGCGATGCCGTGCCATTCATGGCATAAATATCGCTCAGGTTTACCTGTATTGCTTTATAGCCCAAGTGTTTTAAAGGTGTATAGGCCAGATCGAAATGGATACCTTCCAGCAGCATATCGGTACTTACCAAAACTTTTTTACCTGTAAAATCAAGTACAGCAGCATCATCGCCAACACCTTTTACGGTACTTTCCTGTGTTAGCTTTATATTTTTTGTCAGATGGTTTATTAAGCCAAATTCGCCCAAGTCCTCTAAATTTGTCCTATCCTGATTTTCAAACATGCTTTTTTATAAAAAATTAATTCCGCAAAAATACGAAACCTAAAGTCAATTTCGGGCCGTCGCAAAAAAACGCTTGATGTCTACCGCCGAAGGCGGGAAATTTTTAGGAATTTTAGACCTTTACTCAGATTGTTTCTAATATTTATCGCGCCGCCGCAGAAAGTATCATATCCGCCTTTGGCGGAAAATTTTTTGAGATTTTAGGCTTTACTACTTAAATCACCCATTTTTAAATAAAAAACTATCTCATTCCGAGCATGGCACGGCAATCTCATTAAGCTTATGCCATAGACAAAGCCTGCCGTTTGTCCTGTGAGATTGCTTCGTTCCCTGCAGGCAGGCTCAGCAATGACATATTAATCAGAACACATTCCTTTACCTACTTACAATCCCAACCTTGCTGATATCTCCAGCATGCGCTCAATTGGTTTTACCGCACGTTCAATAATATGCTGTGGCACTGTTATTTCTGGTGATCCGTTTTTTAAACACAGGTACAATTTTTCCAGTGTGTTGCGTTTCATGTGCGGGCAATCATTACAGGCACAATTATTATTTGGAGGTGCGGGAATAAACACTTTATCAGGATTTTCCTTTTGCATCTGGTACAGTATGCCAGCCTCAGTGGCTACAATAAATTCCTTATCCGGATGGCTGCCTGCATATTTCAAGATCCCTGTTGTTGAGCCAATATAATCGGCCATTTGCAGTATTACTTCCTCACATTCAGGATGGGCCAGCAGCTTAGCTCCGGGATGTCTTTCCTTCAGTTTGGTGATCTTTTCCCTCGAGAAAATTTCATGAACCATACAGGCTCCATTCCACAATACCAAGTCGCGTCCTGTTTTTTTAGCTACATAAGCACCCAGGTTTTTATCTGGCCCAAATATGATCTTTTGATCTTTTGGCAAGCTTTCAACAATGGCTACGGCGTTACTTGATGTACAAACAATATCGCTTAAAGCTTTCAGTTCGGCCGTACAGTTTACATAGGTGATCACCAGGTGATCGGGATAGTTTTCCTTAAATTTTTTAAACAAATGAGGCGGACAACTATCTGCTAATGAGCAACCTGCCTTTAAGTCGGGTAATAAAACTTTTTTGTTGGGTGATAGTATCTTGGCAGTTTCGGCCATGAAGTGTACCCCTGCGAAAACAATAATATCGGCGTCAGTTTTAGCGGCTTGTTGCGATAGCCCAAGGCTGTCGCCAATATAATCTGCAATATCCTGAATATCGGGTTCCTGGTAGTAGTGGGCCAAAATAACTGCATTTTTTTCCTTTTTAAGTTTTTCAATTTCATCAAAAAGATCCAGTGTGGGGTCGATGTATTCGTCCACAAATCCTTTCACATTTATTTCTTCGAAGGTATCCATTTCAACAATTCAATTAATAACAATTATTTTTTATATAAATAAAACTATTGTTTATTGGTGTGTTAGTTATGTGCAAAAATCGGTATAATTTTTTTGGGATAAATTAGTTTTCACTTTTTATCAACAGGTATCAACATCTTTTGATAGTATATTTAATTGATTTTGTGATTCGTATGACAATCAAATTTATTTTAAGAAAGTTTTATGTTAATATTTTACGGGTTGGTAAAATGTTAGCTATATGACTTTAGCATCTCAAAAGTCGCTTAAAAATTATTCATATTAGCAGTGAAAATAGGAGTTATCAACGCTTTCACTATTTGTTAGCTATTTGTTTACATAGAATTAACATCTTTTATACCTGTTATTAACACAAGTAGTACTTTTACACAATATACACATATAATATGACCAAAACTGTTGATTTTCTGGTGGTGGGATCGGGCATAGCCGGATTGAGTTTTGCACTTAAAGCTGCAAAGCATGGTAAGGTTCTGATAGTTACAAAATCAAACGAAGACGAATCAAACACTAAGTATGCCCAGGGCGGTGTGGCGGTGGTTGTGGATAAAAAAGAAGATTCTTTTGAAAAACATATAGAAGACACGTTAATATCAGGTGATGGCCTTTGTGACCGTGAAGTTGTGGAAGCTGTTGTTAAAGAGGGGCCGGAACGGATTAATGAAATTATTGACTACGGAACCAATTTTGATAAGACCAATGAAGGCTTTTACGACCTTGCCAAAGAGGGCGGGCACTCCGAATTCAGGGTGTTGCATTATAAAGATGTAACCGGTTTAGAAATTGAACGTTCATTGTTAGAAGAGATTCATAAAAACCCGAATATTGAGATATTAACACATTATTTTGCGGTTGATCTGATCACACAACATCATTTGGGCCAGCTGGTAGGTAAATCAAGTACAGATATTACCTGTTATGGTATTTATGCCTTCAACACTGAAAGTAATGTAGTGGAGAAAATACTATCAAAAGTTACGGTAATGGCATCGGGTGGTGCAGGGCATATATACTCCATTACTACTAATCCTACTATTGCTACCGGTGATGGTATTGCTATGGTTTACCGGGCAAAAGGTAAGGTAAGAAATATGGAATTTATACAATTCCATCCAACCGCGCTATATAATCCGGGTGAGTATCCCTCTTTTTTAATATCCGAAGCTGTGCGTGGTTTTGGCGGTATACTAAAACGTACCAGCGGCGAAGAATTTATGCAGGAATATGATCCCCGTAAATCGTTAGCACCTCGTGATATTACTGCCCGGGCTATTGATGCCGAGATAAAAAAATCGGGCGAGGATTTTGTTTATCTGGACATCAGGCATCGGAGTAAAAAAGATATTTTGAATCATTTCCCTAATATATACGCTAAATGCCTGGAGATAGGTATTGATATGACTAAGGATATGATACCTGTTGCTCCGGCTTGTCATTATATGTGTGGCGGTGTTATGGTTAATCATGTAGGTCAGTCGTCTATATTAAGATTATATGCTTGTGGCGAATGTTCTTCAACAGGTTTACATGGAGCTAACAGGTTGGCTTCCAATTCATTATTGGAGGCTTTAGTTTTTGCACATCGCATATATGAAGATGCTATAAGCAAGTTTGAAAGTTTTGTGATCCCTGAAAATATTCCTGATTGGGATGAGAAGGGCGTACAACTGTCAAATGAGGATATCCTGGTGACACACAACGTCCGCGAAATGCAGAAACTGATGAATGACTACGTGGGTATTGTACGTTCAGATTTCAGGCTGGAAAGGGCTATGCGCAGGTTAGGTTTGTTATATGAGGAAACCGAATCTTTTTATAAAAAGACAAAACTATCTGTTAAGCTTTGCGAACTGCGTAATTTGATACAGGTATCGTTTATTGTAGTAAAATCGGCCATGTTACGTAAAGAGAGCAGGGGATTACATTATACTACGGATTACCCGGTACATGCGGAAAAGGTAGAGGATACAGTGTTTTAAAATGTTAAAATTTTTTCAGATTAAGCTATAAATGAACTTGTATGGAAACAGTAATAGATAAAGTTATAATAGCGAGTGATATCAATAATAGAGATGGGGTTGGGGTAGAAATATATAAGAATGGAGAAATGATAACTGAGATATTTCGTGATGATACTGAAAGGAGTAGGACTATTACTTTATATAAAAAGGAAATAAGTTTAGAGGTAATGGAGGAATGTATTAGGGTATTTAGGAGAGATGTGCCCTGGGATTTTATTACTTAGAATGAAGTAATATGAGCGGAAAACGGGATTCGAACCCGCGGCCTTCAGTTTGGGAAACTGATGCTCTACCAGCTGAGCTATTTCCGCTTAAAAATTCAATCAAACATAAATAAAAATTCAATAATCCAATCATTTAATAACTCAATAATAAATATATGCCTGTTATACTGCCCGTTAAAGATAAAGGACCTGTTTGGGGTGATGATTGTTTTATTGCACCCAATGCTACCATTGTTGGCGATGTAGTGATGGGGAAGAATTGTTCTGTTTGGTTTAACGCGGTGATTCGTGGTGATGTACATTATATTAAGATAGGGGATAATACCAATATACAGGATGGAGCTGTGATTCATGCCACCTACTTAAAAGCGGCAACTAATATAGGCAGTAATGTATCTATTGGGCACAATGCCCTGGTACATGGTTGTACACTGCATGACCATACGCTGGTAGGTATGGGTGCTATTGTGATGGATCATGCAGTGGTTAATGAGTTTGTAATTATAGCTGCTGGTGCCGTAGTATTGGAAAATACCATTTGCGAATCGGGCTATCTGTATGCAGGTATCCCCGCAAAGAAAATCAAACCATTAACCGAAGAGCAGAGAACTATGCTTAAACAGCTACCCAATAACTATATCATGTACTCGGACTGGTTTAAGGAGTAATTGGTTCTTTTGGTACCGTTATAGCTTCTTCGGCTTCCCAGTTTGGCCTTAAAGATATTACCTTATCACTTACCCATATATTTTCAGGTTGGCGTTTTTGGCGTACATTACCGCTATCCCACCGGCCATTCCGGTTTTCGTCATATATAACCCTTATTAAATATTTACCCGTCATATAATTATTATACACTACAGAAGTGCTGCTTCTTATAGGATTACTTTGTAATACTACTTTTTGTTCGTTCAAAAGTTCAACAACATAAGCCTTTGAAGTATCGGGAGGGACAGTGACTTTTACAGTTAGGCTGCTATAATTTTCAGTTTTGTCAACCTGAAATTTTTTTTGTAATCTTTTATTTTTATCACCATATATAGAAGTAAACGCATTTTCATTTAAAATGATCTCATACTTACTGCCTTGCCGCCATCTGTATTTTAGTGCAAGTCTTTTAAAATTGCCCGTGTCTTTCTGAATGGTGTAATCACTAACGGCTACAGCTGTAGAGTCTTCATTTAAGGTTACCCGCGAATTATCAAAATTTTCAACGGGTAAGCTCGCTGTTAGTATCAAATCATTACCGGGTTTAAGTAAGTTGTTTCCATTTATGTTGTATTGAAAGGTAAGCGTACGCTGAAAACTTTCTTTTTTTGCTTTTAAAAGGGAAGTTGTATCAACTGGTTTATTGTTATCAAAAACAACAACCCTTACCGAGTCAAAATTCATGTTGTGTAAGTAAACAGACGCTGTATCTTTTGTTTTACTAAACTCCACCTGTTTTTGCTTGTCAAGGTCTGCGGGGTAAATGATCTTCATTGAAGGCTTATTCAGGGCTTTGTTAAAAACAAAAACCATCTTACCATCTGCGTCAAATCTTTTCTCAGAAAACCTGAATTTTTCGGGGAGCTGTTTAAATAAATTCAGTTGAATATTTGAGGTATCTGATTTAAGGTGGATGGGTTTTTTCAGGAAAGCAATAAGCTCCTGGTCATTGTCAAATATTTTATTAGGTGCTGTTTCTTTCAACGCATATATCCGGTAGTCGTTCTCATGTAAATTGTTAAGACTAAAATTTCCGGAAGAATCTGTAGTGGCATAAACGCTTGGTTTCTTTTTACCAAAAAGAGTATCCTGTTTTACTGGAAAAAGCATAACGGTTACATCCTTTTCTTTTTCCTGCGTTACGGTATTGGTAACACTGCCGGTTACACTTAATGAATCGATGTGTGGGCCCGTCGAAAAAACGTAGGTGAAATTTTTGAGCACATTACTTTCGTTCACGTCCTGGATAGACTTGCCAAAGTTTATAACGTATGTAGTGTTTTTTTGAAGGGTGTCTTTAAATTTTATTTTAAGATCTCTTTTGTTCGAATTGTATTCCGGCGCTTTTTCCATCGCAGGGCTCAAGCTTATTTCCTGGTACTGGTTGGTCAGTTTTATAAACTCGTCAAATTGCAGGTCAATTTCTTTAGCAGCAAAATTACGGGTCTTGTTAGCCGGTACCGCCTTGACCAACTTGGGCGGGGTGAGATCGCGGGGCCCTCCCTGGGGTGGTTGTTGAGCTGCGCAGCCAAAAAGCACTAAAATCGGAATTAAATAGAGTAAAAATTTGTAATAATTGACCTGTTTTTTATTTAACATGGTTTTTAGGCGATATAAACGATTTTTATATTTTTATGAACCGTAATATTAAAAAATTAAAATAATTGATTTAAAACGATATTTTGTAACGTATTTATTATCAATAAGTTATATATCATCTGGAGACGTGTACCATTAAAACTGAAATATCAGACGGTGAAACGCCCGAAATGCGGGATGCCTGACCTAAAGTGCGTGGTTTTATCTTCATCAATTTTTCGCGTGCTTCTTTTGAAAGTGATACCAGTGTATGATAATCGAATTCCGGATTTATTTCGCGGTCTTCCATTTTCTTCATCCGGTCAACAATTTCCAATTCTTTTATAAAGTAACTCTCATATTTGATTTTTATTTCAGCCTGCTCAATAGTTTCTTTATCATAGGCTGATAATAATTCGGCCAGTGGTTCATCAGCTTTTTTCAAGTCATTAAAGCCGACCTGCGGGCGGCTTAATAAATTAAAGAGTTTAGCGTTTTGCGATAGGGGACTTGTACCCAGTTCGTCAAGTAAGGCGTTAACATTTGATGGATCGATAGATTTGCTTTTAGTGTAGGCAACAATATCATCCGAGTTTTTAACCTTCTGTTTTACTTTTTCTAGCCGTTCGTCACCGATCAAACCAAGCTCATGACCCATTGGGCTTAGCCTGATATCAGCATTGTCCTGGCGTAATAACAGGCGGTGTTCGGCTCTGGAAGTGAACATGCGGTATGGCTCTTCGGTACCTTTTGTTACCAGGTCATCAATCAATACACCAATGTATGATTCTGACCTTTTCAGGATCAGTTCATGTTTATCATTGATTTTTTGATGTGCATTTATCCCTGCAATAAAGCCTTGTGATGCTGCTTCTTCATAACCTGTAGTGCCGTTGATCTGTCCGGCGAAGTATAGGTTACTGATCAATTTGGTTTCTAAAGTTAAGCCAAGCTGGGTAGGTGGGAAGTAATCATACTCTATAGCGTAACCAGGCCTGAACATTTTGGCGGTTTCAAAACCCGGTATTTTGGTGAGTGCTTTGTATTGTACATCTTCGGGCAGGGAGGTTGAGAAACCATTCACATAGATCTCTACGGTATTTAATCCTTCCGGTTCAACAAATATCTGGTGACGTTCACGCTCGGCAAAACGGTTTATTTTATCCTCGATAGATGGACAGTAACGTGGGCCTAAACCTTTAATACGCCCGGTAAACATGGGTGATTTTTCAAAACCTTCTTTCAGGGTTTCGTGTACGTCGGTATTGGTATAAGTGATCCAGCAGCAGCGTTGTTCTTTCATTAATTCTACATCTGTAAAAGAAAATCTGCCACGTTCTTCATCACCCCATTGCTCTTCCATCAGGCCATAATTTAAGCTGCGGCCGTCAACACGGGGAGGTGTTCCGGTCTTCATTCTGCCGGAGTCGAAACCTAATGTAATCAGTTGTTCAGTTAATCCGGTTGCTGCTTTTTCACCGGACCGGCCTCCACCAAACTTCTTTTCACCTATATGTATCACCCCATTTAAAAAGGTACCATTGGTAAGTACTACCGCGTCCGCTTCAATCTCTACACCTATGGATGTACGCACACCTGCAATGGTATTATTCTTTACTAGTAAGGACGTAACGGTGTCCTGCCAGAAGTCTACATTAGGGGTTCTTTCCAGTGCTAAACGCCATTCTTCTGCAAAGCGCATGCGGTCGCTTTGGGCTCTTGGACTCCACATAGCGGGCCCTTTTGAGCGGTTAAGCATCCTAAATTGCAATGAAGTTTTGTCGGTAATAATACCAGAGTATCCACCCAGTGCATCTATCTCGCGCACTATTTGCCCTTTGGCAACGCCGCCCATAGCAGGGTTACAACTCATCTGTGCAATGGTTCCCATATTCATGGTGATCAGCAAAACAGACGAGCCCAGGTTGGCAGCGGCAGCGGCAGCTTCACAGCCGGCATGTCCTGCACCTACAACTATTACATTATATTTTTTAAACATTTTCACCTCCATGTTCCACGTGGAACGCTATTATCTTGCTATCAAATGCGCTTGGTTAAACGCATAAATATTATTCAAATCATGCCTATGTTCCACGTGGAACATAGGCATGATTTTAGCTTAAATAAAGCCATTTCAAGTGTATAATCCTTGTTCGATTTATATTCATGTTCCACGTGGAACATGAATATTCTTTCTTAAATACGCCCGATAGAACGCACAAAATTATTCAATCTATACTGATGTTCCACGTGGAACCCTGAATAATGATATAAAAGCTACAGTCCCCCATATAGCTTCTAATACCACAAAAGGATAGAAACTGATCAGGTAGGAAGAGTAGCAGCAAGTAGCTGCACCAATAAAGTTCATAAGCTTGTAGGCTTTACTATCGGCAGATAATTTGTTAAATAAATTTAGCAAAAAAGCTATCAAAAGAATAATTACACCTACAGAAGCAATGATATCCGATGCCTTCATATTACGATTCTTTTAGCTCAGTTAACTCCATCCAACGGGCGCTTTTTGCATCCAGTTTTTTGTTCAAATCAGCTATCTGGCTTAGTATTTCATTCAGCTTGGCAGGCTCAATCCCTACCGCGTTTAGCTGATCTGTTTTAGCCTTTATCTGGTTTTCTATAGCTTCTTTAAAGCTAAGTTTGCTTTTTTTAATGGCAGGGGTCGTGTTTTGCACTACAGGAGTACCCTTTTTGTTTTGCTGCTTGGCTTCTTCAAGCTCCAGGCGATATGACGAGTAATTTCCGTTATAGATCCTTACATTGCCGCCCTCTTCCATAATAAAAAGCTGATCGGTTAACTTGTCCAGTAAATACCTATCGTGCGATACCATCATCAATACACCGCCATAATTGGTTAAAAACTCTTCTAACACATTCAAGGTATCAATATCCAGGTCATTGGTAGGCTCATCCAGTATCAGGAAGTTAGGATTCTTCATCAGGATACTCATTAATTGTAACCGCTTCTTTTCGCCACCGCTCAATTTGGATATAAAACCATATTGTTTAGCAGGTGGAAATAGGAATAGCGTGAGCAGGGCAGAGGCTGAGATCAGTTTGCCATCGGCCATGGTGATAAACTCCGCTACGTTTTTTACAATATCAATTACACGCTCATCTTCCTTAAAAGTAATACCCGACTGGTGAAAATAACCCATCACTGTAGTTTCACCTTTATCAATTATTCCCTTATCAGGCTGTAATGCATCAGTGATCAGGTTAAGCAGGGTTGATTTGCCGCTCCCGTTTTTGCCGGCTAAACCAATGCGGTCGCCTTTTTTAAATACATAGCTAAAATTATTGATGTATGTGCGATCATTGAACCCCTTATAAAGGTGGTTCATCTCCATGATTTTGTTTCCCTGGCGCGCTGTTTTTACGCTCAGTTCTACCTTTTCACGAATGCCTCCGCTTTTGGTCTTTTCTTCCAGGTCATAAAATGCGTCAATACGTGCTTTTGACTTGGTACCCCGGGCTTGCGGCTGGCGGCGCATCCATTCCAGCTCTTTGCGCAGCAGGTTGCTGTTTTTTTGGAATGATGCCTCATCGGCAGCATCACGCTCGGCTTTCTTCTCCAGGTAATAACCATAGCTGC
>Ga0193717_1000566_pt1 | contig 24496 bp, 21 predicted proteins | sample U2c2metaG_FD_145900 | JGI IMG/M metagenome (GOLD analysis project Ga0193717, IMG submission 145900) | Soil microbial communities from a riparian zone of the East river system, Colorado, United States - U2c2 | ecosystem: Environmental > Terrestrial > Soil > Riparian zone | place: USA: East River...
AGGCCAAACGACCCTGGCGCCGCGAGCACCTGAACGACGAGGTGATCGAACGGCCGCTCGCGGACCAGGTCGGCACGGTCGACACCCGGTTGCTGGTGATCCAGGCGCTGGCGGTACTTCCACCGCGGCAACGGGCCTGCGTGGTGCTGCGGCACTACGCGGATCTCAGCCTCGAGGAGACCGCGGTGGTGCTCGGGATCGGCGTCGGAGCCGTCAAGAGTCAGACATCCCGCGGCCTCAGCAGACTCCGCGAAGTACTGCCCGACCTGGAAGAGCCGCCGGAACAGCCCGCCCTGGCATCGCCGTCCGAGAACACAGAAGGGGTCTTGTCATGAAAATTGAGATCGAGGACCTGCTCGCCGACGCGGCCGACGACAGCGCACAGCCTCTGAACCACTCCATCGACGACATCATCCACCGAGGCCGCCGCGGCACCCGACTCCGCCAGGCTGGCATGGTCACAGCGAGCGCCCTGACCGTGGGTGCCGTAGTCGGCGTCTTCACGCTCTGGCCGGGCGGCGACAGCGTCCACCCGAACGGAGGTGGCATCCAGCCCGCCGGTCCGGGTGTCAGCACAGGTAGCACCCCGTCGTCCCCGGGCATCAGCACAGGCAGCACCCCGTCCTCCCCCGGCAGCCCAACGGGCCCCACCCCGCGGGCCACTCTCACCATGGATGTGAAAACCGGCGAGCTGATCCAACCGTCCGCGAGCAAACTCACGGACGCGCAGATCATCGCCCAGTGCAAGAAGCAGGACGCCGACTTCCTTCGGTTCGCGGAGAACAAGGCCGGCGGCGGGACCGACAAGCTCGACAACTGGGAGGTGAAGATCACCCAGGGGCAGGAGAACTGGTTCCGGGCGATCCTGCAGTCTCCCGACGGCAAGCGCTACGCCCGCTGCCAGTACAGGACCTCTGGCTCCGGCGCGCCTGGCGAATATTACGACCGGCAGGCGGTCAATCTGACGCGTCCGTACGAGATCTGGTCCGGCGCGGACGGTTCGTGGGGCCAGGTCGAGACGGAAGTGGCCAGGGTGACGTTCCAGGTCGGCGACGAGCAGCCCATGGAGGCGACGGTCGCCAACGGGTTCTATGTCTTCTACGCCCCCTTGCCGTCCACCGAGGTGAAGGGGAAGCCGATCTGGGCGACCTTCTACGACGCAGCAGGCAAGGAGCTGGCGCGGTTCGACTCCAACGGGTCCAACCCTGACGTCGGCCACCTGGTGCCGCGGGACCCGATCTTTCCGAAGTAGGGCTACTCGAAGATTTCGCGGTAGAGCTTGGCTAGTTTGGCGGGGTCGTGGTGGAGGTCGTGGTGGTCGTCGGCGATGTCGGCGATCACCAGGTCCGCCCCGAGGGAGTCCGCCGTACGGCGGAGCGAAGCCGGGTCCGGAACGTGCCCTTCGTCGGCGAGGACCACGTCGATCCGCAGTTCGGGAGCGTGGGCTGCGAGGACCTCGAGATGGGTCTCCGGGGAGAAGCCGGCGGTCTCCCCCTTCTGCTCGCCGAGGTTGAGCGTCACCAGCCGTCGCGCACTCGTCTCCTGCAGGCCGCGGGACAACGCGGGGACCAGCAGGTTCGGGATCACCGAGGTGAACCACGAGCCCGGGCCGACCACCACCCAGTCGGCCTCCGCGATGGCGACCAGCGCCTCCGGACAAGCAGGAGGGTCGGCCGGGTCGAGCGTGACATCGACGACGTGGCCCTCGGTCGTCGCTACCTCGGCCTGGCCCCGGATCTCGGTGATCTGCTCGGGATGCAAGGGATCCACCCCGAGGACCCGGGCGGTGATGTCCAGCGGAACGGCCGACATCGGCAGCACCCGCCCTTGTGCACCGAGAAGTCTGGCCACCCAGTCGAGTCCGTCGACGGCCTCGCCGAGCAGCTCCCAGAGCGCGACGATGAGCAGGTTCCCGACCGCGTGGTCGTGCAGTTCGCCTTCGCTCTTGAAACGATGCTGCAGTACGTCGGCCCAGGTCCGACCCCACTCGTCATCGCGACAGAGCGCGGCCAGCGCCATCCGCAGATCACCCGGCGGCAGGACGCCGAGCTCGCGGCGCAACCGGCCCGACGAGCCGCCGTTGTCGGCGACCGTCACGACCGCGGTCAGCTGGTCCGTGACCTGGCGCAGGGCGGACAGCGAGGCGGCCAGACCGTGCCCGCCACCCAGTGCGACGACTCGTGGAGCCCTCGTCACCGCCACCCCACTCTCATCATTCGCGCCCCAGATCCCGGTGCACCACCAACGTCGGTGAACCCTTCTCGCGCAGCCGTTTGGCGATCTCCTCGGCCATCGCGACGCTCCGGTGTTTCCCGCCGGTGCAGCCGATCGCGACCGTGACGAACCGCTTGCCCTCGTTCAGATAACCCGTCCGCAGGGTGTCCAGCACGTCCACGTAGTTCTGCAGGAACTGCTGGGCCAGCGGATGACCGAGCACGAAGTCTGACACAGCTTTGTCCTGGCCGGTCATCGGGCGCAGGTCGGGCTGCCAGTACGGGTTCGGTACGAAGCGCATGTCGGCCACCACGTCGGCATCCACCGGGATGCCGTACTTGAAACCGAACGACACCACGGTCGCCCGCAGTTCGACGTTCTCCTCGTCGCCGAAGGCGTTCACGATCCTCGCGGCGAGCTGGTGGATGTTCAGGTTCGAGGTGTCGATCACCAGGTCGGCGCCGGCCCGGATGTCGCCGAGCAGCTCCCGCTCCCGCTCGATCCCGGTCAGCAGCCGGCCGTCGCCCTGCAGCGGATGCGGCCGGCGCACGCTCTCCTGCCGCCGCACGATCACGTCGTCCGAGGCCTCCAGGAACAAGGTCAGCGGGCGGTAGCCCTTGGTCCGCAGGTCCTCGAGCGCCGAACCGAGCTCGTCGAAGAACATCCCGGTCCGGACGTCGACGACCACTGCCAGCCGCGGCGAGGCACCGGTACCGACCACCTGCTCGACGATGGTGGTGAGGAACATCGGTGGCAGGTTGTCGACCACGAACCAGCCGAGGTCCTCCAGTACGTCCGCGACCGAACTCCGTCCCGCGCCGGACATGCCGGACACGATGATGAGGTTGCCGCTCGACTCGTCCATCAGTTCTCAGTTCTCCCCGTTCAGGCCCCCGTCGGGCGGACCGGAGAGCTCCGGCCCGTCGTCATCCAGTATCTCGCCGGTGGCGGTGTTCACGGCCGGTGCGCGGCCTGTGTCGGCCTTCGTTGCCGCCGAGTTCACCGCCAGGACCACAGACTCGGCGGTACGGCGTCCGAAACCGGGCAGGTCGGCGACCTCATCGACCGAGGCCTGGCGGAGTTTCTTCAGCGAACCGAAGTGCCGGAGCAGGGTCTTGCGCCGGACCTCGCCCAGTCCGGGGACCTCGTCGAGCACGCTCTCCACCATCGTCTTGGACCGCCTGCTCCGGTGGTGCGTGATGGCGAACCGGTGGGCCTCGTCACGGAGCCGCTGCAGCAGGTACAGGCCCTCCGAAGTACGGGAGAAGATGACGGGGTCCTCCTCATCGGGCAGCCAGACCTCCTCCAGCCGCTTGGCCAGGCCGCAGACCGGGATGTCGCCGAGGCCGAGCTCGTCCATGGCCTGCCGGGCGGCGGCCACCTGGGGCGGACCGCCATCGACCACGACCAGCCCCGGCACGTACGAGAACTTCTTCGCCCGGCCCGTCTCCGGGTCGATCAGGTTGGCGGTCGGGTCCTCCCCCTCCGGCACGCTGGCCCGCTCGTCCAGCAGCCGCCGGAACCGCCTGGTCAGCACCTCCGCGATCGAGGCGACGTCGTTCTGCCCGTCGACGCCCTTGATGACGAACCGCCGGTACTCGCTCTTGCGCGGCAGGCCGTCCTCGAACACGACCATCGAGGCGACCACCTCGGTGCCCTGCAGGTTCGACACGTCGTAGCACTCGAGCCGGAGCGGCGCCTCGGGCAGGTCGAGCGCTGCCTGGATCTCCTCCAAAGCCAGGTTGCGAGTGGTCAGATCGCTGGCCCGCTTGGTCTTGTGCATGGTCAGCGTCTGCAACGCGTTGCGCTCGACGGTCTCCATCAGCGCCTTCTTGTCGCCGCGCTGCGGGACCCGGATGGAGACCCTGGAACCGCGCAGCGCGGTGAGCCACTCGGTCAGCGCCTCCACGTCGTCGGGGATCGTGGGCACCAGGATCTCCCGCGGGATCCCTTCGCCGGACTCCGCGGCATACATCTGCTGGAGGAATCTGGAGACGAGGTCGCCGGTTGTCGCCGTACCGTCGGCCTTGTCGGCGATGAAGCCGCGCTGGCCGCGGACCCGGCCGCCGCGCACATAGAAGCTCTGGACCGCGACCTCGAGCGGGTCCTCGCTCAAGGCGACCACGTCCGTGTCGGTGCCGTCGCCGAGCACCACCGCGTTCTTGGCGAGGGCCTTCTCCAGGGCGGCGAGATCGTCGCGGATCTTCGCGGCCCGCTCGTACTCGAGCTCGGCCGCGGCCGCGCGCATCTCCTTCTCCAGGCGGCGCACGTACGTCGCGGTCTGGCCGGACAGGAACGCGGCGAAGTCCTCGACGATCTTGCGGTGCTCCTCCTGGCTGACCTGGCCAGTGCAGGGCGCGGCGCATTTGCCGATGTAGCCGAGCAGGCAGGGCCGGCCCATCTGGCGGTGCCGGTTGAACACGCCCTTGCTGCACGAGCGCATCGGGAACACCCGGAGCAGCAGGTCCACGGTCTCGCGGATCGCCCAGGCGTGGCTGTACGGACCGAAGTACCGGACGCCCTTCTTCTTGGCGCCGCGGCCGACCATCACCCGCGGGTAGTCCTCGTTCAGGGTGATCGCGAGCCAGGGATAGGACTTGTCGTCGCGGTACTTCACGTTGAAGCGCGGGTCGTACTCCTTGATCCAGGAGTACTCCAGTTGCAGCGACTCGACCTCGGTCGAGACGACCGTCCAGTCCACCTTCGCGGCGGTGGTCACCATCGACTGGGTCCGCGGGTGCAGGTTGGCCAGATCCTGGAAGTACGACGAGAGCCGGGAGCGCAGGTTCTTCGCCTTGCCGACATAGATCACCCGGCCGGCGGCATCGCTGAAGCGGTACACCCCGGGCGAGTCGGGAATCGACCCGGGAGCGGGTCGGTAGGAGGAAGGATCAGCCACCCAACCACCCTAGTTCGCCGTACCGACAACGCCGACCGCGCACGCCCTGACCGCAACTTGCCGGTGTCCGGCGAAACAGTCCTTCCCAGGTCCGTCCAGACAGCCCGGTTGGCGAAGAGTAGGCACGAGTCCGCGTCCTGGGGTGTCTTCTGAAGCTTGCGATCCGGCAAAGATGGCGTTGCGGTTTGCCGCGACGGCCACGTCATCGGCCGCAGCCGGGGTATGCGTTCGTAGCTTGGTGACTGAGCGTGGATGTTCAGGATCGAGCGTGAGCCCGTGCGCCTTCCCCAGGGAGTTCACTTTGTTGACCATCACCCCGCGGCGAGTGCGAATCGTCCTCGGCGCCGCTACAGCTTGTGTGCTGGCTGCCGCCGGCCTCGCCGCCACCCCGTCGCCAGGCCTGGCCCGCGTCCCTGCCCCTGAGGAGCCCGCCGGCGCCCTCGTCCGCGGTACCGACAGCCCCACGGCGATCCCCGGCAGCTACATCGTGGTCCTGGAGGGCCAGAGTTCGGCCGCGGTGACCCGGGCCACCACGCAGAGCATCGCCAGGACGTACGAGGTCCAGGTGCGGCGGCAGTTCAGCGCTTCCATCCAAGGCTTCTCCGCGGCGATGACCGCGGAGCAGGCGCGGAAGGTGGCCGCCGACTCCCGGGTCGCGCTGGTACAGCAGAACCAGAAGATCACCGCGACGCAGGACAACCCGCCGTGGGGGCTGGACCGGACCGATCAGCGGGAACTGCCGCTGGACGGCAAGTTCGAGCCGTCCGCGACCGCCGAGAACGTCAGCGTCTACGTGATCGACACCGGGATCTACACGGCCCACCAGGACTTCGGCGGGCGGGCGGCTGTCGGTACCGACACGATCGGCGACGGACAGAACGGTGTGGACTGCGCCGGACACGGCAGCCACGTGGCCGGCACGATCGCCGGTACGACGTACGGGCTCGCCAAGAGCGCCAAGATCTTCGGGGTCCGGGTCCTCGACTGTGGCGGCTCCGGCTCGACCGAGAGCGTGGTCGCTGGAATCGAGTGGGTCACCGCGAACGCCAAGAAGCCGGCGGTCGCGAACATGAGCCTCGGCGGCAGCGTGGACCCGGCCTTCGATGCGGCAGTGAAGGCATCGGTCGAGTCCGGCATCGTCTATGCGGTTGCGGCAGGCAACGACAGCATGGACGCCTGCAACACCTCACCGGCCCATGAACCGTCGGCGATCGCGGTCGGAGCTGTCGACCCGACCGACACCAAGGCCGTCTTCTCCAACTTCGGCAGCTGTGTGGACGTCTTCGCCCCGGGCGTCGACATCGAGTCGGTCGGCATCAGCGGACCGGAGGCGACGCTCAAGATGAGCGGCACCTCGATGGCGAGTCCTCATGTGGCGGGCGAGATCGCGCTGTACCTCAGCGCCCACCCGGAGGCGACGCCGGCCGAGGTGAGGACCGCTCTGCTGGGAGCGGCGACACCGGACAAGGTCACAGACCCGGGTGCCGCCTCCCCGAACAAGCTCCTCTACGCGGGACCGATCAACCCGACCGAGCCCACCCCGACGCCGACGCCATCCACGCCGGCGCCGAGGTAGTTGCTCAGGCGGGGCCGAGGATGTTGCCGCCCTGGACGGTGATGGTGACCGGAGCCAGTGGCCTCGAGGCCGGCCCGTTGGCGACCGTGCCGTCGCTGGCGTTGAACTTGCTCCCGTGGCAGGGGCAGTCGATGGTGTCGTTCTCGACCTTGGTCACGAGGCACTGCATGTGGGTGCAGACCGCCGTGAAGGCCTTGTACTGACCGGCCGTCGGCTGCGTCACCACGATCTTCGCGTCGCTGAACACCATGCCGCCGCCGACCGGGACGGACGACGTCGGACCGAGCACCGGTCCCCCGCCGCCGGCGGGTGCGCTGGACGTCGGAGCCGAGGAAGGCGCCGAGGTCGGAGCCGAAGTCGGGTCCGAGCTGCTGGTGGAACTGGACGGCGTACCGCTGGCGTCGCCGCCGTCACCGCACGCGGCGAGCAGCGGTACGGCGACTCCGGCGAGACCGGCGACCGCGGCACCCCTGAGCACCGCCCGCCGATCACGCAGCGTCTCGATCGCCCGGGAGAGTTCTGCCGTTCTGTCGTCGCTCATGAATCTGGACCTCCAAGAGCCTGCTGGCAAAAGTAGTTGAACGCTCTGCTATCTGTTTCTACCCGACCGCCCCAAATCGGGACGGCCGGGCAGCACTTCCGCCACCGATTCATCACCCGGCGGCTCCCCCTGCTACCCGGACTAACGGCAGGATCGGGCGATCGGTTCAACCGAACCCGAAGAATTGCCAGACCGGCGGGTCAGCGGGTGGCGCGTTCTACCAGGCGGGCCGTCAGTTCCAGGACCGCTCGGCGGGTGCCCGGCTCGAGCCGCTCGGGCTGGAGGGGCCAGGCGCGCGCCAGGTGAGCGTCGTACGGGAGGACGACGTAGCCGAGGCCGCGGTCGGAGACGGCCGACTGCAGCCAGCGCACCGGCTCGGGATCGTCGGGCTGGTTCTCGGTGATGATGACCAGGCCCTTCTGCACCAGCATTTGCTGCCCGTCGGCGCTCAATTGGTCCAGTTCGCTGATGCTGCTCAGCGCGGCCTCGCGAGACGAGGGGATCACCAACGCGACCGCGTGGGCCGCGCCCGCGACGTACGCGGTGGCTTCCTCGTAGAGGCCGGACGGGCAGTCGACCAGGGACAGCGGGATCTGGTTCGCGCCGCCGACGTTGCGGGCGGCAAGCACATCGCTGATCGCGTCCGCGGTCGGCTCGGCCCGGGCCAGCTGGACCCGCGAGCCCGGCGTGTTCGCGATGCCCTTGTCGAGGCGGAAGGACAGCTTGCCCTCACGCGGGTAGGCGTCGACGGCCAGCACGATGTCGCTGCGCTGCGAGGCGAGCGTGTCCGCCAGCAGAGCGGTGACGATCGACGTTCCGCTGTACGGCACCGGGCCGATGATGCCGATCATCCGGCCGATCCCGATCGGGCGCCGGATCACCGCGATGTTCTCCACGTCGCGCTGCATCCGGCCCGAGGCACCGGCGATGTAGGCGGCCTCGGCTGCAAGGCGCCCGATCCGGCGGAGGAAGCCGCCCGAGCCGGGCTGCTCCTCGTGCTGCAGCCCGAGTGAATCGGTTGCCACGGGCAACGCTTCGCCGAGTGGGTCCTGGTACGCCGGGGCGTACGCGTGTGAGTCGGGAGCCTCAGGTGTCGGGGTGTCCCAACCGGTCGGCTCCTGCTGCGGCTGGTCCCAGCCGGTCGGCTCTTGCGGCGGCTGGCTCCAACTGCCGTCGCCGGTGGCCTGCTGCTGGTACGCCGGTGGCGGCTGCGGCGGATATCCCTGTTGCGGGGGTGGTCCGTAGCTCTGGTCGTACCCCTGCTCGTAGTTCTGCGGGGGCGGCTGATACCCAGGCGGCGGTCCGTACTGCTGCGGAGGCGGCCCGTACTGCCCAGGCGGACCCTGCGAGGCTTGCTGGTCGTACTGCTGCTGGTACTGGGGATAAGGCGGCCCGGGCGGCGGCGCGTACTGCTGAGGCGGCTCGTACTGCTGCGGCGGCGGGTACTGCTGCTGCTCGTACTGCTGCGGCGGGTACGGCGGTTGTGCTTGCGGATACGGCTGCTGATACCCCTGCTGGTCGTACGGCCCTTGCTGGTACTGCCCCTGCTGGTACTGGGGCTGGTTGTACTGCCCCTGCCCCTGGCCGCCCTGGGGCTGTGTGTGCTGCTGCGTCTGCGGCGGTACAGGTGCACCCCACCCGTTCCCCGAAGGAGGTGGTGGCGGCGGCATCGCCTGCGCACCACCAGCAACCGGGCCGCCGCCGCCACGAGCAGCGGGAGGTGGCTCAGGGGAAGCTGGTACGGCGGCGCTGCGGGCCGCCGCCGAATCGTCGTCGAGGCGGTTCATCATGTCCGCCTGCCAGTTCGATCCGGTCATACCATCCGATCAGAAGACGTCGAGCAGATCGCTGAACACCCCGAATGCCCCGAGGACCAGCGGAATCAGCGCTACCACGGCCAGTACCTGGATCTGGTCCAGGGTCTGCCCGAGCCGGACCTGCACGTGGTCCTGCGGCGTCCAGCTGAGGCCGAATGCACCCGCCATCGCCACGACCACTAGTAGTCCGACAGCTACAAGTGTGCCACCCACTGACTCCTGAGACAGATCCAGCACCAGCGCGGCGACCACAACTCCCGCGGCAGCGAACAGACCGAGCACTTCTCCTGCCAGTGGATACAGCCGCGAGCGGGAGCAAAGTAGCAACGCCAGCACCGCCGCGATGCCGACGGTCCACCCCGAACCGTGCATGGCGAGCACCACCCCGGCCGCAGCCGACCAGAGCGCGATGGAGGCCGCCGCGAGCGCCAAACCGACGTGGGCCGCGTTCAGCGCCTCCTCGACGTCCGGACGCCCGACCTCATTTCCGCGAGCCCGTTGATCGTCCAGTGCGGTCAGACCGGACATGGACAGAGCCAGGCGCGGCAGTATGCCGAGCAGCAGTACCGCGACCACCGCGATCAACGCGCTCAGCTTCTCGCTCGAAGCCCCGGAGCCGATCCCGATGATCCAGATCAGCGCGAAGAGCATCGCAGTACCGCCGCCGATCAGACCGCCACCGGCCAGGCCGGCCATCGCGAAGAGCAGCGGGCCGAGCGCCAGCCCGAGCGCGGTGATGCCTGCCCGCATCGGGATCGACCAGTCCTCGGAGATCCCGAGGGTCCAGGCCACGATCGCGAGCAGCACGGGCGTGACGACCAGCAGCGCGATCGCCGTGGTGCGCTGCTCGGCGCGGCCGAGCACGACGCCGCCGATCCCGGTCATGATCGCGACGATCAGCAGCACGAACGCGGTCACGTCCGGCTCGGCCGACCGCGCCAGCGCGATCGCCCCGGCCAGCAGGGCGAAGATCAGTGCCGCGCCAGAAGCCCAGTGCCGGTGCTTGCGGGCGAAGATGGTGCCGCGCCGTTCGAGGTCGTCCACGGCCTCCTCGGCCACGTCGTAGACGGTCGGTGGCGGAGGCACCTCGCCCTCGGCCGCCAGCCGCAGTACGGCGCCGTCACCGATCTGCGCCGAGCCGAGGGTCAGCTCGAGCGAGACCGTCTGCCCGGTCGGCGTGGTCAGGTACCGGCGCCGGGGCGACGGATCGACCGGCTCGCCGAGCATCCGCAACAGGTCCGGCATCAGCCGGCCCAACGGCTCGTCGACCGGCAGTACGGCGTCCATCTGGCGTTGCCGCCCGATGATCGTCACCCGGCTGTAGACCGCAGCCACCCATCCACCTCTCTGATCACGTGTTCCAGAACTACATTCATATCGCCACAGTGGCTAGGGCTGCTGCACTGGTGCGCCGGGCGGTAGCAGGCGGCCGAGCAGGGCACTGTAGATGTTCCAGTCGAGCTGGCTCTTGCCGTCACCGATCGGGTACCAGACCGCAGGCGAGGCGGACGAACCGATCTTCACCGGCTTGATCTCCGCGACCCCGCTGACATCCATCGCCTTGGCCAGCCCCTCGCCCTGCAGCGCGTCGTTGCCGACCCCCATCGCCATCGGGGCCGGGACGCCGACCCAGTGCGGCATCGACTTCGTGTCAGTACCACCGCGAGCGCCCTGAGCGAAGAACGAGACCAGCGTGAACGACTTCGCCAGCCTCTCCCCCACCCGCTGGACATCGCCCGGCGAGGGCAGCCCATCCGGCGTCGCGACCGACATGGTGATGACCTCTTCCAGTCCGGCAGGCCGCCGATGGATCTCCACCGCTCCTGCCGCGCTCAGACCGTCTTTGCCTCCGACGACAGCGAGCCAGGTCGGCTTCGGCGCCCGGCGCCGGCAGTACGCCGTCAGCTGGCCGACGTTCCACGGTTGGGTCACCGGCTCCGCGGTCCCCCACCCGGCCGGCTTGACTCCGGTCAGGTCGGTGAACAACTGCTCGGTCGCCTTCCCGACGACTGTGGACTCGAGCGCCTGGTACCGCACCCGCGCGGTGATCATCAGCTGGTACGGCAGCTCCAGGTCGACCGCGACGAAGGTCGGGCTCATGTCGACCTTGTCCTGCTCACCGGCAGCGACGGCGGCGAACATCTGGCCGTCCCACTTCAGCTTCGAGCCACCCAGCCCGTCGTACGCGCCCTCGCCGTTCGGCTCGGTCACCACCCAGCGCGAGTCCCGCGCGCTGAACAGGGTCGTCCGTACTGCGAACGTCAGCCGCGTGGTCGCCGGGGTCACCAGCTGGAGCCCGAGGCCCTCGACCTCCGCGGCGGCGAGCGCGTCCACCAGCCAGGCGGACATCCCGACCACCGGGCGGTCCTGCATGATCACGACGACCTTGTCGGTCCGGATGTCGATCGCCGGACTGAGCTCGACCGGGTTAGGCATCGTTGCCTCCAGCACCATTCGAGGCCGGGTCGGCAGGACCCGTGGATGGGTTACCAGTAGGTGGGTTGAAGGGTGGCGGGGCCGGCTTCCACACCCGTCCACCGAGCCGCTCGACCAGCGTGGCGGCGTACCGGTCGGCCAGCTCGGGCGCACCGTCCTGCGGCGTCGCGCGAACCTCCATCCACCAGACCGGGATCTCCACGTCGGCCAGCTCAGGCCCGAGCAGCCGCTCCACCTCGCCCGGGACCTGGATCAGGATCGGCGCCTCCAGCGACGCCAGCGGCTGACCCTGCGGGTCGCACAACTGCAGGATCGCGCCGTCGGACACATCGCGCACCAGCCAATCGGGGCCGGCGGAAACCATGCCGGCCAGCACATCTTCGTACGACGGCCGCCCGTCGATCAGTGCCACCACGTCGTAGCTCACTTCACTCCTCCACCATCTGACTCGTCGGCGGACGCGGTTCCGTCCGCCAGCGCGGTCTGGATCAGGTACGGGCGTTCGCCACGTCGCACGAACAGGCCCCGGCCGGCCGGGAAGTTCCCCGGTACGGCGCCGGTGAACAATGCGCCCTCGCTCTTGTCGCCCGACAGCACCAGCCCGGCCGTGCCGGACTCCATCACGGTGGTCAGGAACGGTTCGTACAGCGCCCGGCCTGCACCGGAGGCACGCCGGGTGATGACGAAGTGCAGGTTGATGTCGCGCCCGGACGCGACGTACGGCAGGAACGGGTCCATCGGTGCCTGGCCGCCGCTGGTCAGCAGGTCGTAGTCGTCGGCGACCACGATGACCTTGGGTCCGGGGACTGGAACGATCGCTCCGTCGTTCGTGTCGTCCGGCAGCCGCTTCTCCAGCTCACTGGAGACACCGGCTGCCAGGCCCGCACCGACCCGGCCGCTGGTCGCGTAGCCGCCGAGGTACGGATCCGGCAGGAAGCCGCGCAGGCCGCGCCGCGGGTCCATCACCGCGAACACCACCTCGTCCGAGCTGTACCGGTCGATCAGCTGCTGCATGATCAGCTTCAGCAGGTTGGTCTTGCCGGAGGCCGTGTCGCCGAAGATGACCAGGTTGCCGTCGCGCTCGAACAGGTCGAGCAGCACCGGCGCCATCGCGGTCTCGTCCATGCCGATCGGTACGGTCTCGGGCTCGTCCTGGGCTGTCGGCAAGGTCTTGCGCTCGAGTTTGAGCGGCAGCACCCGGACCTTCGGTGCCGTCGGTCCCTGCCAGGCGGAGCCGAGCGCGAGCGCCTGGCCCTGCATCGCCTCGCTCAGGTCGTCGTCCTGCAGCATGCTGTCCACCCGGGGCAGCGCCAGCTGGCCGAACAGCTTGTTGCGCGGAATCAGCACCCGGCCCGGACCGGCGTTCCGCATCGTCTCCTGCAGCCTGCGGTCGATGTTGGAGTCGGCCGGGTCGTTCAGCCGCAGCTCCAGCACCGTGCCGAACAGCGCCTGCGTCGCCATCCGCACATCTGTCCACCGGACCATCGCGGTGACCAGGTGGATGCCGTAGCTGCTGCCGCGCTGGACCAGGTCGGCGATCGGCTCCTCGAGCTCGTCGAAGGTCGTCTTGATCGCGCCGTAGTTGTCGAGTATCAGCACCACGTCCGCGACCGGCAGCTCCGGCACCTGGCCGGCGGCGTGCAGGGAGCGGAGTCGCTCCATCGTGTCGATGCCGCGGTCGCGGAACACGACCTCCCGCTCGTCCAGCATGCCGCGGACCTCTTCCAGCGTCCGCCGGATCTTCTCCCGGTCGGTCCGGATCGCGACGCCGCCGACGTGCGGCAGGTCGGCCAATGGCGCCAGACCACCACCGGCCAGGTCAATGGCGTACACCGCGACCTCTTGCGGCGTGTAGCTGTGAGCCAGCGAGGTCACCACAGTGCGCAGGAAGGTCGTCTTGCCGGACGACGGCCCACCGACCAGGGCGCAGTGGCCACCCGCCACGGTGAGATCGAGCCGGAAGACACTCTGGGCCTGCTTGCGCGGATCGTCGATCACCCCGATCGCCGGCGACATCGGCGGGCTCTTCACCGCGAACTGCAGGCCGCGCGATCCGGTGATGTCGACCGGACCACCGACCTGGTCGAGTGTGCAGACCTTCGGCAACGGCGGCAGCCACACTTGCGGAACCGGCGTACCGGCGGGTTTGACCTGGTCGACGAACACCCCGAGCACGGTCGGACCGGTGGTCCGCTCGGTCGAATCGTCCTCGTCGGACTTCGTGTCCTCCGCCGCGAGCGTCTTCAGATCAGGCTGCTGGTACGGCGTGACGAGGTACGGGCGGACCGCCGGACCGTCGTTCGCCTTCTCCTCTTCCGGAATCACGCGACCCTTGTACGGGCCGGAGACGTACGCCGCGCGGAACCGCTGGTACACGCTGGTGTCGACCTTCAGGTACCCGAATCCCGGCAGCGGCGGCAGGTGGAACGCGTCGTCGGTGTCCAGGACGGTCCGGCTCTCCTCCTCGGAGAAGGTGCGCAGCCCGAGCCGGTAGGACAGGTAGGTCTCCAGGCCGCGCAGCTTGCCGCCCTCGACCCGCTGGCTGGCGAGCAGCAGGTGGACGCCGATGGACCGGCCGATGCGGCCGATCGACAGGAACAGGTCGATGAAGTCCGGCCGCGCGGTCAGCAGCTCGCCGAACTCGTCGATCAGCACGAACAGATGCGGGTACGCCGGCATGTCCGGCCGCTGCTTGCGCAGTAGCCGGTAGTCGGTGATGTTCGCGACGTTGCCCGCGTCCTTCAGCATCTGCTGGCGCCGCTGCACCTCGCCCGCCAGGCTCGCGTACGCGCGCTCGGTCAGGCTGGGGTCGTCGACCAGGTTGGTGATGATGCCGGCCACATGCGGTACGCCCTCGAAGGGCGCGAAGGTGGCGCCACCCTTGTAGTCGATCAGCACCATCGCCAGATCCTCCGGCGAGTGCGTCGCCAGCAGGCCCATCACCAGCGTTCGCAGTACTTCGGACTTTCCGGAACCGGTCGCGCCGATGCACAGGCCGTGTGGCCCCATGCCGAGCTGAGCCGACTCCTTCAGGTCCAACACCACCGGCTGCCCATGACTGTCCAGGCCCAGCGGCACCCGGAGGAATGAGCGCTCGTGCCGCGGCACCCACATCTGGGCCAGGTTCAGGTCGCCCGGGTCCTCGATCTGCAGCAGACCCATGAAGTCGACGGTCTTCAGCGAGGCGTCTTCCTCGAGCGAGTCGGCCGACAACCGCAGCGGTGACAAGGTGCGGGCCAGGCCCTCGGCCGTCGCCAGCGGGGTGTCGTCGAGCCGCCCCTGGGCGGTCAGGTAGCCACCGCCGCGCAGGTCCTCGACCAGCACCTCGCCGTCCTGGACGGTGATCCGGATGGCCACGTTGCTCGGCTCCTGCATCCGGTCGGCGACCAGGTGCAGCACCGTCACCCCGAGCTCCCCGATGGTCAGGGTCTCGTCGGCGGTGACCACGTCGGTGGCGACATCGCCGTACGTGTCATGCAGGACGAGGAGGCGCTTGATCATCCGCCTGGAGTCGCCCGAGCGCAGCGATCCCCGCTTCGCCTCGCTGGCGAGGGTGGCTCGCGACGCCACGTCCTCGCGGATCAGGTCGGCCAGCTCGGACGGCTTCTGCGCGATCCGGCGGAACGGGTGCGGTCCTTCCCGGCGCTCCGGATCGACCGCGTGCGGCAGCCAGCCGACCCACTGCCACTGAGGCAGCGTGGCCGGCGGGAAACACGCCCCCATCTCGAGATCTTCCGGCGCATGGAACACCGCCGCCTGCAGCAACAGCGCTCTTGCGATCCGTACGACGCCGTCGCGGTCCCCGACGATGCTCACATTCCCCGCGAGGTCGAGGGGAATCGTCAAGGGCATGTCCGGCATCAACGCGAACCGCCGGGCCAGCGCCTCCGCCTCGGCCATCATGAACGGGTCCGGCGGATCCATCATCGAACCGGACGACGCGAGCGTAGCCGGGACCACCGGCATCCGGCCGGTCGCACAGCGGACCAGCAGGAAGTCCGAGTCGCTGCGCCGCCGCTCCCACAGCCGGGCCGGATCGCGGACACAGTCCACCAGGGCGTCAGCGGGCGGGTTCAGGGCCACGGCTGTCTTCCGGTTGGTCCGCTCCATCTTGCCGAAGTCCTCGCGCAACCGCTCGAGATAGTCGAGGTACCGGTTGCGCTGCTCACGGCTCTCCTTGCCGCTCCGGCCGCGCTGCGAGAACGCCATCCCGAAGGCGCCGAGCACCGTGACGAAGAGCACGCCGACGCCGATCACGGCCGACGTACCGGTGCGCATCGTGCTCATCATCCCGACCGAGCCCAGGACGCCGACCACCGGCATCATGGTCTGCATCGCGTTGCCGCGGCCCTTGGCACCCTTACCGCCGGGCGGCGGGGTCTCGATCACCCGCGGCTGCCCGGTGTCGATACTCCGAGTGCTCCGCGCCGGGCGGTGCACGAGTCGTGTCGACACTTTCTCTCCTCAGCTGAGCCGGCCGGCCCCTCGACTACAGTCCCTTGAACGCCTGATGGCATGCTCGACCGGAGCCTAGTAGAACGAGAGTTCACCCGCAGTCACCACCCGCGCCCAGCGGCGTACCGATGACTGCTCCGGCCACGCGGTGACCTGTCCACCGGACGCGACACGGCGCTCGTGAAAGCTCTCACACTGTTGCGTGACTGACCGGTTCGGATGACATGCTCTGACCGACTCGATGAGAGGCGGAGTGCGCTACCGATGACCGATCGACCGTTCGACGGCCGCCAGGTGCTGGACCTGGTAGCCGACTTGCTGCCGGTGCTGCTGCCGGACGCCGACCTGGACCCGGCCGGCCCGATCGTGAAGCTGCGCTGGAGCCGCGGCGGGCTGTCCTCCAGCGCCGATGTCGGCCTGGTCGAACTGATCGATCGGTGCCGTGAGCAACCGAACCACCTGTGGCCCCGCACCGTGGACGACTGGCTCCGCGCCGTCGTCGCCGAGATCGGCATCGCCACCGACGAACACCTGTACGGCGATGTCGCGGCCCGGCAGCGGGTCACCCTGCGCCCGGTCGGCTGGTCCGACGCGGTCGACAGCATGCTGGCCGGACTGACGGTCCCGTTCGGCCGGTACTTCGAGATCGCGTTCGGCATCCAGAGTGGTCCCGACTGGCACCGGCTGACCCAGGTCCGCCGGGTGATGCACGGACTGCATCTCCCGGACCGTCCGTCCGGCCTGGATCTCACCCTGCACGGCCTGACCGGCCTCACCTTCCAGCAGGTCCACGGCTACCCGTGGTCCGTCCTCAGCCGCCCGGGCGATCCCACCGTCGGCATGGCATTGGTGGACCACGAACGAGCTCTGCCCGCGGCCGGAAAGGGCCGGGGCACGTTGCTCGCAGTACCGGCGACCGACCTGTTCGCGATCTGCCCGGTCGACCGCCACGAAGACATGCAAACCAGGGCCGACGAGTTCGCCCGCTGGGTAGCCAAGGCCCACGGCGACGCCGAAGACCCCTGCAGCCCCGGCCTCTTCTGGCTAGTCGGCGAACTCCTCGCCGAACTTCCCGTCGACCTGGACCGCTCCCCCGCAGTAACCCTCCCCAAGGCGCTAAAAACCCCCACCTGGCGCCGCTGGCTAAACCGCTAAGCCTCGGTCAATCGTCCTCAGAGCCCCGATCCCTTCAGAACGGCGACGGTCGCGGAGGCTCAGGCACGATCAAGCCATCCCGCTCGCCTCGCGCGGCTTCGAGCGCACTCTCGATCGTGTCCGTGGCAAACGAGAACGGCTTCATCACGCCGTGCCCTACCAGGTACTGCTGATTCGCATGCCCACCCGCCGGCGCGTACAGAAGAAACTCCTCCCACCGCCCGACCTGCCAACCCGCAAACGAATCAGCAACCATGCGCGGCTCAGACGGACCGATCCGCGCATTCCACCACGCCGCCAGCAACGCCCGCGCCTGCTCCGGGTCGATCCCGTTCGTCATCTCAGCTCTCCTCGTCCAACGCGTCCAAAGCCGCCTCGTCGATCGGCAACGGCTCCAACTCGGCCCACTCACCGATCGACAGGATCGAGACAGATCCATATCCAAGCTCGAGTAACCCGTTCCCCAGCGAATAGGGGCCACCCCGCTCGAACAAGGCGAGGAGGGGCTCATACGGATCAGCCAACCCCGGGAACCGCTGCCGAGGCAGGTCACCCAGCGCCGCCCACCGCACGATGTTCACACCCATCGCCGGCCGGATCGGGAACTCCATGGGCGTCTGCTCGATCTCGAGCCTCTTCAGCAGAGCCGGGTCCACGGCGACCTCCGGCTCCAACGCACCCGCCAGATCGGAGAACGGCCACTCCTCCTCAGCCCCAACAGCCAGGGCCCACACCGCCGTACGCCGAAGAAACTCACGCGTCAGCAGCCCGCGCGACCGCCGATGCTCGTACGCCGCGTCGTCGTCCCACTGCACAGCCTTGAGCAGCTCAACCATCCGCTCAGCAGCGCCGCTATCGCTCACCAGCCCGCCCCTTCTCCGCTCTAGCTCACCTGCCGACCGTTGCCAACCGCATCAAACCACCGACGGAGAGCCGAGATCAGACGTCGACTTCTTCATCGTCGCCATCGGACCGGCTGAACGTGCGGCGGGTAGCACCCTGATCCTTCAGCAACTGAGCCTCCTTCACCGCGCCCGCCGCGGTCTCCCAACCCGGGAACTCGTACACCATGTCTCCACTGACCAGGAACGACTGATTCGTGAATCCACCGGGGGTGGTGATCACACACCATTGATCGTCGTACGCCGACCCCTCGTACCCCGCGAACGTGACCGGCTCGAACCGCGTCATGTCCTTCACCACCCAGGTTGTGATAGTCCGCCAGAATCCGGTACGCGTCCTCCACGGTCGAGCGCCTGGATGTCCTCCGGGCTGGGATCGACCTCGGCATGGTGGTTCGGTTGCACCACATACTTGAGCACGCCGTCAATCGTGCGAGCCGGACCACGGAGGCCGTACTGATCCTCCCGCGCACCCGTCGGTTCCGGAATGGCCTCAAGTTCCAGCAACCGTCGAAGCAACTCGGCCTCATCCTGCACCGACGAACCGGATCGCAGGAACAGGTTCTCCCGCGCACCCATCATCTCTCCTTCACCAGAGGTCATGATCCGCTGACAGCCCAGTCGCCAACGGCACCAAATTAGGTCGACGGAACTCACGCGTCAGCCTCAAACGAGAACGCAAGTGGTCGTACGCCGCCGCCAACAGTACGGATTATCAGATCGTCACCACTGCGGCGCGGGCCGGGGAGGCTCCGCCTCGATCAGGCCGTCCTGCTCCGCCCGGGCAGCGTCAAGCACAGACTCTCGCGTGTCGGTGGTGTACGAGAACGGCCGCACGACGCCGTGCCCAACCAGGTACAGCTGATTCGTGTAACCACCCGGCGACGAGAACACCAAGAACTCCTCGGCCGGTGCAACCTGCCAACTCACGTACGACTCAGCCGTGGTCTGATGCGCAGGATCAGGCATCCGCGCATTCATCCAAGCAGCCAACGCCGCCCGCGCCTCATCCAACACCCCCGGATCGATTTCGACCATTTCAACGATCCCCTCGAGCCGCGTCCAACGCGTCCAATGTCGCTTCGTCAATAGCCATGGGCGGCTGCTCAGCCCGCTCAGCCACCGACCTGTACGGAAGCGACACATACTCCAGCTCCATGAACCCGGAATGGATCCGGAACCCACCACCACGCTCCAACAGCAACAACAACGGCTCATACGGATCAGGATCCAACTCCGGAAACCGCTGCTTAGGCAGATCACCCAGCGCCGCCCAATACAACGCGCTTTCCGCAGCCCAGCGAAGTGGCTCCACCGTAAAGTAGACGCCGGCCGAGCGCACCAACTCCTCAAGCTGCGCAGGATCGGGCTCCTTGGTCGGATCCACCGCCTTCGCCAGATCAGCAGACGGCCACCGACTCTGCGTCAACGGACCCAACGCCTGGGCCCACCGCGCCGTACGGCCCAAGTACTCCTGCATCAGCCGAATCCGAGACCCCCGGTGCTTGAGGCACCCTTGTCGTCATCCCACTCAACCGCAAGCAACCGCTCGAGCACACGATCGGCCCTATCGTTGTCCGTCACAGGCCCATCAGCTCCTTTGCGGGAATTCTGACCGCCACCCGCGGACTAGCGGCCAGACTCTCTTTGCTGTTCGCTCCGGCGGGATGACGACCTAATGGGTCGCGGCCGGCCGGGCGTCGCGGCATCTCGGTCAGCGGCGCCTTGATCTCTTCAGAACGGGGATGGTCTCGGAGGATCAGGAACGATCAATCCATCCCGTTCATCCCGCGCCGCCTGGAGAGCGCTATCAATCGTGTCGGTCGCAAACGAGAACGGCTTCACTACGCCGTGCCCCACTATGTACTGCTGGTTTGCATGCCCGCCTGCTGGTGCGTACAGAAGGAACTCCTCCCACCGCCCGACCTGCCAGCCCGCAAACGAATCAGCAACCATGCGCGGCTCAGACGGACCGATCCGCGCATTCCACCAGTCCGCCAACAAGGCACGCGCCTGCTCAGCCTCAGCCGGGTCGATCTCGTCTGTCATCTCAGCTCTCCTCGTCCAACGCGTTTAGTGTTGCCACGTCGATCGGCAACGGGCTCGCCCTCGGGACCACATCGTCGTCACGTCTCACGGCCTCGAGTCGGTCGAACATCCGCTCATCAGGAGCGCCTAGCGTCGCCTTGTCGTGCTCAGCAAGCAACCTCGATCCGCTCCTTCGGATCCGGCAGTCACTCCGGCACCCACGGACGCCAGCAATCGGCATCTGGGGCATCCATCGTGGTGCCCTCGGGAAACTCGTGCACACCGCGGCCCGGAAGGTAGGCCGCGACAAGCAGGTCCAGATCGTGACAGAGCAGCATAGGCACGCCCGGCCTGGCCTCGACGAGGCGATCGAAGACCAGCCGTGCCTCCCGCTGCTGTACCACTGTGTCCCGACCTAGCCAGATGTCGATCTCCATCGTGTAACCGTCGAGGGCCTGGATATCCTCCGGGCCGGGATCGACCTCGACATGGTGATTCGGTTGCACCACGAACCCGAGCACGCCGTCAACCGTGCGAGCCGGACCACGGAGGCCGTACTGGTCCTCCCGCGCACCCGTCGTATCTGGGATGGGTTCGAGTTCCAACAACCGCTGGAGCGACTCAGCCTCGTCGTGCACCGGTGAGCCGGATCGCAGGAACACGTTCTCCCGCGCAGCCATCATCTCTCCTTCACATAGGTTACGACCCGGCCATCGCCGAGGATGAAATGCACCTTGGCGGCGACAGTCCTACCGGGTTGCCCGAGCGCCCTCTTGAAACCCCTCAGGGCCCCCTCCTCGGTCAGGCCAATCTTGCTGCCATCGATCACGACCTCGCCGTCGGTCGGCACTTGGTCGCTGGCGTCGTTGACGTTGCGCCTGACCGCAGTCGGCGAACTGCCATTCGGTGTCTTGAATTCAGTGACCACACCCTCGTCGAGCGGATCCTTGCGAACCATGCACTCCGGGTTCTTCAGTTTGTCCTTAGTGTGGTCCTCCTTGCGGCCGTCCACCCGCCAACCCTCTTGCTCGAGCCGGTCGGCTATAGCGCGCTCCTCTGGGCTGAGTGACCCGTCCGGGTCGTGTACGCCGGGCGCGAACTCATCACCAAGGGGCTTGTGGTGGAACGACGGGTCGAACCCTGGCCCATCGCTGACGCCGAAACCACTATCGCCCGGCCGCCAGTCCCGATCACCCTGTGCGGAATCGTATCCGTCTGCGCCAGGTGAGCCCGCTCCGGCCGCCGGTGGCGAGCCCTCTGGCGCCGGACCGTGGCCTGTGCGCGGCCCGTCCGGATTGAGAGCGTTCTCGATTCGGTGGGGATCATGCGGTGCGTGCGAAGCCGGCGGACCATCCGGATGCAACGCGTTCTCGATCCGGTTTGGATCGTGCGTGGCATGCGAAGCGGGCGGCCCATCCGGATGGAGACGCTCGTCGATCGTGTTGCGGTCCCCGGGCCGATCCTGCATGAAGTCCTCACGCGGATCCCGCGGACGCTCGGGTTGAGCGTTCGGACGATCCTGCATGAAGTCCTGACGGGGGTCCCGCGGACGCTCCCCCTCAGGACTCGGCGAACGCTCCCCCATGTTCCGATCACCCGGATCCCGCATGAAGTCCTCACGCGGATCCCGCGGACGCTCCCCCTCAGAACTCGGCGAACGCTCCCCCATGTTCCGATCACCCGGATCCCGCATGAAGTCCTCACGCGGATCCCGCGGACGCTCCCCCTCAGAACTCGACGGCCGGTCCCCCATATTGCGGTCCCGCGATTCCTGCATGAAGTCCTCACGCGGATCCCGCGGACGTTGAGGATCTAGACGATCCTCAATTCGATGGGGATCGCGCGGTGCCGGCGGACCGTCCGGGTGCAGGCGTGCGTCGATCTCGCGTGGCTCCGTGGTCCGTGGCGTCGCGGGCTCAGGCGCAGCGGGCTGCTCGTGCATCGGTCGTGCATTCTCCGGCGGCGGACGGTCGCGACGCGTCGACGGATCCGGTGCCCGATCGTGGGCCGACGATACCTCCTCGCTCGGACGCTCGTGAGTCTCCTGCTGGTGCGGCGTCTGGGACTGATTTGGCTGATCAGAGTGCGGCTGTTGTGGGGCATGCGGCGCCGGCGGCTGCTGCGGTGTATGCAGCGGGCCAGGCTCCGGAGGCGTGTACTGCAGCGGGGCATGCGGCTGCTGCGGAGCATGCGGCTGCACCGGCGGGTGCTGTGACTGCTGCGGATGCTGCTGCGGAGCGTGCTGCTGCGGACTCTGCTGAGGAGCATGTTGCTGGGGTGCATGGGGCTGGTGCGGGGGGAAGGGGTTGGGGGTGAAGTGGGTGCCGTTGACTTGCCAGCTTGGGCTGATTGGGGAGTGCCAGTCACCGCCGGGGCGACGTACGACGGCTTCCAGTCTCTGGAACGTGTTCCCGTATTTCGGCGGCCAGTCGGAGATGCGACCGGACTGCATGTCGGCCCAACGGACCGTGCCGTCGACGTCGACGAAGGCGTTGAACCAGTGAGCGGTCTCCGGAGCGTCCGGGTTGAGCCTGGTCCAATGCCCGTAGATGATCGCAGCCGTGCCGGGCGGCTGGCCATTCAGTGCGTTGTAGATCGCCTGATTCGCGCCGTCTGTGTACGCCGCTGGGTTCTGCGCGCCGACGACCGGGTTCCCGTTGGCGTCATTGACTCTGATCGCGTCCGGCTGCACACCGGTGTACTGGTACATCTCGTCGTACTCGCCAGGCTTCGGCTCCTCGATGCCGTGCTTGTTGACCTTCGTCTTGAGGTCGCCATTAGCGATCCGCGGCTCCCCGCCCTGCAGGTTGTCGGCGAACGCACGAGAGTTGTCACCACAGTTGTTGGTGGCGGCGGGGTGACCGGTGCTGAAGTGCGGGTTGCCTTCGGTGATCCAGTCTTCGACGTTGCGCAGCGGGTCACCAGCGATCTTCGCTTTGAGCCGCTGGAGCAGAGAGCCGGTCGGGTCGCCGGGGTTGTAGCGGGTCGGCTCGACGTCGTGTCGTTGCTGTCCTGGGTGACCGACAGGGGGCGGTGGGTCCTGTTTCGGTTGGTCTGCGTCGGCTTTGGAGTCTTCCGGCTTGTTCTCGTCGGACTTCTTCGCTGGCTGCTGGTCGTCGTTCGAGTTGTGGGACGGATCGTGACTGCCGTCGTGGGGTGTGGTGCCGTGCCCGTCGGCGTGGCCCGGTCGGCCGGCGTGCGCCACGCCGGGCACCACCGGAGGCGGTACGAAGGCCGGCTCGTCGGCGGCCCGCACCGGGTCGGGCGTTCGCGTGGTTGGCGCATCCGGCGAGTGCGTGGACGGCGAATCGGGCGAATGCGTATTTGGCGAGTCCGGTGTACGGGTCGTCGGCGAGTCCGGTGTACGGGTCGTCGGCGACTCCGGCGTACGGGTCGTTGGCGAGTCCGGGGTGTGGGTCGCCGGACGGTCCGGCGTGTGGTGCGCCGCCGGTGCATCCGGGGTATTCGTCCGCGGCGAGTCCGAGGTGTTCGTGTGAGTCCGCGGCACATCCGGAGTGTGGGTGCTCGGCGAATCCGGCGTACGGGTCGTCGGCGAGTCCGGAGTGTGAGCCCTCGGCGCGTCCGGGCTGTGCGTGGACGGCGAGTCCGGCGTACGGGCCGACGGCGAGTCCCCAGAGTGGTGCGCGGCCGGCGTCGACGGCGAGTCCGGGTGGGTCGTCGGACTGTCCGTGTGGCTGCGGTCGGGCGAGTCCGTGTGCGAGGTCGGCCTGTCCGGGTGAGTGCCGTTCGGCGAATCCGTATGCGTCGACGGGCCGTCCGTATGGGTGCCGTTGGGCGAATCCGTGTGTGACGTGTTCGGCGAGTCGGAGTGGGTGGTGCTCGGGCTGTCCGTGTGCGAGGTGTTCGGAGAGTCGGAGCGTGAGGTGCTCGGCGAGTCCGCGTGGGACGTGTTCGGGGAATCCGAGTGCGAGGTCGTCGGGCTGTCTGTGTGGGACGTGCTCGGCGAGTCGGAGCGCGAGGTGTTCGGGGTGTCCGTGTGGGACGTGGTGGGTGTGTCGGTGTGCGGGGCCGTGGAGGTATCCGGTGAGTCGGTGCGTGACGGCGACGAGGCATCGCTACGCGGCTGCGCGGGCGCGTCACTGCGCGGCTGCGCAGGCGCGTCACTGTGCGACTGCGGCGGCGCGTCACTGTGGGGCTGCGAGGGGGTGTCGCTGGACCGCGATGCCGGGCTGCTGTCGCCCGAGGACGACGGGCTGCTGTCACCGGACGACGAAGGATTGTTGTTGTTGCCGCCGGCATCGGAATGGCTCGGGGTCGGCGCGTCCGAGCCTCCGGAACCGCCACCAGTACTGGGCGAACTCACCGGATCCGTACGCAACGACGGACTCGAGTCGCCACCCGAATGGGAACCCACAGAAACCGGAGTGTGATCCGGAGACGTGATGTTCGGGGCGTCCACCCCACCGGCATGAGCAGTCGGCAGATCGATACCCCGAGACGGCGGGATATCCA